>OLXN01000041.1_pt1 | contig 104040 bp, 89 predicted proteins | sample 1674021 | NCBI WGS metagenome assembly OLXN01 (sample SAMEA103958137, study PRJEB25191) | human gut metagenome | biome: human-associated habitat [ENVO:00009003]; feature: intestine environment [ENVO:2100002]; material: feces | place: Germany | collected 2013/2015
TTGTGGAACGATGTGGGCTTGAAACGTCTCCCAAGGGTGTAGGCAGTGCCGAAGGTGTCTCCGGGCTTATTCATGACGGGATCAATGCGTATGTTTCGGCGACGAAAAAGTGACAAAGTGTTGCCCAAGGGTGCCGCGCGGCCCTGTTGGGGAACGTTTAGGGGCTGTAATGTCGCCCGAGAGTGTCGTATGACCCTGTTGGGGAACGATATAGGCTTGTAATGTCGCCCAAGGGTGTCGCGCAGAACTGTTGGGGAACGTTTTGGGGCTGTAACGTCGCCCGAGAGTGTCGCACGGCCCTGTTGTGGAACGATGTGGGCTTGAAACGTCTCCCAAGGGTGTAGGCAGTGCCGAAGGAGTCTCGGAGCATATTCATGACGGGATCAATGCGTACGTTTCGGCGACGAAAAAGTGGCAAAGTGTTGCCCAAGGGTGTCGCGCAGAACTGTTGGGGAACGTTTAGGGGCTGTAATGTCGCCCGAGAGTGTCGCGCGGCCCTGTTGTGGAACGTTTAGGGGCTGTAATGTCGCCCGAGAGTGTCGCATGGCTCTGTTGTGGAACGTTTAGGGGCTGTAATGTCGCCCGAGAGTGTCGCATGGCCCTGTTGTGGAACGATGTGGGCTTGAAACGTTTCCCAAGGGTGCTGAAGGTGTCTCCGAGCTTATTCGAGACGGGATCAATGCGGACTCTCCAGCGACGAAAAAGGGGCAAAGCGTTGCCCAAGGGTGCCGCGCAGAACTGTTGGGGAACGTTTTGGGGCAGTAATGTCGCCCGAGAATGTCGCATGGCTCTGTTGTGGAACGATATAGGCTTGTAACGTCGCCCAACGGTGTAGGCGGTGCTTCGGGTGCTTCGTGTGTTATGGCGCAGTGGTGTGATGCGGTGACGTAATGCAGTGGTATAATGCGATGGTGTGATGCAGTGACGTGATGCGGTAATGTAATGTGATTGCATGATGTGGTGTGTGCGGGTTTTGTGCGGGACTCATTTCTTCTGATTGCGGGGCGATCTTTTCCGGGATCTTTTCCGAGATCTTTTCCGGGATCTTTTTTTGGTGCTCCTTGTTTGTTTTGACTATCTTTGTGGGGCGAAATATTATGAGTCTATATTCATTCTATAGGATCTCTAAACCGTCGGAGGGGAAGGTCGCTCCGGAGGCGGTGGAGGGGGAGTACCGGCATCTGAGGAACTGTACGTTCTGGGGCGTGACGGGGGCTTATGCCTTGTACTACGTGTGCAGGATGGCTATGAGCGTGGTTAAGCAGCCGCTGATCGACGGGGGGATATTCACGGCCGCGCAGCTGGGAATCATTGGCTCGGCTTTCTATTTTGTCTATGCTTTCGGGAAGTTCGCCAACGGCTTCATCGCGGACTACTGCAACGTGCGCCGCTTCATGGCTACGGGGCTGCTGATCTCTACGGTGGTCAATCTTCTGATGGGGGTTCTGGGGCTGGTGCATGGGTGGATGGGATTTCCTACCATGCTGCTGTTCGTGGTCTTTGCCGTCATCTGGGGAGTCAACGGGTACTGTCAGTCTATGGGTGCGCCTCCGGGGGTGATCAGTCTCTCGCGGTGGTTTCCGCTGGACAGGCGCGGCACCTACTACAGCATCCTCAGCGCTACGCCGTACCTTGGCAAGGCGTTGTCTGTGTTTGCGTTGGGCTTGATTGTGGGGTGGATCGGCTGGGAGTATGGGTTCATCTTTTCCGCGGTGGCGGGAGTGATCGGCTCGGCGATGATCCTTCTGATGGTTTCCGACACTCCGGAGAGCAAGGGGCTGCCTTCTGTGCAGAAGCTGACGGGAGAGACGCCTCAGAAGACCGACTCGATGTCTACCAAGGAGTTGCATAAGGGGGTGGTGCGCCATCCCGGAATCTGGATAATCGCGGTTTCCAGCGCGTTTGTCTACATCACCCAGCATGCTGTCAGCGAGTGGGGGGTGCTGTTCCTGCAGAAGGGTAAGGGGTTTTCCCTTGCGGGGGCGACGCAGATCATCGCGTTCTCGGAGGCTTTTGGTATAGCGGGGACTGTGCTGGCCGGCTGGCTTTCGGACAAGGTGTTCAGAGGCAACCGTTTCGTGCCAGTTCTGATTTCGGGTCTGCTGTGCCTGCTCTCGCTGGGAGCTTTCCTGTTCACTGCGGGAGGATATTCATTGAACATCATCTATGTCTCGGTCTTCAGCCTTGCCATCGGAGTGGTCTATTGCACCGTGGCCGGTCTGATGGCTCTTGACATTGTGCCGCGCAAGGCAACCGGGGCGGCTCTCGGGGTGGTCGGTCTGGCCAGTTACGCCGCCGCGGGAGTGCAGAACATCGTCAGCGGGGTCATGATCGGGGAAAATGACTTCAATTTCGCTCCGGTCTCTGTCTTCTGGATAGTGTCCTGCCTTCTGTGCTTCCTTATTCCGCTTGTTTCCTGGAAATCGCTGCGAAGAAGGTAGCGCATTCCCGGGTCCGAAGAAGGTAGCGCATTCCTGGGACCGAAGAAGGTAGCGCATTCCCGGGACCGAAGAAGGTAGCGCATTCCCGGGTCCGGTCGCTCAGTTATCGTCATTCACTTTGACAGGCCCGGTGACCGACACATTCAGCCACCGAGCCTGTTAGAGGAGTTGGTATCGTAGAAACGCCGAAGCGCGCCTGGCGGCGACCTGTCCGCCAGGGCGCGCTACCCTGTCAAAGTCAGAAAGACAATCCTTAGATCTTCACCACGTGCCAGTGTGGCCCGAAGCGCTCGAAGGCCGCCTTGTCAAGCATCTCGCGGTCGTCCGGATGAGCGATGCTGATGAGAAGTTTGGCGCGCTCCTGAAGCGATTTGCCGTACAGATCCACGGCGCCATATTCAGTGATGATCCAATGCGCGTCGGCTCTCGGGGTGACAACTCCGGCCCCAGGGTTGAGGAACGGAACGATCTTCGCCTTGCCTTTGTTGGTGCGGGACGCGAATGCCGTCATGGACACGCCGCCTTCGGACATCGAGGCTCCCTTCACAAAATCCAGCTGGCCGCCGGTGCCTGAGAATATCCTCGTGCCGATGGAGTCGGCGCAGATCTGTCCTGTCAGATCGACCTCCGTGGCGGAGTTGATCGCCATCATGTTAGGGTTCTGGCGGATCACCCACGGGTCGTTGACGTACTTGATGTCTTTCATCAGCACGTCCGGGTTATGGTCGATGAATGAATATACCTCCTGCGATCCCAGAAGGAAGGAAGCGACGATCTTGCCCTTGTCGATCTTCTTGTTGGCTCCATTCACGACACCTTTCTTTATAAGGCGCAGCACTCCGTCGGCGAACATCTCGGTGTGGACGCCAAGGTTCTTGTGGTCTACCAGCTGCGCGGCGAGGGCGTTAGGCAGGGCTCCGATGCCCATCTGGATGCAGGCTCCGTCCGGAACCAGTTCGGCGCAGTTCTTACCTATCAGCACTTCGGTCGGGGTCGGCTCGGCGAAATCCTTGGAAACCAATGGAGTGTCGTCCTTCACGAGATAGTCGAAAGTGTCCAGCGGGACGAGGTCACCGTAGGCGAAAGGCACGTGCGGGTTCACCACGGCGATCTTCACGCGGGCTGTCTCGACGGCCGCGAGCGAGCAGTCCACCGACGTGCCAAGCGAGACCATGCCGTTCTCGTCAGGCAGCGACACCTGCACCAGGGCGGCTCCCAGCTTGATGGCGCCGCAGCGGTAAAGTCTCTGAGACTCACCAAGATGCACCGGCAGATAGTCGGCGTACCCGGAATTCACGTTCGGGCGCACGTTCGGTCCCACAAAGAACCCCTGCTCGAAGAAGATGCCTGAATATTTAGGGTCTGAATATGGCGCCGGCCCTTCGGTGTGGAAGTGGTGGAAATGCAGATCCTCAACCTCCCGGGCCTCGGCTCTGCGCACCAGAGCGTCAATCAGAATATGCGGCACGCTTGCGACGCTGCTTAAATGAATATGGTCGCCTGACTTTATGTCCTTCACCGCCTCGTCAGCGGAAACGTAACGAATCTCCTTCATTGTTATTAAATATGTTTGTGGCGGCAAAGATAGTGCTTTTGAATGGTTATTCAAATTTTCAGCCGTTTTGACACTTTACTCCGCCGCTCCGGCGCATAGGCGCTCCGGCAGGCTCGGCGGCCGGGCGGGTGTGCCTATGAGCGACATGTTCGCTGGACTTTGGCCGGTACATTTTACGAAACACATTCAGCAGGGAAGGTCTCGGACGGCTATGTGGCAATGGATCTGCTGAAAAGGTCGAGAGAATAGATGAGAGTTTTTCAGCATATTCATTGATTGGCGGCGTTGTATGGATTATTGCCGTGAACGTGTTTTGTAGAGTTCCGTCGCTTGGCGCTTAATGGCTGGTTTGTGGTCGATGATGTACTCAAGGGGACAGAGGTGCGAGAGGTGCGAGAGGTGCGAGAGGTGTGAAGAGAGGCGTGGAAGAGAGGTGCGGACGTCAGAGCTGACATATTCAAAGAATTTAGTAATTTTGCAGGATATGATCAACAAGGAAAAGAAAGTCGAGGCGTTCGAGCGGGCGCTGGACGTGATGGACAGGCTTCGGGCGGAATGCCCTTGGAACCATGCGCAGACGATTGACACTCTGCGCCCTATGACCGTGGAAGAGGTCTATGAGCTTAGTGACGCGGTGATGAAGAAGGACGACACCGCCCTTGAGAAAGAGTTGGGAGACGTGTTCCTGCACGTGATCTTCTATGCCAAGATTGCCGAGGAGGAGGGGCGCTACGACATCGCCGACGTGATGAACAAGCTCTGCGAGAAGATGATCTACCGCCATCCCCACGTGTTCTCTACCACCAAGGTGGCTGACGCCGTGCAGGTCTCCGAGAACTGGGAGATGCTGAAGGCCAAGGAGAAAGGAGGCAACAAGCGCATCCTGTCCGGAATCCCGGACGCCATGCCGCCGATCCTGAAGGCTTTCTCGATGCAGGACAAGGCCCGCGGGGTGGGCTTTGACTGGGAGGAGAAGCGTCAGGTCTGGGACAAGGTCAAGGAGGAGCAGCAGGAGTTGCAGGCCGAGATGGAGGCGATGGACGCCGCCGTCACCGGGGAGGATCGCGCCGCCGCCGCTGACAGGGCCGAGGAGGAGCTGGGCGATTTCATGTTCGCCACCATCAATGCGGCAAGGCTCTACGGACTAAATCCGGACACGGCTCTTAACCGCGCTTGCGACAAGTTCCGCCGCCGGTTCACCTATCTGGAGGAGAACACCCTGCGCAAGGGACGTGACCTTCACGACATGACCCTGAAGGAGATGGACGAGATCTGGGACGAGGGGAAGGCCAAGGGGCTGTGACAAAGGAGAAGCGGCTCCGGAGGCAGTTTGTGAGTGGGAAAATGAATGACCGCCGATAAACTTATTGCTAAACTTCACTGGTAGATTTGTCTAAAACAAGACAATTTCTTAATTTTGTGGAGGTCTTCCCGTGAGGGGAACGTAGTAGAATGGATATTTATGCCTGATTATAAAGTAGTTGAGGTTGTGAGCAGAAGGGGTCTGATGAATTTCATCAAGTTCCCGGACAAGTTGTACAAGGACTGTCCCCAGTACGTTCCTGCGCTTCACAGTGACCAAGTCAAGTCCCTTACCAAGGTCTCCACGCTTTCCTATTGCAAGAGGAAGATGTGGATGGTGATGGACGGCAAGACCGTGGTAGGACGGATCTGCGGGATGATCAATCCTCGCTACAATGCGCTGTACGACAAGAAAAGGGCCCGTTTCGGATGGTTCGACACAATCGATGACTTCGAGGTCGCCAAATTGCTCTTGTGCACGGCGGAGGCATGGGCGAAAGAGAACGGCATGAACGAGATCCACGGCCCTCTCTACTACAACACGTTGGGAAAACAGGGAATGCTTGTGGAGGGATTCGAGAACATCCCGCCGTTCAACTGTCTGTACAACTACCCTTATTACAATGACTTCGTCACCGCCCTTGGCTATGTGAAGGAATGTGACTGGCTTCAGTACAAGGTGGCGGCGGACCAGCCTCTCCAGGACAAGATCACAAGGATAGCCGGACTTTTGAAGCAGAGGTACAACCTTCACGAAGGCAGTCTCGACAAGCTCAAGAAGGACAAGAAGATGGTGCGCTATTTCTTCGATGTCTACAACGAGAGTTTCGCGAAGTCCGTCTACAACTTCATCCCTTTCACCAAGGAGGAGATCGAGGAGGAGGCGAGAGAGGTGCTGACCTATGTCTCGGACAAGACGAGCAGCATCATATTCGATGACAATGAGGAACTTGTGGGATTCGGAATCACTTTCCCTTCCATCTCGAAGGCTCTTCAGAAGGCGAGGGGGCGCTTGTTCCCGTTCGGCTGGTTCCATCTTCTGATGGCGATGTTCAGGTATGACACCGTCGATCTGATGATCAACGGAGCCGTGCCGAAATGGCAGAACACGGGAGTCTCATCGATCTACCACTGCACGATGTCGGAGAAGTACAGGAAGGCCGGCACGAAGTGGGCGATTACCAATCCGCAGATCGAATCCAACGGGGCGGTCAACGTCTGGGGCAAGTACGAGCATGAGCTTTTCATGCGCCGCCGCTGCTACCTCAAGTCGATTTAGGAATATTTTAAGAATATGGCAGAGAACACATTAGTCGATAAGATCCTGGCTCTCCAGGACAAATACGAGTCGCTTCAGAAACAGCTTGCTGATCCTGAGGTGATCGCTGACATGAAGAGATACGTCCAGCTCAACAAGGACTACAAGGAGCTGGAGCCGATCATCAAGGCTGGTCTTGAGTACAAGAAAATGGTCGATGAACTGGCTGAGGCCAAGGACATTATGATCAACGAGAAGGACGAGGATCTCAGGGACATGGCCAAGGCCGAGATCGCGGAGATCGAGCCTAAGCTTCCTGACATGGAGGAACAGATCAAGATCCTTCTGATTCCTGCCGACCCGGATGACAGCAAGAACGCCATCATCGAGATCCGTGGCGGCACAGGCGGTGACGAGGCTGCCATATTCGCCGGTGATCTTTTCCGCATGTATTCGAAATACGCCGAGAAGCGCGGATGGAAGCTTGAGGTGAACGACGAGACTCCTGGCACCGCCGGAGGCTACAAGCAGATAGTCTTCAAGCTTTCCTCCAACGACGAGGGTGTCTATGGGATCATGAAATATGAGTCCGGCGTGCATCGTGTGCAGAGGGTCCCGCAGACCGAGACGCAGGGCAGGATCCAGACTTCGGCAGCTTCCGTGGCCGTTTTCCCGGAGGCCGGCGAGTTCGATGTGGATCTCAAATGGGATGACATCCGCCTTGACCTCTTCTGCTCCTCAGGTCCTGGTGGCCAGGGTGTCAACACGACCTATTCGGCCGTGCGCCTGACCCACCTTCCGACCGGTCTTGTGGTTCAGTGTCAGGAGGAGCGTTCCCAGCTGAAGAACAAGGACAGGGCTTTCGAGGAACTCAGGACCCGTCTTTACAACCTTGAGCATCAGAAGTATCTCGATGAGATCGGCGCGAAGCGTAAGACTATGGTCTCCACGGGCGACCGTTCCGCGAAGATCCGCACCTACAACTATCCGCAGGGACGTGTGACCGACCACCGCATCAACTGGTCGATGTACAACCTTCCAGTCTTCATGGACGGTGACATCCAGGAGTGCATCAATCAGCTCCAGATAGCCGAGAACGCCGAGCGCCTAAAGGAAGCCGCCGAGTAGTGACTTTCTGTCCCTCCCGCCAATCATCGAAGCCTGCCAAAAGCGGGCTTTTTCTGCCAATTTGACATACCCGTGCCAATGGCATAACATTCGATATACTCCTTGCGTCCGGTTCGGAGACCGAGCCGGGCGGAACAAGAAAAAATAGGAGATTAAAGAATATGGGAAAAATCATTGGTATCGACCTTGGAACCACGAATTCGTGCGTTGCGGTCATGGAAGGCAACCAGCCTACCGTCATAATCAACAACGAGGGTGAGAGAACCACCCCGTCTGTAGTCGCCTTTACCGACGGCGGTGAAAGAAAGATCGGTAACCCTGCTAAGCGTCAGGCCATCACGAACCCTCAGAACACAGTCTTCTCCATCAAGAGATTCATGGGCGAGACTTTCGACCAGGTTCAGAAGGAAGTCGCCAGAATGCCTTACAAGGTTGTCAGAGGCGAGAACAACACTCCGCGTGTTGAGATTAACGGCAAACTCTACTCTCCTCAGGAGATTTCAGCGATGATCCTCCAGAAGATGAAGAAGACTGCCGAGGACTACCTCCGTCAGGAAGTCACCGAGGCTGTCATCACAGTCCCTGCCTACTTCTCTGACTCTCAGCGTCAGGCCACCAAGGAAGCCGGCAAGATCGCCGGACTCGATGTGAAGAGAATCATCAACGAGCCTACCGCCGCCGCCCTTGCCTACGGTCTTGACAAGAAGAACAAGGACATGAAGGTCGCCGTGTATGACCTCGGTGGTGGTACATTCGATATTTCCATCCTTGAGCTGGGTGGTGGTGTGTTTGAGGTGAAGTCAACCAACGGTGACACTCACCTTGGAGGTGACGACTTCGACCAGGAGATCATCAACTGGCTCGCCGATGAGTTCGCCAAGGACAATGGCGGCATCGACCTGAGGAAGGATCCTATGGCTCTCCAGAGATTGAAGGAGGCCGCCGAGAAGGCCAAGATCGAGCTGTCCAACCAGACCTCGACCGAGATCAACCTGCCTTACATCATGCCGGTTGACGGTGTGCCTAAGCACCTTGTCAAGACCCTTACCAGGGCTAAGTTCGAGATGCTTTGCGACAACCTCTTCCAGAGATCCATCGATCCGTGCCGTCAGGCACTCAAGGATGCAGGTCTGAACGCGTCTGACATTGACGAGGTTCTTCTTGTCGGTGGTTCGACACGTATTCCTAAGGTACAGGAACTCGTCAAGGAGTTCTTCGGCAAGGAGCCTAACAGAAGCGTCAACCCTGACGAGGTTGTGGCCATCGGCGCGTCAATCCAGGGCGGTGTGCTCGCAGGTGATGTGAAGGATGTCCTTCTGCTTGATGTCACCCCGCTTTCACTCGGTATCGAGACACTCGGCGGCGTGATGACAAAGCTCATCGAGTCCAACACGACCATCCCTACACACAAGTCACAGGTCTTCTCTACCGCGGCTGACAACCAGCCTTCTGTCGAGATCCATGTGCTTCAGGGTGAGCGTCCTATGGCTAAGGACAACAAGGAGATTGGTCTGTTCCATCTTGACGGAATCGCTCCGGCTCCAAGAGGAATACCTCAGATCGAGGTCACCTTCGACATCGACGCCAACGGTATCCTGAACGTGTCCGCCAAGGACAAGGCCACGGGCAAGGAACAGAACATCAGAATCGAGGCCTCATCAGGTCTGTCTGACGAGGAGATCCAGAGGATGCGTGACGAGGCTAAGGCCAACGAGGCCGCCGACAAGGAGGCCAAGGAGAAGGTTGAGAAGATCAACAACGCCGATGCCCTGTGCTTCCAGTCCGACAAGAATCTCAAGGACTATGGCGACAAGATTCCGGCTGACAAGAAGTCTGCCATCGAGTCAGCTCTCGGCTCCCTCAAGGAGGCTGTCAAGAATCAGAACCTTTCTGACATCGACCGCTACACCGAGGAACTGACCAAGGCTTGGAACGCCGCCTCCGAGGACATGAACCGTGCCGCACAGGCCGGTGCCCAGCAGGGACCTCAGCCTGGTCCTCAGGGACCGCAGAACGGCCCGGATGACCAAGGCCCGGACGAGCAGTAAAGACGATCGGATAATCAGATGATAATCAGATAATAAGAGAGAGGATGTGATTTCACACCCTCTCTTTTTTTTGTCCTCGTCCGTCAGGATGCTCACGAGTCACTTCGTGGCAGTCGGCTGGATTCCGTCGTACTGTTCGCAGACGGTGTGGTAGCTTTCAAGGTTGCCGATGTCGTAGCGGTGTCCGGGCATCTCCATTGCGTGGACAGGGGTCTGGGTGGAGAGCCATGCTATGTAGCTGCCGGGAGCGTCGGTGCCGCAGCCGGCGGTGATGCCGGCGGAGATCAGGCTTGCGTCCTTGCGGGTGTAGTAGTAGAACGGGGGACAGCACCAGTGGGAGCGAGGCTCTGACGGCTTCTCCTCCATGCCAAGCACGAGGTCTTCGGAGCTGACCTCCACGACACCGCATTTGCGAAGGCGCTGCTCCGAAGGCTCGAAGAAGCGCATGATGCAGGACGTACCCTTTGCGCGGGCATATTCAATGAACCTTACGAGGCTGAAATCCAGCACATTGTCTCCGGCTATGACCAGCATGTCGTCGTCGATGCCGAGGGAATCGATCGCGAATTGGATGTCGCGCACCGCACCCAGGCGCGTCTCGTTCGTCACCGTGCCGTCGTCCACGACAGTGATCTTGTCATCCGGTCGTCCGGCGGCCCAGTCGAGGAAATGCGCGGCGAACTTGTGGTTTGTGATGACTACATATTCATCAATCGCCCCGGAGGTTTTGATGTCGTCGATCAGCCAGTCAAGGATGGCTTTGTCCTTGATTTTCAGTAAGGGTTTTGGGAAATTTTTCGTCAGAGGGTAAAGCCGCGTCGCATAACCGGCGGCAAGGATCAGGCATTTCATGACTTGGCTTCTAAATTTTCACGCCGTCCGCGCTGTGGCAGATGCAGGCCGAGTAATGCCCCCGCAGATCCGGGAACTTGGCAAGATACTCAGTCTCGATTTTTTTGAATATTTCCTCCTTGAACGACGGGTCGATCAAGGCCATGCAGCAGCCCTTGAATCCGGCTCCGCTGAAGCGGCCTCCGTAGATGCCGTCGGTTCTGGTCATGATCTCGTAGATCTTTTTCAGCTCTGGAGAGCCGGTCTCCCATTTCTCGATGGATGAGCGTCCGCTCTCGAAACTGAGCTGGCCGAATGCCTCGATGTCGCCGTTTCTCCACGCTTCCGCACCCTTCTCGACACGGGCATATTCACCGAACCAGTGTTCCGCCCTCTTGCGCCAGTTCTCCGGAAGACGGTCGCCGAACTTTCGGAACACCTCGACCGGGACGTCGCGGAGGTTGGTCTCGCTGAACTTGCCGTACTCCATGCCGGCGTAGGCTTTCAGGGCGTAGGCTGCGCTGCGGCACTCGTCCACGCGCATGTTGAACTTGCTCCCGGCCAGGGTGCGCTCCACGCCGCTGAAGAAAATCGCGATCTCGTAGGGCTTCATGGCGGGGGAAGTCGGGATCAACTCGTAGCTGTCGTCCTTGGTGTCAAGGTAGAGAAGATGATCCTTCTTTGAATAGACCTCGCAGCTTTGGTCGAGCTTCCCGCAGGACACTCCCACGTAGTCGTTCTCCGCGGCCATCTCTGTGCTGATCAGCTCAGCGTCAGAGAGGTGGATGCCGTTGACCGTGCACAGAGCCTTCAGGAAAGCGATCGTGACCGCCGCGGAGGACGATAGTCCGCCGATCGGAAGAGACCCTTCGATCACCCCGCTGAGTCCGATGCGGAGCGGGTATCTCGCCCCGAGCTTGAGTGTGGCTCCCCGCAGATAGTCGGCCCAGTCGCCCTGCTTTGGCTCCGGGACGGAACTGACGTGCCACTGCGCCCGTTTCGGGAACTGGAGCGACGAGAACTCGATGACTCCGTTCTGCTTTGGGGAGTAGGCGATGCGGATTCCCTTGTCAATCGCCAGTCCGGTAACCTTTCCGAGCTGGTGGTCGGAGTGGGCTCCGAGAGGACACACACGGTACGGACAGAACGAGAGCCCTTCCGGCTCCCGTCTGTACGTTTCCCTGAATTTCTGTTCGCAGGTCATATTCTTTTGTTTTATAGTCTTGCCTGAAGCGCCTTGCCCTGCTCCTCGTAGCCGGGTTTGCCAAGGAGAGCGAACATGTTCTTCTTGTAGGCTTCCACGCCAGGCTGGTTGAACGGATTGACACCGAGTACGTAGGCGCTGATCCCGCAGGCATATTCAAAGAAGTAGAACAGGCCGCCGAGGTTGTGGGCATTGATCCTCTCGATGGCGATCTCCAGCTGAGGCACGCCGCCGTCGATGTGCGCGAGCTTGGTTCCAAGCTGGGCCATGGCGTTGCAGTGTTCCACGTGCTGGCCGGCGAGGTAGTTGAGCTGGTCGAGGTTCTGCGCGTCGCTTCCGATGACAATCTCGCGGTTGCTCTTCTCGATGCTCACAACGGTCTCGAACACGTCTCTGTCACCGTCCTGGATGAACTGTCCCATCGAGTGGAGGTCTGTGGTGAAGTTGACGGAGGCCGGGAATATTCCTTTCAGATCCTTGCCTTCCGACTCGCCGTAGAGCTGCTTCCACCACTCTCCAAGGTATTGGAACTTAGGATTGTAGGCAACCAGGATCTCTATCTTCTTGCCAAGTTCCGAATAGAGCAGGTTCCTCATCGCCGCGTACTGTACCGCAGGGTTCTCCTCGCCTTTCACCGCGAGAGCCTTCTCCATCTCGACTGCGCCGGCGATCATCTCGCGCACATCGAATCCCGCCAGCACGATCGGCAGAAGTCCGACCGGAGTGAGGACGGAGAACCGGCCTCCCACGTTGTCCGGAACGACAAATGTCTTGTAGCCTTCCTGTGTGGAGAGGGTCTTGAGGGCGCCCTTGTGAGCGTCGGTGATGGCGACAATCCTTTCGGAAGCGTCTTTGTAGGTCTTCTCGATGTGTTCCTTGACGATCCTGAACGCGACCGCCGGCTCGGTTGTGGTGCCGGACTTGGAGATCACCACGGTGGCGACATTCCTCTCGGCCACAAGATCCATCAGCTCCGCGAGGTACTCTTCGGAAAGATTGTTACCTGCGAAGACAACCTCCGGAGCCTCTTTCGCCCCGCCAAGCTGCTTGGCGAAATTGTGGGAGAGTGCCTCGATGGCGCAGCGGGCTCCGAGATAGGATCCACCGATGCCGATAACGACCACCAGGTTGACACCTTTTGCCTTCCAGCAGTCACGTACCGCCTCGCAATCGGCGATCAGTGACTCCGGAGTCTGCGATGGCAGATGCTTCCATCCGAGGAAGTCGTTGCCCGCACCGCTCTCGCTTTCAAGTACATCGAAGGCCTCAAGAGCCTTGCCGACGTATTTCTTGTAATCTTCATCCTTGACAAAGGAGGCGCATCCTCCCAAATTGACTTTAACCATTTTCTACCAAATTATTAAGGTTAACTAACTATGTATTCGTCTATGTATTCGTTAAACAAATCTGTTCAATCTGTTCAATCTGTTCAACCTGTTCAATCTGTTCAACCTGTTCAAATCTTTTTGGTAGATAATCCTTAGCCGTCAATAATATGCCACCGGCACACTCTTTCTTTCCCGAGGCATCTACCAACAAAAAAGCATTTTGCAAAAATAACCATTTTCGCAATAACAACTCCCACTTATCACGGATAATTTTAACGAATATGTTCGCCAAGGAATATTCATTCATGGGTACCGCCGCCAGTAACCCCGACAGCACGCCAGTAAAGTAGGTCAGAAGTCGAATATGTACTAAGTGCCAAGCCCTTCGTGAGCAAAATAGCCGCTTTGGCTCACGAGCGTGACCCGCAGGTGCCCTTCGTGAGCGAAACAGACGTTCCTGCTCACAAGCGAGACCCGCAGACGGCCTTCGTGAGCGAAACGGGCGTTCCTGCTCACGAGCGTGACCCGCAGGCGGCCTTTGTGAGCAAAACAGGCGTTCCTGCTCACAAGCGTGACCCTCAGGCGGCCTTTGTGAGCAAAACAGGCGTTCCTGCTCACGAGCGTGACCCGCAGGCGGCCTTCGTGAGCAAAATAGCCGCTTTGGCTCACGAGCGAGACCCGCTGACGGCCTTCGTGAGCAAAACGGGCGTTCCTGCTCACGAGCGAGACCCGCGGACGGCCTTCGTGAACGAAACAGGCGTTCCTGCTCACGAACGTGACCCGCAGGCGGCCTTCAGACTCCTCATTGTGCGCATGGTTTTGAAAATAGCAGCGGCGGCCTAACTTTTGGCCGTCGCTGCCTATGGTATGGTCACCGGGTTTGGGGCTAAAATACATGCTCCTTGTCCGGTGTCAAAGGAACACTATTTTTTGAAGTAATTGAAGTTGTTGTTGATGATGGCCTGAGGCAGGAGATCGCCATAGACCTCGTAGCGTCCGGACTTAAAGTTGCCTACCCAGTCCATCATGATCATTCCTGTTGCAATGTTTAAAATAAGTGCACGCCAAATTCCCAATCAAAATAAAGCCAAATATCCAAATATAAATACGCCATTTTTCCAAAAAAATATTCAAAATGAATTGAATTACAAAGGAATGTACTATCTTTGCACCAAAATATAATTCTATGGAATATAAGAATCGAATAGCAGATCAACTGCTACGTGATAAATTAGAGGCAATGGGTGCTGTCTTGATAGAAGGTCCCAAGGCTTGTGGCAAAACAACTACAGCAGAGCAACAGGCTAAAAGCATTATTTATATGGATGACCCTACCAAACAGCAGCAATACAAACAGATGGCGCAAACAAATATTAGCTTTTTGCTTGAGGGGGAAACTCCTCGTTTGATTGATGAATGGCAGGAAGTTCCCCAATTTTGGGATGCCATCCGATTTGAGGTAGACCATAGAGGCGAAGATGGACAATTTATGCTTACAGGTTCTGCGGTGCCTGCTGAAGCTAAAGATATTCATCATACAGGTACTGGAAGATACGGATGGCTTACCATGCGCCCTATGAGTTTGTGGGAATCCGGCGACTCTACTGGTGAGATAAGCCTATCGGATTTGTTTCTTACACCTGATAAAATAGGAGCTTTGAATAAACTTACATTGCCGATGCTTGCTTTTGTTGTTTGCCGTGGAGGGTGGCCTAAGGCTTTGCAAAAGAAAACAGAAAAGGCAGCACTATTGCAGGCGACAGAATATTATAAAGCGATAACAAATAGCGATATATCACGAGTTGACAACGTAAAACGAGATGCCGAACGGGCAAAGAGAATTATGCGTTCTTATGCCAGACATCAAGGTTCACAAGCAAGTATCGCGACAATCCTTGCCGATATATCAGCAAATGAACCGGAGGATGTAAGTGATGAAACAATAGATTCATACCTTACTGCCTTGCGGAAAATATTCATAATAGAGGATATGCCGGCGTGGAATCCCAACTTAAGAAGTAAAACCGCTGTTCGCACATCAGACACAAGGTACTATGTCGACCCGTCAGTTGGTGTGGCAGCTCTTGGACTAGGTCCTAATGATTTAATTAATGACCTGAATACATTTGGGTTGTTTTTTGAGGCAATGTGCATTCGAGATCTTAGGGTTTATGCCGATGCCTTGGATGGCTCTGTATATCATTATAGAGACAAGAATGGTTTGGAATGTGATGCTGTGGTGCATTTGCGTAATGGCTCATATGGTCTTATTGAAATAAAGTTAGGTGGAGAAAAGCTGATTGAGGACGGTGCAAAAACCTTAATGGCACTTTCAAATATCATAGACACCTCCCGAATGAAAGCCCCTGCTTTTTGTATGGTGCTGACAGGTGTTGGTGACTTTGCCTATAAACGAACAGATGGAGTGTATGTTGTGCCGATTGGATGTTTGAGATCATAAGTTTTGACATTCAGAATAATAATAGTTAATGTAAGCAATGATGCATGGATAAAATCTGTAACTTCGATATTGTAATCAATACATGTCTTGCTGAGATCAATCCGACCTCGCTAATGCCGGATTTCGATAAGAACGGTTTTTTGTTATCGGTCATCAACGGATTTGCTTACATTCGCAGGCGCCCTTCGTGAGCAAAACAGGCGCTTTGGCTCACGAGCGTGACCAGCAGGCGGCCTTCGTGAGCAAAACAGACGTTTTGGCTCACGAGCGTGACCAGCAGGCGGCCTTCGTGAGCAAAACGGGCGTTCCTGCTCACAAGCGAGACCCGCGGACGGCCTTCGTGAGCAAAACGGGCGTTCCTGCTCACGAGCGTGACCAGCAGGCGGCCTTCGTGAGCAAACTGACAGTCGTACTTTATCGAAAGCTTACACTCAGAGTTTACTGTTCCCTATAGTGGAGAAAAGACTCTTCACAAAAGCGGTGAGAGGCCTGAGCAAGACCTCTCACCGGAACGCAAAATTAGCAAAATTGCCGGTAATAATCAAAGGGTAAGATCAGAAATTCATCGGTGTGGTGTGATCAGTCGTAAGCATTCGGTAAACCCCGTCTTTTCCGCATAACTCCACCGGAGTATCTTTGCGGTTCATAAATAAGGAACCGTATGCACATTGTTATTTCATATACTCGTAGATGAAAATAGGAAAAGAATTTAATACAGCAACACTTCTATTGGGTTTGACATGGAGCAAGAGTTGCCTTTCGAATATTGATAGCTGATTGACAACAGACTTCTCCTTTGGCATCGCATTTACTCCTGCTATAAGCAAGTTAGCTTTACTGACATTCATCTGCTTAAGAAATTGCCAGTTGTCTTTCACCTTCATATACTTTTCCTTGGTCGGCGTTTCGCCATCCTTGAGCAAGATGTGGTCGAGACTGTCATAAGCCGAAAAATTACGAGCCAGACGTTTGAAATCCTTACACTCTTCTCTGCTTACTACATAGTTGGCATAATCGTTGTCGGGAAGTTCCTTGGTATAGCGGATGGACTCAATCATCGGGTAGTTGATGTAGAGCTTTCCGTTCTCGGTTTCGTCTGCAAACAATGCCAGCATCTCTTCTATTCTTTGATTGATTTCTTCAAGCGAAAGGTGAGAGTGTTGGAAGTCATAGTCAAAGAATAGGAATATTTCCGAAATGTCTGAACTTCTGATACCGTTCAAGATGGAGTCACCTCTTGCTGCCAAGCGTTCTCGCATGACAGAAACAATATCTCCACCGTCTTCATATTCCTTCAGCTCATTATAAAGGTCATATATGTTATTCCCGAAAGAACAAATGATATTGTCATTTACCTTCGGGAAATAGAGTCTTTCCAATGTTCTATACAGGCGAGGCTCACGCTCGTCGCCTTCAAATACAAACAGAATCATAGGCCAAAAGTTCCGCCTCTATATAGTTTCTCCAAGTTATGGGCAAAACGAAGTTCCTTGTCCGTCAAGTCACAAATAGCCTTTATTTCGTTGTTCCTGAGGATAAAGAAACAATCAGGACGAAGCAAGTCATTGGAAAGAAGGAATGTGTCGTGGGTGGTTACGAACACCTGGTTGTTGCCTTCAAACAATCGCTTGCAAATCTTATATGATAGTTCGTGGTGGTAGAAAGCATCAAACTCGTCGATGAAGACGAACGAAGCGTTGTCCATCTCTTTCAGCCAATAATACTGCAACTCCAGATTCCTTGTGCCTGTGGATGCAACCCATTGGAACGGAATTCTCACACCGTTCATTATGCAGAAGAGAATGTTGTCGCCCTTCGTGTTAGGTGCAAACTCATACTCCTGACCACTTACTTCTTTCAAATAAGCTGCAAAGTCGTCAGCAAGGTTGTTCTTTATGATATACTCTTCCACGTTGCTGCCACCTTCCTTCAAGCCAATGAATTCACGGTAGTCGAGACTTCTGAAGAATAGCATATTCTCTACGAAATCGCGAAGTTGTAGCAGGGCATGGTCTTTGGGAAGTGGCACAGAACTCAATAGATAGTTTACTATAGAAATGTTGTTGGCACTATCTTTAAGATTCTGAATGGCAACGGCGGTCAAGCCAAATTCTTCGGAAATAGCCAATTCGTCTTTGTCTTTAACAAGAATCTCTTTTTTGTCTACTATTAGCTTTTCGCTGATGATATCGCCTTTCAGTTCCGATGCTATTTTACTGTAACTGTATACTACCACATGACCGTCGAAAGAAAATGTGTAATCGAAATCAACCGGCTCGTTGTGGCATGACGCACATGCATAATTCAGATAGTAATCAGGCTTCTTCCACTTGTGAGAAAGATGGTTGGCAATGTCGAATATTGCCAATCCGAAGTTCGACTTACCGGCTCCATTCGGTCCGTAGATAATACCGTTCTTTACAATGCCATTACGTACTGCATCGTTATTGAACGTATAATTGCTCGGATGAGACAAGTCCCACTCGATACGATTCTTGAACCCTCTATAGTTCTTAACTGCAAATCTCGTTAACATGACAATATTGATTAGTGACATTTTGACTACAAAGGTACAAAAAAACAACGTATCCGTAAATAAATTACGGCATATACTGGATCAGGGATTATAGGTATATTAAATTGAATAACTCAGAGTTTACTGTTCCCTATAGTGGAGAAATGACTCTTTACAAAAGCGGTGAGAGGCCTGAGCAAGACCTCTCACTGGAACGCAAAATTAGCAAAATTGCCGGTAATAATCAAAGGGTAAGATCAGAGATTCATCGGTGTGGTGTGATCAGTTCCACTTACCACTTACTAAGGTTGGTGATGGTGTTGTTGAGGTTCTCAAGACGCTTGTTGTAGCAGTACTTGAGGTTGTCCATCACATCGTCGAACTCCATATTCTCGTCACCGCACAGCCAATGCTCATCCAGATAATTACCGACCTTCCAAATCTTTCGGTTATACTCATCAGAAAGCCTGTTTGCGGTGCGCCTCTCCTCCACGACTCTGTTGGCGACATCAATCAAGTCTGGGTAGACATCCGCCCAGCGAGCCTTGACCCTATTGATGTAGTTCTGATCCTTCATCAACAGAGGCCACCACATATAGTACCTCCTTGGGTTCTCATTATTATTAATGGCCCTTTCGATGAGAAGTGAACTCCATGTGTGATAGTAGTACGCGTTCTTTTCCGTGTCCACATTCGTGAAGTTCTGGCTGTCAAAGTCCCACACCGGCCCGGCGCAGAGTTTTCCGTCCCCGTCCTTGTACATGTAGACACTCTTCGGATGCTGTATCTCGTCGTTCATCGCGATCTCGTAGACAAACCAGTAGTCGATCACGGAGTTGATGTCGAGACTCTTGTAGGCCTCTGTGTAATAACCATTAGTAAGGTTGCTCTCGATGGCGTTGATGTAGGTTTTCAGACTCTCGAAAATCGCGCTGCCATCATATGTGGTGCCATTCGTCGCTGTGACCTTGAAGTCATCCTTGAACAAGCAAGGCAATTCACGCATTGAGGTTTTGAATTTCCAGGTCTCGTCGTAATTATTGTCGAACTCGATAAGGTAGCTGCAATCCTTCACGGTAGGGCTGGTGTTTTTCTCGACAACATCCTCAAATATCGGGTTTGTCATTTTCAGCCTGTTCTTATTGATCTTGATCTGCTCGCAGAAAAGATAGTTGCCGGCGTGGATGCCATTGATGACCAGCTCGACATTCTGCCCTGAAGGATTCCAGACCAGTCCCTTACCTAAGGTGCTTCCGTCTGTCGGCCCGTTGATGAAGTGGTTCTGGATAGTCTGGGCGATGTTGAACGCCAGATAGTTACGAATGAGTGACATGTCCGTCCACGGAGAGAGCAGAATCCATCTCTTGTGCTCCTTCATCCCAAGGATGCCCGCCTTTTTGTTCAGCTTGATAGCCATCGGCCTCTTGTCGTAATTGGACGACGTGTTTCCCCTGAGCCTGATGCTGCAACCGGCCTTATTCAAGTCCGCCACACCGTTTTTGTAGACAGCGATGTCGTCGGCCTCGCTCCAGTTTGCACCCTTAGCGGGGATGGCGAAGTCAAGGAAGGAGACTGTTCCCGGAGTGTTGACGTTGACAACCACCACCGGCAGTCCGGTGTTCGTGACGGTAACGGTGAACACCTTTCTCTGCGTGCCGCTGACAAGGGTATATTCAACAGGAATCCGGAAATCCTGGCCTGACACACCGCTTTCCTGAACCTCACCGTTGCAAAGAACCTTCACTCCTTCAGGTACCGTGAACGTCGGTACAAGCGTGAAGTTGTAAAGGTAAGGGATGCAGCAAGAGACCGTGCCGGCGTTCTTGTCGATCGCGCAGCTGAAATCCTCCGCGGCCTTGACTTCGGTCTTGGAGGTACTAGTGTTCAGAACCGCTGTCTTCTTCAGAAGGCTTGACTCGTTCTTGGCGATTTCGAACCCGAAACTCTTGAACTCCAGTGGAGTCGTGCTGATGTTTTCGACCGTGCAGTTGTTCTCCGGCTTCAGGTCATCAAGGTTCAGAGGGATGTCGTAACATGCTCCGGCTTGGAAATCAACGAGAGCCTTGACCTCGAATGACACCTTGTGGGAGTCAGTCAATAATTGAATCTCGATCTTGTCACCTTTCTTGATGCCTGGCGCGATGGCGGCATACACGACAGCCTTTCTGCCAACCGAGATTCCTCCCTTCTCGTCCTTCGCCAGTTTCACAGTGATCTGGGATGAGGTCTTTCCGTCAACAGCGGCAAGACCCGAAGCCAGGTTGGTTAGATTCATAGTGAAATCACCGGTCCACGCGCGAGGCGCCGCGATCCCTTCAACTTTCTGTCTGAATATGATGGACTGGAGTCTCTCCGAGCTTGCGACCTCGTCAAGCTTGCTTCCGAATGTCACCTCCGCCTTCAGGAAGGACACCAGAGGCTTGAATATGAATCCATAGACTCCATCTCTTTTGATGACGGGAGTGTCGCTGGCCTTCACATCGTTGGCGGCGATAGAAGCTTCGTCCGTGTAGTACTGCACTTGGGCCACATTGACCGGGATCGCTCTGCTGTCCGTCGCCCCTTCCACGTAAGGATAGTAGGCGAACCTTGGCCGGTCGCTTGTGTACAGCGAGCCTTTGAACTCTCCGGAACTCACAGGAGTGGAGAATGTGCCGTCGAACGGGGCGTTAGGGGTGGTGTTTCCGAACACGCCGACCCTGTCTCCGACAGACCAGAGTATGCCTACCGATCCGTCTGCCGTCGGCTCGATGTCGATCTGGGTTCTTGTAACAGGAATCTGTCCTATTTCTCCGGTAAGGGAGATCGACTCCTGTCCCAGTACCTCCGTCTCGTTGTTGTCGGCGCAGGAGGCGGCCATCAGTGCCGCCAGCACCATCAGCACAGATGCTGAATATGTTCGCTTCATAACCTATGTGTTAAAGAGTTTAATCCATTTACCCATAGGTTAAGTCTTTAGGTAAGCCTCTACAGTCCGAATCCCTTTCCTCCGCTACTGTAGGAGGAGTCGTAGGATCTGGTACCCTGAGGCGCGTCACGGACGCATCGGATTGTAAAGTCCGCACCGGACTGATTGTGACCGGTTGTTACGATCGGCGTACCTGACGATCCGTCTTTCTGAAGGTGGTAGATCATGAATGTATTACCTGGATTTGACGGGTCATGTATCAGGTTTCGATTGTATTTGGTCTTGGCTGCGTATCGCATGGTTCCGGTTTCGGTTTGGGCTCCAGAAGGCTTGTAACCGGCGAGATTGCCGGTAATCTCTTCACCACAGTACATTGGGATGAAGTAGAGCTCCTTCTCGTTCGGAATCCTCCACTTGCCAAGGTCGTCGGTGCCTTCCTGGTAGTACTTCTCGCACCAGTCACCGTTCATGATCTCAGTGTACTTGAAGGTGTTTTTGGCTGGTGTTCCACCAGCAACTATTGTTTGTTGAGGCGTAGACTTGCTGTATGTGTATGTGTAATATTTTGTTTGAAAAATAAAGATGCCTTCTGTTCTTGTGGTCAGTGTAACCGTTACATTGAAAGATGTGTAATTGCCGTTGTCGCTCTTTATTTAAATTGTTGTCGATGTCGCATCATTATTAGTTGATGAAAGGTTGATTGTAACCCTGACATTGAACACCGCTGACGGAACATTTACTTCGTTATCGGCTCCGATTTGATAGGTGTAGTTCTTAGACCCATCGTAATTAGTGTCCTTATCGTCTTATTTGATAAATAAAGCGAAAAAAAATGCTTGGGATATTGAGTGCGTCCATTAAAGAGCGCTCTTAAACATCGGTAAAAAAAGCTATCGTGTGTAAAAATCTCGATTCTCTCTACCGATGGTTCGAGACCATCAATGATGAAATTCAAATAATCATTACTCTTATAAATAATAACGGGCATAGGGGATGTGTATCTATTGTGCTTATGCATCTCATCGTTCCTTATGTCGTGAGCGTCATAACAGGCTTGTAATACTCGTGAAATCATTTAATGATCTTATTATGAATTATATCCGTGAATACATTGAATTCCCTTATCTTGAATAAGATAGCTATTACTATATAGGAGATCAATCCAATGATTATTCCTGCGCAGAGCTTCCCGAATGAATTAGGTATGAAGTTCACAGTAAGTAAAACAAGTCCGCCCATTAGAAGTGCCGCACAAAAATTCATCCCAGTGTCTAATATCTTTTCTACTATTCCATAGTTGAATGCCTTTTTTGTGTAGTAAGCGATTATTATTAGATAGATAATGGTTGCGAGGACTTGGCCAATGCACATTATTATTAGTCCCATTGAGGCGGTCGCTATCAAGATTATTATACTGATGCTTTTTGTTATTATAGTGATTCTGAGAAAGTAATCAGAACGTCCGGCAGCCTTGAGCATCGTGAGGTCAAGGTTTGTGATAGGCACCCATAATAGTGAAAAACAAAGCACTTGCATTACAGGTATGGCCATTTCCCATTTGTCGGTCAGACATATTCGGATAAAAGGGTCTGCGATAGCAGCCATGCCGATCACCATAGGAAAAATTATAAAAGATGCCATTCTGACCAGTTGGCGGTATGCGTCGATGGAGCGTGATCTATCGTCCTTTATTGAACTTAGTATTGGATATGAAACTTGGCCAATAATGGTGGTAACGGTCTCGGAAGGGAATTTGATTAAACTTTCTCCTTTGTTGTAGGCTCCAAGAGATTCGGGAGCGTACATTTTGCCTATTACAAGAGTGTATATGTTGTTATAAATGGTATTGATTAAAGATGCCCCGAGTAATCTGGATCCAAAAGAGAAGTGTTCATTCAATGAATTCCAGGAAAAAATGGCTTTAGGTGTCCAACGGCTGAAAACCCACAACAAGAGTGATCGTACAGTCGCACTAGTCAAGGCCTGAACGACCAGAGACCAGATTCCGAACCCCTTGTATGCCATGAACAGTGCCGCACTTCCCGATATTATAGCTGAAATGATAGATATCTTGGCAAAGACCTTGAAATTTACCTCGATTGTTAGCTTTGAGTTTTGAACAATAGCCAGAGCATTGATTATGAGTACCAACGAATAGATCTTGGTGAGGTCTACAAATACAGGCTGTTCGTAAAAACTCGCGATGAATGGTGCAACGGCGTACAATATAATATAAAACAGCAAAGCTGCGAAGATATTAAAGTAGAATATAGTGGAGAAGTCTGTCTCGGAACATTTGCATTTTCTTACAAGTGCCGCTCCAAAGCCAGAGTCCACAAAGCATTGACAAATTGCCATCATCACAGCCAATATTGCGATCACTCCATAGTCTCCTGGGCTTAATTGTCTGGCGATGAGCAGATTGAAAAGAAAACTCAATCCTTTGCTGGAGAAGATGTCAAGTCCTCCCCAAAATAACCCCTTGATGGTTTTATCTCTCAAGTCCCCCATAATACCTTTTGTGATATATATGTAGACTGGTGATTCTCACTCATTGAGCGCAGATGTCCGCCGCTTTGTGCCCTCATCCGGTGCGTGGGCGGGAACTATTTCCCGGACCAGGGCCAGAGGGACTTGCGGCGGGTGGGGGAGGGCGAGGTTGAGTGGGAGAGGTAGTAGTCGCGGAAGGTTATTCCTTCGGTGATCACGTGGTAGATCACGCCCCAGTCGGGAAGTCCTCCCAGGTTGCGGTCGTCGATGAAGAGGTCGGCTTTCAGTTTGCGCGGGGAGGTCGGGGTGTCCTCACCTTCGTAGAAGTCCTCGGGGTGGTTGCTGTTCACGGCATAGAACTCCAGGCCGCGGCCGCGGCACCAATCCACGGCGTCCTTCAGCAGCTGGCCTTCCCTTACCGACCAAAGTATCAGGGTGTGATGGTCGGCCTGAAGGCGTTTCAGCGTTTCCACGGCGAAAGGTATCTCTTTGCCTATCTTGGGGTACTTGTGCTCGACGATGGTCCCGTCAAAGTCAACCGCTATGATCATCTTTTTAAAGTGTTATGTTGTGTCTTGGGAAATTCTTGGGGCTTGGCACCTGTTGCAATAGGTTAGGTGTCAATTAGTTAGATCGGTGAACGACTCGAAGGCGATTACTGGTGAATTCGCTTTATTCATTGAACAGTCGAACATGCTCAGTAACATTGCATCAAATATATGAAATTCTGTCCTAAAAGGCAAGTCGATCGGTCGGAAAAATTGAAATGTTCCTGAATCCCGGGCCGGTTTCCAGGGCATGTCCGCGCAACCGGAAGGCTTCCTATTCAATCGGAGCGACAAGGTCGGGATGGACGGAGACCAACGCGACGGAGACCACGCCCTTTATCTCGACGATGACTTTCCTGGAGCGGTATCCCTTGACCTTGACAAACACACCTTCGCATCCTTCGAATAATCCTCCCGTTATCCGGACCTTCTGCGCTTTTGTGAAATTGATCTCGGCGGGGCCGAAAAAACGCAGGGACTCGTCATAGGATCCCGCCACCGCGATGAATGTCCTCATCTGCTTCTCGGGGACAGTGATCTTCTTGCCGAGTCTTTGATCCATCATGTATTGCAGCATGGGAATGCGGGTGGGCTGCTTAAGCTCTTGGATTCCGGATGCGGTGGCGCGTACGAATATGATGTTGTGGATCACCGGTACGAGGCGCTTTTTTCCGGTTCTGGCGGATTTCTCGTACTTCATCGGAATGAAGTTTTCCACGCCTTTCTCGTCCAGAAGCCTTTTGGCCTCCAACTCACGGTGGTAGGTGACCCGCATCGTGAACCACATCAGTTCCTCAGTCTCGCCTGGTCTGCCCATTTGCTTTCCTGTTAACCACTATGAGAGCATCATGGCGGCGCGGATGCCTTCCGCAAGAGCTGGGCTTGTCACGTGTCCAACGATGGCAAGGGCAAAATCGATGGCGCACCCCGGCCCGCGTCCTGTGATCAGGTTGCCGGAAGTCACCGCCGGTGTCTTGACGTACTCGCCGCCTTTAGCGATAGGCTCCTCCTCGAATCCGTCGTAGCAAGTGAACCGTTGTCCCTCAAGGGACGGGAGCTGCGAGACCACCAGCCCGGGAGCCGCGCAGATCGCCGCGACGGTGCCTCCTTCGGCGTAGTGGCTTTTCATCAGTTCCATGAGATCGTGGTTGTCGGCAAGGTGCCTGGCTCCTGGCAATCCGCCCGGGAAAACCATAACATCTTTCCGGTCGGTTCCCTCTGTCTTGACTTCGGACCGGAATCCGTCCCAGTCAAGGTCGGCGGTGACGGGAACCCCGTGAGCGCCTTTTACTTCCTTGTCTGTGTTGATGGAAACTGTCCGGGCGTTGATCCCTCCTCTTCTGAGGATGTCCACGGTGGCGAGGGCCTCGATCTCCTCGAACCCTTCCGCAAGGAATATGAAGACTCCTTTCATGGCATTATATTGTTAATGATACTGTTTCCTCCATTGAAGACAAAACAACCGGTCACTTCGGCTGGCTCAGCGACCTTGTCAGGCCCCGCGTCCTAAGTGACCAGTTGTGATGTTGAGATATCAGGACTCGAACCTGAACTGGCAGAACCAAAATCTGTAGTGCTACCATTACACCATACCTCAGTTCCGTCCGCAAATTTATCTATTTTCCTGCAAATCTGCAAACATTATCTTTTCTCCCGGAAGAAATCAATCATCAAGGCAGAGCATTCGTCAGCCAATACTCCTGACCTTACCTGGGTCTTGGGATGAAGCAAGGAAGGCGTGAACATTGAATAGCCTCTTTTGGGATCCGGCGTTCCGAAGACAATGCGTCCGATCTGAGCCCAGTTCAAGGCTCCCGCGCACATCGGACAAGGCTCCACTGTCACGTACAGCGTGCTGTCGCCAAGATATTTCCCTCCGACCGCTTCGGTGGCGGCGGTAATGGCGATCATCTCGGCGTGGGCGGTAGGGTCGTGCAGCATTTCCGTCATGTTGTGTCCGCGGCCTATGATCCGTCCCTTGCAGACGATAACCGCCCCGATGGGAATCTCGTCCTCCTCCAAGGCCAGATGAGCCTCTTTCAGAGCCTCTGCCATGTATTTCTCGTCAATGTCCATCGGTTGCTATTATGTAATCCTTGTCTTTACCAACTTATTGCCTGAGGCTTACTATGACAAAGGGTGGCTAAATGATTATTTAGTCACCCTTTGTGTGAAGTCAAAACTGATTACCACCTGTCCTCAGATGATACAGTAAGTTTTTTGCGTCCGTGGCGGCGACGGGAAGCGAGTACGCGGCGACCGTTGGCGGTAGCCATTCTCTCACGGAATCCGTGCTTGTTCACGCGCTTGCGTCTGGATGGTTGAAATGTCCTTTTCATATCTACTTATTTTTAAATTTTTCCAAAACGGACTGCAAATTTAATCCTTTTGCCGTAAACTGCAAAATATTTTCGCCTTAAGTTTACTCACTTAAGTTTTTAATGTGCCGTTTTGCGGTTCCGGGCGGCGCTCAGGCAGGCTCGTGCGCTTCGACAAGCCCGGCGACCCTGGCGACAGTCGCTGCCAAGCGGTCCGGCTTACATCAGGTAGGCGGACATGTCCTTTCCGGCGAGAAGTCCTTCGCGGATCTCTGTTGAGGAGATGTCAACGATCGGGGCGTTGATGACCTCGATGTTGTAGGAACGCAGCAGGGCATCCTCAAGGCTCACCATGCCGCCAGGGACAATCTCCTCGGAGTCAAGGACGTAGGGGGTCGGCAGATTCTTGCACTCCTCGATCAGCTGACTCCTGATCGCCTCCACGTCGAAGCCTTTGCGCGGGTAGACTGTCACGCCATATTCGGAAAGAATCCTTGGGAAGTCCCTCCAGCGCTTGATGCTCTGCAGGTTGTCTGCTCCGATGACGAGCGTGAAATCGTTGTCCGGCTCGCGCAGTTTCAATGCGTCCAGTGTCTTTATCGTGTAGTGTGGAGGATCCATCCTGAGTTCGATGTCGTCCACCCACACGTGTAGGTCGGGATGGCGCTTCACGGCGGCCACCGCCGCTTCATAACGGCTTTCTCCCGAAGCGGCGCTGATGTAGTCCTTCAAGGGATTCTTCGGGGACACGACGAGGTAGACCCAGTCATATTCCTTTTCCCTTGTAAGGTACTCCATGATGGTCTGGTGACCGATGTGCAAAGGGTTGAACGACCCGGAGTAGACAGCTATCTTCACTACTCTACACTATTGTTGAATAATTCAGTTTTCCGTCGTCGAGAAAGTCTTCGACAACCTTCTCGGACTCCGCGAAAGCGGTCTGGAGGTTGTCATTGACAAGAACATAGTCGAATTTCGGGGCGTAGGTCATCTCTTCCGCCGCTTTCGCCACGCGCTCTTCGATGGCCTCGGGAGAGTCGGTGCCCCTCTTGACGAGCCTTTCCCTGAGCGCCTCCACGGACGGAGCCTGGACGAAGACGGAGAGTGCCTTGTCGCCGAAATATTTCTTGAGGTTGACTCCACCCTTCACATCCACATCGAATATGATCACGTGACCCGCCGCCCAGATCCTCTGGACTTCCGACTTCAGCGTTCCATAGAAGTGATCCTCGTAGACCTCCTCATATTCAACGAAGGAGTCCTCGGCGATCAGCTCGCGGAACCTTTCCGGCGTGACGAAGTAGTACTCTTTGCCGTCTTGCTCCGTGCCTCGCGGGGCTCTTGAGGTGGCGGAGATGGAAAACTCCATCGCATCCTTATAGATTCCGAGAATGTGATTTACAATCGTACTCTTTCCGGATCCCGACGGGGCGGAGAAAATCAGAACTTTGTTGCTCAAAATGTCCATTGTAATGATGCGGTTTTGGAAGCTGTTTTTGTTATTTTGTCTAAAATGAAGATTTTTCTCCTCAAAGAGCATTTCAAACAAATCAAAGCAGTTTCTTGATGCAAAGGTATCATTTTTTGCTGAAAGAACAGGCTTTTAAATCGTTCTTTTCATTTAAAATGCTTATTTTTGCAGCCATTGTTTTTAGAATTCTCCAAGCAAGACGACTTTGGCAAAGAAAAAGCAGACATCCTCAGTTCCGGATCCGGAATACATCGCAACCCGCCGTGCTTCGCTCAGGCGTGTTCATCGTCAAGTTATTTATTTGAACGACAAGGAGATGGCGGCATTGAAGGAGTATTGTGACCGTTTTGGAATCAAAGAGCGCTCCTCGATCTTCAGAGAAGCTACGATGGAGCGCATACTTGCCCAGCTTGACGACTCACATCCGACCTTGTTCTGATCTGTTGCCAGCGTCCGGTCCGCCTGGAGCCGTTGTCCTGGTTGCCTTAGGGTTTTTCCCCCCACGCCTTAGTGCCTAGCGCCTGTCGTTGAGGAATGAAATGTAGTAGAGCAGGGTGGCGAGGGAGCCTACCGCCGCGACCACGTAGGTGTAGGCTGCCCATTTGAGGGCATCGATCGCCATCGGCTTTGTCTCATAGTTCGTGATCCCGGCATTCTCAAGCCAGGCCACAGCCCTGTGGCTGGCGTTGATCTCGACAGGCAGTGTGACGAAACTGAACAATGTTGTCAGCGCGAAGAGCACGATCCCGGCAATCAGCACGGGATAGCTGTGGAACATGGTGACCATCAGGACTCCGGCCAACAGAACCCATTGGACGATGTTGCTTGAGAAACTTACCACGGGCACAAGGGCTGTGCGCAGTTTCAGAGGCAGGTAACCCTTTTCGTGCTGGACAACGTGTCCGCATTCATGCGCGGCGACCGCTGCCGCTGCCACGCTGCTCTCGTTGTAGACGGACTCGCTGAGGTTGACTGTCTTCGTCTGGGGATTATAGTGGTCTGTCAGCCGGCCCGGTATGCAGGTGACCTTGACATCGGTGATGCCGTGGTCGGCCAGCATCTTGCGGGCGATCTCCGCTCCGGTCATGCCGCTGTTGGTCCGGACGCGGGAGTATTTCTCGAATCTGCTTTGAAGCATGTTCTGAATGATCATGCTGAGAAACATGACCACAATCATAAGGATCCAAATTGAACCAGTACTCATTGTAAAGATTTTAATCGTATTCTACTTTGGCAGGACAGGCAATTGTCCAAGGTAATAATCCTGTCTGTCGGGTGATTGCCCACCCGGCCTGGAATTATCAACTAGCAGGCCAAAGGCAAAAGTAAAGATTTTGACGGAGAGTTTGACAGAAAATCAGTAATTTTGTCAGAATTTTGATGCTGATTATGTCAAACGGCGTGACAGATTTCTCAAGACTGGAGCTGAATCTCAGTAATTGTCTGGGCAACTACAGGTACTTCCGTTCCAAGTTGAAGCGGACGACCAGAATGTTGGTTCTGGTCAAGGCGAACGCCTATGGTCACGGAGCGGTGGAGTTCGCGTCCATGCTTCAGACGGCAGGCGCCGACTACCTTGCGGTGGCTCTCCCGGTGGAGGGGATCGAACTGAGGCAGTCAGGTATCAGCGTTCCGATCCTGGTGCTGACGGCCGGCACGGACTATTTCGACGAGATCATCGACAATCGTCTTGAGCCAGGCATTCCGAACCTCTACACCTTGAAGGCCCTCGTGTCCGTCCTCCAAAGCCGTGGCATCGAGAATTTCCCGATCCACATCAAACTCGACACAGGCATGCACCGTCTCGGCTTCATGACCAGTGAGCTGGACGGTCTGATGGATTGCCTGAAGGCGTGTCCGGAGGTGAGGGTAAAGTCAATATATTCACATCTCTCGGTCGCCGAGGATCCGTCGATGGATCAGTTCACGCTTGGGCAGATCTCGATGTTCGAGACCAACGCGTCAAAGTTGGACAGCGCTCTTGGCTACCATCCGATGTGGCATATTCTTAATTCCGCCGGCATCGAGCGCTTCCCGCGCTACCAGTACGACATGGTCCGTCTCGGTGTGGGAATATACGGCATCAGCGCCCTGCCGGACGTGCGCCTGAAGCCCGTCGCCTCTCTGAAGGTCAAAATATTGCAGATTAAGGAATTGAAGTCTGGTGACGGTGCCATAGGCTATGGTCGGCATGGCATTATCGCACCGGAGGGAACCCGCGTCGCCACCATCCCTGTGGGCTATGCCGACGGTATCGACCGGCGTCTTGGATGCGGCCGCATGAGTTTCTCTTTGAATGGCCGCAGGGTGCCTACGATCGGTAACATCTGCATGGACATGTGCATGCTTGACGTGACCGGTGTCGAAGCCTCGGTGGGGGACACCGTGACAATTTTCGGCGATGACCCCGATGTCACCGAACTTGCCAAAGTTCTCGACACAATTCCTTATGAGATAATGACTTCCGTCCCACGAAGGATCGAGCGTGTGATTCTTCGTAAGTGAAAAGGGAAAATATGAGATTTATTGACACTAAAAACTATAACAATTCACATCATGAAAGGTAAAACGTTAAGAATCATCGTCTCGCTAACGACTTTTTTGTCTGTCAGTTCAATGCTGGCACAGGAAAAGATGGATTGGGCTATGACGAATGTCTACTCACAGGCGAACAAGGAAATCAAGAATAGTCCAAGAGCTGTTCTGTTAGGAGATTCAATCACAGACGTATGGCTTAGGGTTCATCCGAACTTCTTCACAGACAACAATCTTGTCGGTCGGGGTATCAGCGGACAGACCACGTCACAAATTCTTGTCAGGATGAGAGAAGATGTTGTGAAGCTCCATCCGAAATATGTTGTGATTCTATGCGGACTCAATGATATCGCTCTCAACCCTGGCTATGCTGGAGATGTCGAAAAAGCTGTTGGCAGCATAATATCTATGTGCGAGATCGCCAAGGCAAATGGGATTAAGCCCATTGTCTGCTCACTACTAGGTTCCTATGAGATACGTTGGAGACCAGAGGTCACCGACTGCTTCGATCAAGTCCTGAGGTTCAATGATTTACTTCGGACTTATGCCGGGAAGAACCGCATCAAGTACGTAGACTATTTCAACCTCCTTTCCGATGGTACCGGTAGAATCGGCTCAAAGTGGGCAGATGACACCGTACATCCTAACCAGGACGGTTACAAGATGATGGAGGACTACCTTCTCACTTTCCTCAGATAGACATTCACATCGGATGCCGTCATAAGAGTTGTTGTCCTAAGTCCACATGTTTAGTAATCCTGAAAAAATAACTTGGTAATCTTTGATTGTCTTTCCGGTCTAGCTATCTTTTATCATCAATCATGTGCCATCGGCACACTCCTTCTTCTAAAAGACATCTATCCTCGAAAATACCGCCAAATCTTTACCAACTTATTTTTTAACGCTTACTTAGATGAGAAATACTGCGTGTAAACTCACGATTCTGGTTCTTCTTATGTCCGCCTTCTGCCCATGGTTGAAAGCGGATGCGGGGCATTATCTGATAACGACAGAGGATGGTTTGTCGAACAGTAGTGTCAACTGTATATTCCAGGATACAGGAGGAATGATGTGGTTTGGCACATGGGATGGTCTGAACGTCTATGACGGACATCGTTTGCGTGTTTTCAGGTATAACATTAAGGATGAGTCAAGCTTGCTGGACAATATCGTAAGGGATGTTGTACAGGAAGACGAGTATCATTTTTGGATAATATCGGCTTGGGGTGTGAGCCGTCTTGACATCAGGACCGGCAAATTCAGCCGTTTCCGTCTAGGGATGGCGTCGATGAACTCTTTTGCCGGAGGAGGTGTCTCTTTGGCGATTGCCGATGATGGGACTGTGTTCTGCTCATCAAGGGGGTGGGGAATAGCTTACTACGATGAGGTAACAGACAGGATGATACCTTTCAATGTTCTGGGGTATGCCACATCAGGGATCTCAGGGATAGCGGCAGGGGGCGGAGACACGCTTTTGGTCATGAATGAAGCCGGCAGTGTCTCTCGTCTGAGTTTTACTCATGATGGAAGGACTCGGAGCATCGAGGCATCGATCAGTGAGAATCTGCTTTCAAGTGACAGTGGGGTGTATCTTATGGCTCATTCGAGGAATGATGGGAAAATATTTTTTATAGGTACAAGAAGAATCTATGAATACGACTGCGGACTCTGCTCTGTTGTCGATTCCATAGAGTTCACCGGCACAGTGTCCTATGCGGCCATGTCTCCGGACCACTATCTTAACATCGTTGCGGACAGGTCATCATTATACCGTGTCGATTTCCGTTCACATGAGGTTTTCAGGATAGATGCCCTCTGTAGAGACAACCTTCTGTCCTTCTACTATGGCACTCAAGGAATTGTCTGGCTTGGAGTCGATGGTGTCGGGGTCGAGGCCTACTGTACGGATTCGGATCCGATGAAAACGCTTCGGAGCGATGTTATGTTTGAGGAGTGCGGCGGGGCTGTCACATCGATAGTACAGGCTCAGGACGGGGACATCTATACGAGTGTTCTTGGAGGTGGACTTTTCGTTCTGGATCCGAAAGGCAACCCTAAACGTCCTGTAGCATCCGAGTTCTCGGAACAAGACCGTTTTATCTTCTCAATGGTTGCTGGTCCCGGAAATACTATCCTTTTGGGTGTCCGTAACGCTGTCAAGCTCTACTCTCCCGCGACCGGAACGATCAGCACACTCTATAAGTTCAGGCAGAATCCACCTGTGCTTGCCTACTGCATGTACTATGATGATCTGAACCAGAGATTGTGGGTGGGTACGTTGGACAACGGCATTGTCTGCCTGTCATTGGATGTGGACGGTCATTGTCAAGTGGTTTCCGTCCGGAGATATCTCCATGACAGAAACGACGATAACTCGCTGAATGGGGACAGCATAATGCACTTGTCTCCCGCCGATGGCGGAGAAATATGGGTCGGAACCCTTGGTGGCGGGCTCAGCTTGCTGGATGTGGAGACAGAACGTTTTCGGCGAATAGATGTCGGTGCCGGGTACGAGAACATTCCTAGCAACAATGTCCGTTTTGTGACTCAGGACGATTCTTTGTCAGTATGGGTAGGAACAAGTTACGGCTTGAGCCACGGCGTGAAGCAGAAGGACGGATGGTCGTTCACTTTGTATGATGAAGGTTGCGGCCTTACAGACAACACTATCCAGGCCATCATCAAGGATGACAAGGAAAGGGTCTGGCTCTCCACTAACCGTGGTATTTCCATGCTCGATCTAAGGACAGGCAAGTTTCTGAACTACACAAATCCGGGAAGTCTTCAAGGTAAGGAGTTTTATATAAATTCCTGCTTGATGTCTGCGAGCGGAGAAATCTTTTTCGGTGGTGTCAACGGACTGAACCATTTTCTTCCTGATGATCTCAAACCGAGGTCGTTCTCGCCGCGGATTGTTGTCGAACACGTCGCTATCAGTCGTGACAATGTGAAGCCTGTGATGGCCGGAAGGCGGGTTGTCTTAAGGCATGACGAGAATTTTTTCAACATCGCGTTCTCCGCTTTGGAATTCATAGGCAACGCTGACTGTGAATATTCCTACATCCTGCGCGGGTTCAATGAAACTTGGGTTACAGTATCTTCCGGTACTCCGGCGATGTTTACCAACGTGCCTCCAGGAAAGTACACGTTCATGGTTCGAAGCACTAATGGTGATAAGGTCTGGTGCGATAACACTGAACAACTTGAGATCTATATCAGAAGCCCGTGGTACAAGACAATCTGGGCAATGCTGGCATATTTGTCGTTGATCGCTTTGTTTACATTCGCCGGGATTCGCTTCTATCGTGAACGCAGGTCCCAGAAGAGACAGCTTGCTGATGAGGCGGCAGAGAAACAGGCCCAGAAGGAAGCCTATGAGGCAAAATTGACCTTTTTTACAAACATCGCCCATGAGTTCAGCACTCCTTTGACCCTTATCTCCTGCTCGGGTGAGAGACTTGAGTCTGTCAAGCAGCAAGATTTGACGAAGGGCAAACGCTATGTCAAGATCATCAATGACAATGCGGCCAGGATGCAGCGTCTTATCCAGGAGCTTCTTGAATTCCGTAAGGTGGAGAACGGATGCTACGATTTTGTGTTTGCTGAGGTTGATGTGTGCAGGATGGTGAATTCAATATTAGGCGATTTCACGGAGGTCGGAGAGGAACGAGGGGTGCGATTGAACCTGAATGTCGAGAATCTTCCGGACAAGTTCTTCTGTGATGCGTCGGCAATGGAGAAGGTGTTCATGAATCTGATCTCCAACGCCTACAAGTATACACCTGATAACGGGACAATTGACATCAGTCTTGATGGACGGGGCGATGGGATTAACGCTGTGATCTCGAACACCAGTAAGGGACTTTCTGATGAGAAGCTTAGAAGAGTGTTTGACAGGTTTGTCATTCTTGACAACTTTGAAAGACAGATGGCCAAAGGTCGTATCGTCAGAAATGGTGTCGGGATGGCCCTGGTCAAAAGTTTGGTTACGGCTTTGGGAGGGGAGATAAATGTCAGCAGTGTGGTCGGCGAGTCTGTGACATTCGTGTTTTTCATTCCATCAGCCCCGGAGGACAAGGTCGCCAGGGTAGATGGCTCCTTAAGTTACGAAGGCGTGTCTCTTCCATCTATGGTGGCTCCGGCTGTCGAAGGGCGGAACGAACCTACGGTGGAGGATGATCTGGTGATACGGAATGACGGGAAGCCGGTCGTGATGATCGTGGATGATGATCCTCAGATCCGTGAGATGGTTTCTGACATCCTTGCGGATGAGTACAGCATGGTAAAGGCTGAGGATGGTGAGGCGGCCCTTGCGATACTGGGGATCAAGAAAGTTGATCTTGTCATAACGGACATCAACATGCCTGTGATGGGAGGTAACGAGTTATTGCGCAGGATGAAAGAGAACGAATTGATGAGATTCATCCCGGTAGTGATTCTTGCGATGAAGACTGATGTCTCTGATGAGATAGTCTCTTATAATCTCGGCAGCGATGCATTTATTCCTAAACCTTTCCTTCCGGCTCAGCTGACTGCTGTCGTGAGTGGAATCCTCCGGAAAAGATCAGGTCTTAAGGACTACTATTCCTCTTCGGCTTCCGATCAAGAGATGTTCTATGGGGTAGAGATGAGTTCCAAGGACAGACAGTTTATGGTTTCTATAGTTAATTTGATAGAGGACAACATTACTGAGGATCTTTCTCCGGAGGAAATCGCGTCCAGACTATGCGTGAGTGAGATGACGCTTTACCGGAGAATGAAAGGAATTATTGGTAAATCTCCTGGAGAGTTCATACGTACAGTAAGGCTCAAGCATGCTGCTAAGCTGCTTAAGACAACGACGCTGAATGTCCAGGAGGTGATGTTTGACAGCGGATTCAACAACAAGTCATGGTTTTACCGTAAGTTTGCCGAGATGTACGGTATGTCACCTAAAGAGTACCGAGAGAGCCTTTGATGGCATAGTGTACTCTTTTGTTTTTAATGTGTAACCATTCTGGACTACCAAGTGGTATTTTTGCACATTAAAAAATCTGTGATGATGATTCGAAGAATTATTATGTCTTTATCATTGGGATTGGTCGCCCTTTCTGTCTGTGCCCAATCTCTTATTCCACGCTTCAGCTATGGAGACAAGGTGGCCTTCATCGGGGATAGTATAACCCATGGGGGACATTACCATTCCTACATTTGGCTTTTCTACATGACCAGGTTTCCAGACATGCCGATCTGGATCTACAACTGCGGAGTAGGAGGTGATACCTCGAAGGAAATACTCTCCAGACTCCAGAGAGATGTGCTGGATAGAAATCCTGACTATATCACCTTGACATTCGGCATGAACGACACCGGTTATTTCGATGTCTTCAATAATGAGAAGACGGATTCTCTGTCTGCGGAGAGGATCAGCAAGTCTGTCCGTTCATATTCGAAAATAGTCGAGACCTTGAAGGATTATCGCAAGGATGCGAAAGTTGTGATGATCGGTGGCTCCCCATACGATGAGACTTCAAAGTTCAATGATTCTGTCTTTCATGGAAAGAACGAGGCTATCGGGAGGATAATCTCTATCCAGGAGCAGACCGCCAAGGAAAACGATTGGGGTTTCGTGGATTTCAACGCTCCGATGGTTAAGATTGCCTCGGATGTGCAGAAAGCAGATTCAACCTACTCATTCTGTCCTGCCGACCGTGTCCACCCAGACAAGGACGGTCAGATGGTGATGGCCTATCTGTTCCTCAAGGCACAGGGCCTTTCCGGGAGTAAGGTGGCGGAGATAGGAATCGATGCGAAACGATCGAAAGTCAAGGTTGAGGAAAACTGCGTGATCTCCGCTTTGTCTTGTGCTGATGGGCGTGTCTCATTTGACTATCTTGCCAAATCTCTGCCTTATCCATGCGACTCTGTTTCCGAACATGGATGGGGAAATATTCACTCTCAAAGAGATGCTATGAAGCTCGTTCCTTTTATGAAGGAATTCAATCAGGAAATCCTTCGGGTTTGCGGACTTACGGCAGGGACTTATCAGTTGAGCATTGATGGTCAGCCCATCTGCCGTCTTACATCTTCAGATTTGTCACATGGCGTGAACATGGCTGAGATGGCCCAGACTCCGCAATATCGCCAGGCCTCGGCTCTGATGTATTTGAATGAGGAACGTCTTGAGGTCGAAAAGCGCTTGAGAGAATATGTTTGGATGGAATACAATGTTTTCAAGGATTCGGAGAAACGTTTCGTTGACAATTGGGAATCCATCGAGATGGTCAACTCAAGGGCGAAAGATGATTGGTTTGTGGCTAACAGCAACTATTGGTTCCGTAAAAGCTATTATCCTCAGATTCGTGAGATCTGGAACGATTACATGGAGAAGATTGTGGCCAGAATCTATAGTATGAATAAGCCCGTGTCTCGCAAAGTGACCCTTGCCAGGGTGTATTGACCTTGTATGTGGTAATTTAATTAACTAAGAATATGCTGTTTAAAAACAAGAGATGTCATTCTTTCTTCGCAGGCCTTGCGGTCTGTGTGGGAATTTTGGCCCTTTCCGATCATGTCGCATCGTCACAGGAACGACCTTACTTTGTGGATGGGTTCCATGGTGGAGTTTATGGTCACTATCCGATGGCTACCTACACAAGATTCCTTGTGGATCAGTTTGAGGCTAATCCGGCATGGAGATTCTGTCTGGAGATAGAGCCTGAGACTTGGGATACCGTTGCTGTACGCACCCCGGAGGACTACAAGCGTTTCTCCCGGATAGTGAATTCTCCGAGGGTAGAGTTTACCAATCCGACCTATGCGCAGCCATATATGTACAACATTTCCGGAGAGAGCATCATCCGTCAGATGCAGTACGGAATGCGTAAGATTCATTCCCACTTTCCTGATGTTGAATTCCTGACGTATTCGGTTGAAGAGCCATGCTTTACTTCATGTTTGCCGCAGATTCTTGTGCAGTTGGGTTTTAAGTATGCTTCTACCAAGTGTCCGAACACATGTTGGGGAGGTTATTGCGCGCCTTTTGGCCATGGCCTGGTCAATTGGATCGGCCCGGACGGGTCTTCCGTTATTGCCGTTCCAAGGTATGAATGTGAAAGTCTTGATGAGAAGACAGTATGGCAGACGGCTGCCTCAAAGAATTCAGACGCATATCTTGAGGCTTGCCGTAAGGCTGGAATAGCACATCCTGTCGGTATGTGCTTCCAGGATGCTGGTTGGACAGGAGGGCCTTGGATCGGTTACGGCGATGAGACCGCAGGTAACTCTATTTATGTTACTTGGAGGGAGTACTTTGAATCTGTGGCGAATAGTGATCCGAGGGAGGATTACAAAATGTCACAAGAGGATGTCAGAACCTCGTTAATGTGGGGGGCGCAGGTTTTGCAGCGTATTGCCCGTCAGGTTCGCCGTACGGAGAACAACATCGTGATGACGGAGAAGGCTGGCGCCATGCTTAAACTTGATAGGGGTGTTGGCCTTGACCAGGCCAGGATTGACGAGGCTTGGCGTACCCTGATGCTGGCACAACACCATGATTCATGGATTGTTCCTTACAATGAGCTTAACGAAAGAGGTACGTGGGCGGATAATATTGCCTTTTGGACTTCTTCAGCTGACTTTAATTGCGAGGAGGCTCTTGCTGAGATCGTGCCGGTCGGAGAAGTAGAAGATAATCTCTTTAATGTCAAGGTTATCAATACCTTGAGTTTCTCGCGCAACTCAGTGGTCAGCGTGGCCGTCCCATCTTCGTTCTTGGGTAAGAATCTGCGGGTAAAGGATAGTAAGGGCAAGGATGTCCGCTTCTCTCTTATCGGTGATAGAATTGTTTTTCGGGTCGGCATGCGCCCGTTCAGTATGGCGACATTTTCGGTGAAAGTCACATCCAAACGCAAGGAGTCGGGGACGGTTGTAAAAGAATATTCTTCCGAGGATGGTCTCGTGACAGTCGCTTCGGATCTCTACACAATCACCTTTGATCCGTCTAGGGGAGGAACCATCGTAGGGTTGAAAACTTCTTGTGGTGATGAATATGCTGACGCCAAGTCCGCCAGGGCTATTAATGAACTGCGAGGCTTTTTCTATGATGAGGGCAAATGGCATTCGTCAGCGGACGCTCCGGCCAGAATTTCAGTCAAAAAGACGGAGGGCTTGACATCCGAGGTTGAGATTGACGGTTCAATCGCAGGCATGCCTTTCAAGCAGACTATTGTTCTCACAGACGGTGACCCGCTGATCACATGTTCTCTTCACATAGACTGGAAATCTGACGTTGGAATCGGAAAATATAGGCAGAGTGATGCCCATGATTCCCGCCGCAGGGCTTTCTACGATGACCGTTTCAAACTTAACGTGCTGTTCCCTGCATCGCTGGTCAATCCGTCCTTGTATAAGGATGCTCCGTTTGATGTCTGCAAAAGTGCGGAGGAGGATACTTTCTATGACAGTTGGGATAGGATTAAACATAATATCATCCATGATTGGGTTGACCTGCTTGGAGAAGACGGAAAAGGACTGGCTTTATTCTCCGATCATACGACATCATATTCATTTGGTAAGGATTTCCCTCTTGGACTGACAGTCCAGTTCTCCGGCAATGGCCTTTGGGGAAGGAACTATCCGGTCTCTGGGGCTACTGAGATCAGATATGCTTTCATGCCTCATTTCGGAGCATGGGATTCCGCTGGAGTTTATGAGAGGAATCAGGAATGGAACGAGCCTTTGATGTGTTTTGTGACGGGCGATGATTCGACAAAAGAACACACTTTCATTGATGCGGAAGGTACTGGCTATGCTGTCAGCGCTTTCTACCAGACCGAAGGTGGTTTCATGCTGCGGCTCTATAATGCCGATGGAGATGATAACGTAAAGACCATCAGACTCGGCTTCCCTGTCAGCGAGATTGTGGAGACGGATCTTCTTGGGAATGCTGTCTCCCGTGTTGAGCTAAATGAGAAAAGCGGTTCTACCGGTAGTTTTTCCGTCAGCGCTCCGAGATTTTCCATAAGGACATATTTACTTAAGACAGAATGACATGAGAAAGGTTGTGTTGATACTTGCGATAGCCGCGGCCTTCCATGCTTGTTCTGAGCCATCGTCTTTGGTTAATAATCCGGTTGACTATGTTAATCCCTTTATCGGGGCAAGTACAAGCACGGAGGCCGCCGGAGTCTATCATGGCCTGGGGAAGACTTTTCCTGGAGCTACCACCCCTTTTGGAATGGTTCAGGTCAGCCCGAACACCATCACCGGTGGTGACAATGCCAGCGGTTACAGTTACGAGATGAAAACCATTGAGGGATTCGACTTCACTCAAATGAGCGGTGTCGGGTGGTTCGGAGACCTGGGGAATTTTCTGGTTATGCCTACAACCGGGCCTATGAGTACCATTGCCGGGAAGGAAGACGGAAGTATTGATGGCTGGAGGTCTTCTTATGACAAGGCTACAGAAGTCGCCGAGCCTGGTTATTATAGTGTCCGTTTGACAGACTATGACATCCTGGCTGAATGCTCAGCAACTCCCCATTGCGGAATCATACGCTTCATTTGGCCCGAGAGCGACCTTTCCCGTATCCAGATCGATCTGGCTCGCAGGGTTGGTGGAACGGCAGAGAAGGAATATGTTAAGGTGATTGACAGCAACACGATTGAAGGCTGGATGAAATGCACACCTAAGACAGGAGGTTGGGGCAATGGTGAAGGTAATGCCGACTATACGGTTTGGTTTCATGCCGAGTTCAGCCGTCCTTTGGAGTCCTATGGCTGCTGGACAGCAGACATTCCAGATGATTGGGTCCGTAAGAAGGACGAGGTGGTGAGTCTTCCGTACCTTCAACGAGTGGCGGAGTCAAGGATTGTTCGCGGGGTGGAGGAACTTGAGGGGAAGCATATCGGATTCTTCTCTGAGTTTCCGACATCAGCCGGGGATCAGGTGATCCTTAAGGTAGGGATTTCTTTCGTTGATCAGGAAGGGGCGCGTAGGAACTTTGCGGAAGAGATTGCGGACAAGGGTTTTGATGAGGTTAGGGCAAGTGCCATGGCGCTTTGGAATAAAGAGCTTTCCAAGATTCGCGTGGCCGGAGGGTCGGAAGACGATAAAACAGTGTTTTACACTTCTCTCTATCATACTTTTATCGATCCTAGGATCTATGCTGATGTTGATGGTCGCTACATCGGGGGAGATTTGATGCCTCATGATGCCTCTGATGGTGTTACGAAAAGAACGATCTTCAGCGGTTGGGATGTCTACAGAAGCCAGATGCCTCTCCAGTCCATCATCAATCCGTCTGTGGTGAACGACATTCTGGCCTCCTTGATCACTATGGCAAGGCAAAGCGGAAGAGGATACTACGAGAGATGGGAGTTCCTGAATTCCTATTCTGGATGTATGATTGGCAATCCTTTGCTTTCTGTGCTTGCCGATGCCTATGCGAAAGGAATCCGAGGCTATGATGCCGAAGAGGCGTACCGTTATGCCGTGAACACGGCTGAGAAGTTCGGGAACTGGCCTCTAGGCTGGACACCGTCAGACCTTTGCATTTCCGAGACCCTGGAGTACGCCTATTTTGACTGGTGTCTTTCAAGGCTGGCCATGGCAATGGGAAAAGATGACGAGGCCGCGGTCTATGAGAGACGTGGACAGGCCTACAGGAACATATTCGATCACAATAAAAGATGGTTCCGTCCACGCCTTGTTGATGGCTCTTGGAAAGAGTGGCCTGACAGCGCCAGAATTATGGAATGGTACGGATGCATCGAGTGTGATCCTTACCAGCAAGGTTGGTTTGTGCCTCATGATCCGGAAGGTATGGCCGAACTGATGGGAGGTAGACAAAGAACTTTGGCCGATCTGTCTGAGTTCTTTGAGAGAACGCCTGAGCATATGCTTTGGAATGCGTACTACAACCACGCCAACGAACCGGTTCATCTTGTCCCGTTTCTTTTCAATGTTTTCGGAGAACCATGGAACACGCAGAAATGGACCAGATTCGTATGTAAGCATGCCTATTCGAATGATGTTATGACCGGGCTTGTCGGAAATGATGATGCCGGACAGATGTCTGCGTGGTATGTCCTTGCAGCTTCGGGGCTGCATCCGGCTTGTCCTGGAGATACCAGAATGGAGATAACCAGCCCGGTGTTTGATGAGATTGTCATCAAGACGGATCCTGCCTATGCATCTGGAAAGGATTTTAGAATCGTCGCTCATGAGAATAGTCCAGAGAATATTTACATTCAGAAAGCTCTTTTGAACGGAAGTCCTTTGGAAGTGTGCCACATTGATTTCAAGGACATAGCCGCAGGAGGACGACTCGAGCTTTTCATGGGGCCTGAGCCATCGGAATGGGGAGTTGAACAAAAATGATATTCTTAGATATGGGTAATAGAAATTCAATACTACTTATAGGTTTAATGGTTTTTCTGGTGTTGTGTTCCTATTCGTGTGAGGAGGGTGAAAGGGTTGAAAGGGGACAGGTTTATGTGCCTTCGCTTGATAATGTGATAGCAAGTGAGATCATCCATGATGACTGTGGTGTTACAGCGGGCGATGGCATGTACTCCATTCTTCTTCCTGATGGCAGAAGCATATTCCTTATGGGAGACTCCTACACCGGAAAGGTGACAAATAATGCAAGGAGTACCTCTGACCACATGTTCAGAAACACTTACCATATCTATGACCATGGTAAGGTCAGCGCAGTGACCAGTGGTGGCAATCATTCGGCGGCGGTGCCTGTGGACTATCCAGAGGAGGAGAAATGGTATTGGCCTGGTCATGGTTTTGTCAAGGATGACGTCCTGTACATATTCCAGTTTCTGATGTATCAAGGAGCTGACGGGGCATGGGGATTCCGCTTTGAGAACACTCATCTTCTGGAATATCGGCTTCCTGATTTGACGTTGATCAGGGATTCTAAGATTCCATATTCCGGACCCTCATCCGTCATGTATGGGGCGGCAGTGGTAACTGACGGAGATGTTGTCTATGTCTATGCTCAAAGCGATAAGGAAGGTGGAGATATGTATAATCCTGTGTCTGTGGCTTACTGCGCAAGAACAACTGTCGCGGACATTCATGACAAATGGGAGTATTATACGGGTACGGGTTGGAGCGAGGATTACTTGCAGGCTGTGGAGATGTCAGGTCTTTCAAGTGTTCCTGTCTCATCGCAGTTCAATGTCTTCAAACTACGGGACAAGTATGTCCTGCTTACCCAGCATAAGGTGCTTTGGTCAGGGCAGATCTTCACATTCACGTCAGAGACGCCGTACGGACCTTGGGGGAATAAGAAACAGATTTTCAAGATTCCTGATCTTGGTAATAAGGACTGGTTCACCTATAACGCCATGGCGCATCCGCAGTTTGAAAAGGATGGTATGATACTGTTCTCGTTCAATGTCAACACAAATGTCTTTTCGCAGCATTTTTCGGATGTCCGGTCCTACAGACCTAGGTTCTTTTGGTATCCAGAAGGTCAAATTCTTGATTGACCGGCTTTTGACTACAACGTAGAAGGAAGGTTCGTAACCGGATTGTTGGGATTGTATACTCATTTGTCATTAGTGGGTACTGTTTTGATGGTTCGTATGAATACTTTTGCATAGCTACAGATAAGACGAAAGTCGAACATTTGATAACACATGGGACTAATGTCCATTTTACAAGAATTATGTTTAATAAACACAATTTGTCAATTTAATATTATTTAATGAAAAGCAAGAAACTGTTAACGGTTGTGTCATTGCTGCTGATGGTTTTGTCATCATCGGCGGTTATGTTCGCACAGGAACCGTCCAAAGTGTCAGGTCGGGTGCTTGACGAAGACGGCAACCCTTTAGTAGGCGCTTTTGTGTCTGCCAAGGGTACTAACGCAGGTACTGTCACGGATGTTGACGGTAACTTCACGCTTTCAGTTCCGGTTGGATCCAAAGTATTGTTGTTTTCAATGCTTGGACAGCAGGAAAAGGAACTCCCTTACGAGGTTGGCAAGACCTGGTACCAGGTCGTTCTCATGTCCGACACTCAGATGATCGAAGAGACTGTCGTTGTCGGTTATGGTACCATGATCAAGCGTGAGCTAACATCATCAGTGTCATCGGTGAACGGGACAGAACTCTCGGAGCGTGCCTCTGCGGCCAACGTTCTCCAGAGTATGGCCGGAAAGATGGCGGGTGTACAGATTACATCTACCTCAGGTCGCCCAGGAGGAAACACAAGAATCCGTGTGCGAGGTATGGGTTCAATCAATGCATCCTCTTCTCCTTTGTATGTTGTTGACGGTGTGGTTGATGTTGATCCTAACATGATCAACTCATCGGACATTGAGAACATCGATGTCCTCAAGGATGCGGCGGCTACTGCCATGTATGGGGCTAAGGGTGCCAACGGGGTCGTGATCATCACAACCAAGTCCGGTTCTTCCAGCACGGGATCCATCACTTATGATGCGAAAGTTGGTGTCGGTGTTCTGGCGCGCAATCTTGATATGATGGATGCGGATCAGTACATGAGCATGCAGGCCCTGGCTTATGGCTATTCGGGTCAGAACATGCCTCACCTCACATCTCCGATGGAGAACCTCTTCAACTATGCAAAGGATGCCTCAGGCAACTATCTGAGGGATGATAATGGTTTGCTGATAGCCAGTCCTCTCTACAACACCTCTTGGCAGAAAGAGGCTCTTCGCTCTGCTCTCACGATGGAACACAACCTATCATTCTCTCAGTCCAAGGGTGACAGCAAGATCTATTCGAACATCGGTTATCAGGATGTCCAGGGACTTTTGAAAAACACCTACTCAAAGCGTCTCAGCGGTACGATCAATGCTTCAACCAAGGTGAACAAGTGGCTTGATCTCAGTACTATGCTCTCAATCAGCAGAACTGAGGCAAATAGCCCGGACAATGAGGGTGGAACCGGACAGACCGGTATTCGTAACGTGATAGAGATGCCTCCGATAGTTCCTGTCCAGTACCCTGACGGTAAATGGGGTGAAAAAGGTGATTATCCTCAGAGTGAGCAGGGTTCGAATCCGGTCCAGCAACTCAAATACATGGATCTCATCTCTCGCAACAACTACATTCTCATGAATATTGGTGCGGATGTTCACCTCACTGATGATCTTACCCTGACGGTGCGAGCCAACTATCAGAATAATTCGGCTAAGTCTACGGATGTCCGCAAGGCAGGCCTTCGTGATTACTCTCCTGAGTCTAGCGGCAATCAGGCCTACATCAACGATGCCTTTGCGTCCAGATGGTCAAACGAGGACTATCTTACCTACAACAAGAAGTTCTTCAACGACAAACTCAAGTCGTCATTCGTTGTCGGCGCGTCTTGGTACTCCTACTACTACGAGAACTCCTACAAAGGAAACAAGAACATGACCTCCATAGAGAATGGCTATCATGACCTTTCAATCGGAGACAACACTGTCACTCCTAGCTCCTCTGTGGACGAGAACAAGATGAATTCCTACTATTTCAGGACAAATCAGGTTTGGGACAACAGGTACATGCTTGGTGTGACTCTTAGGGCTGATGGAGCCTCCAACTTCGGTGACAAGCACAAGTACGGATTCTTCCCGTCTGTCTCCGCAGCTTGGGCTGTAAACTCGGAGCCATGGTTCGATGGTTTGAAGAATGTAATTAACCAGATGAAGATCCGTGTCAGCTACGGTGAGGTTGGAAACTCTTCAATAGGCAATTATGCTGCTTTCGCTCGTTTCGGCAGCGGCAGTGTGACATTCAATAATGGACGTTATTCTTTCGTTACGTTGAGTCAGCTCGGCAACAGAGATCTTAGCTGGGAGACATCCAAGCAGTTTGACGCAGGTGTCGATTTGAGTTTCTTCAACGACAGGGTGCAGATCATCTCTGATTTCTATATAAAACGCAACTGTGACCTGCTCTTCAATGTTGAGATTCCTGCTTCCTCAGGCTATGGTACGACCCCATCCAACCTTGGCGTGCTGCGTAACATCGGTTTTGAGTTCACACTCAATTCCCATCTGATCGATAACCCAGAGTTCAAGTGGGATCTTGACTTCATCGCCTCCAGAAACAAGACCATCGTTGAGAAATTCTACGGCACACACTCAACCCACGGAGGTCTTTGCCAGGAAGGTGAGGAATATGCTCGCTGGTATGGTAAGAAACTCATCGGAACATGGAGCATAGAGGAGGCGGAGGAGGCTTCCCTGTACGGACGAACTCCGGGCGACTATAAACTTGAGGACGTAAATAACGACCACAAGTACGATGATGCTGACGGACAGTATCTTGGCCGCGCGGTTCCACTATGGGAACTCTCTCTTGTCAATAATTTTAGCTGGAAAGGCTTCAACCTAATGGTTGACCTTGGCGCGTCACTGGGTTTCAAGGTCCAGAGCTTCACTCAGAATCTTTGCGTTGGTCAGGCAATCTACACGAACAGTTTCTCTGACCTTCTTGGTGCAGCCTGGACTCCGGACAATCAGAACACGAAACTTGCTCAGCTCCGTCTCCCGACCGACCCTTTGTTCGGTAATAACACGATGGGAGATCTTGCAATCATGGATGGTGACTACCTTCGTGTGAGAAACATCTCTCTCTCTTACAACTTCAAGCATGGTCTGCTCAAGAACTTCAAGGCAATCAAGGGCTTGGTGATGGGTGTTAGTGCTGAGAATGTCTACTTGTTCACCAAGTATGCCGGCTATGATCCTGAGTGCGGTTGGGGGAGCGGTGACGACAATTCAGGCTATGACTGGTTGGCCTACCCTAAGCCGTTGACCATTACCGGTAACATTAAAATCACATTTTAGTCAGGACTATGAAAAAGATAATGAAGATAATGACAGGCGCCGCTGTAATGACGCTCTTGCTAGGCTCCTGTACAGGCTTCCTCACCGTGGAGCCTAAGACATTCATGTCTCCGGACAATTATTTTAACAATGAGTCTGAGATGGAGGATGCCACCAATGGCCTTTATGGTGCGGTAAGTTCCACATTGTTTACCGGATTGGTGGCTGTCAACCACACGGGGTGGGTGATGTATGAACTTCTGACGGGCTATCATGACAGGAACTACCCATATCAACAGGAGGTGCTTGGCGTTCACCTTCCACTTCTTGAGGACAATACTCTGGTTGAGTACTGTTGGGATCATCGCTACACCTCGATCAACAATTGCAATAATGTGATCAAGGGTATTGAGAATTCCGCCGCCACCGTCTCGGAGACAGTCAAGAATAGATGTCTGGCAGAGGCATACGCCCTCAGAGCCTACTACTACTTTGGACTAGTCAGAGAGTTCGGGCCGGTTCCGATGACTCTTTTACCGACAACGGACACGAAAAACATCGCCTTGGTGCCAGAGACAGAGGCAAAGGTCTACGAGCAGATCGTCAAGGATCTCCAAACGGCGGAGACTCTTCTTTCTGGAACTAAAATGAACCCAGCCGACGGTCACATTGGACTTGGAGCTGTTAAGAGCATCCTTGCGAAGGTGTACCTTACGATGGCCGGGTACCCTCTTCAGGATGGTTCATGCTGGCAGAAGGCCTATGACAAGGCGAAGGAGGTTGTCAAGAGTGGCGAATATTCGTTGTTTGAGAATTATTCCGATCTTCGAATTGCCGAGAAGGAGAACCAGGGAGAGTGGATATTTGCGGTCCAGCACGACCCTATATATTCACAGTCCGGGATTCATTCCGCACTCTTGCCGTATGGTCCTAATGAGATTGATGCCTCCTCGTTCTCTTCCAACGGAGTGTTTGGAGGGTCTATTGTTCCGACGAGCCAGTTCATCGGTACCTTTACTCTTGGAGACAAGCGTGCCGCTGAAAAAGGTTGGTTCTACAGCAGTTGGAATGGTTTGGAATTCACGCGTCCGTACATATTCAAGTTCTTTGACGAGTCGGCTCTTGCAGATGGCAAGTCAGGAGAGGATTTCCCTATCATACGTTATGCTGATATTCTTCTCGTGATGGCTGAAGCTGCATGTAAAGGTGGCGAAACCACCGACGCGGACGCCATTGACGCTTTCTGGCAGGTTCGCCACCGTGCGCTTCCTGGTTATGCCAAACCATCCAGCATTGGCTTCGACGATGTCTACAAGGAGCGTGTCTGGGAGTTGTGCTTCGAAGCTCAAAACTGGTATGACATCATTCGTACACGTAAGATTCTTGATGTCGCCAACAACAGAGTTGTCAATATGGTCGGTTTCAAACCTATTCAACATGATGTTGCGTTTACCGCTGAAGATCTCTATTTCCCGTATCCGCTTTCCGAGACTCGTCTCAATGAGAATCTCAAGAGATAAAAAGACAAAGAAATGAAAAAGATGAAAATACGCATAATCGCACTGCTCTCGCTTGTGGCCGTGGCGGTCTCGTCATGTTACTCAGTAGGTCTGCAGGATCTTACCTCCGATCCCGACTACGATGGAAACAAGACATCTACTTTCAGGATTTTCAAGGTACTACAGTTTGACGACGTGAATGTCAGTGGAATAGACATCCTGCCATACTTTGACTTCTTCAACACTTTCAGACTTACTCTAACTTACAAGGATGGCAAGATTTCCAGCATGTCGATGGACAATGGGGATGTTCCGTTCTCGAGAAAGTATGGTTTTGAAATTCCTTCTCAGACAGTCGATGTCTATTTTGACAACACAGTTCATCCGAACGCTATCCGCAGGACAGACACCAAGGAAATCCTGGCTACATTCAATAAGGGCGTGCTTGTGATGAACTTCAAGTTAGACTGCGCCACTGTCAGCTATAGGTATATGTTCACTGGTGTAACCGAATAACACAAGATTATGAAAATGACACTTAAAGGAAAAGGGAAAACCGTGGCTGCGCTTGCCGGTATGGCGATGGTGCTGTTTTCCTGTATAACATTCAACTCTGTTGTCTGGCCGTCAAATCCGAAGGCCAACTCTGAGATAGAGGTTAAGGTTCAGGTTCAGCTTGTTCCTGAAACGGAACGAAGCGGACATTTTGTGCTGGCGATGCTTGTCCCTAAAAGTTGGAAGGTCTCAGAAAGCATTCAGGCTGTATACTCGGCCAAGAACCTTCAGACAGGCGGCAAACTTGTGGACATCACTGACGAGGCAATGGTTCTTGCCAATGATTACACTGAGCCTACCACTACAATGCCTTACAATACGGCCATGCTTTCGCAGTATGGGGTCTTGGGCAACACCGGCCCGGTTGAATGGGTCGTTTTAAGAGGCACAACAAAGGTCGACACAGACGGTAGTGGAGTGCATCCGACCACTACGGCTGATGTCAGCATCAAGCTGAGAACGGGAAACAACAATATAAAATTCTTCACCGCCGTCGCCACGTGCTTGTCAGACAACGGTTTCAATACTGGAAATGACGGTGAGTTCTTGATTTCGGACACTCAGGTGGTACAGGTGACAGGTGGAAGCGGCAATGACGATTTCACTGTCCTCCATTTCGTGTCCACCACTCCTCAGACATTCCGTTACGGAGACTTTGTCTCCATTGAGTTTGTCTCCAAGATCGGTGATACGGAGACACCTCTTTATGGAGAGGAAAAGGTCTACCTTAACGCGGTAGCTACTCTTGATGACGGTTCTGATAGGACTGTGAAGAATGTCCTGATGACAAAATCAGGAGATATTCACTACTTCAGGTACATCTTCCCAAAACAGCTTTTCGGGCTTGAGGAGGATGCTGTCATCACCGATCTTCATGTTTGGTTCACCAACGCCGATGGCTCTAAAGTGGCGACCGATTCAGCCAATCCAAAGGGATTCCTGGTTAGCCAAGCTGCGGAATAATGTTAGTTTCGTTTTTTAAATCATTTTTGATGAAATACAGTAATCTATTGAAATTCGCTGTGGTTCTGAGTTTGGTGTCAATGGCGTCAATCTCTGGTTCGATGGCTTTTGCTCAGTCTTCTGACGAAATTTCCATTGGCTACGGAAGAACCACGGAAAATGACCTGACGGCTTCAATCTCTTCCATAAGCGGAGGCAAACTGGCATCAAGGGCAAGTGCCTTTGATGTGATGCAGGCCTTGGCCGGACAGGTCGCGGGAGTGAACATCATCTCCGGTTCTGGGCTACCTGGCTCTTTGGGTCATATGACAGTCAGAGGAATAGGATCGATGACCTCATCAGTAACACCTCTTTTTGTTGTGGATGGAGCTATTGACGTGGATCCTTCCACGATCAGCGTTGCGGACATAGAAACCATTCAGGTTCTCAAAGATGCCGCGGCAACGGCTATATATGGAGTGAAAGGAGCCAATGGTGTCGTTGTCATCACAACGAAGAAAGGTCAAGGTAAAGGAACCGTGTCCTTTGACACAAAGACTGGTGTCGGTCTCCTGTCGCACGCTCCTGAGCTTAAAGGTACTAATTGGTACAAAGACTGCACAAGGACCGCAATGGTTACCAACAACACCTTGAGCTTCAGTAAAGGCGATGAGACGACTGACATTTATGCCAATGTCGGCTATCAGGACAGCGAAGGTGTCGTTCGTGGCACAGGTGCGGATCGTCTTAACGGTACGCTCAACATCTCAAGCCGAATCAACAGCTGGTTTGACGTTCAGGCTTCTGCATCAGGATCAGTTATAAACCGTGAATCCGGAGCATGGGAATCCTACGCATTGGGCTCAAGCTCCACATCGCCTCTCGTCTCGCTCGACGGCCGTTCTGATGACACACGTTCGATCAACACGAACTTCAATCTCATCAACACAGTAAAGATCCTTAAAGGACTGACTCTGACCGTAACGGGCAATTATCAGACAACAAGTGACGTGAATAACATCACTGCTGGCCTTGCCCTTAAGGACACAGACAGCGAGGCTCCTTTTGCCAAGATCTACAATGCTAAGACATCCAGACTCACTAATGAGGATTACCTTACATACAAGGGTACGTTCGCTGAGGGAAAACTTCGTTCTGAATATCTCCTCGGCGCCACTGTCAGTTCGATGAATTTTGAAGACTCCTTCACCGGATCCCACAATCTTCCGACTGACTATTATGGCTATCATAATATAGGATTAGGCACCGCATACTCACCTGCATCCTCCCGAATTGAGAATACCCTTTATTCGTGCTGGTTCAGAACCTCTCAGAGTTGGAAGGACAAATATTCCATAGGTCTTTCCATCCGTACGGACAAGTCTTCCATTTTGGGAGAGAATCATAAGTCGGGGATGTATCCGTCAATATCTGCCGCTTGGACAATGTCGGAGGAACCGTTCTTCAAGCCGGCCAAGTCTGCCGTGAATTATCTTAAGTTCAGAGTAAGTTATGGTGCCTCGGGTAATGATGTTTTTGCGACATCCCTCCTTAAGGCAATGGCCGACAAAGACTTGTCAAGCGAGACATCCAAGCAATTTGACGCCGGGATCGATGTCGGCTTCGCCGGAAACCGTGTGAGAGCCACAGTAGATTGGTATTTGAGAAACAGTACCGATCTTGTTCTGAGAAATTCAGAACAATGGGGCAATCTTGGCCAACTTAGAAATACTGGTTTTGAAGTGACGGTTAATGCCAGGACCATAGATGGCGAGAACTTCAAATGGAACACCGACTTGGTGATCTCGACCTATAATACCAAGGTTGAGAAACTGGGTGGAGCAAAGGTTGCTGATCCTCTCTTCAAGGCGGAGGAAGGACAGCAATGGAAGAGGTTCTACCTGGCCTCAGGTTCTGGAAATGTCTATGCGGGGCAGGCGCTTCCTAAAGGTGAGGTGTCACTCATAAACACATTTAGCTTTATGGGAGTCGATTTCCTTGTTGACATCAATTCGATGTTTGGACATAAGGGATTCCTTGTTCCTCAGGGTTTCTCGGCCTCACAAGGCGAAGAGAAGAATCTATCAGACGCAGCCTTCGCAAGGCTCAGGACATTGGCTGTCTCTTATGACCTTAAGCGTAGCGTTCTTAGAAACTTCACATTCGTCAAGGGACTGAGAATAGGTTTTACGGCCGAGAATCTGTTTCTGATAACGGACTATTCCGGAAATGATCCGGAAATATTCTCCAGAGGTCAAGGTCTATCTGGACTGGGTGTCGATTATGGCGCCTACCCTAAGCCTACCACCATAACAGGTAATCTAAGGATATCATTCTAAACATGAATTAGCCGCATTTGACTATTTACCCGTAAATACTTTTTTCATTTGGGTCTGCCCCCGAGATACATTGGGGCAGACTCATTCCATATTGTACTTATTTGACAATTGAAGGTTGACAAACAGTTTCGATATGGATATGAATTTGTAAAAACTTTTGCTGATGAAGATTAAAAGAATATTATTGATGGCCGCCCTCCTTTCGGGGTGCGTACTGATGTCCGCAAAGGTGGCTTTGCCAGGCATCATAGGAGACAATATGGTACTCCAGCAGAAATCCCAGGCAGGAATATGGGGATGGACTAAACCTGGGAAAGAAGTACGTGTCGAAGCGTCCTGGGGAGAGTCCGTCTCAACTAAGGCGGATGTTACCGGGAAGTGGAAAGTGTTGATAAACACGCCTGAGGCCTCGTTTGAGAAAAGAACAATAACTATAAGTGATGGCGACAAAGTCACTCTGAAGGACATCCTTATCGGTGAGGTTTGGCTTTGCGGTGGTCAGTCCAACATGGAGATGCGAATCGGAGACGGGGTCATAGGAATGGAGCAGACCATAGCTGACGCTGACACCTACGTTGACAGGATCAGGCTCCTTCATGTCGAGAATTCTGTTTGTCCTGTGCCTCAGGACGAGGCTAAGATAAGATACGAAGGCTGGCAGAAATGTAAGGGTAAGAATATTATTGATTTCTCTGCGGCGGGGTACTATTTTGGGAAGTATCTCATGGAGAACCTGAATTGTCCTATCGGCCTGATCGAGTCATGCTGGGGTGGAACCTTGGCCGAGGCTTGGACCAGCAGGGAATCCTTGGAGGAGATACCATACTTCCAAAAACAACTAGAGAAAGTGGCGGAAATCCCTGTTGACATTGCGGCCAGGCATCAGATGTTTCTGAAGGATATCAAAGAATGGGGGGAGGAGATGAAAGTTGTCGATCCGGCATTTAGTGAGCGGATCCATTGGTGTGACGTTGACTATGATGATTCCTCTTGGAAGAGTATTCCAGTACCTGGCTACATTCAGCCCAACGGTGAACCCGGCTTTGACGGCGTGTTCTGGGAAAGGACTACAGTTGAGATCCCTGAGGGTTGGGAAGGTAAAGAACTCGTCCTTCATCTCGGTACGGTTGATGACAATGATTTCACATTCTTTAATGGAGTTGAGATAGGACACACGGAGGGTTGTATGTTTTCCCGCGATTACACTATTCCGGCAGAGTTGGTCAAGGCCGGAAAGGCAGTCATTGCAGTAAGAGTACACGATTCTGGTGGCCTTGGAGGAGTCTTTGGAGATCCTGACTCAATGCGTCTCTCAATGGTGGACAAGAATGGTCGTGAAGAACGCATACCAATTACGGGAAAGTGGAAGTACAGGATTTCGATGTCGCTTGCCAAAGCCCCTATCCTGCCTTTGGATGCATCTAAGGAAGCCAACATAGTGACAGGACTTTACAATGCCATGATCAATCCTATAATTGATTATCGCATAGCTGGCGCGATCTGGTACCAAGGTGAGTCTAACACCAGCAGGGCTGCCCAGTATGCGGAACTTCTTCCTCTCATGATCAATGATTGGAGAACTAAGTGGGGATATTCGTTTCCGTTCTATATTGTCCAGATAGCAAATTTCATGGCTCCTCAAACAGGGGCGGAGGAGTCTGACTGGGCAGAACTTCGTGAGTCGCAGGTTAAGGCGACGAATCTCGAGAACACCGGTCTTGCTTGCATCATTGATCTGGGAGAGTCTGGCGACATCCACCCGAAGAATAAGGTGGATGTGGGTAAAAGACTTGCGCTTCAGGCTCTTAGAAAAACATACGGAAAGGATGTGGCTTGTGAGAGTCCATCATTCAGATCCTATGCGATCGAAGGTTGCAAGATACGTGTCACCTTCGACAATGCTGAAGGATTGAAACCGGCTGGAGAAACGGTTGAGGGATTTTACATTGCAGGTTGTGACCATGTTTTCCATAAGGCGGACGCTGTTGTCTGTGGCCAAGATGTCATAGTGTCCTCTCCTAAGGTAAGGTTTCCTACGGCAGTCAGGTATGCCTGGGCAAACAATCCGGTCTGCAATCTGTACAATGCTGCAGGACTTCCTGCTATTCCTTTTAGGACAGACTCATACGTCAAGGTTAAGAACTATTAGGATGAAATTGCACTTGCGGCCGCATGAGTTTCTCTTTGAATGGCCGCAGGGTGCCTACGATCGGTAACATCTGCATGGACATGTGCATGCTTGACGTGACCGGTGTCGAAGCCTCGGTGGGGGACACCGTGACAATTTTCGGCGATGACCCCGATGTCACCGAACTTGCCAAAGTTCTCGACACAATTCCTTATGAGATAATGACTTCCGTCCCACGAAGGATCGAGCGTGTGATTCTTCGTAAGTGAGCATTAAGATGTCGTAATGTGAATATTCCCGAGGACGGGCTATTTCTTCAGGAGCTCGTCGATGTGTTCGGCGTAGTCCAGAGTCGTGTCGAGGTAGAAGACAATCTCAGGGACTATGCGGAGCTGCTTCGCCACCTGGTGGCCAAGCTCGCCGCGCAGAGCCTTGACATTGTCGTTGAGGATCTTCATCACCTCCTCCGACTTGTCGGAAGGGAATATGCTCACGTAGGTCTTGGCAAGTGAGAGGTCGGGACTTACCCGGACCTCACTCACTGTCACCATCGCTCCTCCGAACACGGCCATCCCCTTGCCGCGTATGATCTCCGCCAGATCCTTCTGGATCTCCCTGGCGACTTTGAGCTGTCTTGTGCTTGCTGGCTTCTCCATGTTAGAGGACATTGATTATGAAGTAGTTCTTCTTGCCTTTCTGGGCGAGGATGTACTTCCCGTCCACGATGTCTTTCCCGGAGACCTCGTAGGCGATGTCCGAGATCTTGTCCTTGTTGATGCTCACGCCGTTGCCCTGAACCATCTTTCTGGCCTCTCCCTTCGAGGAGAACACCTGGGTCTTGACGGCGAGGAAATCAAGGATGTCGCAAGGAAGGTCTGATTTCTGGATGTCAAAGGTCGGCACGCCGCTGAACACGGCGAGGAACGTCTTCTCGTCCAGTTTCCTCAGCTCGTCGGAGGTGGAGTTGCCGAACAGCATCTTGGACGCGGAGACCGCGTTGGCATATTCACCGGCACCGTGGATCAAGGTCGTAAGCTCCTTGGCGAGAAGCTGCTGCAGCGATCTGCGGCCAGGATCCTGACGGTGCTCCTCGATGGCGGCGTCGATGGTCTCCTTGTCAAGAAGGGTGAATATCTTGATGTATCTTTCCGCGTCCTCGTCGCTTACGTTCAGCCAGAACTGGTAGAACTCGTAGGGTGAGGTCTTCTCCGGGTCGAGCCAGATGTTGCCCTTCTCCGTCTTTCCGAACTTGTTGCCGTCGGCCTTGCGGATGAGAGGGCATGTGAGCGCGAACGCGTCGGTCTTGCCGAGCATCCTGCGGATGAGTTCCGTGCCGGTGGTGATGTTGCCCCACTGGTCGCTTCCGCCGAGCTGGAGGCGGCAGCCCTTGTGCTCGTAGAGCCAAAGGTAGTCGTAGCCCTGGAGCAACTGGTAGCTGAACTCGGTGAAGGACATCCCCTCGCGGGACTCGCTTGAGAGACGCTTCTTCACGGAGTCCTTCGCCATCATGTAGTTGACGGTGATGTGCTTGCCCACGTCGCGGATGAAGTTGAGAAATGAGTAATCCTTCATCCAGTCGTAGTTGTTCACAAGCTCCGCCTTGTTCGGTGCGTCAGAGTCGAAGTCCAGGATCCTTGACAGCTGCCTCTTGATGCCGGCGATGTTGTGCTGGAGCGTCTCCTCGTCCAGAAGATTCCTTTCCTGCGACTTCATCGACGGGTCGCCGATCATCCCCGTGGCTCCTCCGATCAGCGCGATTGGCTTGTGGCCGCACTGCTGGAAGTGCTTGAGAATCATAATGCTGACAAGGTGGCCGATGTGCAGGGAATCAGCCGTAGGGTCGATGCCGACGTAGGCGGCCTGAGGACCTTCCATAAGTTTTTCCTCAGTTCCCGGCATGATGTCCTGGATCATGCCTCTCCATTTGAGTTCCTCTACGAAATTCTTCATTGTATGATGTGTTTTTATTATCTGCCTTGTGGCGCGGTCACGGGGCGTTTTTACCATTTTCGCGCCGATTTTGTGCAAAGTTAGGCAAAAATAACGTAAATTTGCAGGCTGAAAACGAAATTAACAGTTTTAAAATTAACGAATATGAGAAAAAAAATCGTTGCCGGAAACTGGAAGATGAACACAACTCTCCAGGAAGGCGTTGAGCTTGCGAAGGCTGTCGCCGCCAAGTCAGCAGAGACTCCAGAGAATGTAGGACTTATCGTAGCCCCTCCTTTCACTCATCTCGCATCCGTTGCCGAGGCCCTCAAAGGCTCGAAGGTAGAGCTTTCAGCCCAGAACTGCGCTGATCACGAGAAGGGCGCCTACACAGGCGAGGTCGCTGTGAATATGCTTTCATCCGTCGGCTGCCAGTGGACCATCCTCGGACACTCAGAGAGAAGGCAGTACTACGGCGAGACTGACGAGAAGCTCGTCGAGAAGACAAAACTCGCTCTCGCTGCCGGTCTTGGTGTGATCCTTTGCGTTGGAGAGAACCTTGAGCAGAGAGAGGCCGGAAAGCACTTCGATGTCGTTACCGAGCAGATCAAGAACGTCCTCTACAACTTCACAGCCGAGGATATGGCCAAGATCATCGTGGCTTACGAGCCGGTTTGGGCCATCGGTACAGGCAAGACCGCTACCGCCGGGCAGGCCGAGGAGATCCACGCCTGCATCCGCAAGGTTCTTGCCGGCAAGTTCGGTGAGACCGTGGCCGAGGACACCACAATCCTCTATGGCGGAAGCAGCAAGCCATCAAACGCCAAGGAGCTCTTCGCCCAGAAGGACATCGATGGTGGTCTTATCGGTGGCGCCGCGCTAAAAGCAGACGATTTTATCGCTATTGCACAGAGCTATTAACGGATTGTTTACCAAAAAGGGGAGGCAAAGTTTCAAACTTTGCCTCCCCTTTTTGGTATCGTGAGCGTCTTCTTACTTCTTGGACTCCTCAACAGAAACCTTTCTGAATTCCTTGAGATCCTTCATGAGCTCGAGAGCGGCCTTGCGCGCGCGTGCGCCGGCGGCCTTGTTACCCTTTACTACCTGAGCATCAGCATTCTCTACGAAAACGTTGATCTCTTCTTTGATTTTTGCGACAAGATTCTCCATTTTGTAATAATTTAATAGAATAGTTAGATAATTATGTAATTGTAATTACTGGTCCTACTCATAACTGCTCGCAATTTATACAAAAAAAAGAAATAAACAAATAATTAAGTGGAAAAAAGCTTGTTTTTCCGGCGTTTTATACGCCTTTTTCGCCATTTTGGGGCTTGACGTTCAGCAGATTCATGGCGCGGTCCGGGCCGATGGTGGAGAAGTTCCTGATACCCTCGATGACCCTGTCACAAATTCCCGGAACAGCGGCCTTCTCTTCCGCGCTCAGATCCCCGATGACATAATCCACCTGCCCTCCGCGGGCGAAATTGTTTCCTATTCCTACCCTGATCCGAGCCCACTGTGTCGTCTCCAGGCGGGCTTGTATGTCTTTCAGCCCGTTGTGGCCTCCGTCGCTGCCGTTTTTCCGCATCCGGATTGTGCCGAACGGAAGGTTCAGATCGTCACAGACAACTATGAGGTTCTCAAGCGGAAGTTTGAGTTTGTCCATCCAGTAGCGGACAGCGTTACCGCTGAGATTCATGTAGGTTGAAGGTTTCAGAAGGTAGAACTTCCGTCCTTTGAATGAAATCTCGGCCACGTCACCGTAACGTTCCGTCCTGAAAACAGTATTGGATGCCTGAGCCCAGGCATCCAACACCATAAACCCCATATTGTGTCTGGTAGAAGCGTACTCCGCGCCGATGTTTCCCAATCCTGCGACAAGGTAGTTCATGCCAGTGTCTTCTTCAGAGGTCTGCTCCGGTTTATTCAGCAGCCGGCTCAGCAGTCTCCTCAGTTGATTCAGTCTCATGCTCCTCTGCACCTTCCATCTTCTCCTCGTGGGCGAGCTGCGCTGCGATCTGACGTGTTGACTTCACGGCGCAGATGATGGTTGACTTAGGAGTTACCACGGTCACGTTCTCAAGCTTGATGTCACCGGCTACGATGCGCTTCTCGATGTCGAGTTTGGTAACGTTGATGTTGAGAGTGTCAGGAAGATCGTTCATCAGGGCGCTGATGCGTACCTCTCTGCTGACGAGAACGAACTTACCACCTCTCTGTACTCCGACTGGGTGACCGCTCACTACAACAGGAACCTTGATGACGATAGGCTTGTCCTCAGTTACCGCGAGGAAGTCAGCGTGAAGGCAGTTGTCCTTTACCGGATGGTACTGAAGCTCGTGAACGACAGCTGTGTAGGCCTTGCCGTTGTCAAGTTTGATGTCGATGATGAATGACGCCGGAGTGTGGGTGATTCCCATAAGGTCTCTTTCAGTTACTGTGAAGAGAACGTTCTCCAGACCAGGTCCGTAGAGGTTGCAAGGAACGAGACCCTGCTTGCGGATCGCTTTGATGACGGCCTTGTTGCCGACTTCACGGACTTTGCCGTTAAGCTCAAAATGCTTCATTGTTTTGTTGTTTAAAATGTGTTACTCAGTTCCGGACCGCCCGGAACCCCATTGCACCAAAAGCGCGGTACGCTTTGTAATTGCGCCGCAAAGATAGGAATATTTTGGTTACCTCACAAGCCCGACGGCCTCATTCCACGCTTCCTTTTTATAATAGGTGTCAAGAAGCGGAGTCCCGGCGCAAGGCAGATACATGCTGAAGCCTGAATAAGACTTGATGTCAAACAAATTCAGGACCCGTTGGGTGGCGTTCTTGTAGATGACACAATTGTCGATCGCGTCGCCAAGAGCCTTAAGATCCTCTTCGGACGCTCCACATTTTCTGAATATGTCTGCCAAGTCATAAAAATAATGCCTGTCTGACCGGAAATATCCTTGAATGTCATATGTCGGAGCATTGGTGATGGCTTCGGAATATTCATTTACCAGCCTCTTGCAGACCGATGCCAGTTTGTCGACACCGTCTGTTCTGATGACGTTGACTGTCGCTGACTGTTCGGAACTGTTGGTCTTTTTATTGTACATCTCGAAAGAATCCTCGAACAATCCTTGGAAATCAGGGGTTGTCCTGCCGATCAGGAAGGACGTGATCTTGGTGTAGTCAAACATTCCGTCCGCAAGAACCTCTGCCGGCGAAAGTCCTAGGTAGTCAGTCTTGTCTTTCAGTCCATAGGCTACCTCCACGCCAGCGGTGAAGCACATGTCGAAAAGGATATAGTCAAGATGGTAGGGGATGGCGCCGGCGAACTCGCTTACGCTCATTTCCTGATCATACTCCTTGTCTTTCTTGCCATGAATATAATCATTCCCGATTGAGCGGACCATCCCGTAGAATGGGTCGGTGTCGGCCAGATTGCCGACAGGAACGGGAAGCCTATGTGTCATTCCTTGTGGCTTGACATAGGGAACGCTCCTTTGGGTTTTTTCACTATGGGCGCGTTCGAATTTGTCAGGCTCGCTATAGTATCCGGCCGGAAGCCAACCGGAACCGTGCGATGAGAACACCATTCCATAGCCTTTGGCCGGAAAGTTGTCTTTGACGAAGCCTAAAACTTCCCTTAAGGTGGATGGATCGGCGGCCATTACGGACGGATCAAAAGTCTTCAGGGTATCGGAGATGATCTTCCCTTTCTTGCTCTTGTAAATCCTCCTTAGGTATGATTCCACTGGTTTCGGTTTCCGGTGCTCTAAGTCATAGTAGGATTTTGGAATTTTTGAATAGACAAGAAGCACATCCCCGCCCCACTTTGGAATATACCCACCTGCCAGTCCTGCACGCTGGTTGTCCATGTTGCTTTCCAGGCAATTACCAAGATTGTTGAACCCACACTCATAAAAAAGCAGTACCTTGCGGTTCTCGTATATTATGTCGTCCTTGCGGCATCCCGTGGCCGCGATAAGAATAAGTGCGGTTGCGGCTGCTCCGGCTATGGCTTTTAAGATATTCATCGTTTACCTTTTTATTTATTGTGCTATTTATCGTGCCGATATGACGGCACTGAATTGACAAATATACGGAAATTCCTGAATAATGGTTATATTTACGAGCCAAAAAACAAATTTTTATGAATATAGGAGTAAAGATGATTCTATCTATCGGAGCCGCCGCCGCTCTCTGCTCGTGCGGCCAAGGGGAAAAGGAAGCCCAAAGCAATGATTTCCACTACCTTCTGGACGAGTTCGCCGACCTCAAGGTAATCCGTTTCCGGGTTCCGGGATGGGACAACCTCAGTCTCAGGCAGAAGGAATATGCCTACCATCTCTCCGAGGCGGCCAAGCTGGGCCGCGACATCACCTGGGACCAGTACTGCAAGTGGAACCTCCCGATCCGGCACGTGGTCGAGGATATTCTCAATGAATATGAAGGTGACCGTGAATGCGCTGATTTCCAGAACTTCACCGTCTATGCCAAGAGGCTTTTCTTCGCCAACGGCATCCATCACCACTATTCCGAGGACAAGTTCTTCCCGGAGTGCCCGAAGGAATATTTCCAGAGCCTTATGGAGGCTGTCGGTGACGGGGAACAGGCCACTGAGCTGCTTGAGGTGATATATTCACCGGACATCTACCCTCAGCGCCGTTCCACTTCCAAGACAGGCGACATCGTGGAGCTTTCCGCTGTGAATTTCTATGACGGCGTGACACGCGAGGAGGTTGATAAATATTACAATTCTATGATGGATCCGAACGACAAGACCCCGATCTCCTACGGCCTTAACACAAAGGTAGTCAAGGAGGACGGCAAGGTTGTCGAGAAGCCTTGGAAGGTCGGAGGAATCTACGGTCCGGCTCTGGAGAAGATCTGCGCCGAACTGGAGAAGGCCGCCGCGGTGGCCGAGACCGATCTTCAGAAAGAGGCGATAGGAAAGCTTGTGGAGTATTACAGGACAGGCGATTTGAAGACTTGGGATGATTTCAACATTGACTGGGTTCAGGACACCGTCGGCACGATCGACTTCATCAACGGATTCATCGAGGACTATGACGATCCGCTCGGACGCAAGGCCACATGGGAGGGCTATGTGAATATGAAGGATTCAGCGGCTTCCGCCCGTACGGAGGTTCTGAGCGCCAACGCGCAGTGGTTCGAGGACAATTCTCCGGTTGATCCGCGTTTCCGCAAGCCTCACGTCAAGGGCGTTTCCGCCAAGGTTGTGGACGGCATCACCCTTGCCGGAGCCACCTATCCTGCCACGCCGATCGGAATCAATCTTCCCAACGCCGACTGGATAAGGCGTGACTACGGCTCGAAGTCCGTGACCATCGCCAACATCACCCACGCCTACGACTATGCCGCCCAGGAGTCGCCGAAGAGCACCCTGACAGAGTTCGCCTACGACCAGGCCGAGATTGACGCCTACAAGCAGTACGGTTCCTACACTGACGAGATCCACACCGATCTTCACGAGTGCCTCGGCCACGGCTCCGGACAGCTGCTGCCTGGCGTGTCATCGACAGCTCTGGGAGAGTACCAGTCCACGCTTGAGGAGGCCCGCGCCGACCTCTTCGGACTCTACTACATGGCTGATCCTAAGATGGTTGAGCTTGGAATCATTCCAGATGCCGAGGCCTACAAGCCGGCATATTCAAACTACATCAGGAATGGTCTGTTCGTGCAGTTCACCCGTGTCGAGCTTGGCAAGCAGAACACCGAGGCCCACATGCAGAACCGCAAGCTGATCGCCGAGTGGTGCTACGAGAAGGGTGCCGGCCGCGGGATCATCGAGAAGAAGATGCGTGACGGAAAGACTTACTTCGTGGTGAATGACTACGAGGCTCTCCGCGGTCTGTTCGCCGAGCTTCTCGCCGAGATCCAGAGAATCAAGTCCGAGGGCGACTACGCCGCCGGTAAGAATCTCGTGGAGACCTACGCGGTCAACATCGATCCGCAGCTCCACAAGGAGGTTTTGGAGAGGTATGCCGCTCTTAATCTCAAGCCTTACGGCGGTTTTGTCAATCCGGACATCGTGCCTGTGGAGAAGGACGGCAAGGTCGTTGACTACAAGATCGTCTATGTGGACAACTACCTCCAGCAGCAGCTTGACTACGGCAAGAAGTACAGGACGCTTTAGTGAATCTGACAGAAAGAATATTACAGGACTATTCCTCGTACCTGAAGATCGAACGTGCGATGTCGCCGAACACGGTGGCATCGTACTCGTCCGATCTGCGTAAGTTCTTCTCGTCGGTGGACATCCCTCCGTCGGAAGTCTCCACAAAGGACATCCGCGGCTATCTTGCCACTCAGGCCGGCCTGTCGAAGCGCTCGCAGGCGAGGATGCTGAGTTCACTGTGCTCGTTTTTTGACTGGCAGGTGCTTGAGGGTGACCGGAAAGAGAATCCGTGCGACCCGGTTGACCCTCCGAAGAAAGGGCGCTATCTTCCAGCCGTGCTTTCTGTCGATGAGGTGGGTTCCATTATGGACTCTGTGGATTTGTCGGACTGGATGGGAAAGCGTGACCGGGCGATTCTCGAGATTCTGTACGGATGCGGACTGCGTGTCTCCGAGGCGGTTGGCCTGCGTATCTCGCATGTCTATCTTGACGAGTCTTTCGTACGGGTTGTCGGCAAGGGCAACAAGGAGAGGATCGTCCCGATGGGCGAGGTGGCGGTCTGGGCGGTCCGGAACTATCTGGCAGCCAGGCCGGAACCCTATGGCCCGGAGTTCGGCGACACCCTGTTCCTGAACCGTTTCGGCAAGTCTCTCAGCCGCGTCTCGATGTTCGGCATCGTCAAGCGCCAGGCCATGCTTGCGGGCATCCGCAAGGAGATCTCCCCGCACACCTTCCGCCACTCTTTCGCCACCCATCTCATCGAGAACGGAGCCGACCTACGTGTCGTCCAGGAGATGCTCGGCCACGAGAGCATCACCACCACCGAGATCTACACCCACATCGACTCCTCCACCTGGCAGCAGTCCATCCTCTCCCACCACCCGCGCCGTTGACTGTCCTCTCCTTTCCGACGACGCTTTGCTCCCGGAGCGTTGCCCGGGAACTCATCTTTTAGAAATAATGCTTGGCGGCAGGAGAAAAAAGGCAAATGGCAAATTTTGCACGTTACCAAAATTTGCCATTTGATTTTTCCACTGCCGTTCGTTAAGTTAACACGTACTTTTGTGGGGACTCGATACCTTTCCGACAACGCTTTGCTCCCGGAGCGTTGCCCGAGAACTCATCTTTTAGAAATAATGCTTGGCGGCAGGGGAAAAATGGCAAATGGCAAATTTTGCACGTTACCAAAATTTGCCATTTGATTTTTCCCCTGCCGTTCGTTAAGTTAACACGTACTTTTGTGGGGACTCGATACCTTTCTGACGACGCTTTGCTCCCGGAACGTTCTCGAAGAGTGCTTCGTATCCCTCTCCGGCGACGTTTTCCCATCTAAGCGTTCCCCGAGAGTGTCCAATGTCCCTCTTGGGCGACGCTTTACTCTAAAATCGTTGCCCAAGAGTGCGGGACTATGGCTTGGCGATGCGGCAACGGGCGAGTTTGGCGGCTTTGTCGGGAGGGAGGATGCCGGCTTTCAGGAGGCTGGAGACGGCCCAGTCGGTTTTCGGGGAGTTCTCTCTGAAGAGCACAATGCTCCGCGCGGCGCGTTTCCCAATGTAGGGATGGGCGGCAAGCTCCTCTTCCGGGAGCGTCCATAATGAATATAGAGGCGTTGCTGTCGTGTCTAACTTAATGAGATCCTTGAGGTTGTCGAACTTCTCCTGGTCGAAGTGCCAGATGTCCATCAGCTGCTCAGGGTAGGAATATCCTCCCAGCTCCTTCCGGTAGGAGACCATCTTCCCGGCGAAAAACTTACCGATGCCGGGCAGCGACATAAAGGTCGCCGAGTCCGCCGTATTGATGTCGATCTTGGGAATGTCAATGTACTTCTCAAGCCTTCGGAACACGGAATCCTCCACGACGTAGGATTTGGCGAAGTCGCTCCCGCGGCGGAACCGTCCTCCCTTTTGCCGGTAGTTGTCAATGGATTGCGCCTGTTTCTGAGTGAATCCAAGGCGCATGAGATCATCGATGCTCACGGTGTTCGGATCGAACCGGAAACTCTCGTACTTTCTTGGAGTGTTGTTTCTTCTGATCTGCTCGGCCAGAGGAGAGTGCTCCGAGTTCCTGCGGAATGAGTTGCTGACCGAACCGCTTCCCTTTTTGTACACCAAAGCCTTGTTTTCTGTACCAAATGCCTTTCCGGATGTGTTTGGTACACCAGAAGGCTTTTTCCTGTACGGTGATGCCGCTTCGGCAGGCCCAGCGACCGGAGAACGGTTGCCGGCCCGATCAGTCGCTGAGCCTGTGGTTTGACAGGGCTCACCAAACATCGAAGCGTCCGGAGTATGGTTGTCGGACTGGGTGGTCGCTGAGCTTGTCGAAGCGACTGGCCTTTCGTTAGCCGTTACGCCGACTGCCTGGCTGGCATTTTCGGAAGCGTAAACAAACACGGTGTCCGGCTCGTCATGATTGGCGATGATCCGTGCGACCGAGGCCTTATGGATGAACAGTGCCGCCTGGTAGCCGACAATGAGAAACAGCAGGGCCACCGCCCCGACAACGAATGAAGCGGACGGCCTTTTGCCATCCTTGTTTGCGTTGAAGTCTTTCATGATACTCTGAAATAAATCTGGTTCAGGTCATAAGTGAATATGTTTGGCTATAAAATATGTTTGGCTATAAAAAAAGTGATGCTTGGAAGCAGGGCGGACATATTCATGGGCTACTCTTCCGCCTCGGCCTTTCGCCTTTTCTTTTCTGGCGGCGCACCTGCCACCACTATGACGATCTCGCCCTTTGGCTCGTGCTCCTTGTACCATGCCGAGACTTCCGCAAGCGTGCCGCGCCTGTGTTCCTCGTGGATCTTGGAAATCTCCCGGGCGACGGAACACTCGCGCTCCGGCCCGAAATGTTCAATGAACTGGTCGAGCGTCTTGACAAGCCTGTACGGCGACTCGTAGAAGATCATCGTGCGAGGCTCCTCCGCCAAGGTCCTCAGCAAGGTCTGCCGTCCTTTCTTCACGGGCAGGAATCCCTCGAAGCAGAAGCGGTCGCAGGGAAGTCCGGACGAGACTATCGCCGGGATGCATGCCGTGGCTCCGGGAAGTGTCTGAATCTCAATCCCTTCGGCGGCGCAGGTTCTGGCCAGCAGGAATCCAGGGTCGGAGATGCCGGGAGTGCCGGCGTCGCTGATGAGGGCGACATTCAGTCCGCCCAGGATCCGCTCCTTGATCATTTCGGCGGTCTGATGCTCGTTGAACTTGTGGTGGGACTGAAGTTTCCCGTGGATGTCGTAGTGGTGAAGCAGCACGCTGCTTGTCCTGGTGTCTTCAGCCAGGATGAGATCAGCGTCCTTGAGTACCTGGACGGCCCTGAATGTCATGTCATTCAGGTTTCCGACAGGGGTCGGGACTATGTAGAGGATTCCGGGCATGATTGTCGTCAGCTTAGCTTGCGGCGTACCGCCATCATCAGCCTGTAGACAGGTTCAGAGTTCATGTCCCATTCCGGGAAGTGGGTCTGGATGTAGGCGATGGCCTCGTCCAGGGATGCCATCCCGTTGAATGCGCTTATCGTGTCCTGGAAAAGCATCGGATCTTCCCTGAACAGGACGTTGATCAGCAGAACCCTGTCGTTGAGGGAGATCGCGCTGATGACGTTCTTGACCTGCGAGCCGGGACGGTCTGTGCGCCAGGCCTGCTTTTCGGCCATCACGTCCATGACGGCTGTCTCGGCTTTCTTGCTGTCGAGGATGGCGGCTTTCGGCTCCTCTGCGGCAGGCGTTGCCGGAGCCTGGGCCTTGGCCTGGGCCTTGGCCGGAGCCTGGGCCGGGACTTCCTCTATAGGAAGGTCATCATCGAACGGGAGATCGTCCATCGCAGCCGGGGCAGTGGCTTCGCCCGGCTCTTCCGCTTCAGTCCGCGCGGTCGCCTCCACAGGCTCGTCAACCGTAGTGGCCGGCTCTTCCGCTTCCGTCCGCGCAACCGCGTCGACAGGTTCGGCGAGCGGCTGGACCTCGGTGTCCGGCGTGACTTTGTACCCGGCGGCGGGATCTTCGACGATCGGCTGGATGTCGATGTCGGGGAGGTCGATGTCGATAGGTGTCTCTGGCTCGGTCGCTCCGGTAGGTTGGTGACCCGGCCTGGCTTCCGCGCCCGTTGTGGACGGCTCAGCCTTTTCGGCAGGCTCGGTCGCTTCGGCAGGCTCAGTGGCCTGGCAAAGCCCACGCACCTCTTCCTCCAGAGCCTCAAGCTCCGCCTTTATGCCGCTGATTCTTTCCAGAAGACCGGAAATCTGTTTTTCGTTGATGTTTCCCATAAAAATGCTATCTTTGTCCGGCAGGCACAGGGGCGGAAACCACACCGCCGACCCGTGGCAAGCGAAAGTAATTGATTATTTCAACAAATCTAACGAAATGTTTTCAGAAAACATAAAAAAAACCGGATGTATTGAGGTCATCTGCGGCTCAATGTTCTCCGGCAAGACAGAAGAGCTGATCCGCAGGATCCGCAGAGCCAAGTTCGCCAACCTCAGGATCGAGATCTTCAAGCCTACGATCGACACAAGATACTCGGAGGACGATGTCGTCTCGCACGACTTCCACAAGATACCTTGCCATTCGGTCAAGGATCCGAAGGAGATGCTGAAAGTCGGCCCGGATGTGCAGGTCGTGGGGATTGATGAGGCCCAGTTCTATGACATGTCTCTTGTGGATGTGGCCCAGGAGCTTGCCAACCGTGGCGTCAGGGTGATCATCGCCGGTCTGGACACGGATTTCCTCGGCAAGCCTTTCGGCCCGATGCCTTATCTCATGGCGGTGGCCGAGGAGGTGCGTAAGGTTCATGCCATCTGCGTGAGATGCGGCAATCTGGCCAATCATTCGCACAGGCTATCCCACAGCACCGAGCTCGTGGTCCTTGGAGAGAAGGATGCCTACGAGCCTCTGTGCCGTGAGTGTTACAATAAGGCGATCGCCGGGGAGCGCGGAAAGGACGCTTAGTCCTTCACGCTCCTTAAAGCCTCGCGTACCTTCGCCTCGATCTCGTCGCAGAGTTCCGGGTTGTCCTTGAGAAGCTGCTTGGTGGCCTCGCGTCCCTGGGCGAGTTTCTGGTCGCCGTAGCTGAACCAGGAGCCGCTCTTGCCCACGATGCCATATTCAACACCAAGATCCAGAACCTCGCCGGCGTGTGAGATGCCCTCGCCGAACACGATGTCGAACTCCGCCTTCTTGAAAGGAGGGGCCATCTTGTTCTTCACCACCTTCACACGTGTGCGGTTGCCAAGGGCCTCGTCGCCGTCTTTCAACTGGGTTGTCTTGCGCACGTCGATGCGGACCGATGCGTAGAACTTGAGGGCGTTGCCGCCGGTCGTGGTCTCAGGGTTGCCGAACATTATGCCGATCTTCTCCCTGAGCTGGTTGATGAATATGCAGCAGGTGTTCGTCTTCGCGATGTTGGCTGTCAGTTTTCTGAGTGCCTGGCTCATGAGTCTGGCCTGGAGTCCGACCTTGTTGTCTCCCATCTCGCCCTCGATCTCGGCTTTCGGAGTCAGTGCGGCGACGGAATCGACAACCACGATGTCGATCGCGCCCGAGCGGATCAGGTTGTCAGCGATCTCCAGAGCCTGCTCGCCGTTGTCCGGCTGTGAGATGAGCAGCGTCTCCAGATTCACTCCAAGCGCCTTCGCGTAAGTTCTGTCAAATGCGTGCTCCGCGTCGATCATCGCCGCGATGCCGCCCTGTTTCTGTGCCTCGGCGATCGCGTGGATCGCCAGTGTGGTCTTGCCGCTGGATTCCGGGCCGTAGATCTCAACGATCCTGCCTCGCGGATAACCTCCGATTCCAAGCGCGTGGTCAAACGCGACGGAACCGCTCGGAATGACCTGCACGTCCCATTGTGGCTGTTCCCCCAGCTTCATGATCGTTCCTTTCCCGTAGTCTTTCTCAATCTTGTCGATCGTGGCCTGCAGTGCCTTGAGTTTCGCGGCGCCCGCGTCGGTGGCCTTTGCCTCTACCTCTTTTGCCATAATGTTAAATAAATTTGTTAGTAGTTTTGGGCGAAAAGATGTCGCCTTTGTGACAAAGATATAAAATTACGTCCAATCCGGCGTTATTTTTCATTAAATTTGTAGTTGAAAAGTAAACACGAAAGTTATGCGCGCGCAACTGCTTGGAAAGACACCTGATGAACTGAAGGAAATCGCTTTGAAAGCCGGTCTGCCTGCCTTCGCCGGCAAGCAGCTGGCCCAGTGGCTGTATGTCCGGAAGGTTCGGGGCATCGACGAGATGACAAACATCTCAAAGGTTGGACGTGAGAGACTTAAGGAGGAATATTCCTTAGGCCTGACGCTTCCTTCCGCCTGCCAGGTCTCCTCTGACGGGACGAAGAAGTACCTTTTTCCGGTGGGGGAGGGCAATGCCGTCGAGGCGGTGATGATCCCCGACGAGGAGAGGAAGACCCTCTGTGTCTCCTCGCAGGCGGGCTGCAGGATGGGATGCCGGTTCTGCATGACAGGGCGGCAGGGCTTCCACGGCAACCTTTCCACGGCGGAGATTCTTTCCCAGTTTATCGGCATCGACGAGGCGGGAGGACTGACCAACGCCGTCTTCATGGGGATGGGCGAACCATTGGACAACCTTGACAACGTGCTGAGGGCCATAGAGGTGCTGACTGCCGACTGGGGTTTCGGGTGGAGTCCCAAGCGCATCACACTTTCGACGATCGGGGTCTTGCCTAACCTGAGAAGGTACCTTGACCAGACCCGCTGCCACCTGGCGGTCAGCCTCCACAACCCGTTCCCTGACGAGAGGGTGGAGATCATGCCGGTGCAGAAGGCCTGGCCGGTGCAGGATGTCATCGACCTGATCCGTGAATATGACTTCACGGGCCAGCGTAGGGTTAGCTTTGAATATACGATGTTCGCGGGTCTGAACGACGACAAGCGCCACGCCGACGCTCTCATCCGTCTGCTCAGGGGGCTGGAGTGCAGGGTGAACCTGATCCGCTTCCACAAGATCCCGGACGCGCCGTTCGAGGCTCCTCCGCAGATCATCATGGAAAACTTCCGGGATAGGCTGTCCAACCACGGAATCACCTGTACCATAAGGGCTTCCAGAGGCGAGGATATACTCGCCGCCTGCGGGATGCTGGCGGGAGAGCACAAGGGAAAATGAATATTACAATGTGTCTGACAATAAAATAACCATGATAACTATGCGGACAAGGACGTTTAGATTTCTCTCCATAATGGCCGTGACGGCGGCGATGACGTTGTCGCTTCATGCCCAGTCGCAGCATTCCTTGCTGGACGAGAACCGTGAGCGGCGTGACCTCAGGGTGGAGGTGATAAGGCATAAGCTGGACTCCATCAGGAGGGTGTGTCACCGTCCGACGGTGGCTCTCGTACTGAGCGGAGGCGGCGCCAAGGGCGCGGCCCATGTGGGTGTCATCCGCTACCTTGAGTCCATCGGCATGCCTGTGGACATCGTGATGGGAACCAGTATGGGCGGTCTTGTGGGCGGCATCTACGCCCTTGGCTACAATGCGGAGCAGCTGGATTCCATAATCCGTGACATCGACTGGGACATGGCGCTGTCCGACAAGGTGCCGAGGGACTATCTGTCATATTCGGCGATAAAGTACAAGGAGAAATATGTCCTTTCCTTTCCGTTCTTCTATGACAAGAAGGACTATCAGCAGATGGTCGAGTCCGGGCAGCAGTACGCCAGAAGGGCTGACGACATTCATTTCGGAGCGGGGGGAGGCGATGCCACCAACATGGTCAAGGACAACCTTTTGGGAAGCCTTCCGTCCGGTATGGTCTATGGTCAGAATGTCAACAACATATTCAGTTCCCTCTCGGTCGGCTATCAAGACTACACTGATTTCTACGATCTTCCGATCCCTTTCCTATGCGTGGCGACGGATCTGGTGACCGGCACGGCCAAGGTCTGGACGGAGGGCAAGCTGAACACCGCCTTGCGGTCCACGATGTCCATTCCGGGGCTGTTCGCTCCCGTGAAGATCGACGGCATGGTGCTGGTGGACGGAGGCATGCGGAACAACTATCCGACTGATCTGGCGAAGAAGGCCGGGGCTGACATCGTGATCGGTGTCAATCTCTCGGACGGCTACAAGAACTACAACCAGATCAACAACCTGGCCGACATCATCAACACCGGCATCGACATGCTGGGCCGCTCGTCCTTCGAGTCCAACATCGCCATTCCGGATGTCAACATCAAGCCTGACCTTCACGAGTACAACATGCTCAGTTTCGATGAAGCGAGCATCGACACAATCATCAACAGGGGGTACAAGGCCGCCCTGGAGGTCGCCTCGAAGCTGGATTCCATCAAGGCTGTCGTGGGGCCTGACGTGACCAGGCTTGCCAATGATCCGGCGGATGACATCAGGGTCAGGAAAGTGCTTGTGTCCGGTGTCGAGATCTCGGGTGTGGACGACAAGGAAAGCCTCTATCTGATGAACAAGATCAAGGTCGGAGCCGGCTCAAGGATGGGCAACGAGGAGATCGAGGACGCTGTCGCCACCATATTCGGAACCAACTCTTTCGACTATGTGAACTACGAGCTGCTTGGAGATCAGGAGCCTTACAAGCTGATGTTCAACTGTCAGCGGGGTCCTGTCTGCCAGCTGGGACTTGGCGGTCGCTTCGACAGCGAGGAGATCGTGTCCGTGCTGATCAATCTCGGCTGGGGCGTGCACAAGATCCAAGGCTCGTCCCTGGACTTCACTGGAAAGGTCGGAACCAATCCTTACGCCAACCTGACATATTCCCACGTCTCGACGAACGGCATGACATTCAATGCGATGGCGGGTGTGAGGTACACCGACAGGAACATGTTCAGCATCGGTGACAACAGGTTCAGGATCAATTTCCTGGACTTCCGTCAGGAGATCTATCTGTCAAACATCAAGTGGTCGAAGTTCTTCTTGAAGATAGGTCTGCGTAACGACTGGTACAATGTCAGCTCCCTGATGGCCGAGCAGGCTTTCGGCGACTACGATGTGAACCAGCTTTCCAACGACTATGTGACGTTCTTCCTGAACGGACGCAAGGATTCGTTCGACAATGCCTACATACCGACCAGGGGTCAGTCCGTGGGAATCTCCTATGACTGGGTATTCGGAGGGGGGCCGAACAAGTTCAACAATTTCCACGCTATCCACTTCGATGCCAAGAAGGTTGTGGGAGGCGACAGGTTCGCCTTCATCCCGTCCGTGAACATCCGCTACCTCATCGGCGACGAGGTGCCTGTTCCGTTCACCAACACGATCGGAGGCAGCGTGGCCGGAAGGTATCTCGACCAGCAGATTCCTTTCATCGGCATCAACAACGCCGCCGCCATGCAGAAGATCGTGGGTGTGGCGAGGTCTGACTTTAGGTTCAAGTTGTTTAAAAACAACTATTTGACCGCAATGGCCAACTATGCCCTTACCTGCAATGAGATCTCGGACTTCAAGGATGTCTCAGCCAAGGTGTCCGGCTACTTCGGCGGTGGCGTTCAGTACACCTACAACTCGATCATCGGCCCGGTCGGGCTGAATGTCCATTGGTCGGAGTACACCCACAATCTGGGACTCTACTTCAGCCTCGGCTTCGATTTCTAGGACTATGGAAGAGTTTGACAAGGTGCTGGACCGGCTTCAGGCGCAGTGTGTTAAAAGGGAATATTGCCGATCTGACATATTCAAAAAGGCTTTGACCGCCTTCGAGGGTGACAAGGACGCCGCCGGAAGGCTGGTGGATTCGCTCGTGGGGGACAGGTTCGTGGATGACGCGAGGTACGCCGCCGCCTTCGCGAGGGAGAAGGCGCGCCTCTCCGGATGGGGGCCGGCGAAGATTTCTTTCGCCCTGACGGGAAAAGGAATATCCAAGGACGTGATACAGGCATCCTTGAAGGAGGTTGATCAGGATGAGGCCGACCGTAGGATGCTCGCCGTCCTTGAGGCAAAGTACCGCGCGCTTAAGGGCGATCCGCAGGAGAAGTTCAAACTCATCAGATTCGGGCTGACACGAGGCTATGAATATGAAAAGATAGCGCCCGTGGTGGATGAGATTTTGAAGAAGAATGGTTAACTTTGCGGTTTGGAAAGGCGAGGAGTGTGCCTTCGCTTATTCAGGACACGTTGGTAGTAAGTCGAACTTAATTCAATTGATATGAAAGCGATTGTAAAAACCGATTTCAACTTGCCGGGACAGGTTGGAAAGTACGTCGGTAAGGTACGTGATGTCTACGACATTGACGGAAAGTATCTCGTGATGGTTGTCACTGACAGGATCTCAGCGTTTGATGTCGTTCTGCCTGAAGGAGTTCCGTACAAGGGACAGGTGCTGAACCGCATTGCGGCCAAGTTCCTTGACGCTACGGCTGACATCCTCCCTAACTGGAAGGTGGCAGTGCCGGATCCCGCTGTCACCGTGGGCTACAAGTGCGAGCCGTTCAAGGTCGAGATGGTGATCCGCGGCTATCTTGCCGGACATGCCTGGAGGGAGTACAAGGCAGGCAAGAGGACAATCTGCGGTGTGCCGATGCCGGACGGGATGGTCGAGAACCAGAAGTTCCCGGAGCCGCTTGTGACTCCGACCTCAAAGGCCGCCGAGGGACACGACGAGGACATCTCCAAAGAGGAGATCATCGCCCAGGGGCTTGTGGGGCGTGAGGACTACGAGAGACTTGAGGCCTACACGAGAGCCATCTACAAGCATGGATGCGAGATCGCCGCACAACATGGGCTGATTCTGGTGGACACCAAGTACGAGTTTGGCAAAAAGGACGGCCAGATCTATCTGATGGACGAGGTGCACACCCCTGACTCCTCGCGTTATTTCTACGCCGAAGGCTACGAGGAGAGACTCGCCAAGGGTGAGCATCAGAGGCAGCTTTCCAAGGAGTTTGTCCGTGAATGGCTGATGGCCAACGGGTTCCAGGGGCAGGAGGGACAGAAGGTTCCGGACATGACTCCTGAGGTGGTGGCCGGTATCTCAGACCGCTACATCGAGCTGTACGAGCACATAACCGGTGACAGGTTCCAGAAGGCCGACTACTCCGCCGAGACCATCGAGGCCAATGTCAAGGCTTGCCTTGAGGGACTGAAATAAGAAGGTCGCTTCGATGCTTCGACAAGTTCAGCAACCACAGCAGCCACAGGCTCATCGACTGGATCCTGAGCTTGTCGAAGAGTCTTGAGACAATGGACGGCCTGAAACGAATATACGCCCGCAACTGCGAGGTCAGAAGGATTGAAAGGGCGGTCGCCGAGCCGTTCCTTCAATCCTTTCACCGTTTGGGCTACACCAGGTGCCGCCATCTCTACGGCCTGTTCGTTAGCCGGGGCGAGGATATTCCCGAAGGAACATTGGTCGCCGTCGCCGGCTTTTCCGCTCCCAGGGTCTGGAGGAAAGGAGATTTGCGGATCCGTTCCTGCGAGTGGATCCGTTACGCCTCTTTGGACGGGATCGGAGTGGACGGCGGGATGGGGAAACTTCTGAAGGCATTTGTCGAGGAAGTAAGGCCCGACGACGTGATGAGCTACGCCGACGCGTCCTGGTCGGACGGCGATGTCTACCGGAAGCTGGGCTTTCGGGAAGAGTCGCCGAAGGTCTTCCCCGACGGAAGCAGGAGCCTCAAATTCAGACTGAAACTCACTGACTATGAATAGGAGACCCAACCGCACTTTACTGGGAGGACTCTGGCGGCTTCTTCTTGTCAAGCTGCCTCTGGCCTTCGTTGCCGTGACCTTCCTGTGGGTCCTGGTCCTGAGATGGTGTCCGGTCTATGTCACGCCGCTCATGGTCCAGCGATCCATCCAGTACCGGAGCGACAAGGATTTCCGCACCCGCAAGACCTGGGTGCCCTACGAGAGAATATCCCCGGAGATGGCCCGCGCCGTGATAGCCAGCGAGGACAACCTCTTCGACAGGCACAATGGTTTTGACTGGAAGGCGATCAGGCAGGCCCGGAAGGAATATGAGAGCGGGAAGCGTCGCCGTGGAGGCAGCACGATCTCCCAGCAGACAGCCAAGAATGTCTTTCTGCTTCCGCACAAGTCCATGATCCGCAAGGGGTTCGAGGCCTATTTCACAGTCCTGATCGAATGTCTCTGGAGCAAGGAGAGAATAATGGAGGTCTATCTTAACGTCGCCGAGATGGGTAAAGGTGTTTATGGGGTGGAGGCCGCCGCCGAGGTTCACTTCGGAACATCCGCCGCGAAGCTGACCCGCCGGCAGGCCTGTCTTATCGCCGCCTCTCTTCCGAATCCCTTAAGGCGGAATCCCGCCAAACCGTCGTCCTACCTCTCCCGGCGCGCGGGCGACATCGCCGCTCTTGAACCAAAGATCGGCTACCCTGACTGGGTCTATCACAAATGATGGCAGTCTGTGCGTTGGGGCATTATTCTGGCCAAAACTTCACGAAATCTCGTTAATTTTTTGTATCTTCGTAATTTTGAGGGCATTTGGCATGACCGTGTGGTTGTGCCGGCCTTTGTTGAAAGATTTACAAACAATTATAGTTGTTATGAAGATACTAGTGACAGGTGCAGCCGGATTCATCGGCTCAAGGCTGATGGCCAGGCTTGCGGAAAGAGGAGACGAAGTTGTCGGACTTGACAACATCAATGACTACTATGACGTACGCCTTAAGTACGGAAGGCTGCGTGAGAACGGTTTCGAAGGCCCGTTCCAGGAAGGAGAGCTGGTTGTCAGCGGAAAGTACCCGCGCTGCCGCTTCGTGAAAATGTCAATCTGCGACAAGGCCGCATTGGACTCACTCTTTGAGAATGAAAAATTCGACAGGGTCGTGAATCTGGCCGCCCAGGCAGGGGTGAGATATTCAATCACAAACCCTTACGTCTATCTTGAGAGCAACCTGCACGGATTCCTGAATATTCTTGAGGCATGCCGCAACTTCGGTGTGGGGCATCTGGTCTATGCCTCATCAAGCTCGATCTACGGGCTCAACGAGAAGGTGCCGTTCTCGGAGGATGACAAGGCTGACTGCCCAGTGAGCCTCTATGGGGCCACCAAGAAGGCTAACGAGCTGATGGCCCATTCATATTCAAAACTTTACGGATTCGCTTCAACCGGGCTTCGCTTTTTCACCGTCTATGGCCCGTGGGGCCGTCCGGACATGTCCCCGATGCTTTTCGCTTCGGCCATAGCCAAAGGTGAACCTATCAAGGTGTTCAACAACGGAGACATGATCCGTGATTTCACCTATGTGGATGACATCGTGGAAGGAACGATCCGTGTGATTGACCATGCCCCGAAGGCTGAGGAATGCGCCCACGGAGTCCCGGCGAAAGTGTATAACATCGGCTGTTCCCACCCTGTCAGACTGATGGATTTCATCAGCGAGATTGAACGGGCGTACGGCAAGCCGGCTCAGAAAATATTCCTACCGATGCAGGCCGGTGATGTCTATCAGACCAACGCCGACACCACCAAGCTTGAGACAGAACTCGGCTACAAGCCAAGCACGAGCCTTCACGAAGGAATTTCTCGGTTTATGGAATGGTACAAGAGCGACCTTAATCCGCTGAAATAGGACATTGAATATATTCCTGAAGTAGATCTTTGAATATGGGTGACCGGCAGACAGGGCAGATTTCGGAGAACAGCAAGAGGATAGCCAAGAATACCCTTGCGCTGTACTTCCGCATGTTCCTGCTGATGGCGATCGGGCTCTACACTTCCAGGGTGGTTCTTAACGCATTGGGAGAGACTGACTTCGGCATATACGGAGCCGTGGGAGGAATCGTCTCTATGTGCTCACTTCTGTCCGGCTCGTTGGCCTCGGCCATAAGCCGTTTTCTGACAGTGGAGCTTGGTAAGAATGATGTTGCAAGACTCCGGGAAGTCTTTTCGATGTCCATCATCGTGATCCTGCTTCTGGCCGCTGTGGTATTTGTGATCGCCGAGCCATCTGGGGTCTGGTATGTCGGAAACGTGATGAACTTGCCTCCAGAACGTGTAGAAGCTGCCAGATGGGTGTTCCAGTTCTCATTGCTTACATTCTTGGTCAACTTGTTGTCCGTGCCCTACAACGCAACTATCATCGCGCATGAGAAGATGAGCGCATACGCCTACATCAGCATTCTTGAAGGAGTCTTGAATCTTACCGTGGCTCTTCTTATAATGCACAGTACGTTTGATCGTCTGAAATATTTTTCGGTGCTGATGTTCCTTTCTGCCGTTGTTGTGAGGTTCACTTATGCTGCGTACTGCAGACGTTTTGACGAGTGCGGACACAAACTAAGATGGAACAAGAGAATATTCCGCCAGATGCTTTCCTTCGCCGGATGGAGTTTCCTCGGAAATGGAGCTTATATGCTTAACACTCAAGGTGTGAACCAGTTGCTGAATGTTTTTTTCGGAGTCTCGCTCAATGCTGCCAGGGAGGTCATGTCCAAGGTTGAGACATCAGTGAACAGGTTCGTCACGAACTTCATCACGGCGATAAATCCGCAGATAATGAAATCCTACGCTGCAGGAAACTATGAGTATATGTACCATCTGGTTTGCAGAGGGGCAAAATATTCTTACTTCCTTCTTTGGATTCTCGTTCTGCCGCTGGTGCTGGAAACCCCCGCCATCCTTCGTCTCTGGCTAAAGAATGTTCCTGAATATTCAGTTGTATTCGTCAGGTTGTCATTGGCTACCGCCTTATGCAACACGCTTGGTCACACTTTTTTAGCTGCAGTCAATGCAACAGGTAATGTTGGCCGGTATCAGACTTGGGTCACTATTGTCGGAGGTCTGGTCTTTCCTTTGTCTCTGGTGGCGTTCAAGTTGGGATGTGAGCCACAGACAGCCTTCTACATTTATTTTCTGGTGTATTTTGTCCTGATTTTTGTCCGTCTGGTTATTGTGTCCGGACATATTGGCATGCCGAAGTCTTTGTTTGTCAAGGAGGTTTTCATGAGGATAATCCCAGTCACACTGCTTTCGGCCGCTGTTCCTTCAATTTTGGTGTGCGGAATGTCTCCGTCTGTCTGGAGAGTCCTGATTGTCAGCCTTGTCAGCGTTTGCAGTGTGGCTGTGACGGTGTATTTCACAGGACTGACCGATGGAGAAAAGGTTTTTGTCATCAGGAAAATCAAGAATATCAGCAAGATAAAAGTATTGTCATGAACACACATTATACAGTCGAAAAAAACGTTCTGATTCTGATTAGTCTTCTAAAGCGGAACGGAATAAGAAAAGTCATCGCTTCCCCTGGAACCACGAACATCACGTTTGTGGCCAGTCTGCAGAGCGATCCTTTCTTCCAAATGTATTCAGCGGCGGACGAGCGCTCTGCGGCGTACATGGCCTGCGGCTTGGCGGAGGAAAGTGGAGAGCCGGTGGTGATAACCTGCACTGGAGCCACGGCGTCACGAAACTATATTCCAGGAATGACTGAAGCATATTACCGGAAACTACCTGTGCTTGCGGTCACGTCCATGGCCGGACGTTCGAAAATCGGAAATCTCAATCCACAGATAATCGATCGTTCCAGGATTCAGAAGGATGTCTCGGTTTATTCAGCCTTCCTTCCTTTTGTCCATGACTGTGAGGATGAAAGGCTATGTGTTCTGACAGTGAACAAGGCGATGATCGCGCTTCGGGCCGGCGGGGGGGGACCGGTGCATCTTGATGTGGAGACAAGAATCTCCACGGATTTCTCAGTCATGGAGTTGCCGGACGTTCCCAAAATTGATTATTATGAATATGACGACAAATTACCGACAGTCCCAGAGTGTGGCGTCTGTGTCTTCATCGGATCTCATCTTCCATGGAAAGAGGATGAACAGAAGGCCTTGGAGGATTTTTGTGACAGATATGACGCGGTCGCTTTTTGTGATCTGACATCGAATTATTCAGGACGGTTCGCTGCGAGGGCGGCGGCTGTTTTCTCACAGAAGTACATCCATACTTCACTTCTCAGACCTGACCTGCTGATTCACATCGGAGAGGTCTCGGGTGATTACTACACATGGAAATCATTGAAACCAAAAGCTGTGTGGCGCGTCAGCCGGGATGGGGAACCAAAGGATGCTTTCGGAAGTCTGACCAAGGTTTTCAATATGTCCGAGAAGTTCTTTTTCCGGAGTTATTCAGACATGAAGGCACCGTCTGCTCCATCCATGAAAATGACTGGAATAGAAAAGGAATATGAGGCAGTGCTCTCATCTGTTCCGGAACTGCCTTTCTCCAATCTTTGGGTCGCAAGGCGTCTTTCCGGCGCGCTGCCTTCCAGGGCAGTGCTTCATCTTGGCATACTCAACTCGTTAAGAAGCTGGAATTTTTTCAGACAAGATCCATCAGTAAAAGTGTTTTCCAATGTCGGCGGATTCGGAATAGACGGCGGATTGTCCTCGTTGGTGGGTTCATCTTTGGCCTCTCCTGAAATTTTGCATTTCGGTGTTTTCGGTGATCTCGCATTCTTTTATGACATGAACTCGTTAGGTAACAGGCACATAGGAAAGAACATCAGAATCTTGCTGATAAACAACGGCAAAGGAACCGAATTCAGAAACTACAGCCATCCGGCTTCGATGTGGGGGGACGATGCCGATGCATACATCGCCGCCAGTGGTCATTATGGGAATAAATCCCATGAGTTGGTCTCTCATTATGCCCAGGATCTTGGCCTTGAATATCTTTCCGCATCAAATGCGGAAGAGTTCAATAGTGTTTCGGAGAGATTTGTCTCGCCTTCGTTGTCCCGTTCCATGGTGCTGGAGGTTTTCACGGACAGTGAGGACGAGAGCCGGGCTTTGGAAATGTTCGGCAATGCCGTTGGACCGGATGCAAAGGATAAGGCCAAGGATTTGATCAAGAGTGTGTTCGGGAAGGATTCCATCAACCGTATTAATAAATTGATAGGAAAATAGATTATGGGAAAGACTTTGACGAGAGCGATTGACTATATATTCAAAGGCATTCCGAAAGTGAATGTCAAGGTCGATGTTGGAATGGTGGAACCTTCTTACATATTGAAAGGGAAAAAGATCCTGATAACGGGTGGTGGAAGAGGTCTGGGTTTCGCGATAGCTAAGAAGTGTGTCGCCGAGGGAGCGGAAGTGCTCATCTGCGGGAGATCTTCACAAACCCTTGAAAAGGCAGCCTCGGAATTGGGCGATTGCCTTTATTCTGTTTTCGATGTGACAGATTACGAGCATATTCCTTCGTTTGTCCAAGAGTGTTCCCGGAAACTTGGAGGACGGATTGATGTCCTTGTCAACAATGCTGGAATATCCTTGCATGAGGGAAGCATCTACGATGTGACATTGGAAGGATTTGACGCTCAGTTCGGAACCAACCTGAAGGGACCATACTTTTTGTCGAAGGCATTTCTGAATAATTTCAAAGCTACCGGTAATTCAGGAGGAAGCATAATATTCGTGACATCTGAAAGGGGACTGTACTGCGACGACCAACCCTATGGCCTCACCAAGGCGGCGGTTTGCAGTCTTACTCAGGGACTTGCGCGCAGAGCGTTGAAGGATGGCGTTCGGGTCAATGCGGTCGCTCCCGGGGTGACGGTTTCGGACATGACTGGTGTTGACAGGAACGGAAATCTTTTTAGACCGGGAACTTCGGGCGGACGTGTGCTGCTTCCGGAAGAGATTGCCGAGACGGTCGTGTTTTTTATCTCTGACGCGTCAAGGTCAATCAATGGAGCCATTATTCCATGCAATGAGGGCAATCACATTAGATGTGACTGGTAGCTATGAGAATAGGAATCCTGACATTTCACTATGCGTGCAACTACGGGGCGATGTTGCAGACTTACGCCACGCAGGAGTTCTTGCGCTCGATGGGACATGATGTCTGTGTGGTTGACTATCGCAATAAGTCAGTAGAGGAAGGCTACGCTGCCTGGAACTTCAAGATAGACTTGCTGAAGACTTTGCCAAGAGCCTTCTCCAGGGCGATGAGGAATAGCCGGTTCAGACATTTCATGAAAGAACGTCTGGTGTTGTCAAAAGATCCGTTTGACAGTTTTGATGTGTTGCTGTTCGGCAGCGATCAGATCTGGAATGAAATAATCACTGGCGGATTTGACAAGATATATTGGGGAGATTTTACTACCAAGGCTAGAAAAGTCGCTTGGGCTGCCAGCGCCAACGTCCTGTCTTTCTCGGACATGGAATATGCCGCGAAATGCCTGTCTGGATTTCATGCGATAAGCGTCAGGGAGGATTCTTTGAAGGAATTGGTCAGCGGTATGACATCGGTTCCGGTCAAGTGTATTCAGGATCCGACCTTGATGCTGGGCGAACGGGAATGGAAGGCATTGGCCGGCCCCGTCAAGGATGGGGGATATGTCTTGGCTTATCCGATGCTTTGTGATGAATTGGTGATAAAGACCGCCGGCGCGATCGCTGGAGCAAAAGGACTACGGCTCGTGATACTTTCCAAGAATGCATTGTACCGACCGTATAAGAATATGGTGCAATGGGCTGGACCGGAGGAGTTTGTGTCGTATTTCGCAGGAGCGTCCCATGTTGTCACATCATCATTTCACGGAACGGCTTTTTCGATCATATTCAGAAAAAAGTTCCTATCGGTCGTAGAACCTGGTACAAGGAATCTTCGTGTGGAGTCATTGCTTCGAAAGATGGGGCTTGAGAACCGGCTTTCTGACGGTTCGGACATGTATTCCATCGACTTGCCTCTAGACAATGATAAGATAGGTATGGCCTTGGACGGGTTAAGGCAGGAGGCTGTTGATTTCTTGAAAGCATCAATGTCATGACAAAGAACGGCAAGATAACGGTTCTGTATGTGAACCATGAGGATAACGTTGTCGGTGGGGCTTCCTGGTCGCTCGTCAATCTCATCAGGTCGGTCAATGAGTATGTCATTCCGGTCATTCTGTTGAGGTCGGAGGGACCTGTGGCCGACTTTTTCCGATCCAAAGGCTACGAGTGCATTGTTCATTCATTCAGGCGCTTGACATACAAAGGGGGAGTCTTGAAAAGGACATTGCGTTTTCTTCCTCACCTTGTGACGAACACCTGGATCAACCACAAGTGTGTCAAGGATGTGTCCAGACTTCTTGCTGGCAGAAACGTCAGCATTGTCCACAGTAACTCGGGTGTCATCGACATCGGGCTGGCCTTGGCGGAAAAACTTGGCGCGAGGCATGTCTGGCATATTCGTGAATATTTTGACCTGGGCTTGAACGCCAGACCTTTCCGAGGATTCGGAAGGTGGAATGTGGAACTTCGCCGCTCTGATGCTGTCATTTTGATTTCCAACGGTTTGCGGGAGCATCTTGGGCTAAAGGACTGTCTGTCGGCATACTGCTTCCCTGATGCTGTGCGTTCTAAGAATGATGTCGTCCTTGATACAGAAAAAGAAAAGTATTTCCTTTTCTGTGCTGGTGAGATGGGGGCAGTGAAACGTCCGGAAACAGCCATTAGGGCATTCGGCGGATCCGGTTTGTCGGCCAAAGGGTATTCGCTGGTCTTCACGGGAAACTGTCGTGAAGAGAGAAAGGCTGGCCTGATGGAGGTGGCGAAAGAGGCCGGTGTGGAAAACAATGTCGAGTTTAGGGGCTATGTGGCTGACATCAGGTCTCTTATGTCCAAAGCTACAGCCTATCTCATGTGTTCTGAGTTCGAGGGGTTGGGGCGTGTGACCATTGAGGCGATGTTCTACGGCTGTCCGGTGATTGCCAGAAGGTCTGGAGGCACTTTGGAGATAATCACTGACAGGCGGAACGGTTTCTTTTTTGACACGGTTGAGGAATGCTCGGGACTTATGAATATGCTGGCGTCGGCTCTGCCGCTTGACGTTGTTCGCAAGGCCCAGAAAGATGCGGTGGCCCGTTATTCTGAAGAGGAATACGGCAGTGAGATAATGCGTGTATATGATGTTTTGACAAAATGATAGGCGTTATAGTTATTAATTATCACAGTGAGGAGAAGACGATAGAGTTCGTGAGGACTGAACTTGCGAAGATCCGGTCGGATTATGCTGTGGTGATTGTGGACAACGGTAGCACGGAACTAAGCAGGGACCGTCTGCTGGAGGCGTTCAAGGGGGCGGACCAGTATGTCTTCGTGGTGCCGTCCGAAGAGAATCTTGGCTTTGCCAAAGGCAATAATCTTGGGGCGGAAGTGGCTCGTAATCAGTTTGCTCCTGATGTTTTTTTGTTCGCCAACAATGACATACGTCTTGTAGAACCTGATGTTGTCGAAAGGATGGCGGCCAGGTTGAGGTCTCTGGAGGAGGCCGGGGCTCTCGGCCCAAAGGTTGTCGGACTGGACGGGCGGCTCCAGAGTCCAGAGCCGTTCATCAGTTTCTGGGACAGGCATGTGGCTCTTTATTGGAGGAGTCTGTTTTCATCCAAATCAAGAAGACCGTTTTGGGAGGAATATTCACAGACTGCTAAGGAAGGCTTTCATTACAGGATTTCAGGATCTTTCTTCATGGTCAAGGCCGAAGATTATTCCGCTTGCGGGAAAATGGATCCGAAGACCTTTCTCTATGCGGAGGAAATGATTCTGTCCGAAAGGCTTAAGAGGATAGGAAAGGGTGTTTACTACTACCCTGAAGTCTCGGTCGTTCATGAACATGGGGCGACCACGAGGAAGTACTACGACAAGGTCAGGGTACGGGAACTCAAGTATCAGAGCGAGAAGTACTACTATAGGGCCTACATCGGGACTCCGGCGTGGCAGTTTCTGGTGGCGGACCTGACATATTCATTGAAAAAATTGCTGAAGAGGTAGGTTATGAGAAAGAAGATTTACGTGTCGCCGTCGGCTAACAGGAAAAACGGCTATCCGAACCGCTACTTCGTCTTTTTGAAGGAGAATCTGGCTGAGTATTTCGATGTGCTTGACGCGGACAACGAGCCATACCTGACGCAGGGGTGGGCGTTGCTGAAACATTCGTTCAAGGCTGACATATTCCTGCTCAGTTTCGTGGAGACGATAGCTTTCCACAAACTGGCTTTCGCGCAGTACTTGATGGTACGGCTTAGTTTTTTGATAATGAGGTTGAGGCACAAAGAGATCGTATTCATATTCCATAACCCTCGTCCGCACAAGGGGGAGAATTGGATGTCGAGGTCGCTGACGAAGGTTCAGTTGCTTCAGTCGTGCCTTGTCGTCTCGCATTCCGGAGAGACCGCCGCGTTCGCGAGGGCTTTGATTTCTGAATATGGCGGCTCGCCTGACAAGGTGCGTTATGTCTGCCATCCGGTCGCAGTCGCCGGTGATGATGGTTCTGTTGTCGCCGAGGCTGATGATGGCTTTGCGCCTTCCTTGAAAACAAGACGTTCCGGCAGGTCTGATGAGATTTTGATCTGGGGAAATATCCTTCCGTACAAAGGAGTGCTGGAGTTTATTTCCAGTCCGGCCGTGAGGGTCGCCGGGCTTGATGTCCGCATAGTCGGCCGGTGCAAGGATCCAGGAATGGCAAAAGACATCGAAAAGGCTGTGGCCGAGTGCGATTCCGCCGAGTTTGTCAGCTCTTATTCCAATGGTTCTGAGTCTCTTCGCTCGAAGATTATTTTCGAGAACAGAGCCGCTGACTTTGATGAACTTGCATCTTTGGTCAGTTCCAGCAAGTTTGTGTTGTTTCCGTATCTGCCAGGCAGTGTGTCAAGTTCGGGTGTGCTGATGGACACTCTGGCAATGGGAGGAAATCCGGTAGGGCCGGCGGTAGGGGCGTTCGCTGATCTCTCCAGAGAGAATGTTTGTTTTGTCTATGGTTCAGAGGCCGAGATGATCGAGATCCTGAAGTCAGACCGGAGCGTCAATCCTGGAGTTCTCCGTGATTTCATCGCCCGCAACACATGGCACTCCTACGCCAAGTTCTTCGCGGACTTTTTTGCCTCCTGACGCTGATGCCTGTTTCCTGTCCGGGAGCGGTGGCGGGAATGGTTCACAGGACGCTCGGTGGCGTGTTTTCTGTAGATTTGACCACGCCGGAGTTATCGTTTGGACTAATTTTTGATATGCTTGTATTCTATTGCATGGCCCGGCGGGGCGCTCAGGATCATGTCTCGCGGCGCCGCATTTACAGCCTGCCAGTTATGAAGATTATAACTACTTTAAGTTTAATTTATTATGAAAAGAGTTTTTTCATCCATCCTTGCGGCATCCATGATGCTTATCGGAACCGCTGCCATCGCGCAGCCATCACTCGGCATCGGCTACCTTAACTCTACGGACAAGGTAAAGTCCGGCAGCACGACCAAGACCACTAATCTGAGCGGCTTCTATGTAGGCGGATCCTATAACATTAACCTTGCCGGTTCTTTTGGCGTGGCTCCGGGACTGTACTATGGTCTTGCTACCAAGAGTGATGCGGACAGTTTTGGCGGAATTCTTGATACTAAGGCGGATGTGACAGAACACTATCTTTCCATCCCTGTGATGTTCAATGCGGGCCTTACCATCACTGACGGCATTGTCGGAAGAATCTATGCCGGACCGACCCTCGCTTATGGTATCGCCTCAAATTTAAAATATACGGCATCTGCCTCCATACCTGTCTTAGGAACCGTCAGCAAAGGTGACAAGGTGAACAATTACGATGATTCGGACTACGGACGTTTCGATGTCATGCTCGGCGGCGGTGTGGCAGTCGAGTTCTTCGACATGGTACGCTTCAATGTCGGCTATGACTACGGTCTCGTGAACCGTTACACCGGTGACGGCGACATAACCCGTCACAGGAGCCAGTTCAACATCGGTGTCGCCTATCTCTTCTAAAAGATACTGTTTTTTATTACTGAACACAAAAACGGCCGGAGAGGATTCTCTCTGGCCGTTTGTTTTTGACGTGCGGATGACGCGTTGTCCCACGTGCCCGTGATTACTTTCTTTTCTCTCTCTTGCCGAGTTTCTCCCTTGTGAGCATCGGCTCGTTGGTGGTGATGCAGTCAACTCCGAGGTCAATCATGCTTTGGATGTCTTTCTCTTTGTTGACGGTCCAGCAGTTGACGCTCATCTTGTTGTCGCGCGCCTGCTTGAACCATGTAGGATTCTTTGCAAAGACCTTGTAGTGGAAGTCGATGCCGTTGATGCCGAGTCCGGCGAGTTCCTCAGGACTCTTGTCGTCGCCAAGGTACTGAACCGTGAAGCCAGGGCAGAGGGCGGCGAGCCTCTCGCAGATGTTCAGGCTGAAGGAGATGAAAATGACACGCTTAGGACTGTAGAGGCCGTGCTCCTTGAGGGCCTTGACACTCTGGTCCACCATGTAGTCCTCGTGGGCCTTGTCGATCTGCTGCTTGAGCTCGAACACCAGCACGGTCTTTTTGCTCTTCTCACCCTGGGTCAGGTACTCGTCAAGAGTAGGGATCTTCTCGCCGTTCTTCAGACGGCAGTCCTTGAAGTCGGCGTAGTCGTGATCCCAGATGCACATCCCGTCGATGTCGGCGTCGTGGTGGACAAGCATGACGAGGTCGGAGGTGATGTGTACATCGAACTCGCTGCCCCACAGTCCGTTCTGCTGAGCCAGTTCAAGCGATTTGATGGAGTTCTCGGCATAGCCGGCCTCCTCGCATTTCCAGAATCCTCTGTGCGCGGTCACAGCGATCTTCTGTGGGGCGCACGAAGCGGCGAGCGCTATCAAGGCTCCAGCCGCGGCAATTTTAGCAATCTTTCTCATATTCATTGAATATTATGTTTTGAACATTTCGTGTTGGTGGCAAAGATACTCAAATCCGCCCGAATAATGAAGTTCTACTGGCATGTTCCTGGTTATGTAACCTTCAAAAAATAACCTGCCTCATCTTAAGGAATCTTTTCGGTCTATATCTCTTTTCTCATCAGTCATGTGCCACCGGCACACTCCTTCTTCGAAAATAGATCTATCCTCGAAAATCTTCTCTTAATCTGAGGCAACTTATTTTTTTTTCATGTTACTATGAAATCAACGGGGAGGCGGAATACGAGGTCACTTCAGGGTTAGGTAGTGGCGGCGGAGGGGTTCGGGGAACTTCTCGATGGAGTAGCGGAGCATCGTGCGGGGCATCGAGGTGGCATAGTCATCAAGAAAGAGTTCGAGGCGGAGCCGGTCGCGCTTGCCGGCTTCGCGGAGCATCCAGCCGACGGCCTTGTGCATCAGGTCGTGCTTATGGGACATCAGCTTGACAGCCAGAGAGTAAGTGTCGTTGAACTCGCCGTTCCGGATCAGAGTCAGAGTCGAGACGATGGCGATTCTCTGCTCCCACAGCAAAGTGCTGTCCGCCAATGAATATAACCGCTCCCGCTCCTGTGGGTTCTCAAGAAGATAGCCGCCGACAATGGATGGAGCGGTCAGGTCGACCAGATCCCAGTTGTTGATTCCGGAGGTGTGTGAAAGATAGAACTCGAAAACCTCTTTCGGGACGGATTTCCGGCTCTGCTGCACGAGGATTATAAGCGCACATAGACGGGCTTCGTGCCAAGGAGAACCGAGCAAGGCCTCTATCTCTGGAAACGAAGCGAACATATTCTTTTTCGCCACGGCCCTGACATCCGGTACGACCACACCCAGAAAACGGTCGCCTTCACCATATTCGCCGACTCCACACTTGAAGAACCGTGGCAGCACGACGCGCTTCTCCTCTGAATGAAGCGCATCCAGTTCAGCGGTCACCCTTTCGGCGAATGTTGTTGGATTCTGTTCCATTGTTGTCCTTATGAAGAAAGCTTACAGTCTGGTCCAGGTCACGGTTTCGGAGAAGCCCATCTTGGAGCCCTTTAGCGAAAGGGTCTTGGAGTCCGAGAACCTGGCTTTGAGGGAGGCGTTGATGCCTCGCACTGGGTCATAGATGTTGGCTCCACTCCAGACTTTGGCAGAAGCGTCATATTTCAAACCTTTGAATATCACGATTTTGTCACAATCAACATTCCTCAGCGACTTGTCCGGATTCTTGGCGTCCTTGCGGACAGATCCATCTTTCTCTGTCCTGTTCTGGACCCAGAAGACCTGTGCGGTGTAGGAGCCGTCGGCATTTTTGAAAACCTTGACCTTGCTTTTCTCGCCTTTATGATCGACAAGGTAATCACCGATGATGTTGTCTCCGGCCGCGTTCGGATCTTCTGCACTCGCAGATGTTTCCGTAAGGCTGGCTTCAGGTGCGGCCAAACATCCACTGTAGTTTTTGATTGTCAATTCCATGCGTGAACCTGCGGCCTGAACAGGACCACAGAACGTAAACAGTGTGATGGCAGCGCAGAGCAAGCCGAAATCCTTTGACTTCATATTCATGAAAATTAATATGTTGGTATAATAATTGTCCGCTTCGTTTTTGGCGCGGCGATGGTACTGTTGCCATTTCTGTGCCGAGGGCTTGAAATCTCGACAATTTGAGTTAATTTTGCCGCGATATGAACAACGGACTTATTATTCTGGACTTTGACGGTACCCTTTGCGATACCAGAAATACCATTGTCAAGACGCTTCAGATGACGATGGAGAAACTTTGCCTGCCAGTGGCTGATGAATATGCCTGCGCGGCGACAATCGGACTTCCTTTGAGTGAAAGCTTCAAGACTATGTTCCCGTCGTTGACGGAGGGGCAGGCTCAGGAGTGCGCCGAGGCGTACAGGGACATATTCGAGGAGAACAAGAAACTGCTCGCTCCTAAGGTTTTTCCTAATGTGCCGGAAACTCTGGCGGAACTTCGCAGAAGGGGCTTCGTGTTGACAATCGCTTCTTCCCGTTCTAATCATTCGCTCATGGATTTTGTCATGACTTTCGGTTTTGACAAGGAGATCTCGCTTGTGCTTGGGGCGGATGACGTGACGAAAGCCAAGCCGGATCCGGAACCTGTCCTTCTGACTTTGAAAAAACTGGGATTCAGCGCATCCCGGACATTGGTTGTCGGCGACATGCCTTTTGACATCCTGATGGGCCGCGGGGCTGGCGCCAGGACTTGCGGTGTCACCTATGGCAACTCCACGCGCGAGGAACTGCAAGGCTCCGGTGCAGATTACGTCATTGATGATTTCGCGAATCTCTTGGATTTGAATTGGTTGTGATTTTGCTTGTGAGAGCGGCGAAAAAAGAAAAACCTGAATTTTGCACGGTGGACCAAAATTCAGGTTTTTATTTTTCTCCGCCTTTGTGCTCGAATGGTTAAGTTATTTATAACCGGACTATGCACTTTAGGCTTGTGCCTGATGACAGGTACTATTTACTCTATGACTTGCAAATCCATAAGAGTGCACCAATAGACAGCGAAAAAATCAAACGTCAAATTTTGGTAACGTGCAAAATTTGACGTTTGCCTTTTTTTCGATCTCGCCTACACGTTAAGTCAGCTCGACGGGCTAAGTAACTTTGACAGGCTCAGTCATATCGACGGGCTCATTGACCGGCTTGAGCCAGAGACGGGAATCACTATTTTCCGGAAGGGATAATGATCTTGTAGGTGTGACCTGCCTTGTTGAGCAGTTTGTTGTCACGAAGCCAGAGGTTGGCCTCTTTAAGTTGGAAATAGCTCACCCCGTGTTCCTCGGCGAAGTCCACCAGGCTGGCTATCGCTCCGCTGACCGTCACAACCTCTTTCGGAGAGTAGGTAGGGTACTTCTCGAAGTCGTTCACATTGAAACCGAAGGAGGCCGGATTTTCGAAAAACATCTTTGCGGAGAGGACTCTGAACATGTAGCGGGAGGTCTCCTCTAACATCCAAAGATTCAGAGCCGACTTCTGCCTCTGGTCTGTCAGCCGCCTGGAGATGCCGGCCTGTCCGGCGTTGTAGCTTGCGGCCACCGTCATCCAGTCGCCGTACTTCTCGTAGGCCCGGCGAAGGTACTTGCATGCCGCGATGGTCTCCTTCTCGATGTTGTAGCGCTCGTCAACCTCTCCGTCGACAATGAGGTTGTAGTCCTTTGCCGTCGCCTTGGTGAACTGCCACAGTCCTGCCGCACCCGCCGGTGAATATGCCTTCGGGTTGAGGTTGCTCTCGATCGCCATGAGGTACTTAAGGTCATCCGGGATGCCGTACTGCTTGAGTATCGGCTCGACCATCTTGAAGAAGCGGTCTGATTTCTTCAGCATCAGGATGGAGTTGGAGTGCATGTAGGTGAAGGCTATGAGTTCCCTGTCCATCCTTTCGTAGAGGTCGCTCCTGTCGAACCGTATGGTGTCGCCCGCGAAGATTATCTGTTTCGGAACCGCCGGAGCGCGGAAATGCAGCTCTTCCTGCGGGTAGATCTGTGCGGGGGAGAGTGTGGCGGCTCCAAGTGCGAGCGTGGTGAGTAGGAATATTCTTTTAAGATTCATCGCTGTGTGATTTTTTGATAGGCGAGCCTTTCCGATCCGTCGGCCAGAACGATCACGCCGCAGTAGGAAAATCCAGCCTTTTCTATGAGGCGGCGCATTATCCGGTTGTCGCGGTGGGTGTCGATGCGGAGGTTGCCGCTGACCGAAATGGCATATTCAATGATCCTCCGGAACACGCCGTGGCTCTCGGGGGTGCTGGCGATGCGGTGGATGACGTGGTAGGGTGAGCTGTCGTCAAGCCACTTGCCGGCGATTGATGAATATGTCGGTTCGGGCGAGGGGAGCAGGGCGAAGTAGGCGACCGGTTTCCCGTCTTGCTCAATGATGTGCGCCCCGCCCATGCTGATGTCCGTGCGTACGATGCCGGCGTCAGGGTAGCCGTCTCCCCACTGGGTGCTGTTGCCGTCCGAGCGCATGATACTTTTAGCGGCGGTGAATAGCTCCATCGCCGCCGGAATATCTTTTTCTGTCGCCTTTCGGATCATTATTGCACTCCGAGCAGTTCGATTTCGAAGATCAGCGTCGAGTTGGCCGGAATCCCCGGTTGGGAGAAACTCCCGTACCCCAGTTCGGACGGAATGTAGATCTCCCATTTGTCTCCGACACGCATCTGCAGCAGGGCGATGACCCAGCCTTCGATCAGATCCCGGAGCCTGATGGCCAGCGGATAGCCTCCGAGGCTGGTGTCGAAGCACTTGCCGTCAATGGTCCGGCCAAGATAATGACAGCTGACCACGCTGCTTGGAGTCGGTTGCTTTCCGCCTTCAGAACCTGATTGGAGTACCTTGTAGCAGACTCCTTTAGCCAGCCGCGTCACGCCCTCCTCTTTCCCCTTCTCGGCCAACCACTCCTTGTTGGCACGGGCATATTCATTCTTGTTCATTACTGGTTGAACCTTTTGGCCTGCTCCTCGATGAGAGCCTTGTCGTTGAAGTAGTCGATCCTCATCGCCTTCTTCACATCGTCGAGAGTGGCGGCGGCGACCTCTTCGGCGGCCTCGCTGCCCTTCTTGAGGATCTCGTACACGGCAGGGATGTCCTTCTCATATTCCTTTCTCCTCGCCCTGATAGGCTCAAGCTCCTCGTTGAGGATCTTCTCAAGGAATCTCTTGACCTTCACGTCGCCGAGGCCGCCTCTTCTATAGTGATCCTTCAGCTCGTCGAGGTTGGCATATTCAGGAAGATAGAGGCCGAAGTGCTCGTCGCGGCAGAACGCGTCGAGGTAGGTGAAGACGGTGTTGCCCTCCACGTGGCCAGGGTCGCTGACATTGATGTGCTGAGGGTCCGTGTACATCGACATCACTTTCTTGTGCATTTCCTCGGCGGTCTCCGAGAGGTAGATGCAGTTGCCCAGCGACTTGCTCATCTTCGCCTTGCCGTCGGTTCCAGGGAGGCGGAGGCACGCCGCGTTGGAAGGCAGCACAGCCTTCGGCTCGACGAGGGTCTCGCCGTAGATGCGGTTGAAGCTGCGCACGATCTCGACCGCCTGCTCAAGCATCGGCTTCTGATCCTCGCCCACAGGCACATCGGTGGCCTTGAACGCCGTGATGTCCGCGGCCTGGGAGATCGGGTAGCAGAAGAAGCCCACAGGAAGGCCACTTCCGAACGCCTGCTCCTCGCCGTCTTGGCTGAAGCCACGCATCTGGATTTCCGCCTTGACGGTCGGATTGCGCTGGAGCCGCGCCACCGTGACAAGGTTCATGTAGTAGAATGTCAGTTCGGTGAGCTCCGGAATCATGCTCTGGATGAATATTGTCACTTTGTCAGGGTCGAGGCCGACTGACAGGTAGTCCAGCGCCACCTCGATGATGTTCTGACGAACCTTCTCCGGGTTGTCGAAATTGTCGGTAAGCGCCTGCGCGTCAGCGATGAAGACAAACATCTTCTTGAAGTCGCCGGCATTCTGGATGGCCACCCTGTTCCTCAGGGAGCCGACGTAGTGGCCAATGTGGAGGCGTCCGGTCGGACGGTCGCCTGTGAGTATTATCTTGTTTGACATATCGTTATGTTTTTTAGTTCGTTATCGTCATATTACCTGGACCACCATATTCCCGAACCGCTCTATTTGTTGAGCCATCATATTCATTGATAGGTAATTCCGTGGTTTACCTGATCAGGTTCAGGAATTCGTTCCTTGTCCGCGCCGAGCTGAGGAAGACTCCGGAGAACGCCGATGTGGTGGTGATGGCATTCGCCTTCTGCACGCCGCGGATGGACATGCATGTGTGCATCGCCTCGATGACCACAGCCACCCCAAGAGGATGCAGAGCGTTGTCGATGCAGTCCCTGATCTGGACCGTCAGCCTCTCCTGCACCTGAAGCCTGCGCGCGAAAGTCTCCACGACGCGGGCTATCTTGCTCAGCCCCGTGATCTTGCCGTTGGGAATGTACGCCACGTGACACTTCCCCAGAAACGGCATCATGTGGTGCTCGCAGGTGGAGTAAAGCTCAATGTCCTTCACCAGGACCATCTGGCGGTACTCCTCATCGAATATGGCGGATTGGATGATCCGCGTCCCGTCCTGTGAATATCCCTGCGTGAGGAACTGAAGCGCCTTCGCGACCCTCTCCGGGGTCTTCACAAGCCCCTCTCTGTCAGGATCCTCACCTAACAGACGGAGGATTTCCTTGACGTGGACAGCGATTTCCGCGGTTGTCTTTTCCTCGTATATTTCCTTTTTCTCGTATGACATATTCCTAAGCTCTTCTTTTGGTACGGTTGTTGAAACAGCTTCCAAGCCTACAAAATTAGGCAAAAAATACTTATTGTTATGATTTTTTGCATATCTTTGGGGCAAATAGAGCCGCTTTTTGCGACATTTTGATTTATATTAATGATTATTAACAATTTAATTGTTCGAGAATATGTATTGGACACTTGAACTTGCCAGTAGCCTGGACGATGCTCCATGGCCAGCATCAAAGGAAGAACTTATCGACTATGCCAACCGTTCCGGCGCCCCCGAGGAGGTCATCGAGAATCTCACCGAACTTGAGGACGACGGCGAAGTCTACGAATCCATCGAAGACATCTGGCCCGATTACCCCACCAAGGACGATTTCTTTTTCAATGAAGAAGAGTATTAGTCTTGATTTCTGAAATGTCTGATTGATTTTCAATCTTTTGTTAATATGGCAGTAGCTGACTTTCGAGGTCGGCTACTGTCGTTTTGTGCCGTTTTAAGGTATGTCACGGGGTAATTAGTTGTCTTATTTTTGAGCGGGAGCTATTCCTCCAATGTTAGGAAGAAGAGTACTCTATGACGTTCCTTTCAAGCTGCTCGCGGACGGTCGTGTTGATTGTGTCCGGCAGGAACTCGGCATAGACCTTCTCGGTGACAAGGCTTGACGAATGGCCCATCAGGTGGCTTATCGTGTGCGCGTCCATCCCGTTCTTCAAGGCCTGTACGGCGAATGTGTGTCTGGCCACGTGTATCGTCAGGTTGAATTTTAACCCCATCTTTATCCCGACGCTTCTGAGCGACTGCTGGATGTTCCTGTTCTTTGTCAATCTTGCGTTGTTCTGCTTGACGATGTCCGACAGGTCGAATCCCTCGTCGAGCAGGTTGAACACGAAACGGCTGTTGCCGCCGGTCTTCCGCCACCTGAGCAGGATCTCTATGGCCTTGTCCACGAGCGGCAGGGATATCGAGCGCTTTGTCTTGTAGACGTTCTTGGTAAGTGTCCTGTTTTCGAAGTCTATATGCCGCCATTCCAGCGTCAGCAGGTCTGAATATCTCAGACCGCATACGTAGTACGAGAACAGGAACATGTCCATTATCTTTCTTGTCGCCTCGTTCCTTGTCCTGTCATAGACATCGAGCAGGTCGCGGAACTGGGTGTCCGTCAGGTAGCGCACCTTTTCCTCGTCGGTCTCGCCGCTGTACGACCGCGTCTTCTTCTCTATGTAGTTCGTGGAGATCGACGTGGCCAGCCCCCTTTCCATCAGGCCGTTGTCGGCCGCGTATCTGACTGCCTTGTACAGCGGCACCAGGGCCTTGTTGATCCCCTCGTTGCTTGTGTTCCCGAGCGTGTCCTTCCTGTACAGGATGTATTTGTTGAACATATCGACGCTGAGATCCTTGATGAACAACGTCCCGATCCTCATCCTGTCTTTCAGGAATTTCCCGAACTTCTTTATGTTCAGGTCTGCGTTGTAGTAGGTCGAATATCCCAGCCTTCCGAGGTCGTACTGCTGCCTGTTGTAGGTGGCGGCGTATTCGATGAAGTCCACCTTTCCGGTCTTCTTCGGGTCCGGCGCGTATTCCCCGTTAAGGATGTCCGAGACTATTTTGGGCGTGAGCCGTTCCTCGCACGTCAGAATCTGCGAGTCGGTTTTCGAGCGGAACACGTCGATCTGAGCCGACAGCCTTTTGTAATTCGGACTTGATCTTCTCACCTGCCTGGTGTCGGCATCCCAGTCAGCCGCCGGAAGTTTTATCCCGGTGCTGTGCTCGACATATTTGCCGCACACGAAGTATCTGATGTAGAGGATTGATTCCCGTCCCTTCGTCTTGTTCTTTATGAAGAAGGTGGATTTCGGTATCGTTGATGTCTGTCTGCCCATATTAATAATCGTTAAGAAATAACCTGCCGCCTGCTGAATCGTCGTTTAACTGAATAGATAAGGTTCGTTGTGTGTGTTCCTCAGGAAAGCCTGGATGTCCGACATTGAGTAGAAGTACTTGTCGCCGATCTTTGAATATCCGAGATACCCGCCGTCCCTGTACTTTTTCAGGGTGGCGTTGTTGACCCGGAGAAGCTCAAGCATCTCCTTGTTGGTGTAGAGTATTTTCCCGCCTTCGTCCTTGAATGTGTCGTTCATGGTGATTCACGTTGTCTTTGTATATTATATGCGGAATCACACGATTTCATTCAGTTTGGCGATCCTTAAAATTATAGACTTCTTTTTCCGCTTGCTTAGCAGAGCGGTGACGACGCCGTCCCGTTCCTGTTTATGTAGTCAAACACCGCCTTGTTGATGTCGAAGTCCACCTTGCAGGTCTCGTCTTCGGGAAGGTAGATAGCGTCGTGTATGCGGAACGGATGAAGGCCTATATTCCTGAGCCTGTCGCATATCGGGTTCATTATGTCGCTCTCGACCTTGTTGGCGACGCTCTTTATCGAGACGCCCGGAAACCTGCCGTGCCAGTCCAGCAGCCCCTGCAGAATGTGTGGATAGTTCCGCTTGAAGAAGTCAAGCACGATGTGCCTGCCCCTTTCCGCGTCGAACAGGAACTGCCCCTCGTCTTTTATTGAGAAGAACGGCTGCATCACGGGCTTGATGTCATCCCTGCCGAATCCGTCAGCGCCTTTGGCTATCTCGGCGTACAGGTCTTTCTTCTGCGTCAGGTCGATGAACCGCAGAAGTTCCTGATCTGGAATGACGACACCGTTTCTTTTGAATATCACCGGCAGCATCGTGAAGTGCGCGCAATGGATGTCCGAGACCTCGACTATCCTGTGTCCCCCGTAGGTGATGTGCTTTCTGACCGGCTTCCTGAGGTTCGCGAGACGTGAATACAGCTTGCCGTCATCCTTGAAAGCCGGGACCGTGTTGACACTTGCGAGGTGCTGGAGGTCGGACATTGTTAAGCAGTCGTCAAGGGCTTCGATTTCGTATTTGAGGCCGGCGTAATACCCTAATTTTTGACGCGCTGAAATATTCTGCGTAATGCGCTTGATACCAAATAATTCGGACAGTTCGCTTACTCCTATATGTTCAATATTCTCCTTCTTATCCTCTTTCTCTTCCCTAATATTATCTAATAACCTTATGATTAGTTCTTCTATTCCTTTAGAGTCTTTTTCTTCCCTTGTACCGCTTCCCTTGATGTCTTTGATATGCCGCGTTATTATTCTCGCGTTCTTGATCCTGCCGCAATGAATGTCTTTGACAAGCTCCTTTATTTTGGACACCGTCACAAGTTCGTCACAGGACACCGCCATTATCGATTCCCGCTTGCCTGTTTGCTCCTTGCCGCCGTAGTGTTTCCTTATATGCTCAATCTGTGATTTGAGCGCGTCGATGTTCTCCTTGCCGAATTCCAAGATGACCGGATATGTCTTGCCTGACGGAAACAGGTCTTTGCCGAGAATCATTCCGGTACGGTACCGCATCGGCATCTCGGTCTTGATCCTGTTCAGCGTCACGGTCTCTGCACCGCGTTGTATCTTCTCCTCATATTTCCCGATGACGGCGTCTTTATAGTCAATGCAGCCGCCGGCCTTCAGCGCGTCCCGGTATCTGGCGTAGTTCCTGGCTCCGGCGATCTTCTTGAATATGTCGCTGTGTATCGGGACGAAGCCTGTTGTCTCCGCCGCCAGTCCGTAGAGCCTTATCGCCGCGAATGTCCTCAGCATCCCTTTGACCGCCCTGTCGTCGTTGAATCCGCCCCTGCCGACGGATTCTATCCTCTCGTATTCGTATTCGGTGAGATAGACAGTCACCTTGTCCCGCCCGAAGTCGATGTCCGATGTGTTCTTCCGCTTTCCTTTCATAGCCTGAAAATATTATAGGTATTTGTACAGTTTTCTTATCGTCCCGACAGACGTGCCCGTTATCGCGCTGATGTTCCGCAATGATATTCCCTTTTTCAGCAGGCCAAGCTCTTTTGTGTACTGGGTTCTCATCCGCTCGTCGCTTTTCCTGTAGGTCCCGGGCCGTCCCATCTTTATCCCCTCCGCCCTGCATTTGGCGATGTACCTGTCACGGCCCGACGCCATCCGCTCCATGATAGTAAGGCGTTCCATCTGCGCCACCTCCAGAAGTATGGTGCATATCATGCTCGCTATCGGGTTGGGTTTCCCGTCGGCGCCGAGCGTCTCCAGGTTGTAGTTCTTGATGTACAGGCAGACCCCGTTGTCGTTCAGGAGCCGGATCACCTTCAGCGCCTCGAGCGTGTTCTTGCCGAGCCTGCTTATCTCCAGCACGCAGACCTTGTCGATACTGTTCCCGCGGATGTAGTCCAGCATCTCGGTGAGCTCGCTTCTCTCCTCGATTTTCTTCGCGCCCGAGACCTTGGCGGTGAATATCCTTCTGACGTTCCACCCCATTTTTGAGCAGAAGTCGGACAGCTCGTCCACCTGCCTTGAATAGTCCTGGCCGGCGGTTGATACCCTGCATAAAAGAACGACGTCCATAATCTTTCCTTGTTTTCCCGAAGATAGTGATAATCCGTGATTTATGGAAATTTTCGCGCCGCTTTATATCTTATTTTAAGGCGGAACTTGGCGGCCGGCGACGTGTCTTATTGTCCGCTGTGTGGAATGAAACAGATTCTGACCGTGGTGATGAATATAATGGACTGAATATTATTCTGTTGTTGCATTTGATACGGCATCTGATGGATGTTTTTTCTGACACTTTTTTGAGAATATTCGGTAATCTTCTGGCTTTTCCACCGGATTTCCATGAATATGTTTTGGGATAGTTTGAGTTTATTCGTAAATTTGGCGCGTCACAGCGATGTGGCGCACATATCAGATGAAAGTGAAAAGCTTTTGTCCTTGGGCTGAAATCCGGAAAATTTCAATGAGCAAGGAAAAGAGCGGCTTTCATACTTGTATCGTATGGTCGTGCGGGTTCTCCGCACTCCATGATACGAGTGTGGAGTTGTCGATTTGCTCAAGGTTATTCCGGAACCCCAGCTCAGATTGACGGAACGCTCCACACTTTTGTCGTGTTTATAGGTTTGGCTTTGATATTTGGTGGTGGAATATGACCGCGAAAGGTCACTGAGCTTGTCGAAGTGTACCGTTCGGTCGAGAGCTTGTTGAACCGACAGGACCGTTCAGACCGCGGAACAACCGGTCACTGAGCCTGCCGAAGTGACGTAAGACAATATTGATAACACGATTCCATGACAGGAACCAATAATGATTTATAAAAACCAAAACACAATGAGAAAAGGTATTCTGCTGATTTTCACGATGCTGGCGACCTTTGTAGGTTGCGGCCAGTACGACGACTCGGAGCTGAAGTCCGACATCAACGACCTGAAGTCCCGAATGGCGGCTTTGGAGAAGCAATGCAAGAACATGAACGAGAACCTGACGTCGCTTCAGGCGATTGTGGACGCGATCCAGAAGCAGGACGGCATCGTCAGCGTGACTGACCTGCCGGACGGTCAAGGCTATTCCGTCAAGTTCGTCTCCGGCAAGGTGATCTATCTGTACAACGGCAAGAACGGCACTGATGGGGTGACCCCGAAGATCAGTGTCCGTGAAGACTCTGACGGAATCTATTACTGGACAGTGGACGGTGATTGGCTTATTGTCGATGGCAAGAAGGTTCGTGCCGTCGGTCTTGACGGAAAAGACGGACAGAGCGGCAATGACGGAAAGGATGGAAAGGATGCCGTCACACCCCAACTGAAAATAGTTGATGGCTTCTGGTACATTTCCTACGACAACGGAAAGTACTGGACAAAATTAGGTAAAGCGACGGGTGAGAACGGCAAGGATGGACAAGATGGCGATGATGGCGACGTTTTCTTCAAGAGCGTCACTGTTGAAGATGGGTATGCGGTCTTTGTGATGAACGACTCAGAGCAGACCACCTTGAGAATACCTATTGCCGGAGTTTCTGCTGTGTCAAGCATAAAGTATGTGCCGGAGAGTCTTGACGGTGTTGTTAAGGTTAGATATTCAAAGATTGGTGGTAAGAATGTGCCGGTCGATATAGTAATCATGTTTGAGGTCATGCCGCAGGGTGCGGTTGACTATATTGTGAAGAACTGGAAAGAAATTCTGACCGCCAAGGCCATTTATGCCTCATCGACCAAGGCTAGCATTGGAGACTTTGTCACAATGAATATAAAGGATGTTGTCGGTGGCGAGGATAACATAGTTGTCGTTACCATTGACGCCAAGTCACTTGATGACTTGTTCTTTTCGACAGACATACATGTGGCTGCAAATCTGCGCCTTTCCGTGAAGATGAATGGAAGCGAATCGATATCTTCCGACTATTTGCCTCTGTCCCCGCTTCTGTCGTATGACCAAATCATTGAATATACGACTGTGACAGGAGACCGCATGGATTACGATGGCTTCTTCAGGATTAAGAAAAACTACTCTGACGTATCATTGGTGGATGGTCATATTGGCAATGTTTGGAGAATAATAATTGATGATTATCCTGCCGAAAAGAATCTTTTTGGCTGCGAATTCAATAGGAATGGATACTATACTGGAAAATATAATCACGATTTGAAATCTTTGAGTTTTGTGACACCAATTGAACTGAAATACTTATCTTTCATAGGATGTGATGGACTGAATAAGGTTGATCTTTCGAATGTAAATACTGAGAATGTCACGACTATGCGCGGCATGTTCTGTGGCTGTAAATCTCTCACTGGTCTTGACCTGTCATCGTTTGACACGAGGAATGTTACGAATATGTATAGCATGTTTGCTGATAGCGAATCTCTCACCAATCTTGACCTTTCTTCGTTTGACACGAAGAGTGTCACGGATATGGCATTTATGTTCCAATACTGCAAATCTCTCACCAGTCTTGACCTGTCATCATTTGACACGAGGAATCTCACGATTATGTATGGCATGTTCGGCGGCTGCGAATCTCTCACCAGTCTTGACCTTTCATCGTTTGACACGAGGAATGTCACGGATATTGTGGGTATGAATGGCTTGTTTGAGGGCTGCAAATCTCTCACCAGTCTTGACCTTTCATCGTTTGACACGAGGAATGTCACGACTATGCGCAGCATGTTCAGCGGCTGCGAATCTCTCACCAGTCTTGACCTGTCATCATTTGATACGAGGAATGTCACGAATATGGGTAGCATGTTCAGTAGCTGCAAATCTCTCACCAGTCTTGACCTGTCATCATTTGATACGAAGAATGTCACGAATATGGATCGCATGTTCCTTTTCTGTAATTCTATGACCAGATTGAACTTGTCAAATTTCAGCATCAATGGGAATTGTCAGATGGATTATATGTTTTACCAGTGTGATAATCTTAAAGAGATAATTATGCGTGGCTGTGACAAGAAGACAATTGAGATGATCAGCAAGGTGAAGCCTAGAGGGGCGGTGATCATCACCGACTGATCTGACGAAAGAATCGGATATGATATTAACGTATTACAAACAAATAGTTTAACTCAAAATTTACAATTATGGTTACATGTGAAAGAATCGCAGGTGTCGGCAGCAAGTGCTCTGGGCTGAAATGCCCGACGACACCGTGCACGGGGCTGGGCTGTGAGAATCTGACCAAGGTCAATCAGACCTGTCAGGGCGTGACAAGCACTGGTGTCAAATGCCTGAACGGGACGGGGATCATTGAGCCGGATGGTCTCGATATTCTTATCAATGAGTTTGATTCTCACGGAATATTGCTGGAAAAGCATATGGTGGAGAACTCGATATTCATCTGCCCTGATAAAGTGGAGGAACAGATGAATGATCTGAAGCATCTGCTACGCAAGCTGAATCAACCGAACGAGTCGAACGAGCCGAACTACTATTATATCAAAAAAGGTAAATCAAAGTTTGACGGTAATACAAAGTTGCCGGTGCGTTTTTCTGAGGATGCCGACAATGTCAAATATCTGGATGTGTTCGGCAATGATCTGCGACCAGTCATTACGAAGAAAAGGATTGGCAACAAAATATGCAAGGCGCAGGATGTCTATACCCAGATTTATCCGGGAGCGATACCTCCTGGTGTTGTTCCGGTTTCACCAATGGCCGATTACAGAGGGGTTTCGATAATAATCGATTACGACGGAAATGATTTTGTCAGGACGGCGATCCGCCGTTACACCGGAGTGTGGGTATGTGAGAACAACAGGGTGAATATGCTCAGAAACTACGTAATCTCCCACATTTGGCCTAGCACGGCAGACCCGTTCTATTTCTCAAGTCTGTGGAACGTTGTCATAATCCCGGCCCACTGCAACGGCATAATGGACAAGAATCCTAAGTTGCATCACCTTGTTGCGGCCATTCAGAATCTTTTCAGGGCAATCTGCTACTTGCTGTACAATCCGAACAAATACCTTGCAGATATAGAGAATATTCTCAAACAGAACAATCTGAATGTCCAGATTCCACGTGTCGAGATTCCTCAAAGTGCCGATCTCAAAAAAGCACAGACCTGCATAGACAACGGCCTGATATTCATTTAACCATAATTGATGAATATGTTGAAAGCGCCTGGCGAGGAAAACAATCCCGCCAGGCGCTTTGTCGATGAAAGTGCGGAGCCGCCGACCCGCCCAAGGACAATGATATTCCGGAACCCCGTCTCAGATTAACCGGGAGGCCCCGCACTTTCGCATAATGAATAGTCTTATCGCCTGTTTTTTCTTGTATAGTTTCAGGGGCAGCCTGTTCCGCCGCAATATCTTCTTTCTTGTGTCATCATCAAGATTTTCCATCATCAGGTCCGACAGCACACCGCCGAACATCAACCCGTTGATGTATGCGGCCTCATACCAGAAATGGGCTTTCCGATAATTTTTCCTGCAACCCATTCCGTGTGCGTATCTGAACCCCAGATCGCACATTTTGTCGGCCTTGTCTGGGTCTCCGCTTCTGGCCTCATTGCGGCATTCATAAAATTTCGCCCTTGATTCGGGCAGCAACATCGGTTCCAGGAAATAGGCTATTTCCCGTATGTACTTGTTGCCACTTCTGCCGATGGTCCTGATGACAAGATATTTGAATTCCATCCTGATTATGTCCACAATCGTGTCGATGATCCAAAGGAATCCGAATATTGCCCATATCGCCGCCGCAAGAATGACCCACCGGAACCAGGAGTCAAACATCGCCGCCCTTACCTCGAACGGTTTGATGGAGACAAGCCCCACCGTCACCAGCAACGGACTGAAACAGATGACGCTTTTCCAGAAAAGCTCTTTGTATTCATCCATAACGCTCTGTTTTCTCGCCCGCAAAGATAGTCCTTGCTCTAAGACAAAACTTGACACACAGAAAAAATATCTGTCTGTCATACTTTGTCAGATATTATGACTTAACTTTGCCGGAGAAAAAAATCAAGACATTATGTTGGCTGAAAAGATAAAAGACAGGATCAGGCTTCTGGAGATCGTCGATTCGTTCGGCGAGACCGGGGCAAGTTTCGAGCGGATCGGAAAGGAATGGTGGGCGTGCACGAAAGGCGGGTCACTTGACCTACGGACGTTCCACAGGTACAGGCGGGACATCGAGGATATCTTCGGTGTGGGGATCGAGTGCAGACGCGCCGGCAGCTCATCGACATATTACATCTCGAATAAAGGCGCGTGTCCTGACGACCGGCTCCGCCTGACCTGCATCAACGCCTTCCTGATGGGGAATATGCTGACGGACGACCGCTTCCCGAAGGACCGTGTGTTCATCAGCGCCAGCTACAACAATGAATATGCGAGGGTGGTCGCGAGGGCGATATCCCTGAGCAGAGTCATATTCGTGAAACACAAACACCTTTACCAGAAGTATGCCGCCGTCAAGGATGAGAATATGTTGTATCCGGTTGAGATCAGGCCAGAGGTTCTCGAATTTGAGTTCATCCCGTACGCCCTGTCCTACAATGCCTGCTGGTATATGTTCGGAAAAAGGCTGGACGAGGACGAACTCCTTGTATATTCGTTGCAGAACTCGGCAGAGATCCGCGTGCTGGACGAGATCGCCGATCCGCCGGAGGATTTCCGTCTTGGTGAGATCACGTCCGACTTTCGGAAGCATTTCCCCGTGAGCGATGACCTGACCGACCGTGATGACCGTCTCCAGTACCTGCTGGCCAGCAACCAGTCGATGTACAAGATATTCTGACTTGTCCCGCCGCGCCGTATCTCCCTTCGCGCCGCTTTAATATTTGAACGGCGCGAAACGGCAGTCCCCGTCAGCGGCGTTCCGGCATAAAATCTTAAAATGACACAGGCCGCATATGGCTTGTGTCATTTATTTTCAAATCCTGTGCAGTCACAAGTTCATTTCAATATGAATATCACGCTTCTCCATAAGAAACGTTGTTTTTATAGTACAATAATTGCGTATTTACGCATTTTTGTGTTTGTAAAACTACGCTATTTCAGCCGACTGACAAAAGATTCGGATAAATTGCTTTTTGTTGGAAGTGTGGCTCGAAATAGTTGAAATATTATCTATATTATGTATCATAAGGGGTAAAATTGCGTAAATACGCATTTATGACCAATGCGATGGAGAATCTCTTTTCACGTAATCAAGTTATACAATCAGCAAAAAATACACGTAATCAAGATGTCGTCTGCCATCTTTTTACACGAAATCAAGGCAAGGTACAAATGAGAAATAATAAATGCAACTCCGAAATTGTACAATATAAACTTAGATCCTTCATTACAAAATGTTCAAATCTGCCCTACAAAATGTTCAAATCTCTGAAAGATGAATTATGTTATCTTGTTGAAATACAGTATTATGGACGAGTTGTTTTTACTTTGACGTACTCTGAATATTTTGGAAGTCTTTCAGCTAACTGAGTGGCGACTGCTTTTGCGGTTTGGCAATCAAGTGTCTTGGAAGTCTCGGAAGATATCACGAAAATTTGTTTGACCAGTCAGAACTTGTTATATTTGCATCATAAAGGATAAAATTGCGTAAATACGCATTTATGACCGATACGATATGGAGATAAAAAGAGACAGGTACATTTCGTTGCTGGAGAGCAAGAGAGGAAATGGAAAGATTAAAATAATCACGGGCATCAGGCGCTGTGGCAAATCTTATTTGATGAATGTGTTGTTCCGAAAACATCTTGCATCTATTGGAGTCAAAGACGAGCATGTAATATTCATTGCGCTGGATGACGACATCAACGCGATGTTAAGGAATCCTTTGGAATTAGGAAAGTATGTAAGAAACCTGACTAAGGATGATGGCGTACAATACTATGTTCTGTTAGATGAGATTCAAAAAGTCGCTACAATACATAATCCTTATCTTCCGGACACTGAAGATGCCACTATAAGTTTCGTCGATGTATTGATCGGACTTAACAAACAGCCAAACATTGACATATATGTGAGCGGGAGTAATTCAAAAATGCTCTCATCGGACATTGTTACAGAGTTCAGAGATAGGGGCGATGAAATTCGGGTCCACCCGTTGTTGTTCCGTGAATTTTACGATGCGTTCCCTTCCGACAAGAGATATGCCTGGAGAGAGTATGCCGCTTATGGAGGAATGCCGTATGTCATGCATCTTCAATCTCACGAGGGTAAGGCCAAATATTTGAAGGACTTGTTCGAACTGACATATCTTAAGGATGTGGTTGAAAGGAACAAGATAAAGGGGCAGATGAGCATTCTCGAGGACCTTTTGGATGTTGTGGCTTCGGCTATAGGGTCGTTGACAAACTCGACAAGGCTATCGAACACATTTCAAAGAGACAAGCATATTAAAATCAAGAGCGACACAATATCTTCTTACCTTAACTGTTTCATTGATGCGTTTATACTGGAAAAAGCCAAAAGGTATGATATCAAAGGTCGCGCTTACATAGGCACGCCACTAAAATATTATTTTTCGGATGTCGGATTGAGAAACGCGAGATTAAACTTCAGGCAGCAGGAAGAAACTCATATTATGGAAAATATTCTGTACAATGAATTGTCTTCAAGAGGTTTCTCTGTTGATGTTGGTGTTGTCGAATATAACTGGAAAGATGATGCGGAAAGAAGCAGACGTTCTCAGTTGGAGGTGGATTTTGTGCTCAATAAAGCCGATAAGCGGTATTATATCCAGTCGGCGTTTACAGTTGCCACCCAAGAAAAAAAAGATCAGGAACTGAATTCTCTGTTGAGGATTGATGACTCTTTTCAAAAGTTGGTTGTTGTCAAGGATGACATTCTTCCTTGGACTGATGAGCACGGTATATCGTACATTAATGTGCAGGACTTTCTTCTTGACGCGATAGACAGATTATAGACACGAGTAATCCTCATTTTATGTGATTTTACGATGAAATAACTTGACTTAAATCTTCGTCAATATCTTATATATTGCGTGTATTAAGCGTTATTCCATCTTTAACGAGGAAGAGTATTAGTAGTTAATTGCTTAATAATTAAATAGTTAAGGTGGAACGTTATTACAATGGGCCGCCTTTTCTGGTTTTTCAAAAGACGCGTTACAGGTAGCTGTGGTGCGATTGTTTATTGCGAAAAATGCCCGGAGTGTCTATTGTCA
>OLXN01000051.1_pt1 | contig 98644 bp, 75 predicted proteins | sample 1674021 | NCBI WGS metagenome assembly OLXN01 (sample SAMEA103958137, study PRJEB25191) | human gut metagenome | biome: human-associated habitat [ENVO:00009003]; feature: intestine environment [ENVO:2100002]; material: feces | place: Germany | collected 2013/2015
TGAGAGGCATATCTGACGTGAAATACTTTCTTTTTAGACTACAGAAAATCTATGCGTAATACACAGGGTTTTCCCCCTGACCCCTAATTTAGCAATTATTTTCTACCGTACAACACCGCGCCCAAGAAAAAATAATTTTATAACTAATTGACAGACAAAGAAGTCAGCCGCTCGAAGACTTTGTCCTGCGGCGCGTCTTTCAGAAGAACACGCTTCTGGCTGTCAAGGAGATAGAGCGACGGAATCGCGCGGACATTGTAGGTGACGTCCGTGCGGATGATGTAATTGTGGTCATAGCCGCAAATCCACTCCGACGGATAATCTGCCGCGAAAGATTTCCACTTGTCAATCTCCTGGTCGATATAGACATTGACCACGACCAGACGGCCGGATTTTTCCAATGCCGATATTTCAGGGCTGGACTCTATCATCTCAGTGATTTCCCGACAGTTAGGACAGCCAGGATTCGAGAAGAAAAGCAATGTATAGTCTGCTTTCACTCCATAAAGAGTATGGACCTTGCCGCGTAAATCCTTGAAAGAAAAATCTGCTGCCTTCGTCCCGATACGGTTCAATGCGCACATCGACGCATCGTAGGAATATGCCGGACGCATGGCCTCGGACACGCATTCCGACTTCGCAAGACCCTCTACATAAGGAAGATAGAACTCTTCATTGCGAAGCGGGGAATTAGGGTCATAGAAATATTTTTCCGCGCACTTGGTAATCGTCTCGAAAACATTGGAAGAAGTATCGCGCTTCTCGCAAGCCTCGGCGGCAGAAAAAAGCTTGGACACGGACTTGCATGCCTCATCCAGGGGAGCACTCCACAGAATGGTGGTATACAATCCGAATTTCTGCTCCACGTCATCCTTCAAAATGCCTTTTACATGCAGAGAATCACATTTTCCTGCCAATGAAGCGGACATCATCCCATCCCAGAAATGGTCCAGTACGTATGTCATCCTCTCGGAAGGCTCCGTTATCATATTCGGAATCTTCACTTCCGGAAAAGGAACAGACTTGACCGCCTCGCCTGCCGACGAAGTATTCTTCCTCTGTCCGCAGGCCACCATCATGGCCGCCAATACAGCCAACCCGATGATATGCAGCCTTTTAACCATTTTCAGCAATTTTAGCCTCGGAAATATTGATGATGAAATCACCTATCTTCTCAAGTTCAGCGACAATGTCCATGTAGAACACGCCGACCTGATAATTGTAGTCAGGATTCTCCTCAATATTGATGATATGCTCCTCGCGGAGAGTGTTGCGGCATTCATTGATATTGTACTCGGCATCCTGGGCATTGGTAATGTCCTTCAGGCTGGTATAGGCGACTTTCAGGTTCGCCGTCATTGCCTTGAACGCATCGTCGACGACATCGCACATGCGTCCGAGACGCTTCAGCTGCTCTTCATCGAAAGACAGGCCGTGCTCATTACGGCGTGCAAGAATACGTCCCACAGCATCGCCGGAGTCTCCGATACTTTCCAACTCGCCGATAATCTTGTACATGCCGTTGATCCGCTTGGCTGAAGATTCGGAAATTTCACCTTTCGCCACCTGATTGAGATAGTCCGCGATTTCATACTCGATACGGTCTGTAATCGCCTCATATTTGATAAGTTTCTCACGCAACTCGCTGAATTTGTCAGCAGAATTCTCGGCAATCGCCTGACGCATGTACAAGAAATCATTGTAGCAAATCTCGGAGAAATGCACGATTTCCTGCTCTGCCTCATCCAATGAAAGCTCGGCCGTGGAAAGAGGACCGCCCTGAATATACTTGAGCCTGAAGACCTCCTTCTCCGCTTTCTGCGGAATAATCCAGGAAACAATCTTCTCAATCTGCGGAATGAACCATATGAGTATCAATGTATTGGTAACATTGAACAATGTATGCATCGTGGTTACGCTGTACAGCAGCGAAGCCTTTATCGTATCAGCATTGGCAACGTCGGTCAGGTCCGCGGTGTTCGGATCAGGCAGTCCGCAGGAACCGATTATGAATCCGATGAGTTTCAGGAACCAAGGGAAGATGCAGAGCACCCAGATGACTCCGAAGACATTGAAAACGGTATGGGCCATGGCCGCCCTCTTGGACGTGGTATTTCCCACGGAAGCAGCGATATTGGCCGCGATGGTGGTACCGATATTTTCTCCCAGAATCATTGCGGCAGCCAGTTTGAACGGTATCACGCCGGTAGTGATGAGAAGCATGATAATCGCCATCGTGGCGGCCGAGGACTGGAAACAGATGGTAAGCACCGTTCCGATAAGCAGGAAGAGCAATACCGACAGGTTCACCGGCCCGAGATGAAGGTTCGTCAATGCCTGCAAGCCGCTAAGGTCAATGTTGTCGAGCAATATTCCGGATGTTTCCTTCAGTTTGGCAAAGCCCACAAAGAACAATGCGAAACCGATGATGATTTCTCCCAAGTCTCTCATTTTCTTGTTCTTCTGGTTCATCATCATGATGAATCCCAGGGCTATGAGCGGGAAGGAAATCGTGGAAATGTCATACGAGAACCCGAAAATCGCCATAATCCATGACGTGACAGTCGTTCCGATATTGGCGCCCATGATGACACCGATGGCTTGTGCCAATGTAAGAAGTCCGGCATTCACGAAACTGACGACCATGATAGTCGTCGCTGTGGAAGATTGGATGGCCGCAGTCACTCCGACACCTGTCAAAAGACGTTTGAAGCCATTGGAAGTCATGGATGCCAGGAAAGACCGGAGACCGTCTCCGGCGACTTTCTGAAGCCCGACACTAAGTAGGCTAAGTCCAAACAAAAATAGAGTTACTGCACCTACCAGGGTCAGCAATTGAAACATCATCTGCATATACGTGCGGCATTGAAGTTTATAAATCCTCGCAAAATTATAAAAAATAGTTAGATTTGCCTTTCACAAGGCGGCTTAAAATTAAAAAATACCATGAATTCATTGCGTCACATAACTTTATCTTCCCTGATTCTGCTGTTTTCAATGATTTCGAACCCTGCGAAAGCGCAGTTTTCCAGTAATGGGGACGACCCCGGAAGACTCAGATGGTTCCGCATGGACACCCCGGCCTACCGGCTAATCTACCCGGCAGGATGTGATTCTCTCGCAATGAGTTACGGCAATGAACTTGAACGCTTCCGCCTTTCCGAGAGCATCAGTTCAGGACTTGTCCCCGGAGAGGGCTACCGGAGAAAGACGCCGATAATTCTCCACACTCATCACGGAATCTCGAACGCAGCCGTGACATGGGCCCCTAAACGCATTGACATATACACATTGCCCGACGCCTACGACCCCGAGCCTGTTCCATGGACGAAGACATTGGCCGTACACGAAAGCCGCCACCTGGCGCAGATGCAATTCGGGTACAAGGGCTGGCTTAAACCATTGACATTCATCGTCGGAGACATGGCGCCCGGCGCATATTCGGCATTGTGGCCGAACACATGGTTTCTCGAAGGCGACGCGGTGACCGCCGAAACGGCATTGACCAGCACCGGCAGGGGCCGCACGGCGGATTTTCTGGACTATTACATGATGGCGTTCGACAACGGCGACTGGAGGAACTGGTACAGATGGAGATACGGCTCTTACAGACACTATGCGCCGGACCACTATGCGCTTGGTTATCTGACAATTGCAGGCACGCGGTACTGCTTCGACGACCCGCTTTTCACCGAGCGCTACTTCTCCAGGCTGGCTGCCAATCCGTTCCGTTTTTCCAATGCGCAGAAGACCGTCCGCCAGGCTTCCGGAAAGAGTTTCCGCAAGTCATTCAGCGACATAATGTCCTCATTTCATGATATTTGGAAGGAAGAGGCGGAGGCAAGACGCCCGTTCACTGAAGCGGAGCAGCTCCAGACCGGCGGAAAATGGTACAAGACGGTTCATGGCAATGTTTCCGCGAACGGCAAGGTTTATTCCATATTGTCAGGTCTGGCGGAATCCGCAATGCTCACGGAGTTCGACCCCGAGACCGGCAAGCGCAGGAATCTGCGTACATTCTCCTCGACAGCAGACGGGCTGTCCTACGCCGACGGCAAGCTATGGTGGAGCGAATCCGTGCCCGACGCCCGCTGGTCGCTGGAAATGACCTCCAGAATACGCAGCTACGACCTCGCCACCGGACGCACCGGCACCCTCACCCGAAAAGGACGCCTGTTCAATCCTTCGGTTTCCCCTGACGGGACAATGCTGGCGGCCGTGGAATACCCAGTCACCGGCGGTTCGGCAATAGTCATATTGAACCCGGCCACAGGAAAAGTGCTTCGCCGCAGGCAAATGCCGGACAGCCTCCAGGCCGTAGAGCCGCGCTTCATGGGCAATGCACTCATTTTCAATGCCATATCAGAAGGCGGTTCCGCAACATATCGCATCAATGCTGGTTTGGACGGCGAGCCGGAATGTCTGCTCGGGCCCGTGAAAGTCAGCATAAGGAATCTTGTTTCCGCCAATGACAAGGTGTATTTTTCTTCTGACAGAGACGGCACACAAGAACTGTATAGTATTGATATAGAAAGCGGAAAGGTATTTCAGCACACTTCCCTCCCCTATGGCGGAGACGAATTCTGCTTCATCGGTCAGGATGTGATTTTCTCAATGCTGACGAAAGACGGAAGGCTGCTGCACAAGGCTCCGGCGCTGGAGATATCAGGCAAGGAAGTGGATTTCAATGACATACATCAATACCGCGTAGCCGATAAATTGACAATGCAGGAAAGGGCTTCTGCTGCACAGAAGTGTATTCCGTGGGCAGATTCCGCGAAAGACTACAAGACCACCTTCAGTAAACCTGAACGTTATCGCAAACCTCTGAATATATTGAGGTTCCATTCATGGGCTCCGCTGTATTTCAATTATGACAGAGTCCGCAACCTGAGCGGTGACCTCACATATGAGACTGCTTCAGCCGGCGCGACGGCATTGTTCCAGAACAGTCTGGGAACAGCCTGGGGTTCTGTCGGATATTCTTTCCATAAGGACCCGTTTGCGGGCGTTTACAAGGACGGCAGCCACAAGTACCGCCATTCAGGCCATATCCTGTTTACATACAGCGGATTATATCCAGTATTCGAGATTTCCGCCGATTTCAATGACAATGCCGCCATTCAGTATTCCCGGTTGCTTACCGAGACCCGCGGTCATGTCAAGGAACAAGTCGTGGGACTTCTTCTGGACAAGCCGTCGTTCCAAGGTTCCGTCAAGGTCTATATTCCTTTCAATTTCTCTTCAGGCGGCTGGTCCCGTGGCTTCATTCCGCAAATCAGCTATGCCGGAAGCAATGATTTGTTCAACAAATCCCTGTTGGACCTGAGCAAAAACGGCATTTTTGCAGTTCCGGACAAATCCGAGGAGTATCATAAGGGAAAGAATGTCTACATGCAGACGCTGCGTGCTTCCGTGAGGGGATATGCCCTGCGTCCTGTGCCGGCATCCGGTACATTTCCACGCTTCGGCATCGGTGCGGAGGCCGGTTATTCCACCAGGATAATGATGGATGACCTGTATTCCGCTTCTGCATATTGCTATGCATACGGCTATCTCCCTGGAATCACTCTTACACAGGGGCTTAAACTCACCGCAAGGTATCAGCACCAGTTCAGGGCGGAGTTAAGGCGTGAAAATGCCATTTCTGTGGCTCCACGAGGTTTCGAAAATTCCAGCGCAGAGTATATCATCAGGAATTTGTCTTACGACCATCTGAAACTCACTGCCGATTACGCGATTCCTATCTGGTTCGGCGACATTTCATTCCTCTCCCCTGTCGCATATATAAAGAACTTCGAAATAACGCCGCATTTCGACTATACCATGTTCTCCCTGGGAAAAGGGTTCACTGACGGCGGATTGTTCAGCGCAGGGGCTTCCATCGTGGCAAAACTGGCCAATCTGCTCTGGATTCCATACGATTGCAGCATCGGAATTACTGCAAGTTACAACGGCGGACCTAGTTTCAATGTTATAAAAAATAGTGGCTATCCGATGGACAACCACTATATAGGATTCGTTTTCGATATTTCGCTATAATTTTTACAATGCCGGCTTGATCATGCCGAAGATGATGTATGCGATTACTAGCGTCACGAAAATATTGAAAGTCTGAGCGGTAAGGAATACCTTGAGAGGCACTCTGTTCTCTTTGCCGAAGATATCCTTGAGTCTGGTTTCAAGTCCGATGCAGACAAAGGCGATACTGAACAATGTATTCTGGAATCCCTTGGTCACGGCACCTACGCTCTTCGCCATTTCTTCAGGAAGCGCAAAGCTGAATACGAGGGATGCCAATACCATACCTACCACGAATTTAGGGAATCTCTCCCAGATGACGCCAGCTGTCGGTCTGGTATCGCCGTTCGTGCCTTTATATGCCCACATCATTGAAATAAAGAAGGCCGCGAGGCCGAGAAGGACATTCTGCGAGGACTTCACGATGATAGCGGTCTTGCCCGCTTCTTCGCTTACCAACGTACCTGCTGCCGCAACTGCGCCGGTAGTGTCGATTGTTCCTCCGATCCATGCTCCTGCAACGTCCGGCGTGAGGTTCATGAGACCTGCAAGCCAAGGCAGAAGATACATCATAGGAATGGCAACTATAAGCACAAGTGATACCACGTATGATAGTTTCTTGTTGTCTCCCTTGATTACACCGCATGTGGCGATTGCTGCCGATACGCCGCAGATGGAAACCGCGCTGGCAAGCATTGTACCCATTTCAGGATCGACATTCATCTTCTTTCCTACCCAGAAACAGAAGTACCACACCAGGAATACGACGATGAATGACTGTGCGAGTCCGTATGCGCCGGATTTTGCAAGCTCGCCGAAAAGTATTGTGGAACCGAGGCAGATGATGCCCACCTTGATATAGAATTCGCTGTTTACGGCACGTTTGAGCCATTCAGGAAGGGTGAAGCAGTTGTTCAATACAAGTCCATAGATGACTGCGAAGAATACTGATTCGAATCCCCATGTCTTTATGATAGGAATGTTCGCCGTAAGCTGTGCCAGAAGCGTAATCACGAATATGAACAGCAGGGAGACGAATGTTCCTTTGAGCGGTTTCCTGAGGGCCGCAAGTGTAACATAGGTCAGAAGAAGGACGAACCCGAACATATAGACGGCATTGATCCAGTCTGCTGATGAAAGAAGTTTTTTAGGCATTGAAGGCATTGCAGCAGGGAAAATGCAAGCAAGGGCAAGCACTACGGCACCCACAAAGACGATAATCCAGTCTTCAGTGGTGAATTGTTTAAGCCACGATTTCATTAAAATTAGATTTAGTTTTCAGTATCTTTCGGCGGTTGGCTCCGAATGTTCGACAAATATAGTAATTTTGCATTGAATATTAAAAATCAGAACTTCTATGGCTAAATCAATAACTGCGGCTGTAACGTGCTCGCAATGCGGTAAAGAGCATGACATCCAGACATATCCGAACATCAATGTAAAGGAATCGCCGGAACTGAAAGCGCGCATAAAAGACGGTACGTTGTTCCTTTGGACATGCCCGGACTGCGGCCAGGTGAACCTCGCTCCGTATCAGACATTGTACCATGACCCGGATGAGAAAGTCATGATATGGCTCACTCCCAATTCAATGTCATTTTCCGAAAGAGCATTGGTGGACAGCCATATACAGGCGATTGCCGGACAGCTTGCCGAGGACAAGAGCGGAGAGCTCCTACGCGGGTACGCATTGCGCCGCGTAAAGGAGGCGGGGGAACTTATCGAGAAGGTCAATATTTTCGATGCCGGGCTGGATGATATCGCTATGGAAATGTGCAAGTACATCACCAAGATGGAAATTGCTGAAAAAGAGACAGATAAAGAGAAAGCCAAGGAAATAATGGATGCCGTTTTCAAGTTTTATAAGATAGACGGCGCTGACAATGACATTACACTCACCTACCCTGTAAACGGACAGATGCAGGGTATCCAGATAGGTTTCAATGTTTATGAGGATTGCCGGGGGATTATAAAAAGAAATCCCGACGTCATGCCGACACCGGGATTTTCTTATGTGAATGCTGAATGGCTGGCAACCAAAATGCGCTAGCCATCCGGTTTATTATTCAAGTTTTCTGGCACCATCGCTGATGACTACATCGTAAATCTTAGGTGCATGGCCGAACTTCTCGCTGAATTTTTCGATAGCTGTGTTGATGAAGTTATCGTAGAATTCTTCTTTCACGAGGTTGATGGTGCATCCGCCGAAGCCTCCGCCCATCACACGTGAACCGGTAACGTCGCATTTGCGTGCGAGCTGGTTCAGGAAGTCAAGTTCCGCACAACTTACCTCATAGAGACGGCTGAGACCGAAATGTGTCTGATACATCATCTCACCGACTGTCTCATAATCACCTCTTTCGAGAGCGTCGCAGACGTCAAGCACACGCTGTACCTCACCGATTACATATTCTGCCCTGAGGAAATCCTCCTCCGGAACGAGGTCGCGCACTTCCTCCAGCCATACACGTTTCGCGTCGCTGAGGAATTCCACATCGCTGTGGTTCTTTCTGATGGCAGCGCATACGTTCTCGCAAGACTGACGTCTCTTGTTGTAGGCAGATGAAGCAAGTTCATGTTTCACGCAAGAATCCACGAGCACGAGCTTATATCCGGCTTGGACAGGATCGAACGGGAAATATTTGTATTCCAATGTCTTGCAGTTAAGTCTGATGAGACTTCCCTTCTTTCCGAATACAGAAGCGAACTGGTCCATGATACCGCAGTTTACACCGCAATAGTTATGTTCTGTAGCCTGACCGATCTTTGCCAAATCAAACTTATCTATCATGTTGTTGAACAGATAGTTGATAGCATAAGCAAATGTACTTTCGAGTGCAGCTGAAGAAGAAAGTCCGGCTCCGAGAGGAACGTCTCCTGCAAATACAGTATCGAATCCTTCTACTTTTCCGCCTCTTTTCAATGTCTCGCGGCAGACGCCGAATATATATCTTGCCCAGCTCTGCTGAGGTTTGTCTTCCTCATTCAGTCCGAACTCTACATATTCATCATAATCAAGAGAATAAGCATGAACCTTGTCAGTTCCGTTCAATTTCATTTCAGCTATGATACCTTTGTCGATAGCTCCCGGGAATACATAACCGCCATTATAGTCGGTATGCTCTCCGATAAGGTTGATACGTCCGGCAGATGCGAACATTTCGCCATCCGTTCCATACAGGGTCTTGAATTTCTCCTGAATTCTAGATTTCATTTCCATAATAAGATATGTGGTTTGTTAAATTTTACAACCATTTTCATGAAGTAACCCATGGTTTTATGCTATAGAAAACTTCATAGCAAATTTATATATAATTATCATTTTTTCCTACAATATATTTCGAGAACTACAGGACAATGATCGCTCACTCCCCCGGCATATCTCGGGCCAAGATATGTCCGCAACGGCTTTTCGCCCGACATTTGTCTGTCCCGTACCATAAGAAAAGGAATTTTGACAATATGCATCAATGTACTGCCGGCCAAATCTGCAGTCGTCCAGAACATATCTATCAGATTCCACTTCCCGTTGAAGCGTATCGTCCCCTCTCCTTTTTTGTCCAATTCTTCAGAGACATTGACAAGAAGCGGACTCAGCCGGGCGAACGCCTCCGCCGAAGGAACATCATTGAAATCTCCCATTACAATGATTCTTTTACAACCCTCATCATGCACTGAATCAGCTACTTGCCTCAATCTTTCGGCAGCTTTTTCCCTCTTCCTTGCAGTTTTTCCTCCTCCATATTTGGAAGGAAGATGCACGACAATGAATGCCATTTCTTCACCGTCCAGCTTGTTCCGCATCCTGGCCAGAAGAATGTCCCGCGTGGCCATTCCAGGGACATGGCAGGCTTTCGAAGACAATAATTCCAGATTCTCCCGTTTCCACAGCAGTGCCACATCAATTCCTCTCTTGTCTGGAGAATCATAATGTACGATGGAGTATTTTTCCTTCCTTAACCCGGCCGTATTTATAAGTCTCTGAAGCACTTCCCTGTTTTCCACTTCCGCCACGCCGATGACGTCCGGCATTGCCCCGAATGAATCGCCTGTCCAGAACAGGGCCTTGGAAATTGCCGAGCATTTGGCATAGAATCGCGAGGAGGTCCAATGCCTTTTTCCTTCTGCGCTGAATTCGTGGTCAGCCTCCCCTGTCCCGTCGTCCTTGCAGCTGAAGAAATTTTCCAGGTTCCAGAACATTGACAGAATCCTGCCTTCGTCCTGCGCTTGCGCGGATAAGTTCAATGTGGAGACAATCAATGCCGCCAGAATAGTCGTCCGGATTTTCATAGTCTCATTTTTTCCGCAAATGTCATCAATTCATTCCGGAAAAGAGTTAAAAATCATAAAATTAATCCATAAGAATATCATTTATTGCTACCTTTGCAGTCCAATATTGAAAATAGAGTATTAATATATGTCACTTAAATGCGGTATTGTAGGACTGCCGAACGTGGGCAAGTCTACATTGTTCAACTGTATCAGCTCGGGAAAGGCCCAGAGCGCCAATTTTCCTTTCTGTACGATCGAGCCTAATCTCGGCTCCACAAATGTTCCTGATAAAAGACTTGAGGCTCTTGCTGACTTGTGCAACCCGAAGAGGGTAGTGCCGGCAACTGTCGACATCGTGGATATCGCAGGTCTCGTGAAAGGTGCAAGCAAAGGCGAAGGTCTTGGAAACCAATTTCTTGCAAATATCCGTGAAACTGATGCCATTCTTCATGTGCTGAGATGTTTCGATGACAACAATATCGTGCATGTGGATGGTTCCGTGGACCCTGTCAGGGATAAGGAGGTTGTGGATACCGAATTGCAAATCAAAGATCTGGAAACCGTAGAAAGCCGTATTGCAAAGGTTCAGAAACAGGCTAATACCGGGGGAGACAAGGATGCGAAGAAACTTTTGGACCTGCTTCTCAGATATAAGAGCGCATTGGAGGCGGGCAAGTCTTGCCGTACAGTAGAACTAGGACCTGATGAGGAAGCAATGGCTCACGACCTCTTCCTGCTTACCAACAAGCCGGTAATGTATGTCTGCAATGTAGATGACAGTTCCGCCGTAAACGGCAATGCTTATGTAGATGCTGTCCGTGAGGCGACCAAGGATGAGAATGCTGAAATTCTCATCATTTCTGCGAGAACCGAGTCCGATATTGCTGAAATGGAGAGTTATGAGGACAGAAAGATGTTCCTGGATGAGATGGGACTTGAGGAGTCAGGTTCCGCAAGGCTGATCCAGGGGGCATATAAACTGCTCGGTCTCCAGACTTTCTTCACTGCCGGTGCAGATGAGTGCCGCGCATGGACCATAAACAAGGGAGACAAGGCTCCGAAAGCTGCCGGTGTCATCCATTCGGACTTCGAAAAAGGCTTTATACGCGCCGAAGTCATCAAATACGAGGATTTCATCAACTATAAGTCAGAGGCTGCCGTAAGGGCCGCCGGAAAGCTTGCTACAGAGGGCAAGGAATACATCGTCCAGGACGGCGACATCATGCACTTCCTGTTCAATGTCTAATATATAATGGAGACTGTGCAAATCAGTCTCCATAAAAATATAATAAAAAAACAGACCGCTCAAGAATTCCCGAGCGGTCTGTTTTTATGTTTATAAGTAGCTGACTACTAATAGAATCTATTTCTGTTATCCTTCACGTCAGCCTCCTGCATCATTACAGGGATAATCATCTGTGAAGAATACATTGCCATCTGCGACTGTCTGGTCTTGGCATCATCCTCAGTGTAGAAAGAACCTGTATCACGGCCGGTAACCTTGAATACATATACACCGATAGAACCCGCTACAGGAGCGCTTATCTTGTCCACTGGAGCTACTGAAACAGCACCGATGAACTTAGGATCCAATCCCTGTGAAGTCATTGAAGAGAATGCTACACCGGACTGTGTGCTTACGGTAGTACCGAGTTTCTCTGCAATCGCCTGAAGATCATTCAAACCATTGATTTTCTCAGCCACCTCGGCAGCCTTCTTCTCAGCAAGTTTCTCATAGTAAAGCTGCTGTTTGATAGAAGAAGCCACTTCCTTGACTGTAGCATAGCCTTCCTTGTGGATGCCACGTACAGTAGCGATGATGAAGTAAGCGTTGTCTACAGTAATGATGTTGGAAACCTTGCCTACCTTGTTCTCATAAGCCCAGCGTGCAACTTCCTTGGTATTCTCGATAGCTCCAAGTCTGTCGGTACCCTCAATCATATTGTTAACAGGATGAGAATAAACTCCGAGTGAATCCACAGCCTTTCTATAGTTCTCATACTTGCCGGCAGCCATCACAGCGAACTGGTTGGCCTTAGCATAAGCAGCCTGGAATGTTTCCTTGCTTGCAAGAGTCTCTTTCACGAGAAGAGCAACCTTCTTCTTGAGAATAGGAGCGGTAGTCTTGGTAACTTCCACTACATGAACACCATAGTTGGTCTTGAGAACGAAAGGAACATTCTTCTGTGCGGTAAGAACGGACTCGAAACCAGGAATCATATAAGTCTGGGTCATCCAGCCGATATTGCCTTTCTCTCCGTCAGCAGCAGAGTTCTTGTCTGAAGAATAAAGTGATGCTATGGAGGAGAAGTTGCCGCCCTTGGCGATGACAGTCTTGAGGCTGTCTGCCTCTTTCTCCGCATTGTCTCCCTGGAGCAAAATATGTCTTACGTAAACTGAATCCGGAACCATCTTGGTGTCCATGATTCTTGCTACATAGAAATCATTGCCTTTCTCGATAACACCGGAAACTTCACCGTTGCCGTTCCATACGAACTCCTCGATTTCAGGAGAAACGGTCTTGAGGTCGCCAGGTTTGTAGAAAATATTTTCGTAAGGCTTGTCAGAGTTCTTCATGAGGAAAGACTTGATGTTCTCGGCAGCAGCGAACTCATTATAAAGGTCAGCTACTTTCTTTCCTTCTGCAGCAACATCCTTGTCAGATGGTTTCACCTCGTATACGACATACTCGATATCGCGGCTTGCCTGCTGCTTGTAGAACTTCTTGTGAGAATTGTAATAGCTCTTTATCTCGCTGTCAGACACTACGATAGAAGAATCCTGCTGGTATCCGAAAGGAACCATCACGAACTCTACGTCTGAAGTATTGTTGTTCTCCGCTACAGTTCTCTTGAGCATCATAGGGGTAACTACATTGCTCTGGGTGAAAAGAGAATTGTACTTGGAGAAGAGCTGCTGGTTATAAATTGAGCTCTGGAGATAATTCCAGTAAAGTCTCAAGCTTCCGCTCTGGTCAGAATCCAGATTGTTGACCAACTGGACAAGATTTGCCTTGGAGAAATTTCCGTTTTCATCGAGGAAAGCCGGATTCTGCGCAATAAGAGGGGAAATCATGTTTCCGGTGGTAAGGTCGAGCAACTCTGCATCGCCTACCTTGAGTCCTGCCTCTGCAGCCTTCTCATCGAAAAGATATCTATAGATAAGGTCCTGCCATGCTGCATTTCTGATCTGTGCCTGCTGCTCAGCGCCCTGAGCCGAAGAACCTGTCATGAACTCATTGATAGTGGTAAACTTCTGGATATCCTCCTGGAAGTTATTATAGGACACCGACTTGCCGTTAATCTCGCCTACGTCATATTTGGATGACATTCCATTGAAAGCGGAGATTACTTCATTCGGGTCTATAATGAATGATAACAGGCCGATAGCGATAATAATGGATACCGCCATGCCGAATTTAACGCGTAACTTTTCAAGAACCGCCATTGTGTTATAATTGTTTAATTTATTTACATATTATTGGGGGTACGAAGATAGTAATTTTCCATGAAACCAACATTATTTTTTTAGTAATGGACCTATAAAATTGGCCGAATCTATCAAGACCTCGGTCGTATCCTTGACCACCACCGCGAAATTGTTGAAAGGCTTCATTATTATGGAGTTTCTGGCCCTCTCATCGGAGCGCATTCCATAGCCCTGCATAAAACCGTCGGGGGAGTACATCCGGACATAACAGTCCGTATATATCTCCTTCTTGGTCCTGTCCCAGTATATGGTATCTGTCTCCATAGTCTGCTGTTTCACAATGTTTTTCACCACCACATTGCCGAAAGCCATCCAGATTTCTTCTCCGGAATCTTTCCTCTTTTCGTGGCTGGCCTCATCGGAAACTATGGTAGACTCCAGCACTTCATCGTCAGTATAGGCGTACACCCACATTCCCTCCGGAAAATATTCACGTGATACAGAATCATTGTCGAAACGCTGCATCTGTCCTGTGACGACACGCATTTCGATTTTCCCTTTATTGGTCTGTACCATATTCATGCTGTCGACAATCTGCAGGGGAGTGGCAGACAAATCCAGTTTTCCGGCTTCAGACAATCCTGATTTACATGAATAGACGACGAAAGCAACCGCAAATGCAGTTGCTATCATCGTCTTGATATTTCCAGAATTCTTCAAGAAGAATATTATTTCTGAGTTCTTACTGTAGTATTGGCTGTCATGCCGTTGCAAGATACCTTGTAAGGCTTGCCGTCAGTAAGGTCATACATGAACGCTTCAGCTGTCTGAGGGAAGTAAACCCTGTACTGGGACATCATTTTGTTGCAATCTTCAGCAAGTGAAGGATCGGCCTCCTTGGCTTTAGCCATATAATCATAAGCAACCCAGTAAGGAGCGCGTCTGCTGATTTCATCACCTCCGCAAGTAGTTGCACCCCAAATGGTTCCTATGAGGAAGTATGCCTTACCCTTGTAAGAGTCAGCAAGTTCCATTGATTTGTTGGCAAACTCAAGTGCCTTGGCGTTCTTACCGTTCTTCACGCAGAATGTAGCAGCCTCATAGTTGTAGTCAGCAGCTGTTTCCACGCTGATTTCAGGATAAGTCAATGCCTCTGATATATACTTGACAGCCTCATCGAAGTTTCCTCTTGCAGCATTCAACTTGTAAAGGAAGTAAGCTGACTGTGAAGAAGGCTGAAGCTTGTGGAGTGATGTAGCAGCATTGAGGTACAAGTCATTGTCAGTACAATCATCTGCTGAACTCATCATCTTCACTATATTGGAAACGAGTGCAAGATCTTCAGGAGCAGCCTCATATCTAGGAGTGTAAACCTCGAGAATCTTCTCGCAGCTTGCAACCTTGCTGCTGATGAAAAGGCTTTCCATATCATCTTTCACTTTCTCGAGATCCTCTTTCGCATTGGCATCTGTCGGAACGGCCTGCTCAAGATAAGCCATATTGTTCTGATATACTGAAATCAAGGCATCTGCATCGAGCTCATTGTTCTGATACATCTGGATTGCCGCATTCAGGTCAATGAGGAGAACTGAAGGCTTGGTAAGCTCCTTGTTGGCAGCGATGACCTCATTCAATCCCTCGAAAAGTTTCTGTGCGTCATTCTTGTAGAAATTAGCCATATCGAAACCGAGATTGTTCATAGCCACAACCTTGTATTTAGGATAATACTCGGCGCGAGTCCTGTGAATAGAGAACAATGTATCAATGAGAGCGTTGCGATACTCTGCATTGGCTGCATTCTTGGTAATCAATTTTCTGACAAGGGTTGTTCCGTCCACAAGCATTGTCTGGTTAGCCGTAGGAGGGCAGAGTGAATAAGCCTTTCTCCAGTTAGGCAGAGCTGAATCGTAGTTCTTGCTCTTGTAATACTCTTTGTAATAAGACAAATACTTGATACACTCAGCGCTGTCCGCACCATACTTACCCTGCGCAGACATGACATGTCCGCCGAAAACCATCAAAACCGCCGATACGACGATAAATCCAATTTTTTTCATATCAATAAATATTTTTAATTATTCGTATTTTGGTTTCTGGAACCAGATGTCATGAATATTGAAGCCAATCACAAACATCGCATATCGTTCCCTAATCATATTGTTGCCTTTAGTTCCACGCTGTCCCAAATCGACGCCGAGAGACACTCCGTTATACCATCTGAACACCGGAAGCGTAATACCTAGAGTGACTCCATAGGAGTTTACCGTGTTGCCGTTAAGCTTGTAATAATCTCTGTCATAATATGCTCCGGCCCTATAAGAACACCTTCTCATATAATAACGGATATCGTTTCTGTTCGGAACAATCTCGAATCCGGCCCTGAAGGACTGTGAAAAAGTCGTAGAGAACTTGGATTCACCCACATTGGAAAAACCGGTAGCATTCTCAAGATTGGACTTGGTCCAGTCAGAACGGAGATAGTCGAACTCGATTCTCCATTTGTCGCCTTTCCTCAATGACACGCCCACGCCATATTCGCTTGCAAGTTTCGTAGCCTTTCCATGAGAGAGGGTGTCAATGCTGTGGTGAAGGGTATCGCTCACGCTGGAAATCGTAGCATACTTGTAATCAGTTACATAGCCATGCAGTTTGGACGATGTCTTGTACGTGGCTCCGAATGTCATGTAAAGTCCATTGTTCAATGACTGCTCGTATTGTACTCCGAACTTGCCTCCGAATGAATGAAGATTCAGGGTATAACCGCTGTAAACATCACGGAACGAAGACTTTTCGAAATCCATAATGGTGGACTTGTCCATATTTCCGAAGTAGTACAAGAACTGCGCACCTACTGAAAGTTTGTTCCAGAAAGTGGCTCCGCCGCCAAGAAAAATCTGATACAATCCTCCGTTTCCGTAAGAACGGTAATTGATGTTGCCGGCACTTGCGATAAGGTTCTTGTCTGTAATATCATGGGAAAAATCATATCCCAGCGAACTATATGGAGTTATACCGGCAATCAATGCCGAACTCTTGTAAATCGGCACGGTAAATATGAAGTCGTAGATATTGAAAATATTGTTGGCGGACTTCACATTTCCCTGTTCGTACATCTTTCCTTCTCCGGAAACGCCGAAATCCAGCATGAATGACAATGTATCCCTGGCCGTGACAGCCGCAGGGTTAAGGTAATTGATCATCCGGTTGTTTCTGGACGCAATTCCGACACCGCCCATACTCTTGTTGTATGACGTGCCTTGACGGGAGAGGTCTCCTACACCGAAAATCGAATATGGTGAATACGAATTGTAGGCTCCATCCTGAGCATAAATAACGTTACAACCCAGAAAGAGCGCAATTCCACATAGAAAATTTCTAATAATCTTTTTTGACATACCCGTCAGCAATTAAAGCTAAACCTATTAGCACCAGGTTACAAACTACAAATATCGAGTTTTTCATCCGTTTTGCAAAATAATTCGCATCACCGCCTGTGAAAACGATGACATTTTCAGGATAACTCGAAACATACCCCTCTATTTCAAACATTATGCCCGATATGATTCCTGACGTTACGGATGATAAGAAAGAATCGCCGGGGAACTCGATTTCTGACGGCGTATCGACAAGCGGAAGGGCCCTCGAATATCGGTTCAATGCCTTGAAACGGGTACGGCATCCAAGCGAAATATTGCCGCCCGCATACCCTCCGTCCTTATCTATGAAATCAATGCTGAAAGTAGTTCCGAAATCCATTACCGTGCAGCCGTTTCCTCTGAACAGATGCCTTACGGCAATCACGGACGCAGCCCTGTCACATGACACCCACTCAGGCACACCATTATCGGCAAGTACTTGAGTGTGAGCGCTGTCCATAATTATCAGACGTTCACATTCATTGGAATAAGCCGCTTCATCATGAGCGGAAATCTCATTGACAGAAGAAATTATCATGACAGAAGGCTTCTCCTTTTCAGTCAATGAAAGTATGAAATTCCTTACCCTTTCACCCTGATACCGGAAAGTCTTCCCTATAGTCGGGCCATCTGCCCAGGCCGCCTTGACAGCCGTATTTCCTATGTCAATAATAAGATTCTGCAAAACCTGTTGAATTTACCTGCAAAGTTATAACTTTTCTGCAATTAACGGAGTTTGCACAGAATATTGTACGCATCTGAGAGGGTATTCACCTTCCTGGATATTATCCTGAGTTTCGAATCGTTCTGCTTCAGTTCGAAAAGACGGCTGTATTCAGATACTTTCTCCAATATCTTGGTAAACACTCCTGACTTGTAATACGCCGCCATCTGGTTGTTTATGAAGAATGCTATCAATATGCCGTTCTTTATGATAATCTTCTCGAAACCAAGCTTTTCACCAAGATGGCGGATACGCACGATATCGAAAAGCCGGGCTACTTCATCCGGTATAGGGCCGAACCTGTCAGCCAGACGCGCAGCCATCTTGTCCAGTTCACTATCCTTGTCCAGGGAATCAAGTTCCTTGTAGATACGCATCTTTTCAGCCTGCACGTCGATATAACTGTCAGGAATGAGCGCGACCTGATCCGTCTCGATGGTACAATCCTCCACGTAAGAATCATTGACATTCTTGCTGGAAAGTCCGATTTCGAGTCCAAGTTCGTCCATCGCCTCCGCTAGAATCTTCTGATAAGTTTCGTATCCCATATCGGCAATATATCCGCTCTGTTCAGCCCCGAGAAGATTGCCGGCACCACGGATATCCAAATCCTGCATGGCGATATTGAAACCGCTGCCCAGGTCGGAGAACTCCTCGATAGCCTTGAGCCTGCGTCTGGAATCCTCTGACAATGTCATCAGCGGCGGCACAATGAGATAGCAAAATGCCTTCCTGTTCGACCTTCCTACACGTCCGCGCAACTGGTGCAGGTCGCTCAATCCGAAATTCTGCGCCTGGTTTATAATGATGGTATTGGCATTCGGAATATCCAGTCCGCTTTCGATGATGGTAGTGCTCAGAAGCAGGTCATAATCTCCCTGAATAAAATCCATCATCTTATCTTCCAGCACTTTAGCCTCCATCTGTCCATGCGCGACACATATCTTCATGTCCGGCACGATCCTGTGAAGAATGTCATACACTGCCGGAAGTTCCTGCACTTTGTTGTGGAGGAAGAAAATCTGCCCGCCGCGGTTCAGTTCATACGTGATGATGTTCCTGATTTCCTCCTCGTCGAAAAGAATGATCTCCGTCTGGGTCGGAATCCTGTTCGGCGGGGGAGTGCTGATGATCGAAAGGTCGCGCGCGCCCAGAAGCGAAAACTGCAATGTCCTCGGAATAGGAGTAGCCGTCAATGTCAATGTATCCACGGAAAGCTTCAGCTGACGCAATTTCTCCTTCGCGCCCACGCCGAACTTCTGTTCCTCGTCAATGATCAGCAGGCCAAGGTCCTTGAATTCAAATGTTCCTCCGAGAATCTTGTGAGTTCCGATGACTATGTCAATGGCCCCGCTTTTAAGTCTAGCCTTGATGTCCGTGAGTTCCTTGGCAGTACGCATCCTGCTGACATACTCTATGTTACAAGGAAAATTCTTCAGACGGGACTTGAAAGTATTGTAATGCTGGAAAGCAAGAATGGTAGTAGGCACAAGCACCGCCACCTGCTTGCTGTCCGTAACTGCCTTGAAAGCAGCCCTTATGGCAAGTTCAGTCTTGCCGAAACCCACATCGCCGCACACGAGCCTATCCATAGGACTCTTGTCCTCCATATCTCTCTTTATAGCCTGTGTGGCCGTTTCCTGGTCCGGAGTATCTTCATACATGAAACTCGATTCCAATTCCTCCTGAAGATAAGTGTCAGGGGAGTACGCGAAGCCGTCGGCTGCCTTTCTTTTCGCATAAAGATTGATAAGTTCCTTGGCAATATCCTTTACCTTCGCCTTGGCATTGGACTTGAGCGTCTGCCACGTCTTGGAGCCGAGTTTGTTGATTTTCGGCGGCATGGCATCCTTGGACTTGTATCGCGAAATCTTGTGCAAGGCATGTACGGATACGAACACGACGTCATTGTCCTTGTACATCAGCTTCACTACCTCATGGATCCTGCCCTTGTCATCTTTCATGCGGACAAGACCGCCGAACACGCCGACGCCGTGGTCGATGTGCACCACATAATCACCGATATTGAAAGAATTGAGGTCGTTCAATGTCAGCTGCTCGCTTTTCTCGACGGTTCTCCTGATGCTTACCCTGTGGAACCTGTCGAAAATCTCATGATCCGTATAGCAGCAGAGTTTGTCTTCATTGTCAATGAATCCCTTATGGATATTCTGCTCCGGAATGAACTCCGGCATGATGCCCTCGTTCTGGTACAATATGGACCTGAGGCGCTCTACCTGAGACTCTTTCTCGGTGTAGATGAATACCTTGTATCCGCTCTCCATGCGACTGCGGATGTCAGCTGAAAGAAGCTCGAAATTCTTGTTGAATACCGGCTGGGGAGATATGCGGAACTTGACCTGTTCTTCGCCCTGATGCGAAAGGGGAGTGTCAATGTAAACTTTACGGAAGCTTTCCAATCCGCTGTAGAATGGTTTTTCCCTGTACATGTCCGAGGAGTCCATCCATACCAGTGTTTCTTTCGGCAGTATTTCCGCAATGCTTACGCCTGGGCCGTCGTCAGCCACAATGTCGGGAAAAATGTCCGCACTGTCTCTTTCTTCCTTGGAAAGCTGTGTGTTGCAATCAAATACGTTTATCTTCTCTACCTCGTCGCCGAAGAATGAAATTCGGAAAGGATCATTGAACGAGTAAGAGAAGATATCTACAACGGCGCCTCTAATCGCGAACTGCCCCGGAGCGGAAACGAAATCCACGCGCGAGAATTTCTTTTCGTACAATGCTGCCGCAATGCTTTCGTGACTTATGGTGTCGCCTTTGCGGATAGTCAGCAGGGAATCGGCAATGCGTTTTTTCTCCGGCACCGGCTCTTCGAGCGCTTCCGGATATGTAACTATGAAAAGTTGTGAAGCATTGTCCTGATCAGCAAGGATGCTGCCGACGGCGGATGTTCTCTGAACTCCCAGTGAAGACTTGTAATTACTTCTCTCTACATTCTTTCCGGAGTCCGGAAGGAAGAACACCCTGTCACCTTTTACCAATGTGTAAAGGTCTGATGCACAATATTCTGCGGAATCCTTATCAGGAAGCACCACCAGGTTTACACCCGTGGAAGCGCATTGGGAAACTACGAACCATCTGGCGGAAAGGAACAAGCCGCTGCAGTAAGTATTGAGCTGTTTTTTTATCAGTTCTGACAGTTCGGCTGAAGTTTTCGAACTTATTAACATATACCCCCTATTTTCTGTTGATAACCCGTTGATAAGCCTGTTGACATCTATTGAAAACTCGTTCTTTCTTTTCCGGTTTCAAATGTTATGCAGACGTCCGGGCAAACTTGCAAATATTTTTCCAAACAATTTTTCACCGGACCATCTTCAGTGATATCAACAATTATTCACCGCTACAACTAATTGATAATCAATACTCGACAATCGTTTATCAACATATCAACAGCGATATATAAAACAACATTAAAATAAAAATATATAAATTTGTATTATTAATGTTTTTTGAGAATGCCTGATGATTTTTCACCGTATTCTTCCGGTACGGACAAAGATAAGGATTTAGACGGAATTATAAGACCACATGAACTTGGAGATTTCACAGGTCAGGACAAGATCGTGACTAATCTGAAAATCTTCATCCAAGCGGCGAAAATGAGAGGGGAGCCTCTCGACCATGTTCTATTTCACGGGCCTCCTGGACTGGGAAAGACTACGCTTGCAAATATCGTGGCAAATGAGCTCGGGGTGAATATCAAGATTACCTCCGGTCCGGTGCTGGACAAGCCCGGAGACCTGGCTGGGCTTCTGACCTCCTTGCAGAAGGGCGATGTCCTCTTTATAGATGAAATCCATCGTTTGTCTCCAGTAGTGGAAGAGTACCTTTACTCCGCCATGGAGCAGTTTGCAATAGATATACTTATAGACAAGGGACCTGGTGCCAGGTCCGTCCGCATTGCACTGGACCCTTTCACGCTTGTCGGCGCCACTACCCGCAAAGGTCTTCTCACTGCTCCGTTGCGTGCGAGGTTCGGCATTGACTTCGCTCTTGAGTATTATGATTCGAAAGACCTCATATATATTATAAAGCGCAGCAGCGCTCTTCTGGGGGTAGGCATCGAGGAAGATGCAGCATGTGAAATCGCATTGCGAAGCCGTGGTACGCCGCGTATTGCGAATGCGCTCCTGCGTCGTGTGAGGGATTTCGCGCAGGTGAAGGGGGACGGGCACATTGACCTGGCCATTTCGCGTTATGCGTTGGATGCTCTCAACATTGACAAGAGGGGATTGAACCAGATTGACAACAAGATTCTTTCGACTATCATCACGAAGTTCAAGGGCGGCCCGGTGGGCGTGAATACGATTGCGACGGCAGTGGGGGAGGATCAAGGCTCAGTCGAGGAAGTTTACGAGCCTTTCCTTATAAAGGAGGGTTTCCTGCAGCGTACGCCACGAGGCAGGGTAGTAACGGAGCTTGCTTACGAGCATCTCGGATTGGAGCGTTATCCTGGCGTTTCTGATGGCCCTGAAGTCATAGAAAACACTCTTTTTTGATTTTGTTTTGAGTTTCCAAGGTTTATTCATTAAAAATCACTAAACTTGCAGAATAATTGTACAATTTCAAATAACTATACAATGGCCGATAAATTAATCTCAAAGATTCCTGACGGACCTTTGGCTGAAAAATGGACCAAAAGGAAGTCAGAAATTCGTCTTGTCAGTCCTAACAACAAAAGGAAACTTGAAATCATTGTAGTCGGTACCGGTCTTGGTGGAGCTTCTGCAGCTGCTACCCTCGGTGAACTCGGTTATAATGTTAAAGTGTTCTGTATCAGCGATTCACCTCGTCGTGCGCACTCTATTGCAGCACAGGGTGGTATCAATGCTGCGAAGAACTACCAGAATGACAATGACTCTGTCTACCGTCTTTTCTATGATACCATCAAGGGTGGTGACTATCGTAGTAGAGAGGCTAACGTCTATCGTCTTGCTGAAGTCAGCGCCGCTATCATTGACCAGTGCGTTGCGCAGGGAATTCCTTTTGCAAGAGAGTATGGCGGATATCTCGCCAACCGTTCTTTCGGTGGTGTGCAGGTAAGCCGTACATTCTATGCCAGAGGACAAACCGGACAGCAGCTTCTTCTCGGTGCTTATGCTTCACTCAACAGGCAGATTGCAGCCGGAACTGTAAAGAGCTATCCACGTCATGAGATGCTCGACCTCGTAGTTATCAATGGTGAGGCTAAGGGTATCATCGCAAGAAACCTCGTAACAGGTAAGCTTGAGAGATTCGGTGCTCATGCTGTCGTTATTGCTACAGGTGGTTACGGTCGCACTTACTTCCTTTCTACCAATGCGATGAACAGTAACGGTTCAGCTGCAATGCAGTGCTTCAGGAAGGGTGCTTATTTCGCAAATCCTGCTTTCGCACAGATTCACCCTACATGTATTCCTGTTCATGGTGACCAGCAGTGCAAACTGACCCTCATGTCAGAGTCTCTCCGTAATGACGGTCGTATCTGGGTACCTAAGAAGAAGGAAGATGTGATGAAGCTCCGCAAGCATGAAATCAAACCTTCACAGATTGCAGAGGAGGATAGGGATTACTATCTCGAGCGTCGTTATCCTGCATTCGGAAACCTCGTTCCTCGTGACGTCGCTTCTCGCGCTGCCAAGGAAAGATGTGATGAAGGTTTCGGTGTAAATGAAACTGGTCTCGCAGTATTCCTTGACTTTAAGGATGCTATCCAAAGACTTGGAAAACAGAGAGTTGCAGAGCGTTACGGCAACCTCTTCCAGATGTATGAGAAGATTACGGCTACCAGCCCTTGGGAAGAGCCTATGATGATTTATCCTGCTATCCACTATACAATGGGTGGTATTTGGGTTGATTATGATCTTCAGACAACTATCCCTGGTCTGTATGCTATCGGTGAGGCTAACTTCTCTGACCATGGCGGAAACCGTCTCGGTGCATCAGCCCTGATGCAGGGTCTTGCAGACGGATATTTCATCCTGCCTGTTACCATCGGAGATTACCTTTCTCATAAGTTTGCAGAGCCTAAGACTGACACTTCAGCTCCAGAATTCGATGCAGCTGAGAAGGCAGTTCAGGCACGTATTGACAAGCTCTTCGCTGTCAAGGGTACAGAGCCTGTTGATGCTATCCATAAGAAACTCGGACACATCATGTGGGAGCACGTCGGTATGGCTCGTACCGCAGAAGGTCTTAAAGAGGGAATTGAGCAGATCAAGGCTCTCCGCAAGGAATTCTGGAAGACTGTACGCGTGACAGGAACACAGTATGAGTTCAACCAGGAGCTTGAGAAGGCTCTCCGTCTTGAGGACTTCTTCGATATCGGAGAACTCATGGCCTTTGATGCGCTTAACCGTAATGAGTCTTGTGGCGGTCATTTCCGTGAGGAGAGCAAGACTGATGAAGGCGAGGCTAAGCGTGATGACGAGAACTATATGTATGTAGCTGCCTGGGAGTACAAGGGAGAAGGTGTTGAGCCGGAACTCCATAAAGAACCACTCGTATACGAGAATATCCATGTTGCTACCAGAAACTATAAAGACTAATTAGAGATGGATTTCAAGTTAAAAATATGGCGTCAGAAAAACGCCCAGTCTAAAGGTGAATTTAAGAATTACACCGTGACCGGAATTGAGGAAGATGCTTCATTCCTTGAGATGCTTGATATTCTTAATGAGCAGCTTGTACGTAACGGAGATGATCCGGTAGCTGTAGACAAAGGATGTCAGAGTTATGGTCCAGTTTCATTTGATCATGACTGCCGTGAGGGTATCTGCGGTGCTTGTTCGCTGTATATTGACGGTAGAGCTCATGGTCCGGATGATCAAGTTACTACCTGCCAGTTGTTCATGCGTCATTTCAAGAATGGTGCAACTATCACTGTAGAGCCTTGGAGAAGTGCTGCTTTCCCTGTAATCAAGGACCTCGTCGTAGACAGATCTGCTTTCGACAAGATTCTCCAGGCTGGCGGTTATACTTCCGTAAGAACTGGTTCTGCACAGGATGGCAATGCTCTTCTCATTCCTCATGACAAGGCTGAAAAGAGTATGGACGCTGCTGCTTGCGTTGGTTGCGGTGCCTGCGTAGCTACCTGTAAAAACGGCTCTGCAATGCTCTTTGTTGCTGCAAGGGTAAGTTCACTTGCTCTTCTTCCTCAGGGACGTCCAGAGGCTGCTAAAAGGGCTCGTGCGATGGTTGCGAAGATGGATGAACTCGGCTTCGGTAACTGTACCAACACCAGAGCTTGCGAAATGGAGTGTCCTAAGGGTATTTCAGTGGAGCATATCGCTCGTTTGAACAGGGAATTCCTTGCTGCTAAATTCAGCGAGTAATACTTTTTTCCCACATAAATGTAAAGAGACCATCCTTTTCCGGGTGGTCTCTTTTTAGTAAGCCTTAAATATAAGTTGGTAAAGATTTGTGAAGGATTTTCGCGGATAGTTTCTTTTCGAAGAAGGAGTGTACCGGGCGTACACGACTGATGAGAAGAGAAATATAGACCGAAAAGACTCGCAAATGATTACCAGAGAAAATTGTTGAACGGGTATCGTCCGGCATGGATCTCTGCAACCATCTTGTATATGTCATTGCGGAGCTTGTCTATTCCGATTTTCTCCTTCGCCGATATGAATATGCACGGCGTCTTTTCCTTAGCTATCCAGCTGTTTTTAAGTTCATCCAGACTACGGTTGTTCTTTCCCTTCGGCTCCAGCGAAAACTCGTCATACTCTTCGTAAGTGTACGCATCGACCTTGTTGAATACGACATAAACCGGCTTGTTGTCTGCTTTTATGTCTCTCAATGTCTGCTCTACCACCTCCATTTGTTCTTCGAATCCCGGATGTGATATATCGACTACGTGTACCAAAATATCCGCCTCCCGAACTTCGTCAAGCGTACTTTTGAATGCTTCAATGAGCTGTGTAGGCAGTTTTCTGATAAATCCTACCGTATCACTCAGAAGGAACGGTACATTCTCCAGAACGACCTTCCTTACTGTCGTGTCAAGTGTCGCAAACAGTTTGTTTTCAGCGAAAACGTCACTTTTCGATAGAAGATTCATCAATGTGCTTTTACCTACATTGGTATATCCTACAAGCGCCAGACGGACTAACTGTCCTCTGTTGCCGCGCTGCGTAGCCATCTGTCTGTCAACTTTCTTCAGCTGTTCTTTCAGTTTGGAAATACGCTCCTTTACGATACGTCTGTCAATCTCAATCTGAGTTTCACCCATACCTCCTCGCGTACCCATGCCACCTCTCTGTCGTTCAAGGTGAGTCCACATGCCCGCGAGTCTCGGCAGCATATAATTGTATCTTGCCAATTCCACCTGCATCTTTGCATACGCGGTTTTCGCCCTCTGCGCGAAAATTTCCAGAATAAGGCTGGTTCTGTCAATGACACTGCAAGTTTTGATTATCTTCTCGATATTTCGCTGCTGTGTACCAGATAATTCGTCATCGAAAATGACGTATTTTACCTCATTTTCCTCGCAATATTCTGCTATTTCCTTCAGTTTTCCGCTTCTTATATATGTAGCATTATCCGGCCTTTCCAGTCTCTGGACAAATTTCTTGTCTCTGGTAGCACCTGCTGTCTCAGCGAGGAATTCGAGCTCGTCAAGGTATTCCATTACCCTGCTTTCTTCGTCCTTGTCAGTGATAATTCCTACGAATACAGCTTTTTCTATGTTATCTGTCATACTTTTTTAAGAAAAAAGGCTATCCTGTTTGGGGACAGCCTTAATATATGTTGTTTGGTAATCCTTTTTATCTCAACTGGAAAATAACAGGGAATGTGTATGTTACCTTAACAGCGCGGTCTCTCTGTTTTCCTGGTTTCCATTTCGGTGAGCTTGATACGACTCTGACAGCCTCTTTATCGAGTGAAGAGTCAACTCCACGGAGTACCTTTACATTAGAGACTGAACCATCAGCGTTCACAGTGAACTGAAGGGTAACACGGCCCTGGACACCATTCTCTTTAGCGATTTCTGGATAAACGAGTCTAGAGTTCACCCATTTTGAGAATTCATTGGCATCGCCACCATTGAATGAAGGTTTTTCCTCTACCAACTGGAAAGGAATAGCCTCTTCCTCGATGGTCTCTTCCTCTGGTGTGCTTTCGATGTAATCCATGATCTCGACACCTGAATTTGCGTCATCCTCCAGATTCTGGAACATGTTGTCATCAATCTTGATATTATCGTCGACAACATCGATCTGGTCTGAAAGGATAGGAATCTTAGGTGCTGCCTCTGGTGGTGGAGGGGTTTCCTGGGTAATAGGAATCATATCCTCTACTTCTACTGCTGCAGTCTCTGTTTCCAGTGTAGCTACTTTCTTTTCTTTAGAAGAGTAGTCGAAAGCAAACAGCACAGCAAGCAAGGCAATTACAAAGCCGATCTCTGTAAAGAGAAACCTCTTGTTCTCAAGGCTTGCCTTCGGTGATTTTTTTACTTCCATATCAATATGTTTTTATTTTCCATTCGTGTCGTAAAGTTAGAAAGAAATATTTTCTTTTCAAATTATTTGTCTTTATTTAGGGCCGTTTTTATTAGCTTTGCACCAAAATTGGAGTTTTTATGGTTTCTTACTTTCTCGAAGATATTGATTTCAAGTTCTCCGGCAAACGTCTGAATAACGCTTGGCTGAAGTCTGTCGCTACTGAAGAATCACGAAAATTGGGCCGGATCAATATCATTTTCTGCTCTGACAATTACTTGTTGGATGTAAATATGAAATTTCTACAGCACGATTATTATACGGACATCATAACTTTTGATTATTGTGAAAAGGACATTCTTTCCGGTGATCTTTTCATAAGCATTGATTCTGTAAGGGCCAATGCTGATTTCTTCGGAACTACATTTGAGAATGAGCTTAACCGTGTAATCGTTCATGGCATTCTTCATCTGATAGGCTATGATGATCATACCGAGGAAGAGCAGAAAATCATGCGCTCAAAAGAAAATTATTACCTAGAGAAGAGAAACGTACTTCTAAAATAAATTCTTTGATGGAAAAGAAATATGATGTAATAGTTGTTGGTGGGGGACATGCCGGCTGTGAAGCTGCCATGGCTGCTGCCAATATGGGTGTAAAGGTTCTTTTTATTACTTCCGACTTTACAGGTTTAGCCAAAATGTCTTGCAATCCTTCTATCGGTGGTATTGCTAAAGGTCAGATAGTCAGAGAGATAGATGCTTTGGGAGGTTACACTGGTATTGTTACTGATGCCTCTACTTTACAGTTCAGGATGCTGAATAGGTCCAAAGGTCCGGCCATGTGGAGTCCCCGTGCCCAATGTGATAAAATCAAATTTTCCCTATACTGGCGCCAAATCCTCGAAAGTAATTGTAACTTAACACTTTACATCGACGAAGCGACTTCTTTTCTCTTTCAGAATCGAAAAATTTCAGGCGTTTGTACATCTACCGGTGCAATTTTTAAATCTCAGGCGGTTGTTTTGACTGCCGGGACCTTCCTCAATGGAAATATTTTCATTGGCAAGACTGAATTTCCAGGAGGACGAATCGGTGAGTCTCCCTCTCTTGGTTTGACGGAACAGCTCACCTCTATAGGAATTTCCACTTCAAGGATGAAAACGGGCACGCCGCCGAGAATTGACATAAGGTCCATTAATCTGAACGAAGCCGTCATTCAGTATGGTGATGCTGCTCCGGACAAGTTTTCCTATTTGCCTTATTTGTCTGCCATCCAAAATGGCAATCCGCAGATGCCTTGTTATATTTACCATACCAATACTGAGGTTCATGATATTCTTCGTTCAGGGTTCGATGAGTCTCCTTTGTTTACTGGACTTATTCATGGCAAGGGACCAAGGTATTGTCCAAGCATTGAAGACAAGTTGAGAACTTTTGCCGATAAGGATTCGCATCAATTGTTTTTGGAACCTGAAGGCCGATCTACTTCTGAATACTATCTTCAAGGTTTTTCATCATCTCTTCCGCTACATGTTCAGCTTGATGCCCTGCATGCAATCAAAGGATTCGAAGGAGCTGAAATTTTCAGACCTGCATACGCAGTCGAGTATGACTACTTCGATCCTGTTCAGTTGAAATCAACCCTCGAACTTAAATCTGTTCCGCGACTTTTCTTCGCTGGGCAGATTAATGGAACTACCGGTTATGAAGAAGCTGCCGCCCAAGGTCTGATGGCGGGTATCAATGCTGCCCTTCTTGTCCAGGATAAAGAGCCTTTTGTTTTGGGCAGGGAAGAGGCCTACATTGGAGTTCTCATAGATGATTTGATCACGAAAGGTGTAGATGAACCTTATCGTATGTTTACCTCTCGTGCAGAGTATAGGATTCTTCTTCGTCAGGACAATGCCGATTTCAGGTTGACATCCCGTTCTCATGCTATCGGCCTCGCCGATGAATTCCGATATTCTTTTACCCAGAAGAAGTATGACCGTGTCAATGAATTTGTCAATTTTTCTGATACCGTCAATGTTACTCCGACTTACGCTAATGAGTATCTCGTTTCGATAGGGGAGGCTCAACTTAAAGAGTCCAAGAGAGTCGCTGATGTTGTTACCAGACCTGATGTTAAACTTTCTGAAGTTGTAAAGATTGTTCCACGTGGAACAAAACTAGTTGAGTCCCTGAAAGAAGATTATTCTATCATTCCATACTATAATCCGTCTGACATCTGCGTTGATAATGATAAGGTTAATGATTCTATATTAAATGCAATGTCAATCCTCAAGTTTAACCAATCTTTGCAATTCTCGCCTGTTTATTTCAATGATTATAGGAATATACTTTTCAATAAATATGTTGATTCTATTCTTGAATGTGCGGAAATTTTGGTGAAGTATAGGGGATATATAGAAAGAGAAAAGCAGATTGCCGATAAGATTCACCGATTGGAAAATTTGACTATTCCTGAAGGATATGACTTCGATAAGGTTTCTGGTCTTTCTATTGAGTGCAGGCAGAAACTTATCAAGTACGCTCCTCGGACCATAGGACAGGCATCACGTATTTCTGGTGTTTCGCCTTCGGATGTATCCGTTCTCCTCATGTATTTCGGTAGGTAGATTTTTTTAATCATCCTATAAAGCGAATCCGGATGTTCCATGTGGAACACCCGGATTCATTACTAAATAAACATATAGGAATATTAAAGTCTTTTTAGTGCCTCTCTGATGATGGTTTCGATGCTGGCATCAGGATTGGATTTTAATATTTCTGGTATAATCTTATTGATATTGGCCTTCGTGAATCCGAGATTCATGAGCGCAACCGTGGCTTCATCGATATGCTGATTGGATGGGGAAGCGGCAGGTAAAGCTATATCCGAACCGGTGCCCTTTATGATTTTGTCTTTCAAATCCAGGATAAGGCGCTGTGCTGTCTTCAATCCTATACCCTTTACGCTTTTTATCTTATGTATATCTTCTCCTATGATTGCATTTCTGATATCATCATCTGTCAATGAAGAAAGCATCATGCGGGCAGATGCTACACCTACGCCTGAAACGCTGATGAGAAGTTTGAAAAGTTCTCTCTCGTTCTTGGTCGCGAAACCATAGAACTGTTCATCATCTTCCCTGATATAGTGGTAGACATAAATCTTAGCCTCTTTGCAATCTTTAAGAACATCGTATGTCTGTAAAGAAATCATGATGCTATACCCGATACCGCAACACTCCAGAATGACTTCAGTAGGGGATATTTCGGCAATGCAGCCCTTAATATAATCGTACATAACAATACTTTTAATGAATTATTGCAAAAATAAGCTATTTGAATTTCATTTGAAATCAAAATAGGGTAAATTTGCAGTTTGTATATAAGGAATATAATATGGCTTCAGTAAAAGAAATAAGAGAATTGTTCCCGATTCTGTCCACTAAACTTTATGGTAAGGATCTGGTTTATTTCGACAATGCAGCTACGGCCCAGAGACCGCAGCAAGTCATAGATATTTGCAGAAGTCTGGCTTCTGAAACCAATGCCAATATACATCGTGGCATTCATAAATTGGCTGAAGATGCGACCGAAGCATTCGAAACCACCAGGGATATAGTGAAGAATTATATCAATGCGGAGAGCAGGGAAGAAATCATATTTACTTCGGGAACCACTGCTTCCATCAATCTGGTCGCTTTCAGTTTCGGCGAAGCATTCGTGCATGAGGGAGATGAAATCATTGTCTCGGAAGCGGAGCATCACTCGGATATCGTTCCTTGGCAGATGATGTGCCAGCGGAAGAAAGCCGTTTTGAAGGTCCTTAAAGTGGACGATTCCGGGCATCTGGAAGTGGAATCTCTTGAAGAACTTATTTCAGAACGGACGAAACTCGTCGCTGTAACGCAGATTTCCAATGTTCTCGGATTGATAAATCCAATCGGGAAAATCATCAGTATCGCTCATTCGAAAGGGATTCCAGTTTTGATAGATGGAGCGCAGGGCGTAGTACATCGCGGCATTGATGTGCAGAAGACGGACTGTGATTTCTATGCATTTTCCGGACATAAAATATATGGTGCCACTGGAACGGGTGTCCTTTACGGAAAGAAAAAATGGTTGGATCAGATGCCTCCGTATATGGGCGGAGGAGAAATGATTGCCACCGTGAAATTCTCCGGAACGACGTATGCTCCGCTGCCTGAGAAATTCGAAGCAGGTACGCAGAATTTCAATGCTGTCCCTTCATTGAAAGCAGCATTTGAAGTGGCGAAACTTATGGAAGACGCGGAAATCGTAAGATATGGCGAAAGTGTAAAGGAATACATCTACGATGCGTTGACAAGTGACGGCAGAATCCGTCTTTACGGAATGCCGAAAACATTGTCGGAAAAGATTCCGCTCTTCTCCATTTCCGTTGAAGGTGCTCACCATGGGGATTTGGCTATGATTCTGGACAAGATGGGTATCGCCGTCCGTTCGGGACAAATGTGTGCTGAACCGCTGATGGACAGATTCGGCGTCACCGGAATGTTGAGATTGTCACTTGCTCCTTACAATACCATGGAAGAAGCTGAGTATTTCATCAAGTCGCTGGACAAGGCGATAAAGATGCTTGGTTAGAAAAAGTGTTTAGTTTTATGGAAAAGACGTTAAAAGAAGCCGAAGAGGATGTAATCGATTCATTCTCAATGTATGACGAATGGCTGGACAAGTATGAATACCTGATCGACCTGGGCAAGAATCTGGAAGCGTATCCGGAATCTTCCAAGACTAATGATAAACTCATAAAAGGCTGTCAATCAAGGGTTTGGCTAGATTATACCATTAAAGATGGAAAGCTATATTTCATAGCTGACAGCGATGCCATCATTACCAAGGGCATAATATCATTGCTTATCAGCGTTTATTCGGGAAGAACTCCTGCGGAGATTGCTTCTTCGGATTTCAGTTTCATTGAGAAAATCGGCCTGAAAGAGAACCTTTCACCGACCAGGGCCAATGGTCTGGCATCCATGATTGCAAGAATCAAGACAGTAGCGGCAGAAAATATCAAATAGACTATGGAAGAAAAGAAAAATATTGATTCAGAAGCACTTACGGCGGAGGATGCGAAAGCATTGGCACCGCTGTACTCTGATGTCATCAAGGCATTGAAACAAGTGTATGACCCGGAGATTCCGGTAAATATTTATGACCTCGGATTGATATATGAAATCATCATCAACAAGGAGCATGATGTATATCTGAAGATGACGTTCACCGCTCCGAACTGCCCTATGGCTGACGAGGTCATGAATGAGGCGAAAGTGTCCGTGGAAGATGTTCCCGGCATCAAGTCCTGCAACATTGAACTGGTATTTGAACCTGCATGGGACAAGAGCATGCTTTCGGAAGAAGCTCGCATTGAACTCGGATTGGACGGAGACTAGAATCATGTCGGGTGCAGTCGATGTATATCTGGGACTTGGCAGTAACCAAGGAAATCGGCGGGAAAACATTGATTTAGCATTGTCAATGCTGGATTCCAATGAAAAAATCCACGTCGATAAAGTGTCGGATATCATTGAAACTGAACCTTGGGGCTTCGCTGCGGAGCAGAATTTCCTGAATTGTGTCGCGCGGGTGCAGGTCGAGAAAACATTGACCCCGGGGGAAATGCTGGACGTGTGCAAAGGCATTGAAAGAAATCTCGGGCGGGAGGAAAACATTGAATTCGGGCCTGACGGGAAGCGGGTTTATCACTCGCGGCCGATTGACATCGACATACTTTTGTTCGGGAACGAGAGGGTCCACAGCGGGCGCCTGGATATTCCGCATCCGCTGATGGGCGAGCGTGATTTCGTGATGATTCCGCTGAGGCAGGTGGAAACGGATGAACTGCGCGTGGCATTTCCGGAATTGGCCCTTTGAAAACAGACTTCGAATTATTACATTTGCAGATTGCTGAATTTTAAGAATTTAATATAACTGTTTATGACACAGGATGAACTTTTCAAGGTCCTGGTTGCGCATTGCAAGGAATACGGATTCATTTTTCCTTCAAGCGAAATCTATGATGGACTTGCAGCCGTTTATGATTACGGCCAGATGGGTGTTGAATTGAAGAACAACATCAAGAGATATTGGTGGGAGTCTATGACCCGTCTCCATGAGAATGTAGTGGGTATCGATTCTTGCATTTTCATGCACCCTAAGACATGGGTGGCTTCAGGACATGTGGCTGCTTTCAATGACCCTCTTATAGACAATAAGGATTCCAAGAAGAGATATCGTGCCGATAATCTTATCGAGGATTATCTCGGCAAAATCGAGGAGAAAATCGAGAAAGAGGTGGCTAAGGGACGCAAGAAATTCGGTGACAGCTTCGATGAGGCGAAATTCCGTGAGACGAACCCTAACATTCTCCGTGAGAAGGCCAAGTATGAGGCTGTTCACAACAGGTATGTGGCTGCTGAACAGGCAAATGACCTTAAAGAATACAAGCAGATTATTCTGGATTGCGGTATCGTAGACCCTATTTCAGGAACTGCCAACTGGACTGATGTGCGTCAGTTCAACCTTATGTTCAGCACCCAGATCAGCAATACTGGTGACGCTGACGACAAGATTTATCTCCGTCCGGAGACCGCACAGGGTATTTTCGTGGAGTATCTCAATGTCCAGAAAACCGGTCGTATGAAGATTCCTTTCGGTATCGCGCAGATCGGAAAGGCTTTCAGAAATGAGATTGTAGCCCGTCAGTTCATCTTCCGCATGAGGGAGTTCGAGCAGATGGAGATGGAGTTCTTCTGCAGGCCTGGAACTGAGATGGAGTTCTTCAAATACTGGAAGGAAACCCGTATGAAATGGCATGTGAACCTCGGAATGGGCGCAGAAAACTATCGTTTCCATGATCACGAGAAACTTGCTCATTATGCCAATGCAGCCACCGATATCGAGTTCAATTTCCCGTTCGGTTTCAAGGAGTTGGAGGGAATCCACTCAAGAACTGATTTCGACCTCGGAAATCATGCCAAGCTTTCAGGCAAGAAAATCCAGTATTTCGACCCTGAGACAGGCGAAAGCTATGTACCATATTGCGTAGAGACATCCATCGGAGTGGACCGTATGTTCCTCGCTGTGCTTTCACACTCATATAAGGTAGAGGAACTCGAAAACGGGGAATCCCGCGTGGTTCTCAGCATTCCTGCCCCGCTGGCTCCGGTAAAGGTTGCCATTCTTCCTCTTCTGAAGAAAGACGGTCTTCCGGAACTCGCACAGGAGGTCGTAAACGAAATCAGATACGATTTCAACTATCAGTATGACGAAAAAGACAGTATCGGTAAGAGATATCGTCGTCAGGACGCTATCGGAACGCCGTTCTGCGTAACCGTAGACCATGATTCACTGAAAGACCATTGTGTTACCGTCCGCGATCGTGATACCATGGAACAGGTCCGCGTGCCTATTTCAGAGCTTCGTGCAATGATCGACAAGAAGGTCAACATGTCCAATCTCCTCAGAGGTATCGAGGGGTAAGGTACTGACAATATAATTAGGCAGCGTTTTCGGAAAGTCGCCGGAAATGCTGCTTTTTCATGCTTACTAAAACAAAAAAATAGTCAATCATAATCGTTTTTCCGTCAATTTTTCCGATTGATTGCCTGTGAAACCGAAAAGTGATAACTTTAAATCAGAAAAAATCGCTGTTATCATATCACATAACTGTACACAATGAAAAAGAAACTGATTACACTATTGTCATTAGTTGCTGTCTGCAGCATCTCTTTTGCTCAGCAGTGGGCTCCGGCCGGTGAGAATATCCGGACCAGGTGGGCCGCTGAAGTAAACCCGGAAAATTGCCATGCGGAATACCCTAGACCGCAGATGGTACGCCCGGACTGGAAAAACCTCAATGGACTATGGGACTACGCCATCACGCCTAAAGACGTGGAATCTATGCCGGAAACTGCCGACGGGCAGATTTTGGTGCCGTTCTGCGTGGAATCATCACTCTCAGGAGTAGGAAAACGCGTGAGTGGAGACCAGCTGCTTTGGTATAGGACATCTCTTGTAAAACCGGCGAAATGGGACGGACGTAAGACCATCCTTCATTTCGACGCCGTAGACTGGTCAGCAGAGATTTATATCAATGGAAAACAAATAGCCTCCCACACCGGCGGATTCACTGCATTTTCGGTGGATGTTACTGAATATCTGAGTGATACGCCTGCGGAACTGGTAGTGAAAGTCTGGGATCCTACCGACGACCCGGCATATTCGATTCCGCGCGGAAAGCAGGTTTCCAACCCTAATGGCATCTGGTATACCCCTGTTACAGGCATCTGGCAGAGCGTCTGGATGGAGGCTGTCAATGCAAATGCACATATCACGGACTATAATGTGACCACGGATATTGCCACAGGCGAAATCTCCGTTACAGCTTCCTGTGAAGGCGCAGTCGACGGCGACAAGATTCGCGTGGACGTGCTTCGCCCGAAAGTAGGTTACAATACCGAAAAACCTGGCTGGAGCATATTCCGCAAGGGCCGCGCTACCGTTGCCGCAGGCGAAACCGCTACCGTGAAGGTTCGCCGTCCTAAACTCTGGAGTCCGGAAAAACCATATCTCTACGGCCTTAAAATAACATTGATCCGCGACGGAAAAGTCATCGACAAGGTTCAGGGATATACGGCAATGCGCAAGATTTCCGAGATGAAAGACGGAAAGGGCATCAAGAGACTCGCATTGAACGCCAATATCCTTTTCCAGTTCGGACCGCTGGATCAGGGCTGGTGGCCTGACGGACTTTATACTGCTCCTACAGCGGAAGCCCTCGTTTGGGACGTTGAAGCTACTAAGGAATTGGGCTTCAATATGATACGTAAACATATCAAGGTGGAACCGGCGCATTGGTATTATGCCTGCGACCGCCTCGGTATGATGGTTTGGCAGGATATGCCTTGCATCGGCTGTTACAATGAACGCAGCCAGTGGGGACAGGACGAAGACTGCTACGGCGCAGGAAGCGACTATTGGGCCCGCAATGAGGACAATATGAAGAATTACTATAAGGAGTGGATCGAAATAATTTCTCAGCTTAAAAAGTATCAGTCCATCGTCGTATGGGTACCTTTCAATGAGGCCTGGGGACAGTTCGACACCAAGACCGTCGCCGACTTCACCAAGACAATGGACCCTACCCGTCTGGTCAATGCCGCTTCGGGCGGTAACTGGATAAAGGGCGCCGGCGAAATCCTCGACACCCATACATACCCTAATCCTTGTATGCGCATCCTTGACAGCGCCATGGTCAATGTCCTCGGCGAATATGGCGGCATCGGACGCCCTGTAGAAGGCCATACATGGGATATCGGCCGTAAATGGGGATATATCCAGTATGACACGGAGAAAAAGGTTACCGACACATATTGCATGTACGCACGCGACCTCATCGACATAAAACAGAATGACTGGTGTGCAGCCGCCGTCTATACACAGACGACCGACGTGGAAGGCGAGGTTAACGGATTCTACACGTACGACCGTGAGGTGCTTAAAGTAGACGCAAAACGCGTCCGCGAGGCCAATGAAGCTGTCATCAATGCTCCGTTGGAGGCTTCTGTCCCTATTGTACGCCCGTCCGCATTCCATTATAAGGATCCTTCTGCCGGAGTACGTAACCAGTTGAACCTGTATGCATTGCGCAATGGTGACCTTACCATGCAGGTGACCGATTTCGGTGCCCGTGTAATCAGCCTTTTCGCTCCGGACAAAAACGGAAACATTGACGATATCATAGTCGGTTATGGAGAGGGTGAGAAATATGTGCACAATACTGGCGAGCGATTCCTCGGTGCGACGGTGGGACGTGTGGCGAACCGTATCGGAGGCGGTAGATTTACCCTTGACGGTGTCACTTACAATCTGCCTAAGAACAACAACGGACAGACATTGCACGGCGGCCTTCTCGGTATAGATATGGTGGTCTGGAAATTGAAAGAGCGCACGGATTCTTCCATAACTCTCTCATATACAGCGCCTGACGGTCAGGACGGATTCCCTGGAAACCTCAGCATTGACCTTACATATACCCTCACCTCCGACAATGGCCTCGACATCGCTTACAAGGCTACGACCGACAAGGCCACTCCTGTCAACCTTTCAAACCACGCGTTCTATAACCTGCATGGCAGCAAGGGCGGCACAATCCTCGACCACGTGATTACCATCAATGCCGACAAGGTTACCCCTGTAGACAAGGTCCTGATTCCAACAGGCGAACATCTTGCCGTGGAAGGAACGCCGTTCGATTTCCGCCAGCCTCATGCGATAGGCGAGAGAATCGGCGAAAATCACCCTCAGCTGGCGTTCTGCGGAGGATATGACCTTAACTGGGAACTCAATGTTCCGTCAGACGGCAATCTCCACAGCGTCTGCACCGTAAGTGATCCTACGACCGGCCGCAAGATGGAAATCCTTACTGACCAGCCTGGCCTTCAATTCTATAGCGGAAACTTCTTCGACGGCTCATATTGCGGCAAGGTGGAAGGTCAGCCTATCGGTTATCGTGAAGCCCTGGCTCTGGAGACCCAGAAGTGGCCTGATTCGATAAACCATTCCGGGTTTACAGACACCGTTCTCCGTCCGGGAGAGGTCTACACACAGCATACCATCTACAAGTTCTCCGCTGAATAGGGGAGTTCACGAAAATACAAACATCCGTGTGCAGGCGCGAAACCTTGCACACGGATGTTGTTTTTATTCTTCTTCTTTGGGCCAGCCCTGTGCGTGGACCGGGAACTCGGCTCCTTCAGGCGTTACCAATACGGCTCCGACATCCGGTTTGGCCAGATGGCCGATTATGGAGAATGTCTGGAAGTCATGACGGAAAGTATCGTACGCAGACATCGGTATGACATACAGTAGTTTGAAATCGTCACCACCGTTCAATGCCGCCGATACCGGGTCGATGTTCAGTCTCTTTCCCGCTTCGAAAGAATTACCCTCGAACGGAATCTTGTCGGTGTAAATTTTGACGCCGAGCCCGCTGTCCCTCTGGAGTCTCTTCGCCACATCCGCAAGTCCGCGGTTCACGAGATAACCATAAGAAGGAATTATACCTGAATCACCGAGTTGACTGACAATGTTCGCGTCAATCTCCGGCTTCAGGTAAGAAGCCACCAGCATCTTGTATCTTTCAATGTCCGGCTGACCGGTCAGCTCGCCGGCTTTCTCGAATTTCCTTTTTTCACGCTCCAGCAGACTCATGCCCAAAAATGACGCTCCGACATTGCCCGATATACATATAAGGTCCTTGCTGCTCGCGGATTTTCGATTCTCAGCGGTTTCAGGAGAGGTTATTCCGCTGATAACTATACTGATAGTTAATCCGTTACGTGACGGAACGAGGTCCAAATCCGCTCTACTGATATGGTGCTCTTCTGCTGCTGTGCAGATACCGTTCCACAATTCGCTCACCTGCGGCAGGTCCAATTTCGCCGAAATGCCCAATCTCACGGAAATCGACTGCGGTCTGGCAAGTGAAGCGTAAAGTTCTCCGACAGTACCGACGACGCACTTGTATCCGAGATGTTTCAATGGGAAATAAGTCAGGTCGAAGTCAATGCCTTCAAGCCATATTCTTGACGCGGTCCTCACCACGCTGCCTTTCTCTCCGCAGAGATAGGAAGTCCCGTCAGCCTGCTTGAAATGTGATTCCTCGAACAGAAGCCTTATGGCCTCGATTTTACCTATATCGCTGAAATTCTTGTTTTCCATGTCAAAATACTCCTTCAAAGGTGCAAAAGTAATATTTTATTTCTAAATTCGTGCCCTCGAAGGATATACATATCAATGTTCAATAACACAAAACACATGTCTATTACAAGTAAAATTTTAATTCTTGCTTCTGCTTTGGTCATGGCTATGCCGGTGGCTGCAAATGCGGGCACTCCTGATGAAATCACGGTCATCTCGTATAATATCAGAAATGGCGAGGCCAATGACGGGACGAATTCATGGCAATATCGCTATCCTACTTCTGCAATGATGATTATGGACCAGAAACCGGACATCTTCGGAGTTCAGGAAGCCTATGACTACCAGGTGGCATACCTTAAAGAATATTGCGAAGGATACAAATGCGTAGGCGTGGGCAGGGAAGACGGAAAGCATGACGGCGAGCACATGTCGATTTTCTACAATTCCAAGACCGTGAAACTCCTCAAATGGGGCACATACTGGCTCTCGGAAACCCCTGACAAGCCGTCACTCGGCTGGGATGCCGCATGTCGCAGGACTGCTACCTGGGCGCTCATGAAAGACAAGAAGAACGGCCGCAAGTTCTATTATGTGAACACGCATCTCGACCACGTGGGAGTGCTGGCGCAGAAAAACGGACTAGCCCTCATCGTGGACCGTATCAAGGCCATGAACAAGGAAGGATATCCGATGATTCTCACGGGAGACTTCAACGTGGAACCGTCAAATCCTGTATTGTCCGACCTCGACAAGATGATGACAAGTGCCAGAGACGCGGCAGTCAAGACCGACAAAGGCGGAACTTACCACGGATGGGGCAAGGAAAGCGAAGTCATTGACCATATATATTACTCCGGATTCAGTGCCTGCACGCTTTTCGAAATCGTCAAGAAGTCTTATCTCGACAGAAAATTCGTGTCAGACCACTATCCGGTGCGCGCAGTGCTGATTTTCTAGGAAGCGTTCTTTCTGGAAACCTTGAACCTTAATCCCAGGTCTCTCACATCGGCGATGAAGTCAGCCGTGACGGAGATCTGGAATTTTTTGGATATGAACTCCACGGCATACTTCGTCTCAGGGTCATCCACATAGATGGAAACAGGGATATTGCCCTTGCTGGACTTGAGCACATGCACCAGATTCTTCCTGAAATCAGGATTGAGAACCTGTGCGGGAATCTCTATCCCGAACTCTGAAATCATGCTGTCTGACAGATTGCCCAGAAGGCTTATCTTCTTGACCTTGAACTTGTAAGGGACATTGGTCATCTTGTCCTTGTCCTCCGGCTTGGTGAAATATGCCTCCCTGATTTCCCCCTCTACGAATACTGCGGTGTGGTCCTTCAGGTATTCCATGAAGGTCTCGTAATCCTTTCCGAAGAACGCCATCTCATAATTGCCGCTGAAATCCTCGATTACGGCTTTGGCGTACGGTTTACCGGACTTGGAAGTCTTGGTCTCCACACTGTTGATGAAACCTGCCACGCAGACTTTCATCTGCTTCTTCCCGCGCTCGCACTCCGCCACCAGGTCATCCAGGTTCGCCAGCTTGCAATTCGTGAAAGCATTGAGCTCGAACTCATATCTCTTCAACGGATGGTCGGACAGATACATGCCCACCATTTCCTTCTCTTTCTGGAGAATTTCCAGGATATCAGGCTCCACCGTCATCATCGGCGGCTCCGGCTTCTCCACCTTCAGCTCCGCCGCATCACCGAACAATGACGCCGCATCATCCTCTTCATTCTGTTTCGTGACAGAGGCGTAATTCATAAGATCATCAATGAATTGCAACCCGCTCTTTCCACATGCGAAATACCTGCCCCGTTCAATGCCGAAAGAATCGAATGCACCGGCATTGACAAGCGACTCCATTGCCTTTCTGTTGACCGTTCCGGACATCCGCACGCAGAAATCGTAGATGTCGGTGAACGGGCCGTGGTCGGTACGCTCCTTGACGATGGCGTCGACGATATTGGCACCGAAGCCCTTCATGCCGCCCATTCCGAAGCGGATGTCGCCGTTCTTGTTCACGGTGAAGTTCGACTCGCTCTCATTCACATCCGGATTCAGAACCTTTATGCGATGCTTCTTGCAGTCTGCCATAATCGCCTGAATCTCAGTCATGTTGTTCTTGTTCATGCTGAGGTTGGCCGCCTGGAACTCCGACGGATAATGCGCCTTGAGCCAGCCAGTCTGGTAACTTACCCAGGCATAGCACGTAGCATGGGACTTGTTGAACGCGTAGGAAGCGAACTTCTCCCAGTCCTTCCAGATTTTCTTCAGGACCTCTTCAGGGTGTCCGTTCTTGGTACCGCCTTCGATGAACTCGCCGTAAAGGGACTGAAGAATGTCAATCTTCTTCTTACCCATGGCTTTACGGAGCTTGTCCGCCTTACCTTTCGAGAAACCTGCCACCTTCTGGGAAATAAGCATCACCTGCTCCTGGTAGACGGTGACGCCGTAAGTTTCCTTCAGGAACTCCTCCATCGCAGGAAGGTCGTATGTGATAGGCTCCTCGCCACGTTTCCTGGCAACGAATGACGGAATGTAGTCCATAGGTCCCGGACGATAAAGCGCATTCATGGCGATAAGGTCCTCGAAACGCTCAGGATGCAGCTTCTGGAGCCACTCCATCATGCCCGGCGACTCGAACTGGAACACGCTCTTCGTATCACCGTTCGAATAAATCTCGTACGCCTTCGGGTCGTCGATAGGAATCTTCTCTATGTCAATGTCTATTCCGAATCTCTTCTTTACCTCCGCGAGACAAATCTTGATGATGGACAATGTCCTGAGCCCCAGGAAGTCCATCTTGAGCATACCAACGTCCTCGATGAACGAACCCTCATATTGGGAAACCCACACTTTCTGGTCCGTGGCCTTGTCCACGCCCAGGGTGATAGGGATATAATCCGTGAGGTTTCCACGACCGATGATCATTGCGCAGGCGTGGATGCCTATCTGGCGGATGCAACCTTCAAGCTGGAGCGCGTATGTGAGCACTTCCTTGACCAGAGGAGAACCGTTTTCCAGTTCGTTTTTCAGTTCAGGAAGATATTTTACACAGTTTTTCAGCGTCGGCTTCTTGTCGACATCTTTCTTGACGATTTTGAACCGCTTCCCGTCTTTTTCTATGACTTTTTCGCCGTTTTCCGGCTCCTCTCCCTCCTTTAATTCCACCTCAGAAGTCTCCGTTACGGTAATCGGTTTGTCCGGAATCATCTTGGTCAGCCTGTTCGACTCGTCCAGAGGCAACCGGCTGATACGCGCCACGTCCTTGATGGCACCCTTCGCCGCCATTGTACCGAAAGTGATGACATGCGACACATGATCCACGCCGTAATGGTCTTGTACATACTGGATTACGCGATAACGTCCGTCATCGTCGAAGTCCACGTCGATATCCGGCATTGACACACGCTCCGGGTTGAGGAAACGCTCGAACAGGAGATCGTACTTGATAGGGTCCAAATTTGTGATACCCAAGCAATAAGCTACGGCAGAGCCCGCAGCGGAACCACGTCCCGGTCCCACGGAAATGCCCTGTGCCCTCGCTGCCGCGATATAGTCCTGCACGATGAGGAAGTAGTCCGGGAAACCCATTCGGGAAATGGTCTTCAACTCGAAATCCAGACGCTCCGACGTCACCTCATCCAGTACATCGCCATAACGCTCATGCGCACCCTTGTAGCAGAGGTGACAGAGGAATGCCACCGAATGACGGAACTCCTCCCCGCGGTCGTTGCCCTTCTCGTCGCATCTGCCCGCATCGATCACGCCCTTGTATTTTTCCAGCTGATTGTCAATGTCCGCGAGAAAGTCCGGGTCAATCTGGAACTTGGGTAGAACGTGTCCACGGTCAATCGTGTAGCGCTCGATCTTGTCGCAAATCTCTACCGTATTCGTGATGACTTCAGGATGGTCCGGGAACAATGCCGCCATCTCCTCCTCGCTTTTCAAGTACTCCTGCTGGGTATATCTAAGTCTGTTAGGATCGTCAATAAACGCATTGGTTGTCAAGCAAATAAGCCTGTCATGCGCAGCTCCGTCCTCTTTTCTCACGAAATGGGAGTCGTTCGTGGCAATGACTTTCACGCCATGTTTTTCCGCAAGGTCGAAAATTACCTCGTCATACTCCTTCTCCTTTTCGTAGACTTCAAGCGAAAGCCCCGGAACCTCCGTCTTATGGAGCATGACTTCCAAGTAGTAATCATCCTTGAACACCCTCTTGTGCCACTCTATGGCCTTTTCCGCCCCCGCTATGTCTCCTGCAAGGATGAGTCTCGGAATCTCTCCCGCCATGCAGGCAGAAGAACAGATGATATCGTCATGATACTTCTCTATGACCTCGTGAGATACCCTCGGCTTGTAATACATACCCTCGAGATGGCCTGTAGATACGATTTTCATCAAGTTCTTATAGCCATTGTAATTCTTTGCCAACAAGATAAGGTGGTAATAACCCTTCTCCTTCACCCGGTGGTCTCCCTTGGAAACATAAATCTCGCATCCGATGATCGGTTTTACGTTCGGATGCTTGGCGGCGAACTTGAAAAATTCCTTCACGCCGTACATGTTTCCATGGTCCGTGATGGCAAGACCGGGCATGCCGAGTTCATCGGCTCTGTTGAACAGGTTCTCTATAGATGCCTGACCATCAAGAATGGAGTATTGCGTATGTACGTGGAGGTGAACGAATGCCATAACAGTATCTTTCTTATAGACTGACAAAGATACGAAAAATCCCCCGTTTTAAGGAGTATTTTTACTCACCCGTAGGACGGCTTCAGTGATTTGTTGCTATTTTAAATTAAAAACCGACGTATTGACCATCGAATTTTTTATATTTGTAGACGACCCCAAATCGAATTGCTGATGGAACGGATTGGAAAAATTATTTTAGCAGTGCTGATTCTGGCATTTGCGCAGACGGCATTTGCGCAGCAGAACAGACAAACGTACAGCATCTCAGGAAAAGTCATTGATGCTAAAACAGGCGAAGCGGTAATCGGAGCGGCGGTCAATGTGGAAGATACCGGTATCTGGGCGATATCGGACGAAAAGGGCGCCTTCACATTGACGGAAATCAAACCGGGAAGCTACTCGGTAGTGTTTTCATGCCTTGGATTCGTGGACAAGACGCTCTCGTTCGTCGTGCGCAAGGACATTCCCAACCTGACCATCAAGCTCGACCAGAACACGCTCGCGCTCAACAGCGTGGTCGTCACGGCAGAGCGCGACAAGGAAGGCATGAATACCTCTTTGAAATTCGGTGCCAATGCCCTTAATCACCTGCAGATGAGCAATGTGACTGACATCAGCGCGCTTCTTCCCGGAGGCAAGACCGTGAATCCCGACCTGACTTCAGAAAATGCCGTTTCTATCAGAAGTGGCGGTCTGGCTATAGGAAATGCTGCTTTCGGAACCGCCCTCGAAGTGGACGGCGTCCGTGTCGGGAACAATGCTTCTTTCGGCTCCATGTCAGGAACCGGCACACGTAATATCTCCACGGAAAATGTCCAGTCCATCGAAGTAATAACAGGAGTTCCTTCAGCTGAATATGGAGACCTGAACAGCGGAATGGTGAGAATCAATACCCGTAAGGGATTGACACCCTGGAATATAACCTTCGCTGTGAATCCCAGGACATATCAGGCATCCGCATCCAAGGGCATTGACCTGAATCATAGGGGCGTGCTGAACGTCAGCGCCGAATGGACGCGCGCGACGAAGAAACTGTCGTCGCCGTACACGTCGTATACGAGGCGCGGTTTCTCGGCATCTTACAGCAATACTTTCAAGAAGGTGCTGAAATTCGAAATCGGAGCGACCGGCAATATCGGCGGCATGAATACGAAAAACGACCCCGACGCCTACACCGGGACATGGAGTAAGTTGAGGGACAATGTCTTACGTGCCAATACCTCGCTTACGTGGCTTCTTCGCAAGTCGTGGGTTACCAACTTGAAGTTCGATGCATCAGTGAACTACAATGACAACCGCTCCCAGGATCATGCTTACGGTTCGTCGGCTTCCTTCATGCCGGCGGTCCATGCGGAACAGGAGGGTTATTATCTTGCGGACAAACTGCCTAAGAGCTATTTTTCTGATAAGGTGGTGGATTCCAAGGAGTTGGATTATGCTGCATCGCTGAAATACGAGTGGTTCTGGAAGTCAGGAAAGAAAATCAGCAAACTGAAGGCCGGTGTCCAGTGGAAGGCAAACGGCAATGTCGGTGAGGGTGAATACTACAAGGATCCTTCTCTCGCTGCAGACGGCTATCGTCCAAGGCCTTACAGCCAATATCCGTTCATGCACAATGTTGCCGTATACGCAGAAGAAGATTATACTTTCCCTATCGGCAAGACCACACTTCAGGTTTCCGCAGGTCTGCGTATGGAGAATCTTTTCGTGAAAGATACCGATTACAAGAACGTCAGCAGCCTATCTCCGCGTTTCAATGCCAAGTGGAAGGTTTCGGACAATTTTTCCATCCGTGGCGGCTGGGGAGTGAGCGAGAAGCTTCCGTCATTCTACATCCTCTATCCGGTGCAGAATTACCGCGATATCCAGACATTCGGTTTCTCGCACGGCGATTCGTCTTCGTATGTCTATTATACTCAGCCATATAAGATGCTTTTCAATGAAAATCTGAGATGGCAGAAGAACTACAATGCCGAGTTCGGTATCGAGACGTATTTCTGGCGCACGTCGGTTTCACTCGTCGGTTTCTTCAATAAGACGAAAGCTCCGTATGCGTACCAGAAGACATATACTCCGTTCAGTTACAACATAATGACGCTGCCTGCAGGTTACAAGGTGCCTGACAATCCGCAGATTCGTGTGGATGATCAGACAGGTCAGGTCTATATGCGCGGAACTGATGAAGATTTCTGGACTCCGATGGATACCAAGGTGACTGACAAGACATTTGCCGAGTCGCAATTGCCTGGAAACGGGGATGACATATATCGTACAGGCGTGGAACTCATCATTGACTTTCCGGAAATCGCCCCGATAAGGACCAAGTTCAGGCTGGATGCCAATTACTCGTTTACCCGTTATGTCGACAACACATTGAGCTGGGACTATCGCAACGGCTGGTCGCATACTAGCCTGCCGAGCAGGTCCTACCAATATGTCGGCATTTACGCCAACGGCGGGGCAAACAGCACATTCAACGGAAAGAAGGCCCATAACCTGAATGCCAACCTGACCGCGATTACGCACATCCCGGAGGCGAGAATTGTCATCACCTGCCGTCTGGAAATGTCGCTGCTGAACCGCTTCCGCAATCTGTCAAGCTACCAGGGCAAGCCGTATGCGTACAATGTCAATGCTGAGGGCTTCGAGGCCACAGGCGGAGATATTTACAAGTCCAACAGCTACACGGCTATCCGTCCTGTAAAATATATGGATGAGAACGGTGTGGTGCATGACTTTACGGACAAGGAAGCCGCAGATCCGACATTTGCCAACCTTATCGTGAAGTCCAGCAACGTCTACACTTTCGCGCAGGATGGTTATGGCGCGTATTTCTCTGCCAATCTGAGCGTTACGAAGGAAATCGGAGACCATGTGTCACTTTCTTTCTTCGCCAACAACTTTACCAATTCCCGCAAGTTCGTGACTTCCAAGGCTACCGGCGTGAGCGCGATTTTCACTCCGGCATTCTATTACGGACTGACTTGCAGACTTAAATTCTGAATGATATGAAAAAGATATTTTATATAGTTCTTTCTGCATTGGCATTGGCCTCCTGCGTGAACCTGAAAACTGGGGATCCGTATTCGGAGGCATTGTACCGTCTGGTCATTGAACCTTCTTATCCTGATGATTTTCCTTCGGAGATCAAGGGGGGGGCTACGATTACCGTGACAGACAGGAATCGCGGGAACAGTTATACTCAAAGCACTAAGGCTGACGGCAATGCCGAGATCGAGTTGCCGGCCGGCAGTTACCGCGTGTCCTATTCGAGCAGTTATGACGGGGTGTCGTATAATGGTTCTGTAGATAAGGTGATTCTGGATGGCTCCAGGTCTGTTTCCTTTTCGATCAGGGATGCCCGTTCCGGAAAGATTGTCTTCAAGGAAATTTATTGCGGAGGTTGTACGAAATATCCGGAAGAGGGAACCTACAATTCGGATTCTTATGTGATTCTGCATAACAATACTTCCGAGGTCCAGTATCTTGACGGGCTGTGCTTCGGCGTTCTCGACCCGTACAATGCCAATGCCAGCAATGTCTGGACTTCTACTGACCCTGCGACGGGCGAGACCATTTATCCTGATTTCGTTCCGGTCGTGCAGGCCGTATGGCAGATAGGCGGAGATGGAACAAGATTCCCGTTGGAATCGGGCAAGGATGCGGTAATCGTGGTTTATGGTGCCATCGACCATGCCGCCACATATCCTAATTCGGTGAATCTGAACAAGTCGGATTATTTCGTATGCTATAATTCGAACTATTTCAATATGACGTTCTTCCATCCTGCACCGGGAAACAACATTCAGCAGGAAAGGATACTGGATGTCGTAGTGAAGTTGGGAGAGGCTAAAGCTTACGCTCTTTCCCAGACATCCCCGGCGGTAGTGATTTTCAGGGCTCCTGAAGGAACTACCATGAGAGAGTTCGTTCAGCAGGAAGGCAGCATAATCCAGAAACCTGGTTCGGCGAAAGACCGTATCGTCAAATTGCCGATAGAGTGGGTTGTGGATGGTGTCGAGGTGTTCCAGAAAGGTGGAGCGAACAAGAAGAGGCTCTGTCCTGATATCGATGCCGGGGCTATAGATTTTACGGCCAAGCATGAAGGTCATACGCTCTTCCGTAATACGGACAAGGATGCTACCGCCGTTTCCGGATTTGAAGTGCTGATGGACACAAACAATTCTACCAAAGATTTTTATGAACGCGAAAAACAGTCTCTCCATGAATAAGATATTGAAATTTACAGTGGCTGCGGCCCTTCTTTTCTGGTCTGCCGGACTGTTCGCGCAGACATTCGATATCGTGGAACGCAGGGACTTCTGGAATGCCGGAAGAAATGTCAACGGTCTCAGAACGGATTCATTGACAGTGTCTTATGCTGAACTCTTCGGAAATTATACCGGAGGAAAATATCGGAATCCCAATGAACCTGTCTCCCAGTGGAGTGCGGGTGCTTCTGCCGGGACGATTACCCATCTGAAGAAATTTTCCATGATCGGAGGATTCTCGTTCACCAATACCGAAAGTCGCAAGGCTTGCGGGTCAATGTCTGCCCGTCCTGGATATTACCCCGTAGATATTTACGAATTTACTCCGGGACGCAAGACCAGACAGCAATATGCGTTTATGGGAGGAATCGCGGTGGACTTGAATGATAGCTGGCGTCTTGGCGGTATAATCGACTTTGCTGCGGAGAACTATACCAAGCGCAAGGACCTCAGGCATACGAACTATCTTCTGGACATGACCGTGTCGCCTAGTGTGATGTGGCATCGCGGAGATTTGGCGCTCGGAGCAAGCTATATCTTCTCCAAGAATTCGGAAACGATTACTGCTGAGGAACTTGGAATCTCTTCCGGCATATATGAGGCATTTGTCGACAAGGGCCTGATGTATGGCGTGAAGGATGCATGGGACAATTCCGGACTGCATATCAAGGAGGCCGGCGTGTCGGGATTTCCTTCCAGGGAGATTTCGCATGGCGGCGCTATCCAGTTCCAGTGGGGAAACTTTTACGCGGATTATGAAGTGACTGCAAGTTACGGAAGTACAGGTGAAAAGCAGAAAATCTGGTACAATTTCGACGGCTGGGCGATGAATGCCAGACTGGGTTACCGCGTGCCTGGAAGCGGTTTTGACCAATATTTCAGGACAAGATGGGCGCTTGACAGTCAGGACAATGATGAGAATGTATTGGAAAATGTCACCGAGAATGGCGTGACCACTACGCAGAAGTACGGTTCCAATACGATTCTTACCCGTCAGAATACCGCTGCCGGTTTCGAATGGGAGATAATAACTGCCGCAGGGGAGTATCTCAATGCCGGTCTTGACTGGAATCAGGAGAAGGGCATCAGCACGGTAATGTACCCTTATGTCATGACCAACAAGCTGGATATCATCAATTTCCATGTCGGCTTCCTGTTCAAGTTCGGTCCTGTGGACTGGAGGATGAACCTGACTTTCTCTAAAGGATGGGACGACGACCGTTCGCGCAAGGTCAATGAGTCCGTCGCCGTGACGGGTGAACCGTTCAGGCTTAATGAATATGAGGAGTGGATGACCGAGTGGCAGGCCAGGCAGAAAGGCGTGTATGACATCGCATTGAGATATAATTTCCCGAAGGGCGTTTATATCGAGGCGGCAGCTGAGATCGTCTCCGGATTGTCGAAGAAGAAGGATGGCCTGCTCAACGGCAACCGTAATACGGAAACATTGAAAATAGGATATAATTTTTAAAACATAGTGCTATGAAGAAAGTCTTTTTACTCGCTACGGCGGCTGCCGTTATGGCCGGCTGTCAGACGGAAAAGGTGGAATCGCCTGTTCCTGAATTGGTTAAGATAGTTCCTGTCGTAACCAAGGCTACTGACGTAAACTTCGAAAATGGCGATAAAGTAGGTGTTACCATCATGCAGGGTGAGACTGCTTATGCGACCAATGAACTTCTTACTTACGGGGACAATGTCTTTTCAGGTACTCTGAAATGGTATCCTGAGGCATTGACACCATCTACCATTACCGCATATTATCCTTATGCTTCTGCAGGTGCGCCTTCTTCTTTCACTGTGGCTACGGACCAGACCAAGGGCTATACGGCGTCTGACCTTATCGCCGGCAAGAAAGAGGATGTGACTCCTTCTGCCAATGCCATCGTGGTTCCGTTCAAGCACATGCTGACCAAGATTTCCCTGGAAATTGACAACCAGTCGCAGGCGAATATCGCATCTGTGGAACTTCGTGGTTCGAAGACTACCGCTGATGTCGATCTTACTGCAATGACGGCCGTGGCTTCCGAGTCTTCTGCAGTGGAGACCGTGAAGGCTTTCAAGGTGACTGACAATGCGTTGTACAGCGCTATCGTGGTTCCTCAGACAGTGGCTTTCGAGATGGCTGTGACTACTTCTACCGGCAAGGAACTTACACAGAAGCTCGTTTCATCCGAATTGAAGCAGGGTATGCAGTATACCATCAAGGTGAAGGTCCTGCCTGCTGACATCAAGGTTTCCATCTCCGGTGAGATCGAAGGCTGGGGCAATGGCGGCGAAATCGGAGGAGATGTTCCTGCATATATCGACTTCGCGGAGTATGACGGATATTTCATTTATAAGAATGAGAAATATAATACTGTGAAGCTGTCTGACGGTTCTGTGTGGATGGCTCAGCCGATGCGTTATGTGCCTGAGGGATATACGGTTTCTACGGATATTGCGGACAAGACTGCTCATATATGGGCTCCATATAAAGTTCTTGCTGATAAGACAGGAGAATTTGAAAATGTCGAATCTGCTATAAATGAACGTGGTTACCTTTATGACTTGGCAGCTGCGTTTGGCGTATCTGAAATCACCGAGGCAAATGCATCCTCCTTTGAAGGGAAACAAGGTATATGTCCTAATGGATGGCATGTGCCAACTTATGCTGATTATTTTGCCCTTTGTGGAGCTGCTAATGGTGCGACAGACAATGCTGATGCACTATTCTATGATGCTGCATATAAGGGAGGAAAAATCACTTCTTGGGATGCAGCCGGAATGAATTTTACATTCTCGGGATTTTTATCGAAAAATACTTTTACAGCTGATAGAAAGTTTACCACTGTTCTTACGGCGGATAACAATTGTTCAGTGGAAGCATACAAGGGTAAAATTGCCATGAATTATTTAATATCAAGTTCCTTCCATGCTGTTGGAAAAGCCTCAGGTTCAGATGTTGTTACTTCGCTTAAGTTCTGGGGCGTGATGTCAACGTTTACAAAGAATTATAAGGAGGGTCGTTTGTCTCTTGGAGATGTGCAGAGCGAGGCGGCAGCACAGCTCCGTTGCGTAAAAAACAAATAATCAAGGCTACATTTCATGGCTAAAAAATCAACAATCATAAGGAATTGGCCTAAGTATCTCCTCCAGTGGGGAGTGCTGGTCGCATTGGCGGCGTTCTTGCTCATCCCGGGCAAGAACCCGGTCAACCCTGAAGCATATTGCCCTATGGGCGGACTTCAGGCATTGACAACATTCTTCGTAAGAGGATCATTGCCTTGCAGCATGAGCATGGTGCAGATAGTCATGGGTATCGTCCTCGCGGCTTCTGTCGTGCTTTTCAGCAAACTGTTCTGCGGTTATATCTGTCCGCTCGGCACTGTGCAGGACCTTCTGGTCAAGCTGCGCAATGTGATCGGTTGGCAGGGCATTGAAATAAAGAACGGAAGCGTTGCCGACAAGGTCCTCCGCGTCATCAAATACGCGCTGCTGTTCTGGATTTTCTACATGACGGCTACTGCAAGTGAGCTGTTCTGCAAGAATCTGGACCCGTATTACGCTGTGGCGACGGGATTCAAGGGTGAAATCACCCTGTGGATGTCCATTGTGACGGTAGCATTGGTCCTGATATGCGGATTCATGATCAACATGTTCTGGTGCAGGTACTTGTGCCCGCTCGGAGCGATTTCGAATTCATTGAAGTTCTGGGGCTGGATCATCGTTCTCGCGGCGGCTTATTACGTGCTGGGACTTTTGGGTGTCAATGTTCCTTGGTGGCTTCTTCTGGCGCTGTTCTGTATTGCCGGATATCTTCTGGAGATACTTTGCGGCCGTCCGAAACTTCAGGTGCTGCACATCATGAAGAACGATGCGAAATGTACGCATTGCGGAATCTGCAACAAGCATTGTCCTTATGGAATCGATGTTGCGAACAGCAGGAACGGGGCAGTCAAGTCCGTGGATTGTACGCTTTGCGGCGAGTGCACGGCGGTTTGTCCTACGGAGGCTATCCATACCGGCGTGTGCGTGAAGGGCGGCAGGAATCTGGGCAATGTGGTTCTGCCTGCGGCTATCGCCGTCGTGCTGGTGGCTGTCGGTTTCTGGGCCGGCGGCAAGTATGAATTGCCTACGATCAATGTTACCTGGGGCCTGGAGCAGACGATGGAGGACGGCACCGTGAAGCAGCTGGTGGATCCTTCGGCTCTGGAGACCATGGAGATGACCGGATTGCGTTCTGTGAAGTGCTATGGAAGTTCCATGGCGTTCAAGGCCAAACTCGAGAAAATCCGCGGCGTGTATGGTGTGAAGACATTCGTGGCTCATCATAGGGCGGAGATTACTTATGATCCGTCAGTCACGACTCCTGAGCAGATTCAGGAAAGTGTGTTCACGCCGTCCAAGTTCCGTGTGAATACCCCGGATCCGGCGGTTGTCGACAGTGTGAAGATGGTGACCATCAGGACGGAAAACATGTATGACAAGCTGGACCTTAATTATCTTGGTCTGCAGATGCGTCTGACTGACAAGAAGATATATGGATTGGAGTCCGAGTTTGCATGTCCGCTCATCGTCAGGGTTTATATGGACCCTTCAGAGAATCTCGACAAGGCTTGGTTCAAGCAGATCGTGAACATGAAGGAACTTGAGATGCCTGTACACGGCGGCGATACCAAGACTACTCCGGTGAACTTCAAGTTCGTGGATATGGAAGACGGCGAGAGCTTTATTTCTACGGAAATGTTTGTCCATAAGATGTTTACGCCGTTCAAGTGGGAGTCCAAGAAGAGGTTTGAGGAGTTTGAGGGCAAACCGCAGTTCGTGTATGAAATCGCTGATGCGAATTACGAGAAACCTATCATCCTGCGCAATCTTCCGTTTGTAAGCAACCATTTGTCGAAAAATGACGGCATCATAGGTGTATATCTTGAGCTCAACAAGGAGCTGGTGCCTACGCTTATGATCAGATATGCGGCTCCGATGACTGCTGACCGTGTCTGGGAACTTCTGAATATGGATAAATGGACCATCACATACGCTGCCGATGATGTGCGTGAAGTGGATGCCAAACTGAAGTTCAAGACTCCGGGAACGGAGGTTCCGTATCATGGTTCTGTTCTCGAAGAAGTTACTCAGGGCGTTGGTTAGAGGTATTGATTATTAATGGATTAGCATTTCTTGGATGTTTTCTGTCCGAGGAATGTTAAGGTTCTTATAGAAACAATATGAAGATGAAAAGACATTGTCTGGCAGCATTGACCCTGGCCGGTATTATTCTGGGGCAGGCGGCAGCCAGGGCGGATGAAGGCATGTGGCTGATTCAGGACATTAATTCTGCATTGGAAAAGAAGATGCAGGATAGGGGATTGAAACTGTCTGCAGGTGAGATTTATAACGCGGATGCGCCGGGGGCTGCGGTCTCTGATGCCATCATTTCGCTGGGATTTTATTGTACCGGAAGCATCATTTCCGATCAGGGATTGCTCATTACGAACCATCATTGTGCCTACGGTGATGTTTTCGCGCTGAGTACGCCGGAACACAATTATCTGGAGGACGGATATTGGGCGACGACGGCTGACAAGGAGTTGCCGATTCCTGACAAGGAGGTGTTTTTCCTGAAGCGCGTGCTGGATGTCACGTCAGAAGTCGTTGCGCTTCGTGAGGACTTGCGTTGCAAGGGCCAGCCTTGCGGCATGCGCCGTCTAAGTTCCGTCATGGAAAAGAAGTATAAGAAGGAGACGGGAAAAGAGGCTTATTTGAGTTCAATGTGGGCAGGGGAGAAGTACTATATGGCTCTGTATGATGTGTATAGGGACTTGCGTCTTGTGGCTGCGCCTCCTGTTTCCATCGCGTCTTTCGGTGGCGATACGGATAACTGGGAGTGGCCTCAGCAGAAATGCGATTTCGCCATGTACAGGGTTTATACCGCGCCTGACGGGGCTCCTGCTGCATATTCCGAGAAGAACGTGCCGCTCAAACCGCTCCGCAAACTGGAGATTTCTCTCGCCGGTTACAAACCTGGTGATTTCGCCATGGTGATCGGCTATCCTGGCCGCACTTCCCGCTATTCCAGCTCCATGGAGACAGATTATCAGGAGCGTGTGTCGTTGCCGATAACCAATGAACTCCGCCGCGGGCAGATGGAAATCATGCGCCGCTGGATGGATTCCGATCCTGCCATTTGGCTGAAGTATTCTGATACTTTCTTCGGCCTGAGCAATGTCGGTGAGATGCAGGAGGGTGAGGCAATGTGCCTTAAACGCTTCGGTGTCAAGGAAATAAAGGAGAATGAGGAAAAGCAGCTGCAGGAGTGGATCGAGTCGTCGCCCGACCGCAAGGCCAAGTGGGGGACTCTTATTCAGGATTTGAAGTCAATGTATGCCGAGACGGAAGAGATAGAGCGTGACAAGGCGTATTTCCGCGAAACCATGTTCCGTGGCACGATTATCGGCCGTACCATCATGCGCATGAAGAGTGCCAGGGGTGATTTCGCCAAGATGTCACGATACCTTGAACGCGGTATGGCAGAGACTGACCCGCGTGTGGAAAAAGACCTTGTACGATATGCCGCAGAGCAGTTTCTCACTCACATTGACCCGGCTTATTTCGGGCCTTATCAGCGTGAGCTGGTCGCGAAGTTCGGTACTGATTACGACGCAATGGTCGATTATATCTGGGAAGGGACAATGTTTTCGTCCGTGGAGAAGTCGCAGCAGTTCACGTCTCCTCAGCAGTTCGCGGAGGATCGTCTGGCGCGTTTCATCACTGATGTAAGTATTCAGGATTTCAATAGCGCCTGCAATGATTTGAATATCAGGAACAAGATTCACGGCTGCAATCATGGCTATGTCCAGGCGCTCTACGAGATGCGTGCGGACAAGGGTGTCGCCCAGTATCCTGATGCAAATTCCACAATGCGAATCACTTACGGTACGGTAGGTTCGATTGAGCCGAAGGATGGTATTTGGTGCTCATGGCAGACGTCCTCTAACGGAATCCTCGAGAAATATGACCCGAAGAACCGTGATTTCAAGCCTTCGGATGAGTTTATGTCAATGTTGAGGTCACGCGATTGGGGCCGCTGGGCTGTCCCGATGCCTTCCGCATCCAAGAAGTCCCGTGCCGAATCAGATGTAGCCGCCTCCGGCCTTTCAGGCGCCCCTGCCGGAACCCTGCCGGTCAATTTCTTGACTGACAATGACATAACAGGTGGTAATTCCGGTAGTCCTGTCCTCAATGCTTCAGGTCAGGTCATCGGTCTGGCATTTGACGGCAACAAGGAGTCTCTGGCGAGTGACCTCTACTGCACCCCGGACTACAACAAGTGCGTCTGCGTGGATATCCGCTACATCCTCTGGACCCTCGACAAGTACGCTGGAATGGGCCGAATCCTGGATGAACTCGGATTGTAGTCAAAATTTTTTGGCAAAACCGAATATTCGTTTTATCTTTGCATTCCTATCAGGAGAAATCGGTTGACGAATCTCTCGAAGGAATGCATTTCCGGAGAGGTGGGTGAGTGGCTGAAACCACCAGTTTGCTAAACTGACGTACGGGTTTACCGTACCACGAGTTCGAATCTCGTCCTCTCCGCTGAAAATAAGTCCTAAATTCTTGTTTATCAAAGAGTTTAGGACTTATTATTTTGTATAAACTGCACCAAAATTGCACCAAGATTACTTTTTGACTTTATCACATCTTAAAACTGTCCAGTAAGACACTCTGACGTTTCTTGTCTGCTATTGCAATATATGGCTTCATGGAGTCATAGTCAGCATGCCCAGTAAAGGTCATTACCATTTCAGGAGACATTCCTTCTTCAAGCGCATGGACAACAAATGTTCTTCTTGCAGCATGTGTTCCAATTACTTCATAAAGGGGAGCAGTTTTATATACAGGTTTCTTACCACAGTATTGCATTACTTCCACCTCTCTGGTAAAGCCAAGTAACTCTGCAATTTCTTTCAAGTTCTTGTTCATCTTCTGGTTTGACTTCCTAGGGAAAGCAAGACCACCTGTCGGTATGGAGATATACTTTTTGTAAAGTTCAATGGCCTCTGGAACAAGAAAGATGGTTAAGCCATCATTTGTCTTCTTGCTTACAAATGATATTCTGGTGGGGTCAGTCTGATTGTCAAAATTTGCACGCCTGAGTATGTCAAGATCACTGTGCCTAAGAGAAGTCAGGCAGCAGAAGCAGAACCTGTCACGGGTAAGTTCCAGATGCTTCATGTTGTCAGGGAACTTGTAATTGTACAGTTTCTGGAATTCATCCCACCTGAGGTAAATAACTGCTTTCCTAGGGGCAAGTTTCAGCGGAGGTGGAATGTGGCTTACCACTTCTTGTCCATGTTTCAGGTATCCTCTGTCATAAGCCCATTTCAGTATTTGTTTAAGATAAGACAGATGGTTCTCCACCGTTGAATTCTTGTAGCCTTTCTTGATGAGAAAGGACTGATAATCATCAAGTGTTGCTGTTGTTATGTCTGTCATTTTAAGGGTGCTGTTCATTTTGTTGATCTGGGTCTGTACAGCACTCAGTTTGTCAAAGGATGGATGGTTCCATTTCTTTTTCTTGTTTGTGCTTGATTTGATTGCTAGCGGCCAGTCTTCTTCCTTGCTGCGGACTTCACAGTATATCTTTGCAAATGCCTTGAAGGTAAGATTTCTCTCCCTTGCCAGTTTGACGGCAGGATTATAAAAACTGGCGATGGTATACTCCATCCAGTTTTGTCTGTCTTTTTTGTCAGTCATAGTGTCAAAGTCCTTGGTGTCAATGATACAATGGCCAATGTGTTCTTTAAGTCTATCCAATTTAGCCCGTAGATCTTCCAGTTCTTCTTGTCTATCCCGGCTTTCAATTCGAGAAAGTTTCCTTACTTGCATCATCTTGTCATTCCAGTCTTTAGGGCTGATGAAAAGACCAGTCTTGCCACCGACCCTAAATATTCTGGAGATGCTTACTCTCACAAGAATTTGAGATTTTCTGGTCTCTTTCCCTTTCACCTTTGATAGTTCAAAATTTATAGTGGCCATATTATGATGCATTTAAAGTTGTAAGGTTCTTGATTTCATCCATATAAAAATAGTCTCTTCCTCCAACACTCTTTGAGTGCAGATATCCTGCTCCTTTCCACCGGTGGATGGTTGAAACATTCTTGCCAAGGTATTTGGCAGCCTCCTTGGCATTGACCATCTTTCTCTTTTCCATTTTATCAAATTCCTTTGTATAAGTTCTTATTGTGTAATCAGCACAGTCTTTCATCAGGTCCTGAAGCTCCTGGTAAGTCATGGAAATGGTTACATTCCTGTTGTCTAAATTCAAAGTGTTGTTTATCATTTTCATTCATATTCATATTTTGAAGGTCTCGAGATAAAAATAACAAAGTTCTAGGCGGTTGATGAAGAAAGTGTCCCTATAATGTAAACATTGACTTGACTTTTTTCACTGTGCTTTCGGAGACTTCGGCGAGCTTTGCAGTCTGGCGTATCGGGTATCCCTTCTTGAGAAGCTTGATTACTTCCCTATATTCCTCAGCATAAGATTCCGTAGGTTTTCTGTACCCTGATTTTCTGCCAAGCCCAGTCTTACCTGTTTCCTTAACTTGTCTGTTCACATAAGCCTTCCTGCCACTGGATAGTCGAAAATATATGGCATCACGTTCCAAGGATGCGGCTGTGGCGAGGACTGCAATCATTATCGTGAGATATGGGTTCTCCTTTCCGTCTGCATCAAAGATGGATATTCCCTCTTTCTGGAAATTTATGTTGAGGTGGCTGTCCTTACAGAAACGGATGTTTGCCAACACCTCATCTACATTCCTTCCTAAGCGGGAAAGCTCGGAGATGAGAATTATATCAATATTGTTCTTCACGGCATAAGCAAGACACTCGTTGAGAACAAGCCGTTCCTTGTTTTTCTTGGCTCCGGAAATGTGTTCTTCGAATGTCCTTACTATTGTCATACTGTTCTTTCTTGCATATTCTGTCAGGTCTATAACCTGTCGTTCTGTCGATTGTCTGTCTCCTGTCGAAGACACTCTTGCATATATTACTGCATTCATTTTTGAGGTGTTTTGATTTTGAGTTGTTTTAAGTCTGTGGGGCATTTTCATCTCGCTTATTTTTGAGATGTTTTCTCTCTTTGACTTATTTCATCTCATTATTATTGTACTTACTCCTTATTGACTGATTTACCGCAGCTTATGCGCCGCGATTGATCGGTGCGACAGATTGACGGAGACCAAATGTGGAAAGAAAAAGGCGGTGAGGAATAATTTCTCTCCGCCGGACAATGATAGTATATACAAATGGACATCCGTATTCCATCGTTATTTATGCTCTTTTGCGGATTGTGCGGAAGCCCACGAAGCCTAAATCGTGATACTCCTGAGGGGTTTGATCCCTTTTTGACGGAGAAAACGGGTAGGGGTTTCGCAGGTAAATGGGCTCTTGTCAAACCTGTCTTGCAAAATGTTGGTATTCTTGGTAATGTTGGAGCTATCACACCAATAATAGTGAAAAAAATACCATTCCCCTGACGGACACTTTGATGAAACATAAATATGATATGATTGTGATGGAATATGGATATGAAGAAGCTGTTTCTTGAAAGAGAAACAGCCTACTTGTGTCTGTGAAGACACAATATTATATAATATAAATTGATATAAAAAAAAGTTATGAATGATTGTGTTATTGAGATGCTGTATGATAAATGCATCTTTTGGATTGATGAAGATTTATCCTCTATGAATAAGACAGAAAGGATGGAATTGTATGATGAGTATCGGTGGATGTTTTCTTCTGGCTGTAAGATGCCTGACCTTGAATCATTGATTATTGGGGTTGATCCAAGGGTGAATACTTTCAGGCTAAAATTTCGGGATTGGTTCTTTGTGGTCTGCAATTATAGTTTCAACCCTTATCATTTTGGCCAGACATCTTATTCTAATTTTTTGAATGCCCCATATTGGAATGGATCTAAGAGTAAAGGGAACAAGGTTTACCCTCAGAGGGTTATCCTACTATTGGGGATGCTGGGAATTTTCACAGGGGTCAAGACAAATTATCTTCACATCGGAGATAAGACAATGGACCACGGGCGGGAATACTATGTGGATGTGGATAAGCTGAAGGAATGGACTTCCAGTTGTACCGAACCGAATAATGAGTTCAGTGAGCCAGACTTATCTTCCTCAATTGATGAGACTTGGATTATGGTATCATCGACTGACAGTGATTTTGATTATTCGTTCCTTGACGGAGAAGATGAAGCGAGCAGAAGGAGCTGGAACCTCTATGGGGACTGGTTTTCGATGAGGCAATATGAGACTATTTCATCTATATCTGTCATTCAGGAATGTTATGAGCGAGCCCAACAATTTATAGGTTCCTGCACATATAAAATGCTTGATGCTGTCAAAGACAAGGATAAGAAGAAAGACTTGCGTGGAAGATACAGAAATTGTCAATGGCTTGTTAATCTTTATGAAGGCAATGTTGGATGTTGTAAGGTTGATGATAAGGGTGGGCGTTTCTATTCTATGATGGTCGGTATGGGCAAGGAATTCAGGAGAAATTGCCTTACTATGGATGGGGAAAGGATAGTTGAGGTTGATGTATCTTCTGCTCAGCCAACATTGCTCGGCCTGAAAGTCAAGCGGGATACAGGCATAACAACCGAATGGTTGAAGCATTGTCTAAATGGTGATTTCTATGAATGGATGAAGAAACTGACAGGTGTCAAGGTGGATAGGTCCGTTGTAAAGAAATATATGATGAGATACCTGTTCTGCTGCTATGGCTCGAATCTGTCAAAGACTTATGAAGGGGAACATATTCCTCCTGATGGCAAAACATATATAAAGGGATACAAGAAATTTGAACAGAAATTGACCTCCTATTTGAAAGATAATGAGACAGCTGTTTATGACATCATAGAGCATCATAAGCGACACCCTTCCTGGTCCGAGAAATCCTGGACGGACAGCTGGAGAAAAAGAAGAAAAGGCAAATGGTGCAGTGTCCTTCCTGTTGAAATGCAACGGGTGGAAGTTGACTATATCAAGGCCTGCCTTGCAATGCTCCCGGCTGATATGAAATTCTACACAATCCACGATGCAATCTGTGTCCGAGAAAGCGACGGGGTTAAAGTAAAAGAAGCTATGGAGCAGGTCAGTATGGAAATGTATGGTGTGAAAATTTCGGTCAAGATTGAGAATACATCAACCGATCAGGTGAAGTGAAGTCCAAGACTGCATAAATATCTATGGAAAGGTCTGAAGCTTTTCCATCATATATGACAATGAACAATGCAAATGGAAAACGAAAAATTACATCGTATCAGCTCATTTAAGGAATGGCTACGGGGTCAGAAAATCAATGAAGGACTCAATTCAGGAACAACTGTCAATCCTAAATACAGACAAACCAACGTATTATATGGTTTTGCAGAGTATAGTGCCCTCCTGCAAGAGGCCTATTGTACTCTGCAATTCGATCAATATAACAGCGTAATCGACAAATGTCTGAACGACCTTGAAAGAGAATCTCCGGGGCTGAAATTCAATAATATCCTTGACCTTGCAAAGAAAAAAGTCAAGGGCGATGATGGAGAAGACAGTATTGACAGTTATCTTTATCAACTTGTCGAGACACACATGAAAGACGAACCGATAAAAGTGCAGGATACCGAACTGGATGACAACAGCGTTAACAATGACCACGTGCTGAAGTCCGCCAGAAACTTGTTCATCCATCATATCGTCGAAGATATCAAGAAGAGGTTCAATTATGATGATACGAAGTGATTATCTCTTATGCGAAGGAGGTCATTATAAGCAATGAACGGGTTCTTGGATGAAACGAAATACACAATCAAAACATACTTCATAACCACTGGGCGGACTTCGGTTCGCCCTTTCTTCTTTTGTTATGGCCGGGAAGGGCTACTCTTTATCCGCTGTGTCTTCAAAGGATTTGATCTCCTCAGAAATCAACTTCTGAAGTGCTTCTTTCGGAATTATGAGTTGATAGTCAGCAACGCCTATCGGCTTCGTCATCCCTTCAAGAGCCAATTCAACATCCACGTGGTCTTTTTCTGCGCATAGGACAATCCCTATGGATGGGTTTTCGCTTTCTCCTCTTTCAAGTTTATCCAGCAAGGAAAGATAGTAGTTCATTTTGCCAGCGTATTCTGGTATAAATTTTCCTATCTTGAGGTCAATGGCGACAAGACTGCGAAGTCCCCGATGGAAGAATAACAGATCCACCTTGCTGGTTCTTCCATTGAAATCCAACTCATATTGATTACCGATAAAGGAGAATCCTTTCCCCAGTTCGAGAAGGAACCGCTTTATCTTCTCGACAAGCCGTCTTTCAAGTTCCAACTCCAATATAGGCTGTGTTACTCCTAAAAAGCCAAGGTTGTAGCCGTCGTGAAAGACTTCATTTGCATATTGAGCCTGGACGGCTGGAAGTGTTGCTGAAAAGTTGTTATCCAGCAGAACAGGTTTTGATATCAGATAAGCATTCATTTTGATGGCGTTCAACAACAAATCTCTGTTCCATCCTTTTGAAATGCTCTCCGACGCGTAGTATATGGTCTGTTCGTCATCCAGATTTTTGCTGAGAATAAGCAAGTTCTGTGACCAAGGCAAAACTGCTACGGCCCGTAGCACTTTCTCGTCACAAGACATATAACGCATATAAAACTTCTTCATGTTCCACAACTGTCTTGGTGAAAATCCCATTGATGGGTAGCGGTCTTTCAAATCCTCGGACAGGTGTCTTACGATAGAATCACCATACTTACTATCCAATTTCTGCTCGAACAAGATTTTCCCGATTCCCCAATAACAGTTTGTCGCCAAAGAGCAGATTTTTTGAGCCATCAAACTTCTGGCACTGTCAATTACTGCTACGGTTCGTAGCAGAATCTCCTTATAATCCAATTCAATGATATTCGTGATATCCTGTGTGTTTCTCATAAAATCCAGATATATAACTCTTGCAAATTTAAACATTTTACGAAATTTTAGGAAAGATGGTTGCTAAACGGATAATTTTGTTAACTTTGTCGCTGATTCCGAGATGGGAATCATTACATACTATTGCGAAGGTGTTTTTTGCCAACCTTGATGAAAATCTGGACAATTTTCAAAACAACAAGAGGTTCGGTCGTAAACACTCCGCCTGTTCTGATTTGTGGGCCAGCGGTGTTCTAACCGCTGTGTACTCCATATCGGTCGGGTGTGGAGTACGATTGTTTCTTTCTTGTTGTGTCCGTCCAGAACATTCATCAGGAGTTACAAAAACGGCTCCACACCTTTATTGTTTTAATGTACAGTTAGGAGCTCGCTGTGCCTAATGATAACAGCAATGAGCATCTTTGCTAGCAAAAGAATCTTTTTGGTTTTTATTCTCTTTTTATTGTGGGCTGTTCCTCTAAGTTCGCAGGAAATTGTGTATGAAGGTGAATCTAACGGCGTTTTGATGTTATCTGTATCTGAATATAATGTTAAAAAAACGGATGCAATCACTCAAGCTATAAAGGACGCATATTTCCAGATATTATTCCGAGGGATACCTGGATCTAAAGAGAATAAGCAGGCTTTATTGAGAACTGATGAGAATGTTGTCAATGTTCAGCGTAAATACTACGACAACATGATAGATGGGGGAAGATTGTATTCGTTTATAAACTATAGTTCTTTAAGTTATTACAAAAAGAAAGAGGCTATTGTTAAATTATCTGTGAATATTAAAGCTCTGATTAAAGATCTAGAACAAAATAACCTTTACCGTAGGCTTGGATTATATTAATTAAAATATATACACTATGAAAAGAATAGTTTTCATATTATTAAGCTTAGTAGCAAGCTCACACATTTTCGCACAGGTGAACACTGTTCAACCTAGCATTATGGTCATACCTTTCGTCCCAGAGGGGGCAGATATCCGTAAATCATTAGATGTTTCTAATGATAAGAGACAAGTAATTGCACAGATTAGTGGTGCTTTTGCTGACAAAGGATTTGCAACCAAGGACTTTTATGCCAACTTCAAGTCTGTCTCTCAAAATGCTGCATTTGAAGATGGCGTACAGTCTGATTTAAAAAGCCAAATTATTCAGAACTCTGGCGCGGATATTTTTGTCGAAGCGGACATTAATATAAACCTCTCAAATGATGGTAATTCCGTTAGGGTTGTCCTTAAGGCATGTGAGGCGTCAACCGCTAAGGTTCTAGCCAGTAAAATCGGTGATAGTGGGAAATTCTATACATCTGATATTGGAAAACTCGGAGCAAAGGCTGTTGAAAAAGCAATGGAAGGATTTCTTACGACAATGCAACAGTCTTTTGATGATATGGTGATTAATGGTAGATCTATAGTTGTGAATATATCATTTAGTGAGATGTCTGATTATGATACTACTTCTGAGGTGGGTACCTCTGGAGATGAATTAAGAGACTTGCTCGAAGACTGGATGGAACAAAATGCTTATAAGAATTATTACCATATACAAGGAACGACGGCAAAAAAATGATTTTTGATGAGGTCAGGATTCCTCTCAAAGATCCTGCAACGGGGAATAATTATAATATAAATAAGTTTGCTCGTGCATTTGCGAATTTCTTTAAAAACAATGGGATGACCATTGAAAGAGACTTAAATGGTAGCACCCTATATATAACTGTTAAATAATGTTATGAAGAAGTTGTTTTCTTTATTTGTTGCTTTACTGTTCACGATTTTATTGAATGCGCAGAATGATATAACAATTGGCCTGGTTATGCCTAATCAGGAGATTAATGGTATTAAACCTGACGCATATAATATTCTGAGGTCTAAGTTGGAAAAAATGCTTACGACGTACGGCGTCTCGGCTTTTGGGGGAGAGTTTGCCATGTATCCTACTGTGTCAGTCTTGGAAGAGAACCTTATTGAAGGTGGAATTAAGAATTTTTTCAAAGTTAAAATTGACCTCACGCTTAATGTTGTTAATTTGACATCAAAGACTTTATTTTCAAGTGAGACATGGCCATTAACAGGAACTTCCGAAAGGGTTAAAAGCGATGCTGTAAAAAATGCTTTTACACAATTAAAAGGTACGGATACCCGATTCAAGTCATTTATAGATCAAGCTAAAAGTAAGATCTACGAATACTATGAGGAACACCAGTCTGTAATATTCTCGAAAGCAATAACTCTTTCCTCTACGGGAGAGTATGAGAAGGCAATTGCTTATTTATCTAGCTATCCATCACAAGTGCCGGGGTACGATGATGCTCAAGTTTTAATACGCGAAATATACTTGAAGTATATAGATGCCAATGCTTCCAAAATACTGAATAAAGCACGATCTGCCTATGCGAATAAAAATTACGAAGAAGCTGTGAATCTAGCGGCACAGATAGCCCCGGAATCTAGCCAATATGAGGAAGCAAAGAAGATTATTGATCAAGTGCGAGTCACAATTGATAAAGAAAAAGATGCTGAAAGAGCAAGAGCTATGAAGGCTCTTGAAATTGCAGCCGATGTTGAAAAAAACAGGACAAATGCAATAGCGTCAATAGCAAAAGCATATTTCAGCAGGAATGTTGTGAATTATAATATAGTAAGGGCATATTAACGTAATAAAAACTTATAAGATGAAACTAATTAAATTTGGCTCATTTGTAATGGCATTGATGGTAATGTATACTGCAAATGCACAAGAATTAAAAAAAGCCGTACTTGGCATTGAGAATTTTACATATTCATCTTCGTTCTCTTCCTCCGATGTTGAAACGATTCGCAACCAGATTGTTAATGCAATAAACAATACAGGACGTGTCATTGTTGTGGATCATAGCACTGTAACAAATACAGCGTTACATGCTGAGTCTGAAAGGCGAAAGAGCGAATCAGCAATGGATGCAAATACCGTTGACGATATGGTTTCTTTAAATGCGAATAGTATATTGACTGTGCACCTCGATCAGTTGTCCATTACACGAGAAATATATGAGGAAAAAGAGAATGTTAAAGTTGGGGATAAGTATGAAACTAGAGTGAAAGGACGCTATCCGTATATGAAAGCCACGCTTACTTACACTGTTAAAATAACTGATTGTGCAAGTGGCGCAGTACAGGCACAAGAAACATATCGATTGTCTGACGGAGGGTACAGCACTTATTACCATAAAGCTGAATATAGTAGTGCGGAAGAAGCGCATAAAGGAATTATGCGAAATTGCGTAGATCAGGATTCATTTACTTTGCTTATTCTCAATACTTTTAAAGCACAGGGAAAAGTTCTTCAAATTGATGAGGGCTCAGCCAAAGTTGCAAAAACCGTATATATCAGTCTCGGATCGGAAGATGGTATTGAGAAAAAACAAATCCTTGAAGTATATAAAGAAATTGACATATCTGGTGAAATCTCAAAAAAGTTAATAGGCGAGGTGGAAATAATTGAAGTCCTAGGCTCTTCTCGTAGCTTGGCTAAAGTGAAAAAAGGCGGAGATGTAATCCAGCAAGTTCTTTCAATTGGGGGAAATCTCCCAGTGCAATCAAGAGATGTAAAAATGAAGACTTTCGGAGGTGTTAAATAAGCATATTGTTCAAAACATGGTTGAAGCATTGAATATTGAATAGGGTGGCACATTAATTTAGCGCTGGATGCTGTTGTGCATTTTTCAATCATAAAAGATGCACCAAGATGAGAAGATAGCATTGAAAAAGGAGGTTTTGCAAAGGTGTTGATATGAAGCAAGAATGGACAAAATCACTCTTTTAAACCATCCTGTTGATGTTTTATGAGATAATGTGCGACAGAATGCGACAAAGGTAATAATCTCGTCCTCTCCGCAAACGTCATGAAGCTCGGCGCATCGCGCCGGGCTTTTTCATTTGAAGGCCGTCAGGAGCTCGCTCCTGTCAAGGCCTTCAAATGAAAAAGCCCCACGGCCTACGGCCGTGAGCTTCATGACGCGTGCAAGGGCCCCTCCGGCAAGGAGCAGAGAAAAGGCACGCGCAGCGTGGCTAATCTCGTCAATGCTATTCAAGGCTCCATAACATGCCTACAACTCGCAGTTTTTTCTCAATCAGGCATTTATCTTGATAAGATAACACTTTGTTTATCAGCTAGTTCTGACTCGCAGTCCAACTCGTAATCCATCTCGCAATCCAACTCGCAGTTCAACTCGTAGTCCATCTTACCAGTCAGGTGGTTTGTTTATGTTATACACTCGCCTATTTTCTAACATAGTGCACACTTTGTACCATCTAAAACGTTTTCGCGGAACAAAACGCCTCTGAAAACCCATTTGGTGCAACTTAAAACGTTTATTTGGAACGGAATTGACAAGAATATTTATGGTATAGTGACTTATGCTACACGACTTCACAAGATATTATGGCTGTTTTTAACATTTTTGTAACAATTTTCTCAAAAAAATAGCTAAATTCGAAAAAACATATAACACCTGTTTTCAAATCCAAAATCCATGAAAATAAATCGCTTATTGTGCCTATTGACTTTATTGGTCTTGCCGCTCGGCATCGGTGCTCAGGATGTCAAGTACTTCAAATATCAAGGAGAGGTGAATGTTTCCTATACGTTCGACATGAGTGAAGAGCTTAATAACCTTAACCTGGAAGTTATCAATGGTGTGCGCTTCTCACGTTATCTTTTCGCAGGCGCGGGTATAGGAGCGACCGCTGATCTTTCAGATGAAGCCATAATCTTCCCGATATTCGTTGATGTAAAAGGTTATTTGCCAGTTGCCCGAAAACTGGATTTGACAGCTGGGGTGGATGTAGGAACAAAACTCGATTATACGTATGATATGACAGGCGGTTTAATGTTCCGACCTGAGTTCGGCTTACATTTTCCGATGAGGCAGAAGGTCGGAATGAAATTGACCTTATTATACGAAATGTATAGTTGCAAGACGACTGTTATGAATGCAGAAGTCAAATACAAACTGAACCAGATAGGTATTAAGCTAGGTGTTTCATTTTAGTAAGCATGAAAAAATAAGTTGGTAAAGATTTGAGAAGGATTTTCGAGGATAGATTTCTTTTCGAAGAAGGAGTGTACTGGACGTACACGACTGATGAGAAAAGGAATATAGACCGAAAAGACGAGCAAAGATTACCAAGTTATTTTTTAAGGATTACTTAAGCACGAAATTAGATAACCGGTCGCGATTTGTGGCCGGTTATGTGTTTTATTACCAGCATGAAAATCCATCTCACCAGCCAGGTGGTTTCATGTAATACACCCGCCTATTTTCTCACACAGTGCACACTTTGTACCGTATAAAACGTTTTCGCGGAACCAAACGCCTTTGAAAACCCATTTGGTGCAATTTAAAACGTTTATTCGGAACAAAATCGTGTCAGGCCGGAGGGCGAGGTTACGACTATCAGCCTTTCTGCCCGGAACCTGGCTAATGCTACACCATCGAACACGGCGGATACAAGATTGTTGCTGCTCCCCACGCCGTTTACATCGACGGTATCTGGAATCAAGAGGATGCCGACAAGTGGCTCACCATCATCCAGGCGCCTGTAGAAAAGGCATAATGAAAAGACACGTCCTTGTGAACGGTTTCGATCACATTTGCGGCTAATAATCCGCAAAATCTGCGGGTTATTAGCCGCAAAGTGTTATATTCGCAGAAAAATTAAGCACGATGTATATTCATCAGACAGACACTTGGCCGCATTTCAATTGGGACCGGAGCCGTATAGATCCCAAACTTGCTGCCGTAAATAAAGCCACCGGTTATCTGGAGGGGATACTGTCCTCCATTGGTTTCTACGTAAAGGAGCGTGCAGCAGTGGAAGCTTACACGCATGATATCGTCGCGTCCTCAGAGATTGAAGGCCTGTTGCTGAATCCAGACCAGGTACGTTCTTCCATAGCCAGGAGGATGGGTGTCCAAATTACAGGTGAGGTCCCTTACGGCCATTACGTAGAGGGAATCGTGCAAATGATGATGGATGCTGTCCAAGGTTACGACAAGCCTCTCACCGATGACCGGCTATTCGGATGGCATTGCGCTCTTTTCCCGAATGGCAGGAACGGTTACGAGGAAATCAACGTGGGGAAATACCGCGGAGATGAAATGAACGTCATTTCTGGTGCTCTGGGAAGGGAAAAGGTCCATTACCACGCTCCCGCACCGGAGAGAGTTCCGGAAGAAATGAACATATTTCTAAAATGGTTCAATGACCCTTCTACCCCCAGAGATTACGTCAAATCAGCCATTGCTCACTTCTGGTTCGTCTGTATCCACCCCTTTGACGATGGCAACGGTCGTATCGGCAGGGCCATTGCAGACATGGCACTGAGCCAGGCTGACAACTCGACGCTGCGATACTTCAGTATGTCCCGCCAGATAGGACAGGAGAAGAACAAGTATTACGACATGCTAGAGCGTTGCCAGAAAGGCACAACTGACATCAGTGCCTGGATTGAGTGGTACCTGGATTGTATGCTGCGGGCAATCAAGGGGGCGGAAGAGATGCTGTCTTCCATTCTGGACAAAGCCGTCTTTTGGCAGAACCACTCCCAAGCTGATATCAACGAGCGTCAACGCACTGTTCTCAACATCTTCCTGGACGGTAACAAGGGTAAACTTACTGCCAAGCGCTGGGCAAAACTCGCCAAGGTTTCTCCAGATACCGCAGTTCGTGATGTACAGCACCTAGCAGAGATAGGCATCCTGATTCCTGAGGAGGGTAAAGTTCGCAATATTGCTTACGGAATAAAGATTTCCGACAAGAAAACTTTGATTCCCGGACCGATAGAGGAGGAGTAATTAGAAAGCTAGACAGACTATTATCCTATTTACCGTTTCCTTAATTGGAGGCAGATCATTCTCACCCGCCAGGTGGTTGGTTTATATTATACTCACGCCTTTTTCTCACACAGTGCACACTTTGTTCCATCTAAAACGTTTTTGCGGAACAAAACGCCTCTGAAAACCCATTTGGTGCAACTTAAAACGTTTATTTGGAACGAAATTGTGTTAGAACGAAGGAAACAGTTCAGAACTATCTGCCTTTCTGTCGGAAAATAACTCCAAAGGAATACCCTCCCATCGGCGATTCGTCTGCCTTCTTCGAGCAAGAAACAGCTGAGAGCATCATCGCTCCGAGCGCAATACAGACTAATAGTGAAAATTTTCACATTTTAGTGTAAGTATTATTGGTCAATAATTGTTTCTACTGAAGAGTGTCCTGCATCTTCCCTGATGATAAGTAAGTTCTAAGATCGATGCAAAACTGCTACGTGCCGTAGCATAATTTCATTATGATCCATGGTTTCTGTAATTATGTTTGCAAATTTAAACATTTTAAGAAATTTCAGCTGGCAGTTATTATCCTTTTAGTAAAATAGTGTATATTTGTGATGTTCAGCTAGCCCGGCATTCAAAACAGTGCATCTGGTTGTTTATCTTGATGCTGCTGGTTTGACTGCAGGGATGGGTGGGCAGACATATTAAGACGTTACTTGACGTTTTTCTTCTATCATCAAACTTGGCAATTTGATTAATCGTAAAGAAGAAACGGCAACGGGAGCGTCCACTTATGATGACAATTCGGTCATCCACGTCTTCGTATAGGCGTGGTGTTGTACTGCATATCATCCTGACGTGGGCTAGCTGCAGTTGCTTATCCTTTACGATTGGCAGCCAAGGCCAGATGATGGGATGAGCAAAAGTATGACTCCCACGTCTTTTTTTGTGCCCGTTCTGCAAGGGGAGTGGCAGGATACAAATTATGTTATCATGACACAAGAACAAGTTAAAACAATGCTGCGAGAACTCATTGAGAGGGGTACTTACTTCATTTTAGAGGTCTCTGAGATTTCTTCATTTGACGGGAGCGTTTCCAATCGTGAAATTGCAATGGTTTGGAATGATTCCTTGGGGAAAATCCTTCGTGTGCAACTATCAAATGCTTCGATGATGCCTGGTGAGGTACGTTTCTTTTATAATGATGGCATTCATCTGCCATATTATCGTAGTGTGTTTTTCAAAGAAGAAAAGGATGATTCAAATGAATACCTTCCGCTTCCTTCAGATGTGCTTGCCTATGTCAAGGAACATGATATTCTCTCCCTTCAAGGTGCGATGATAGACGAGCTGAAGATAAAGATAGTAGACCTTTTCAATGGTGATAATTGGAAAGTTATGGATCCATTTGTCAAATAATCAGTTATGAGAACGATATCTTTACAAAGAACTTTATGGCCGGTGCTTCTTTCTTTTCTTTTTTCTGGATGTGCAAAGGAGATTGAACAGCAACAGCCTCAAGAAGGGTTACACGAAGTTGTTTTTCATGCTGGTTGGGAACCAGAGACAAAAACAGTCCTTCAGGAAGATGGCAGCGTTTGGTGGTCGCCTGGGGATGAGATTGGGATAGTTCCTTTTTGGCAAAAACTTGATGGTAGCATTGATTATGATGCTCGGGCATCACGCTTTGTTTCAGTAAATTCAGATTATTCTTCAGAAACAGATTTTGTATGTCACAACTTTACAGATATGGATGATGCAACGAAATATGTAGCGGTTTATCCATATAAGTCTATTTATTTAATTCGGCCAGAAAGTTTTATTGTTACAATTCCAACTATACAGACAGCAACCGGTGATTCATTTGATCGAAATGCATTTGTTAGTGTTGCTGTTAGTGATGACAAAAATCTTAATTTTAAAAATATTTGTGGCGGAATAAAGTTTTCAGTTTCACAAGAGGGGATAAATGAAGTGTCATTTAAGTATCTTAATGGTGACGCTATGTCTGGGAGACTACTTCTGTCATACGATATAAATGAGAACAAAAATAAACAGTGTGTTCCAGAAAACGGAGAGATATCAGAGGTGATCGTTCGTGCACCAGATAATTCACATTTTGAGGTTGGTAAGTATTATTATGTGTCAATGTTTCCTTCTGAAAATAATCGTCCTATACGAGTTACCTTAAAAAAAGATTCTGAAATTGCTACATTTCTTACAAAAGGGAAAACATCAATTAAAAGGTCTGTTTTTAAGCGATTGTACAGTATGGATAGTGGCTTAATATTCAAACCATATAAAAATGGCGCCACGATGCTGCGGATGTTTCCTGATGGCGTAGAGAAAGATAAAATAACAGAGGTGTATTTTCATCCTTCAAGTAATAAAGTAACTAATATAAATTGTGGGACTGAAGATGAACCGGTGTATTTTGAACAAAAAGGGACAATTATTCATTATTATACTGAAAAAGAGTATTTCAATCTAAAACATGTCACATCCGGAATGTTCAGTGGATGTAAATCATTGGTTAAAGTTGATTTTGAGGGGATTGATACTATTGAGGCTGAAAGTTTTGAGAGCTGCTTTGCAGAATGCCGTTCGTTGAAACAAGTGGATCTTAGTAATTTTAATACATCAAATTCTGAATCCATGGCAAGAATGTTTTGTGGTTGCCGTAGTCTTGAGTATTTGGACTTATCGTCTTTTTGTACGGAAACAGTCGTTGATATGGAAGCAATGTTTGCATATTGTCTCAAATTAAAGCATTTGGATTTAAGTTCATTTAATACAAGTGCTTGTTATAACATGGAGAATTTTTTTGGAGAGTGTTTGAGTCTTCAGGAATTGGATATTGCGCATTTTAATTTTTCTTCTTACGTGGAAAGTTCCTTAGGTATGTTTTGCCATGCCATTGGTGCTCATAGCAAATACTGTGTGATAAGGGCTCCAGAAGATGTAAAAGAACGAATGATTCAAAGTATCAATGTGTATTCGAGTTATGCAAATTCCTATATTCAATGGGTTGATCCAGGAATGCCATTCCCTACATATAGTGATCCATATGCTGAATTATATAAAAGTTCGGATTTTAGTAAAGATGGTACTTATAAACAAATTCAAAAGGCAACGAAAGGAAAAGGAATCGACATCGTTTTAATGGGAGAGGCATATTCGGATAGGCTAATTAATGATGGGAAATATGATGACGATCTTAATCGTGCTGTTAATCTTTTGTTTTCAGAAGCTCCATTATGTGGATTAAAGGAGTTCTTTAATATTTACATAATGTATGCAGTATCTGAAAATGAGTCGCGTGCAGGCATTACGGCTTTTGATACTGGAATTAGTTCGAAAATTGTTGAAAACTGGATGGATCGTCGGATGTATTGGTATTTGCGTCCATCATATAATCTGGAAAATTATTTAACGATACTTTATCCTAATTGGCCTTGGATTCAAAATAGAGTCTTTCAAATAGTTATAATGAAAGATGACGGAGACTTTACTATATCTAGCCAAATTGATATGTACAAAGAAGCTGAGGTGTTGTATTGTTATCCATTTGAGGATGATAATCAATTTTATATGGAATTGAATTATGTGTTCGGTCAGTTTTTTGGGCTAGCTCCAGAAATAGAAGGAGAGTGGACTGAGAGTGATTATCAAAATGCTATCTCAAAAGGCAATGGACAAAATATTGATTTAACAGATGATTCAAATGAGGTGAAATGGAGTCATTTTTTGAATAATATAAATTATTCAAATGAGAATTTAGGTGTTTTTAAATTTGGCGATTGGACAAAATCGACAGAGAGTAGTACAATGAGCAAAGACTCTATAGGATTTAATGCACCATGTAGGGAAGCCATTTACAAAAGAGTCCATGAGATGGCTTATGACAATTGGAAGTATAATTTTGATGAGTTTGTAACCTTTGATAAGAATGTAAAGCCAAAAACTAAAGGGAGTGATACAAAGATAACGCATTTTATGAAAAGGGTGAATCCGATTGTGTTGGAATGGCCTAGGAGAAAAGATGACGAGCACATTATGTGTCTCTAAAATAATTATTACTGATATGAATTATACAATAAACTAGAATAAATGTCAATTATGGAAAACAAAAATAATTATATTGCCCCGAATGTTGATGTCATCGACATTGAGATTGAAGGTGGCTTTTGCATAGGCAGTGGTGAGGCTACCCACGAGGGAACAACCGAAGAAGACTGGGATGAGCCTCTCCCGTAAGATTTTTGTTCCATCTAAAACGTTTTCGCGGAACAAAACGCCTCTAAAAACCCATTTGGTGCAACTTAAAACGTTTATTTGGAACCAAATGGTAAGAATACTTGTGGGACAGGTGTAAAAGCTGACCGCCGGATGGGGAATCGCTCCTGATCCGGCGGCCATGATTTTCCCACCTGTGGGAATCAATATGTAAACCTAATGCTTTACCACATTTTTAGACTTGCTGTTTACTGATTTGGGATTGCCGTAGTAATCTATGTGGGAATTCCCGGACGTCTCGGTCTCGAGCTTTTGGGTGACTGTGACTGTGGCACCGGACACGCCGGACAGATTGACGGAAGCATCCTTCACGGTAAAACTCTTGCCGTTGAAAGTCGCAGTTCCGGAGGCGGTGACACTCATTTTATCTCCGTCTCCCTGGAGAGACAGCGACGACGCTCCGTCCAATTCCACAGAAACAATTCCGATTTTTCCGGAAAAATTCACAGATGAAGCACCGGAAAGATTTGCCAGCAATTCATTGGCATTGACCTCCAGAGTCTTGATCTTGCCGACGCCGCTTGCGGTGGCATTGATGATTCCGGAACGGAGATTATCGAACTTGAGCGCGGTCGCGCCAGACATTGACAGCTGGACTTTATCGGAATTTATGGAAGAAATGCCGGCTATCTCGGAAGCACCGCTGCATGTGATGAAACATGCCCCGGACTTCAGCGTCAGGTTGTCAATGCGTGAGGAACCGCTCAGTGTGATATTGGTCTTGTTCCAAGTTCCGGAAAGCCCGTCGAGTTTCGCCGTTCCGGACAATGTTACCGCCAGATTGTCCCCTGAGAAAGCCCCGCCTGATACGCTCATGCGGCTGGTTCCGTTTAACGTAACGCTCGGAAAATCAGGCGTATAAATTGTCACGGTCGCACATGGGGCGCTGATATTCGAACTGCGGTACGGATATTTTTTTATGTCCGTCACCAGCTCCAGGACGCCACCCGACTTCCTGATTTCGAACAAGTCGATATCATCCTTGTCCCACACCTCCATGACGACTTTATAATGATCCGACTTGACCAATGAAATCTTATAAGAAGTGGAAACGAATTTGCCACGTCCGGAAACTGACTGGGTTCTGGACACGGTGCGTATCGCATTGAAAGACTTGAAATCATATTCCCGTCTCATGGCAGGATTCACACCAGCATTGACCTGAATCACGGACATCGCGCAAAGCAAGATCAGCAAAAAAAGATTCTTTTTCATAACATTGAAAATTTAATTATCATGCACGGCCGCCGTCCCGATGAAATAAGCCCGGCAACATTCGCCGTATAATATTCTGATTTCGTCAAGGCTGCGGCTGCAATATTTTTTCGTAACTTCCAGTTTTTCAGTATCTTCCAGTCCTTCGGCAAGATCTTCCGGGCAATACAGCAGGCTCTCGATGACTGACGACAGGCCCATCTCGCGGCACAGCTCCGACGCCGTTTCCATCTCCCGCACCTCCGAAAGCAGCGGCGCCACGCCCTCCCGATAATTCTCCACATACACCTCCGCCGGATCAATCCGTGCTTCGCGCCCCGGCAAAATGATGACGACCATCAATGCTGCCGCCATCCCTATTAAGGTCAATGCGAGTGTACGTCTGCGGAAGCGCTTTCTTGCACGCTCCTCATGAAGCCTCCCGAGAAACGCCTGCTCCGTCACCGACGGACAGCTTTCCAGCCCTTCGGCCAGACCCCTATACTTCTCGAAATATTTCTCCATATCATTCATAATCATTGAATTTCAGCTTTTCTTTCAATTTTTCCGCAAGTTTTTTGCGTCCTCTCATGTATTGGCTGCGGACGCTGGATTCGCTGATCCCCAACATTGATGCAATCTCTTTATAATCAATGTCTTCTATAAGTTTCAATGTCAATATCGTCCGGTAGCCGTCGGGCATTGACTTCAGCGCTTCCATCACCATCGGGAACACTTTTCCGTCCAATCCGGACCAAACCTCTTCGTTGCCATCGGCAAGAACGGGTTCCGCAGAAGTGAAGGCATCGTCAATGTTCACGAACCGCTTTTCGCGGCGCAGAAAGTCAATCGACTTGTTTATACAGATCCGCTTCAGCCACGCCCATTCGTCGTCAGGTCTCCTGCTGCCCGTAATGAACCGGATCAATGTTTCCTGCATGATTTCTTCCGCTTCGCCTGATGACAAAGTGATGCGCAAGGCCGTGTTGTACAGTCTCTTGCCGTATTGCCGGAAAAGTTCCGCCGCTTTTTTGTCATCAATGTCCATTTCTTCATCCGATGTTCTATACCCTAGACGGGCAATGAAAGATTTTGTTGCATGAATTCTTTAAAAATAGTAATTTTCGGAATCATTGATAATAAAACATTGACCTGAATTATGAGAAATTTCTTGAAAACACTGGTGACGATGGCATTGTCACTTGGATGCATTGCGGTAGCGAATGCGGAGCCTGGATTGAGGGCGGAGGGCCCTCGGGGGAAGTATAAGGTGGCGAAGGGTGCGGACCTGCGCATCTTGGACGACAATATCTGGGATTACAGCAAGGACACGATTCCGCCGGCTTGGCGGAAACTTGGGGAGGACCCTCGCGACAGTGTCAGGGGGCCGCAGTTCGCGCGGTTGATATCGGATTACGCACCGGACGTGTTCGCATTGCAGGAATATTCGAAACACATGCACGACGTATTCTATCCGTTGGTGCAGAAAAAGGGATATCAGATCGCTTATGAGTCCGGGAAGAACTGGAACAACACACCGATATTCTATAAGCCGGATGAATTGGAGCTCCTTTATGTGAAGTTCAATCTTTATACGCCGTCGGAGTGGTGCAACCATGGCTCCAAGTCTTATACGTCAGCTGTGTTCAAGCGCAAGAAGGATGGAAAGATTTTCGCATTGGTCGGAACGCATCTGTGGTGGAAGAGCGACAAGGCAAAGGCCGGCAGTACGCAGGCGAGGGCTTCGCAGGTAAGGCTGATCATGGCTGAGGTGGAGGGCATTCTCGCCAAGTACAAGGATATTCCGGTGTTTGTCGTGGGGGATATGAATTGCGAGGAGAATACTGTTCCGATGCAGCAGTTTATCCAGGCGGGCTATGTGCCTTGTTATAAGGCTGCGACTGTCTATGGAGATAATCACAACGGGCATCATATATGTAGCCCGGCCGACGGATATTCTACGGCGAGCAGAAGGAAGGCGGATACCAGGGAAGGTGGCGCCATCGACCATCTGTTCATTTATGATCCTGCCGGAACTGCCGAGGTGAAGGTGTTCGACTGCATCATGGAAGAGTACACCGTAAAGCTTACCGACCACTATCCGAATATCATTGACGTGAGACTGTAGTCCGCGAGCATCCTCTTATTGAATAATTACTGATGCAAATGTTCAAATCCATCAAAGACCAGACGGACGAAGTCCTTCTCGTGAAATTGAAGCGTGGCAATATCCGCAGTTTCGAGGCGATATATGACCGCTACGCTCCGATGGTATTGAATTTTGTCCGCAAGATGATCAAGGATCAGATGCGTGCGGAAGATATTACCCAGAACATATTCATGCGGCTTTATGTCTCACAGAACAACCTGGAGCCGGGGCTCTCGCTAAAGAACTGGCTGTTCGTGTGCGCCAGGAACGAGGCGTTGGATGTTCTCAGGTCCAAGTGGGCGAAGGATGTGGCGAAGGTTCAGGAGATAATGGAAGATGCCCAGGTTTCTGTTCCGGAAGACGAGTATGAAGTTATAAAAGTTGAATATCACGACGATGCTACGGCGACAGTAGCTCAGATACCAGATTTTGTTGTGAGATGGGAATATGAGAACAGATCTTCTGTTACGCAACAATTGAGTACAGGCTTCTCTTCTACTGCAACTAGGACATCTAGCTTTAGTAACACATATGGCGTGTCTGTATCTGTCACCTCATCTTTTTCTGTAAATGTTCCTGTTGCAAGTGCTAATTTGACGATAAGTATGAATTCATCATATTCTCATACTTGGGGGAAATCAGAGACTCAATCAGATACTAGAAATTATAATTTTCCAATAAGTGTTCCTCCGTATTGTAGAATAGTAGCCGAAGCCATTGTGGCAAGATATCAACTAAATGTAGGATATACGACATACTTAAGAAGTGTAAATACAGGGAAAGAAATACGTTTGGAGGGACGTTGGAGTGGGATTGACTGTGCGGAAATTAAAGCAAAATGTACAGAATATGAACTGGATTCAAATAATATCACTAAAATAAAGACATTTAACGGAGTGCCACATGAAACAGTTGTCTTATAATAAGAATCTAAAGAGATTGCTTGTATGCCTATTTGTTATGCTTGTATCTTGTTCCGCATTGTTTGGACGCAACCCTATAAAGGATAGTAGATGCGATACTGAGTTTTTGCGGATTGTAGAAAGTATAAAACCGGGAGCAAGCAGAGATTTCGTGAAAAAACGTTTAGGAGAACCGTATAAAGTTGCATTTGCTCAGATTGCAGATAGTTGTTTATATGAACAGATGTCTTATCTCATCAATGTGAGAGCACGTGATTGCTCTGGTGGGATATCAATTCCGATGACAATTGAATATCACTTTATATTTAAAGATGGGGCTCTTATAGGTGTCTTTGAAAATGAGATGGTCTCAAATAGTGCTAGAAAACAGAAAGAAAACCATTTGACGATAGATATGTTTGGTAAATTAAAGAAACAATAAGAATCATGAAAAGATATTATAGACTGATTACAGCATTGCTGCTTGGGGGTGCCGTTGTGGGAGCCTGCAAGGACAATGAATATGATTTCAGCGTCTGCAGCATGGCTGTGGACAGGTAAGCCATCGTGGATGTTGCTGCGCAGAACCCTGGGCAGGAAGCCGTGGTGCTCGCCACGACAGCCCCTTACTGGATAGTCCAGACTCCTGACTGGATTACGCCTGACGCCACAATAGGCCACGGTGAACAGTCCATCATCACGTTCACTATAGCATCCAACTTCATAAATGAGAACACGGATATGGCTGCCAGAAGCGGAGAAATCAAGATTTCCGGTGGCATGACATCCGTATTCTCGATGACAATATCTGGGACTACAGCCAGGGCACTATTCCGCCGAGATGGAAGGAGATAGGCGAGGAACCTCGTGATTTCAAGAGGGCACCGCAGTTCGCCCGTCTGGTGAAGGACTATATGCCAGATGTATTCGCGCTTCAGGAGTGTTCCTCTCATATGCACAAGGAGTTCTATCCTCTGGTTCGGAAAAGCGGATACGTCATCGCCTGGGAGTCCAAGGAGGACTGGAACAATACTCCTATCTTCTATAATGAGAAGACGATAGAACCCCTGTATGTTTTCTATAACAAGTACACTCCGGAACAATGGTGCAACCATGGCTCCAAGTCATTCACCTCGGCAGTGTTCCGCCGCAAGTCCGACGGCAAGGTGTTCGACTGCATCATGGAAGAGTACACCGTAAAGCTTACCGACCACTATCCGAATATCATTGACGTGAGACTGTAGTCCGCGCAATCCTTTCTGCCAGAATATGTTGACAATAAGTAAAATTCAAGTATTTTATTGTCAATTAAAAAATTATGTGTAAATTTGTAGCCCCAAAATTTGGGGAAAGTAACATAAATTAAAGATTTACAATCATTTATGCCAACAATTCAACAATTAGTTCGCAAAGGACGCGAGACAATCGCTGTGAAGAGCAAGTCTCGTGCGCTGGATGCTTGCCCTCAGAAGAGAGGTGTTTGCGTACGTGTGTATACTACTACACCTAAGAAACCTAACTCAGCAATGCGTAAGGTTGCCCGTGTACGTCTCACCAACACTAAAGAGGTCAACGCATACATCCCGGGCGAGGGTCACAACCTTCAGGAGCACTCAATCGTGCTCGTTAGAGGTGGTCGTGTAAAGGACCTCCCTGGTGTACGTTACCACATCCTTAGAGGAGCTTTGGATACCGCTGGGGTAGAAGGCAGGACACAGTCCCGTTCTCTCTACGGAGCCAAGAGACCAAAGAAATCTAAGAAGTAATTTTTTTACCAATTTTCACTTTAATTTTTCACAAAAATGAGAAAATCGAAGCCTAGAAAGAGGATTCTACTTCCTGATCCTAAGTTTCACGATGCAAACGTAACACGTTTCGTGAATAATCTTATGTTGCAGGGGAAGAAGAGTATCGCGTATTCTATTTTTTACGATGCCATTGACATGGTAGGCGAGAAGATGAAAGATTCTGACAAGGCTCCTCTAGATATCTGGAGGAAAGCTCTCGAAAATGTGACCCCGCAGATTGAGGTCAAGAGCCGCAGGGTCGGTGGAGCTAACTTCCAGGTGCCAACAGAGTTGAGACCGGAGAGAAAGATTTCACTTTCGATGAAGAACCTGATTCTTTTTGCACGTAAACGTTCCGGCCACTCTATGGCAGAAAAACTTTGTGCAGAGATTGTAGCCGCTTACAACAATGAGGGTGGCGCATACAAGAGAAAAGAAGATATGCACAAAATGGCAGAGGCCAACAAGGCGTTTGCTCACTTCCGTTTCTAATTCCCGCAGACGATGGCAAAAAGAGATCTTAGATTTACCAGAAACATCGGTATCATGGCTCACATTGATGCCGGTAAGACGACCACTTCAGAGCGTATCCTTTTCTACACCGGTAAGACACACAAGATCGGTGAGGTACACGATGGTGGTGCTACAATGGACTGGATGGTTCAGGAGCAGGAGCGTGGTATTACCATTACCTCTGCTGCGACCACAGCCTTCTGGCATTATGACGGGAATGTTTATCAGCTGAACCTTATCGATACCCCGGGCCACGTGGACTTCACCGTTGAGGTAGAGCGTTCACTCCGTGTGCTTGACGGAACTATCGCTACATTCGATGCTGTAGGTAAAGTTCAGCCACAGTCCGAGACCGTATGGCGTCAGGCAGACAAATTCGGTGTTCCGAAGATTGCCTATGTCAACAAGATGGACCGTGTAGGTGCCGACTTCCTCGGTTGCGTCAAGGATATCAAGGACAAACTCGGAGCTACCGCAGTTCCTATTGCACTTCCTATCGGCGCTGAGGACAAGTTTGTCGGTATCATTGACCTTATCGACAGAAAAGCTATCGAGTACGAGGCAGACAACACCAAGCTTGTAAACTACCACGAGATTCCTATCCCTGAAGATATGAAGGGTGAGGTTGAGCTCTGGAGAGACAGGCTTATCGAGGCTGCTGCCGAGTGTGACGATGCTCTTATGGAGAAATACTTCGAGGATCCGGAGTCAGTTACCAAGGACGAAATCATTGCAGCTATCCGTAAGGGTACTATCGCGATGAAGATTGTTCCTGCTACTTGCGGTTCTTCATACAAGGACAAGGGCGTGCAGTTCCTTCTTGACGCTGTTATCCGCTACCTGCCTTCACCTATCGACATCGGAGCTGTCAAGGGTACAGACCCTAAGACCGGAGAAGAGGTTAAGGTTGAGCCTACAGCAGCCAAGCCGTTTGCAGGCCTTGTATTCAAGATTGCAACAGACCCGTTTGTAGGTCGTCTTGCATATATCAGAGCTTATCAGGGACATCTCGATGCCGGTTCATACGTGCTCAATACACGTACAGGCAAGAAAGAGAGAGTTGCCCGTCTCTACCAGATGCACTCAAATCACCAGAACCCTATCGAATTCGTAGAGGCAGGTGACATCTGTGCAGCAGTAGGTTTCAAAGACCTTCGTACCGGTGATACAATCTGTGCTGAGGATCATCCAGTTGTCCTTGAGGCAATGGAGTTCCCGGATCCGGTTATCGGTATCGCAGTAGAGCCTAAGACTCAGTCTGACCTTGAGAAACTCGGTGTTGCTCTCGGCAAGCTTGCTGAAGAGGACCCTACTTTCACAGTCAAGTCAGACCACGAGACAGGCCAGACCGTCATCAGCGGTATGGGTGAGCTTCACCTTGATATCATCGTTGACCGTCTCCGTCGTGAGTTCGGTGTGGAGATTAACCAGGGTGCACCTCAGGTTAACTACAAAGAGGCTATCACAACTACAGTTCAGCATCGTGAGCTCTTCAAGAAGCAGACCGGTGGTCGTGGTAAGTTCGCAGATATCATCGTTGAAATCGGCCCTGCAGATGAGGGAGTTACCGGACTTCAGTTCGATAACCAGGTTAAGGGCGGTAACGTTCCTAAGGAGTACGTTCCTTGCGTACAGAAAGGTTTCGAGTCAGCAATGGCAAATGGTGTTCTTGCAGGCTACGAGGTTCCTTCTCTCAAGGTTACTCTCCTCGACGGTTCTTACCATCCGGTCGATTCAGACCAGCTCTCATTCGAGATCTGCGCCCGCAATGCATTCCGTCACGCTTGCCCTAAGGCACATCCGGTTCTCCTTGAGCCTATCATGAGCCTTGAGGTTGTGACCCCAGAAGAATACATGGGTGATATCGTCGGCGACCTTAACCGTCGTAGAGGACAGATCAATGCTATGGATTCCACCGCCAACGGCGCAAGAATCATCAAGGCATACGTTCCTCTTTCAGAGCAGTTCGGTTATGTGACTGTCCTCAGAACCCTTTCTTCCGGCCGTGCTACCAGCACAATGACCTTCGACCACTATTCAGAGGTTCCGGCTAACTTGGCTAAGGAGGTTATCGAGAAGAGCGGTTACAAGGCATCCGATGACGACGAATAATTATTAACGGTAAAAAGGAGTATTTTGACATGGGTCAGAAAATCAGAATAAAGCTCAAATCATTCGATCATATGCTGCTTGACAAGTCAGCTAAAAAGATCGCTGAAACAGTGTCTTCTACCGGTGCTAAGGTTTGTGGTCCTATTCCACTTCCTACCAGTACCAAGATTTTCACTGTGAACCGCTCTACCTTCGTTAACAAGAAGTCACGTGAGCAGTTCGAACTCAATTCTTATTGCAGACTTCTGGATATCGACGAGTCTAATGCTAAGACAGTTGATTCTCTTATGAAGCTTGAGCTGCCTTCAGGAGTTGAGGTTGAAATCAAAGTCTGATAGAAATCAGCATCCTGTAGTGCTGAATTGTTTCGGAACTCAGGAAAAATAATTATATTTGCAAGACCGGTTCTTGCGGCCGGTCCTGCAATATTGGTCCCATAGCTCAGTTGGTTAGTAGCATCTGACTCATAATCAGAGGGTCACAGGTTCAAGCCCTGTTGGGACCACAAAAGAAAAAGCCCACACGAAAGTGTGGACTTTTTCTTTTGTGGTCCCTAGTGGGACTTCGTATTTCCCCCTCGGTCCCCCATTACGGGGGAAGTTTGCCCTCCGGGCTATTGCTGTCGCCCGATTGTTCAGGCGAGTTTTTACAGCCTCACGGATTCTACCGATTCGCTACTGTTTCGAGATATTTTCGCGCATGTCGGTGTCGGCTTGGATGTTCTTCATTTTGTAGTAATCCATGACACCAAGATTGCCATTGCGGAACGCCTCGGCCATTGCCAGCGGAACCTGTGCTTCGGCCTCTATGACCTTTGCGCGGGCCTCCTGGGCTTTTGCCTTCATCTCCTGCTCCAGAGCCACGGCCATTGCCCTGCGCTCCTCTGCTCGGGCCTGTGCGATGTTCTTGTCGGCATCAGCCTGGTCCATCTGGAGAACTGCGCCTATATTCTTTCCTATATCAATATCCGCTATGTCGATGGAAAGAATCTCGAATGCAGTACCTGCATCCAGACCCTTGGCCAGAACTACTTTGGAAATTGACTCCGGCTTCTCCAGAACCTCTGCATGGCTCTCTGCAGAACCGATTGACGATACGATACCTTCGCCCACACGTGCCAAAACCGTCTCTTCACCGGCACCGCCGACGAGTTGGTTGATATTGGCACGAACCGTCACGCGGGCCTTGCATATAAGCTGAATACCGTTCTTGGCCACGGCCGTTACAGGCGGAGTGTTGATGACCTTGGGATTCACCGACATCTGGACAGCCTCGAAAACATCACGTCCGGCCAAGTCGATTCCTGCAGCCGTTTTGAAATCCAGAGGAATGTTCGCCTTGTCGGCGGAAATAAGGGCATTGACCACCTTTACGACATTGCCCTTGGCGAGATAGTGCGCCTCCAACTCATTGGCCTTCAGCGTTAAGCCTGCCTTGGTGCCGGTAATCATTGCGATTACGATGGTGTTCGGATTTACGCCTCTCCAGCGCATTAGCACAAGCTGGACGAGCGGAATATGTACTCCTGAAAGCACCGCCTGGAACCATAAGGTTACCGGGAAGAACCATAACAGGACGATGAGAGCTACTAAAGCGATAGCTGCCCACAGAATCATTGGAATTCCCATAATGTTGTTGTGTTTTAATGATTTTTAGAATGCTTCATCCGGCATTACCGGCTTCACGTAGATCTTTTTGTTCTCCATGTGCACGACTTCGATTTCCGTTCCGGCATCGATCATTCCCTCCAATGCCGTGACTTCGAAGCTTTTGTCGTTGATTCTTGCCGTGCCGACAGGACCTAGCCTCGTGACGGCTTTTCCGCGGTCTCCCACGCCGACAGACTCCTCCTCGGGTTTGTTGTCGATTACCGTATCAAGTTGCAGACGCTTCCACGTCTTCGCTCTCAATGCGTAGAAAAGCAGCACGGAAATCAATACGATATTGACCAATGTCGTGATGACTCCGGCGGCTGTGCCCAGACAGGCAAATGCGTAATAAGACGACCCGCAGAGGGCCAGAAGCCCCAAGATTCCTGCGGCGCCGATGCCCGGGATAAGGAATATCTCAGCCAGGATAAGAATTATGCCTGCGATTACGAGTGTTATGACCAGTCCCATATTATCTTCAATTAATATCCATCCCACAAGATAAGCATTTTCCTGAAGAACCCGGTCAATGAAGAGCTATTTTATTTCCGACATGCCTGCAGATTCGATACGGACGTTCGTGATTCCTGATATTTTCAATGCCGAGATGACGGCATCCGCCTCTGCACGGCTGTCATAAGGGCCCAAGATGAAGGATATGACGCCGCCTTCCGTAGTACGCGCCATGTCGGCCTCGGTAACCACCTTGACAGCAGCCATTTCCGTATCATTCAACGCCGCACCGTCCGCCGGGAAAATCCTCACCTGGAACAGCTCGTGTATGGTCTTTTCCATTGCTCTTGCCTTCTGTACGGTAATCGGCTTGCCGTCCAGGAACGCGACGATGATCGCGCTTCTGAAACCGACTCTCTTGACCTTGTTCAGGTTAGCCAGGACATCCTTGTAGCTATGGAACAATCCGACGGAATAAATGCGTTTCCCGGTGCTGCCGATACGTTCAAATACAGGGCTTAATCCCTTGATTTGCTTTACAGTAGCCTTATTGGACATCAGGAATATCTGTATCTGATATATCAGCCCTCCAGGCAATGTGTTGTCCTCTGCGAAACGCCCCTCTTCAAGTACCTGGAACGTGTAGTCGAACGACGGCTTCGGCTTCTGCATCTCCAGATGAAGCGGCGCACCCATGTTCATCTTCGCGAAAGTGTAGCCCGCCGACCCGCCGACAATCTCCCTGTCAGCTTCATGCTGAAGCTTTTCAGGGTCAATGACGACGCCGCTCTGGAGGAATTCCAATTCGATTTTCTGCAATTCCCTGCTGGCTACCGCCAATGAATCCTTCAGTTTAGGGATCAATGCCTCTTTACTCAGAATAGAGGCGGCGAGTTTGCTCCTTTCCTGTCCGGAAACCTCTGTAAGCCAGCTGCGGTCCTTGTCCAGATCCGTGCTGTGCTTATATATGGAATCACGTAAAGACCTTACTTGTAACAACTTGTCGGAATATCTCCGCATGTCGGCATTGTCCTGCATATCATCAGCCGCCGCAGGGCTGCTTCCAACCCTTTCAGGGTCGTCTGCCGGTTCCAAACGACATAATTTTTCCAATTCCTCCGGACTGTCAATGGCCTTCCTCACCGGCATGCTGTCGAATTCCAGCACATAGATATCCACACTGTCCGCCTGGCAGGCGCGATTGGACGCGAACATTGAATATTTCCCGTCAGCGGTATTGATGAACAGAAAATCATCGTATGGAGAAGAATAAGGGAAGCCCATGTTGACAGGCATGCCCCAATCTTTCAGGTTTTCATCCCAATCCGAGACATAAAGGTCGTATCCGCCCATGCCATAGAGACCTCTGGATGCGAAGAACAATTGTTTTCCATCCGGCGAGAGCATAGGGTAAATTTCGTCTGAAGAAGAGGTTACCTGCTCATTGATAAGCTCCGGAACGGACCACAGAGAGTCTTGATGCTCAGTGCGATAGATGTTGCGGATGCCCTCCTGGTCCTTCGCCGACCAGTATATTTGTCCAGATCCTTCCGGGACATATGTCGCCCTCACGAAACGGTCATGCGCCGAAGAATCCAGCTGGTTCGGGATTGCCCGCCAGCTCTTGTCCGGGAGAGGGAAGTACAGGAAAAAATCTTTCAGCGAGAAACGTTTCCTCGCCACGGCGACCGGGTTGCTGCAAAAGCCCTTCATGCTGTTGCCGTTCTGTGCCTGTACCATCGCCTCGTCGATGAGGATTGACGTGAGAGAATCGGCATCAGCCTTCGCGCTCTCGAAGGCTCCGGTAGCCTCCGCGAACTTGTAACTACGTATCAATGAATCAGTAACGACCTTCAGACGTCGCATGTCCACGCTTCTGTGGTTTACATGCAATGTGTCCGTCACGTCCTGCCCCTGCATGGTGAATGCAGCGGAAACGACGGCAAATATTGAAAATATAATCTTCACTCTTTTCATAACATGGACTGCAAAAATAAGAAATTACTTGCAGAAAGTTTCTTTGTACGAAAAAATTAGATAAATTTGCACTCTATTGCCACTATTGGAAATTAATATAAATTTAAAATATTCAAACAAATGCAAAGCAAAGGTGCAATCAAACTAGTAGCGGTTCTGCTCGCTCTCGCCTGCGTCTGGCAGTTGTCTTTCACTCTTGTAACAAGTATTCAGGAGAATAAGGCAGCGAAATACGCCCAGAATGCTGTCGAAGTGTACAAGCAGTCAGCAGAATTTGCTGAAATTCCTGAGGTGGATAAAGCCTATGTGCTCGATTCTATCGCCAAGAAAGAGAATCGTTGGTACATTGACTCGATTTCAAGCGAGAAGGTCTACTTCAGATATACTTACAAAGATGTAAAGTCTAAGGAGATCAACCTCGGTCTTGACTTGAAGGGCGGTATGAACGTCATGCTTCAGGTCCAGCTCGAAGACCTCGTAAAGGCTCTCGCAGGAGAGAACAGGACTCCTGAGTTCGAGAAGGCAATCAGCCTCGCCAAAGAGCGCAGCGTGAAGTCACCGGATGATTTCATCACATTGTTCGCCCAGGCGTGGAAAGAGGTTTCAAACGGCCAGAGACTTGCACAGGTATTCGGTACATATGACCTCGCCAAACTCATCAACCCGCAGTCTACCGACGAGGAGGTTCTTTCTGTCATCAGAGAGAATGCTGAGAGCGCTGTCGCCAACTCATTCAATGTCCTCCGTAACCGTATCGACCGTTTCGGTGTTACACAGCCTTCTATCCAGAGACTTGGTAACAGCGGACGTATTCTCGTCGAGCTTCCTGGCGTAAAGGAACCTGAGCGTGTCAGAAATCTCCTGCAGGGAACTGCTTCCCTTGAGTTCTGGACCACTTACGATTATTCAGAAATCGCACAGGACCTCCAGAATGCTGATGCTATTCTCGCCCAGACTCTTGAAACATCTGGAGAAGACTCTACAGCAGTGGCAGAGACAGTGGAATCCGCTTCTGATTCATTGCTTAACAGCGAAATCGGCAAGTCAGCTGCTGCTGATGCCAAGGCTCAGGCTGCGTTCAAGAAAGCTCACCCTCTCTTCGCAGTGCTCCACCCTACTAACTATGGTAGAGGCGCTTGCATGGGTTATGCACTTGGCAGCGATACAGCGACTGTATCCAAACTCCTTAAAGCTCCGGAGTTGAGCGGTGTTCTCCCTGCAGAACTCAAACCTATCTGGACCGTCAAGCCTTCAAGCTACATCCAGGGCGGCAATTACTTCGAGTTGGTTGCCATCAAGGCTGCTACCAGAGACGGCAAGGCTCCTCTCGACGGTTCGGCAGTTACCGATGCCCGCGTATCTTACAGCGGACAGGGCATGAACAAGGGTAACCCTTCAGTTTCCATGACAATGAACGCCGAGGGTGCTTCCATCTGGGCCCGTCTTACCAAGGACAATATCGGCAAGCAGATTGCAATCGTACTCGATGACCGTGTATATTCATATCCTAACGTCAATTCGGAGATTACAGGCGGAAATTCAGAGATTACCGGAGGTTTCGACGTGGAAGAGGCTACTGACCTTGCCAACGTCCTGAATTCAGGTAAGCTTCCTGCACCTGCCAAGATCATCCAGGAGCAGGTCGTAGGTCCTACACTCGGTTCAGAGTCCATCAATGCCGGTCTCATCTCATTCGTCATCGCCTTCCTCCTGGTGCTCGCATACATGATATTCTTCTACAGCGGCGCCGGATTCGTGGCTGATATCGCACTTCTGTGCAACGTCCTTCTCCTCTTCGGTACTCTCGTATCATTCGGAGCTGTGCTGACATTGCCAGGTATTGCCGGTCTCGTCCTCACAATGGGTATGGCGGTCGATGCCAATGTGATTATCTATGAGCGTGTGAAAGAGGAACTTGCTGCCGGCAAGGGTCTGTCAAAGGCTATCGCTGACGGTTATTCCAATGCTTACTCTGCAATTATCGACGGTCAGGTTACCACACTCCTTACAGGTATCGTGCTGTTCATCTTCGGTTCAGGTCCTGTACAGGGCTTCGCCACCACCCTCATCATCGGTATCATCACATCCGTTCTTACCTCCATCTTCATCACCAGAATCATCTTCGATGACAGAGTTTCCAAGGGCAAGAGCGTATCATTCGAGAACAATCTTACAAAGGACTTCCTCAAGCATACCAAGTTCAACTTCCTTGACAAGAAGAAATATTCTTATATGTTCTCCGGAGCGCTCATCGTAATCGCGATTGCATCCATCTGCATCAAGGGCTTTACCTATGGTGTTGACTTCACAGGTGGTCGTACATACGTCGTAAGATTCGACAAGCCGGTTACTGCAGAGTCAGTCCGTGAGGCTGCCGAGAAAGAATTCGGTGAGTCTGTGGAGGTTAAGCAGTTCGGTGGTGAGAGCCAGATGAAGATTACTACCAAGTACAAGGTTGAGAATGAGTCAAGCGAGGTGGATTCAGAGGTAGAGGCTAAACTCTATGAGGCAATGAAGGGCTTCTTCGCAGAGAAAGACATTACCCTCGACGAGTTCACGTCTACTCTCGACAACCCTAACGGTATCATTTCTTCCGACAAGGTAGGTCCTACCATCGCAAACGATATCAAGAGATCAGCTGTATTCGCAGTCCTCATCGCGCTGTTCGTAATCTTCGCTTATATCGCAGTAAGATTCAATGGCTGGACATGGGGTCTCGGCGGTGTGGTTTCACTCGCACACACGGCTATCATCGTCATCGGTTTCTTCTCCCTGTTCTCCGGAATCCTTCCGTTCAACCTGGACGTTGACCAGACGTTTATCGCCGCTATCCTGACCATCATCGGATACGCCATCAACGATAACGTGGTTATCTTCGACCGAATCCGTGAGTACAAGACAATGCATCCTAAGGCCGACTTCAAGTCCAATGCAAACCTTGCGCTCAACAGCACCCTCACCAGAACCATCAACACATCCGTGTCTACTCTCGTGACAATGCTTGCAATCGCAATCTTCGGTGGCGAGTCTATCCGCGGTCTGTCAGTTGCCTTGATTCTCGGTATCTGCTTCGGTACTTACGCTTCAATCTTCATCGGTACTCCTGTAATGTTCGATGCTTACATGTGGAACGAGAAGAGAAAAGAAGCCAAGAAAGCCGCAACAAAGAAATAAACAAGGCGCTCTGACGCCTTAGAATATGTCAAGCCCCGACGGAGAACATCCGCCGGGGCTTTTCGCATATATGGCATTGTTTGTCGATTATTATATCTTTCCAGGAAAGTTCTGCTTCATAAATCATCAGGGCTACCGAACAGAATAAAACCTTAAATAAGCCCATGTTCTGGTGGATATGGAGCATAGTCCCACCATGCTGGTTATCCTTCGTTTCTGGCGGGTAATTTCAACACCAGGGCCGATTATCCGAGCCATCAGATATGGCGTGAGCATTGGTTATGCTGCAGAGGTCGGTGCGGAACACCAACACCGTGGACATAAAGAAACTCCCCGGAATCCATGGCGGATTTCGGGGAGTGATATTTTATGACAAGCCGGGTTTAACCGGCATTGACATTATTATCTGTACTGAGCGAACTCGATGTCTTTCTCGGCGCGAGCCTTGAGAGCTGAATCCTTGCTAGCCTTCTCGATATATGTCTTCACGTCAGCAGCTTTGCCCTGGCGAGCAGCGATGATGGCGCGGAGGTAGTTAGCCTTAGGGCACTGGCACTTGAGAGCGGCAGCAGCCTCAGCTGGCTTGTCGATAAGAACGTATGCGAGAGCCTCGTTGAAAGAGTTGGTACCCTTGAGAGCGGCAGCAGCCTTCTCGTAGTTGCCGTTCAGGATGTCGATGACAGCCTGGTTCTCTTTTGCACCTGCAGCAGCGAATGACTTCTGAGCAGCAGCGAAGTCACCCTTGCGGAGAGCGATAACGCCCTTAGCGTTCTCGAGGTCAGCATCCTTGGTCTGAACCTTGCCGAATGCGTTCTCAGCAGCCTTGAGGTCGTTCTCGTTCAAGTAAAGAACGCCAAGGTTGAACTGTGCACGGTCGCTGTTGAACTTCTCGACAGCCTTCTTGTAGAGAGCCTCTTTTGTTTTAGCCTCTTTAACAAGTGTAGCTGAACGGAGGAGAGCCTCTTCGTCAAGAACGTCCATGTTCTCGTCAACGAATTTGAGGAGCTCTTCCTTGGTGTAGTTCTGATACTCTACGTTAGCGATGAATCTTGCACGACGGAGCTCTGGAAGAACCTCTTTCTTGAGGGTTGTGTAAACCTCAGACATGTTCTTGATCTCGCTCTCACGAACAGCAGGATCGCTGTACATGGAAAGAACGCGGATGATAAGATCCTTATCCTCGATGTTTGACTCGGAAACGAGCTCCTGGAAGCCTTCCCAGTCCTGACCTACGCTCTTAACCTCAGGGTCGGTAACTTCTTTACCCTTAACGACCTTGCTCCAAGCCTTGTCAGCGCTCTTTGAACGCTTGTCAGAGAGTTTGGCGTTAAGCTCCTGTCCGCCGTCCGGAGATGCATAAGCTACGACTTCAGTACCCTTGAGGGTCTTTCTTTCGTTGTTCTTGATCTCATCGAGAGCAGCCTGGAAGTCCTTGATAGAAGCTGATTTGAGCTCCTTGCTGCGAACGTCTGCAGAGTTGATGGTGTAAAGAATCTGGCCTTCAGCTGACTGAGGGATAACCTCCTGATAGTTGTCAGCCTTGTAAGCTACCTTGCCGAGACCCTCACCGTAACCTACGAGCATGTAAGTGGTGTTTGCGCCGTCAGCAACCCTCTTGATAGGGAGGTCGATAGACTTCTTCTTGTATTTTACGACACCGCGAAGCTCGAGGTGAGACTGCTCCATACCCTTAACATATTCGAAGTGAACCTTCTCTGTTACGGTCTGGCCGTCAGAAGATACTACGGTGTAGTTATCCTTAACTTTCTCGCCCTGATACATGAATGGAGCCATTGTAGCTTCACCACCCTCATAAACGAGCACTGGAGTAACTTCGAGGATTGCCTTCGGGTGGAAGTAATCAGCAGGATAAGTTACTGATACGGTAGCATCGATTTTACCGGCTACAACTTCAAGCGGTGACGGATCGCAGGTAACGGTAACGCTCTCTGCCATCTCTGCCATCTTCTCAGGAGAAGCACAAGCGACAGCTGCAAGTCCGAGGACTGCTACTGCCAATGATTTGATTTCCTTTCTCATGACTGAAATAAAAATAAATTTATAATAACTGAATTGTACTTTTACCAAATTCCGCACCAAGTTACTAATAATTTTGCAATTTTAGGCAATGTGGCTTCATATTTTCAGTGTATTTTGTAACTTTGTCTGACTATGGACACACAGGATTTACAGAAACTTAAGAATAAATACGACATTGTCGGCAATGATCCTTCGCTCAACCGCGCATTGGAAATGGCCGTGGCAGTGGCGCCGACCGACCTTACCGTGCTTGTAACGGGCGAGAGCGGTGTCGGCAAGGACAATATTCCTAAGATCATTCATCAGTTCAGTCGCCGTAAGAATGCCAAATACTTCGCGGTGAACTGTGGTGCTATCCCTGAGGGAACCATTGATTCTGAATTGTTCGGACACGAGAAGGGCTCGTTTACCGGAGCGATTGAGGCCCGGAAAGGATATTTCGAGGAAGCTGACGGGGGAACATTGTTCCTGGACGAGGTCGGCGAATTGCCGCTTCCGTCACAGGCGAAACTTCTCCGCGTGCTCCAGTCCGGCGAATACATACGCGTCGGCTCGTCCAAGGTGAGCAAGACCGATGTGAGGGTCATTGCGGCGACCAATGTCGACCTTCTCTACGCCGTTTCCAAGGGCAAATTCCGTGAAGACTTATATTATAGGTTGAACGCCATCCAGATAAAGATGCCGTCGCTTCGTGAACGGAAAGAGGATATCTATCTGTTGTTCAGGAAGTTTACCTCGGATTTCTCCGAGAAATACGGCATGAGCAAGGTGTCGTTGACCAGAGACGCGATAGAATTGCTTACGCGCTACCGCTGGCCTGGCAACATCCGCCAGCTGAAGAACATTGCCGAGACGGTGTCCGCATTGGAAGGGCAGCGCCTCACGCCGGTGTCCGGACGCTGCGAGGTCGATGCCGCGACGCTGTCGACCTATCTTCCGAAGGATGATGTCAATGCCTTGCCTGTCAAGTATCATGACAGTTCGTCAGATATCTCGCAGGAAGAAAAGCAAGAGATTTACAAGGCTCTTTACAGCCTCAATGCCGAGGTGACCAAACTGAAGCAGATCATTGCCTCCGGCGGTATCAGGCCGTCTGCGGCGGAGGTGACGCAGCCCAAGCCTCTGGCAATGCCGGCAGACACTGGTTCCCGTGACGGCTATATTTCCAGACCGGAATCGGATTGGACTGACAATGAGCGTGATATCGATGAGCAGTCGACATTGCCGAGGCATGATGAAATCCATGCTGTAGAGCCCGGACACGGAGATGAGAATTTCTCCATATCGCAGTCGAATCAGGACCTGATAAGGAAAGCATTGGAGAAACATAACGGAAACCGAAAGAAAGCGGCGGAGGAGCTGGGGATTTCCGAAAGGACATTGTACAGGAAACTCCCTCCGGAATTCCGCAATTTGAAGAAGGCGGATGAATAGTATTGATATGAAATCATTTGGAAAAATATTTTCGGCGGCAGGTGTCGCATTGGCTATCATGACGGCGGCGCTGATCGTGCGTTCCTGCGGGATATATTCGTTCTCCGGAACTTCCATTCAGCCCGATATCAAGACCGTCACTATCAATTACTTCGAGTATAAGGCATTGAAAGTGAACCCGACATTGAGCAACAGCATGACGGAGTCATTGAAAGATAAATTCCGGAAGATGACGAGGCTGGAGCAGGTGGACATGGACGGCGATTTGGAGATTACAGGCTCGATTACCGGCTATGACGTGCGCGCAATGGCGGTGACGGCGAACGAGGTGGCGGCGCAGAACAGGCTCACGGTCACGGTCAAGATTGACTTTACCAACAGGAAATATCCCGAGGATGATTTTCAGGGCAAGTCTTTTTCTGCGTATGCGGATTATGACTCGACCCAGTCCCTTGATGCTGTGGAAGGCACATTGTGCGACGAGATCATTGAGAAGATTTGTGAGGATGTGTTCAATGCGACTGTGGCGAACTGGTAGAATATGGAGCAGAAAGCGATAAATCTTAAAACATTGACAATGGATGAGTTGGCCGGTGTGGTGAACCTTTATCCATGGTATGGCGCGGCGAGGAAGGAGCTCTGCCGCAGGATGGCCGGTGTAGGCGGCGAGTCGTGGGGCGTGTCCCAGTTCTCCGACCAGGCAATGTATGTGGGGGACCGAGGGTCAATAGCCGAGATTATGCACAAAGGCGATGGGGCGGATTATTCCGACAAAGGGCTGGAGGCGCTGCTGAGTTCATATATAGAGGAAAAGAAAAAGGAGGATGCTCCGGTCTATGAGCGTAAAGTCCACGTTGTCGGCGGAGATTTCTTCTCCCAGTCGGAGTACGAGAAGGTCAAAAAAGTCGAGGACAATGTTTTTGCCCGTTTCCAGCCGAAGACGCGTCCGCGTCCGGAAGAGCATGGAGATGTGTCAGGACTGGATTTCTGCACGGAAACATTGGCGCAAATTTACGCTGAACAAGGGTATTTTGAACAGGCAAAGCGCATTTACGGCAAACTAATTTTGGCATTCCCGGAAAAAAGTGCTTACTTTGCATCCCTTATTGGAAAATTGGATAATTTGATAAATAATCAGACGTTATGAACGTAATATTTACTATTCTTGTAGTTCTCGTTGTTATTGCCAGCATACTGCTTACAATCGTAGTATTGCTTCAGAATGGCAAAGGTGACAGCATGGCCAGCAACTTCGTTGCAGGAAACCAGACTTTCGGTGTAAGGCAGACAGCCAATATGCTTGAGAAAGTTACTTGGGGTCTTGTTGCATTCATCGTGATCGTTTCTGTGATTTCCTCATTTACTATGGGTACACAGGGCACACAGGTGGATATTACCAATAAGCTCGGAAACGAGACTACAGAGCAGCCTGCATTCCCTACACCTGCACCTGCACAGCAGAGCGCACCTGCAACTGAAGCTCCAGCAGCTCCAGCAGAGTAGTTTGCGACAAATGCCGGAACTGACAAATTGTCAGTAATTTCCGGAAGGGAATATATTTTGGACTATAGCCGTTTGTTCTTCGGAGCAGACGGCTATATCCCGTTAGGATAAGTCTCAGTATCAGCAGGAAGACCTGAATGATAAGCTCCAGGGGACAAAAAGGAGTTTATTATTATGGAAAATTACAACATGCAGAACAATGCCGGCGGCGGAAAGCTTGAGACATTGAACAAGTTCGCGGTGAACTTGAACGAAAGAGCTGCAGCGGGGAAACTTGACCCTGTCATCGGCAGGGATGAGGAGATCCGTCGAGTGTTGCAGATATTGAGCCGTAGGACCAAGAACAACCCTATTCTCGTAGGTGAACCGGGTGTGGGTAAAACCGCTATCGCCGAAGGTCTTGCGCAGAAAATCGTTGATGGGGCTGTCCCTGAAAACCTGAAAGATAAAATCGTCTATTCGCTTGATATGGGTGCACTTATAGCAGGTGCCAAGTATCAGGGAGAGTTCGAGGAGAGGCTGAAAGGCGTCGTAAAGGACGTTGTGGACAGCCAGGGACAGATTATCCTGTTCATAGATGAGATTCATACGTTGGTCGGTGCCGGAAGGGCTTCCGGTGCAATGGATGCGTCCAATATTCTTAAACCGGCATTGGCCAGGGGCGAGCTGAGGACGATCGGTTCCACCACATTGGACGAGTATCAGAAATATTTCGAGGCTGACAAGGCATTGGAAAGACGTTTCCAGATGGTCATGGTGGATGAGCCTACACCGGCGGAGTCCATCGCTATCTTGAGGGGCCTGAAGGAGAGATATGAGAACCATCACAGGGTACGTATCGAGGATGATGCGTTGATCGCTGCGGTGAACCTGTCTCACAGGTACATCACGAGCCGTTTCCTTCCGGATAAGGCCATAGACCTTGTGGATGAGGCCGCTTCCAAGCTTCGTCTGGAGATGAATTCCGTACCGGAGCCGATAGATGAGCTCAACAGCCAGATCCGTCAGCTGGAAATCGAGAAGGAAGCCATCAAGAGGGAAGGCGTTTCATTGAAACTTGACAAAATCAATGACCAGTTGAAGGAACTTAACGCGAAACGTGACGTTCTGATGAAGAAGTGGGATGAGGAGAAAGGTATTCTTTCCGGCATCCAGACAGCCCGCCAGCAGATGGAGGACTACAAGATTCAGGCGCAGTCCGCAGAGAGGGCCGGTGATTATGGAAAGGTAGCGGAACTCCGTTACGGCAAGATGGCTGAAGCCCAGAAGAAGATAGATGAACTTACCGCCAGACAGGCTGCTGTGAAGGATCCTATCATCACAGAGTCCGTTACGCCGGAAGATATCGCTGATGTGGTGTCCAGATGGACCGGAATACCGGTGAACAGGATGCTGGAAAGCGAGAAGGAGAAATTGCTCCGTATGGAGGACGAACTTCATAAGAGAGTCGTCGGTCAGGAGCAGGCCATACATGCCGTAGCTGATGCCGTGCGCAGAAGCCGTGCTGGCCTTTCCAATGAGAAGAGACCTATCGGTTCATTCCTGTTCATGGGCACGACCGGTGTCGGCAAGACCGAGCTTGCCAAGGCGCTCGCGGAGTTTCTGTTCAATGATGAGAACATGATTACCCGTATTGATATGAGTGAGTATCAGGAACGTCACACTGTGAGCCGTCTTATCGGTGCTCCTCCGGGATATGTAGGATATGATGAAGGTGGCCAGCTCACCGAGGCTGTAAGGCGTAAACCTTATTCCGTAGTGCTGCTTGATGAAATCGAGAAGGCCCATCCTGATGTGTTCAACATCTTGCTTCAGGTGCTTGATGACGGTCGTCTGACAGATAATAAGGGTCGTACCGTAGACTTCAAGAATACCATCATCATCATGACTTCCAATGTCGGTTCGGATATTATCCAGAGCTACATGGAGAAACTTCCTGAGGTCGGGAAGAAAGGGGAGGCTCCTGCCGAGGCTGCCGCAGCCATCGCCAAGAGAAACCAGATGTTGGGCGAATGCAAGGGCAAGATACTTGAACTTCTCAGACAGACGATCAGGCCTGAATTCCTGAACCGTATCGATGAGATAATAATGTTCGAGCCTCTGACCAAGAATGATATACGTGATATTCTTCATATCCAGATGAAACAGCTTCAGAGCAAGCTGTCCGAGGATGGTGTGGAAATCAGTTTCACCCCGGCATTCGAGGATTACATGACCGATATGGGTTACGATCCGGCATTCGGTGCGCGTCCTATCAAGAGGGTCATGCAGCGTGAGCTTGTAAACCAGCTTGCCAAGGCAATTCTTGACGGTACCGTGCACAGGGATTCTGTAATCGAGGCCGATGTTGCCGGCGGTGAGATAGTTCTGAAGAACAAATAGCGGGACGCGGCCACGGGTGATTTTGTAACTCGTTGATAAACAGATATCATTTTAGAGAGGGCGTGGAAACGCAGCCAAAAAAAGGCTACGTTTCCACGCCCTTTTTTGTAACCCATTGTGAATCAACACTGTTTTAGGCCATGGCGTGGCCGCGTCCCGCTAACGGTCTTGGGAGGGGGGTAACCCTGGAGACGCTTGCCGCGTTGCTGGGGACAGTGATTCGTTGCTGGCGTGAGTGAAAAGGCCTGTTTTACGCACGACATAGATCAATTTTGACGCGACGTGCGTGGAAAACGTTTTAGTGCGCACGGGGTGTGCCAATGATGTCGGCATAAACAAAAAGAGGCTGACCCAAAAGGGTTGGTCTCTTTTTTATATAGGGTGTCGTAGAGTTGTCGGAAGGCTTCGACAGAGTTCCGCTTCGCTCCATCCACCCTCCGGAACTTCGTTCCTCCGGGAGCCGCTCACGAGGCCGCGGCCGGCCACGCTCTGTCGGAGCCTTCCGGCAACTACACAGCTGACTTCATTGCCGGTTTTTCAGCAACAAGTGCCATACTTTGAGCCTGCTTGTGCTTGGACTTTGCTTTATAAGCAACATACTTCCTGAGGTTATGCGCCAAAGACACCAGCCCCCATTCCACCTTCGTTTTTCTCGTCGACCTCAGACGGAACCTCTTGAAGCCATGGTTGAACTTGATGTTTCCGAAGCAGGCTTCTGGTTCTATTGGCCTGTTGCTGCGATGCATCAGTCCGCGCTCGCTTGTGAGCAGTGCTTTTGCGGCGCTCCTGTATGAGTTCGCCCTGTGGTTGACCTCCATTGATCTTCGGTCGCGCCTGCCGGTATAGCACATTCCGCGCAACGGACATCTCGAACAGTCAGCCGCACTGTACACTGACGTGTGGGATACATATCCTAAGTCTGATACCGTCCTCCTGTCAGCGGTATGCTCCATGTGCTGTCCCATTGGGCACACGTAGTAGTCCTGGTCCTCATTGTAGTACATGTTCGCTTGGAGGAATGGATTTTTCAGGAACTTGCGCTTCATCTCCTTGTGGAACATGTTGTATTTCACATATGGAGTCATGCCGTTGGCAAACATGAACTCGTAGTTCTGCTCGCTGCCATATCCCGAGTCTGCTACGATTTCTCTGCTGTGGAAGCCGAACTTGTCACGGAAGGACTGCAGAAAGGGGATGAGCGTGCCGTAGTCAGTTGGTCTCCAGTACAGGTCATAATTGACAATATACTGGTTTTCAGTAGATATCTGGACATTATAACCTGGCTTGGTTTGGCCATTGTTCATGGCGTCCTCCTTCATGTGCATGAACGTGGCATCCGGATCGGTCTTGCTGTAGCTGTTCCGCTCTCCGAGTATCTCAAGATGTTTGTCATACTCATCCAGTTTCGGAAGGCTCTCTTCCTTCACCCTGGTTACGGCCTTGCGAAGCTTCCTGTCCGCAACACCTTCCTTGTCCATCTTCTCAAGGATACGGTCCGTGCGCTGTTGAAGGTCTTCCTTGGTGATCTCCTCTGGCTGTTCGGCGGCATTCTCCTCGGCAAGTGTCTCTTCGGCTTCCTTCAGGACACCATCCACCTTGGCCAGCAGTTTCTCCTTGTTCTTCTCTACGGAGCCTTTCCAGACAAAGGTGTACTTGTTCGCGACGGATTCTATCTTGGTGCCGTCTATGTACTGCACGTCCAGAGATATGAGGCCCTCGTCATGAAGCAGTTCCACGACTTGATGGAAGATGGACTCGAAGCGTCCGTCAGCAAGCCTCTCGCTCCTGAAGCGGTTGATTGTCCTGAAGTCTGGACGGTTCATACCGCTCAACCACATGAAGAACACGTTCTCCTCCAACAGGGATGCCATGCGCCGTCCGGAATAGATGTTGGTCAAATAGGCATACACGATTACCTTGAGCAGCATGCGCGGATGATAGCTCGTTGTGCCGCCACCCTTGTAGGTGGATTCAATTTCACTGATGTCGAGATTGTCCAGGATTGCATTTACGGTGCGGGCGGGATGATTCTCGGGAACGAAGTCGCCAATGCATGGAGGGAAAAGAAGAAAATCGTTCTGATTGTAATCTTTATATTGTATCTTTGTCATCGTATGAGTGATATTTGTTTTTTTGTTTTTTGCACTTCAAATATACAAAATCTTTCATACAAAAACAATAGCTATTCTTTTGATTATCAAAGGAATAGCTATATTTTGTTCGTCCAGCACGAACATACTCTAAAGGGTGCAAGTCCCTAAACCGCC
>OLXN01000082.1_pt1 | contig 78786 bp, 49 predicted proteins | sample 1674021 | NCBI WGS metagenome assembly OLXN01 (sample SAMEA103958137, study PRJEB25191) | human gut metagenome | biome: human-associated habitat [ENVO:00009003]; feature: intestine environment [ENVO:2100002]; material: feces | place: Germany | collected 2013/2015
TCTTTTTAGACTACAGAAAATCTATGCGTAATACACAGGGTTTTCCCCCTGACCCAATTCTCGGAGACACTCACTTCGATACGGAACCGGCATCTGTTTACCACTCCCATTATAATGAAAAGGTGGAGTGGCTCAACCGTGTCCAGAGGGCGGAGTTTGCCCGCAACGGCGAGATGTGGCGTGAGCGCTGTCCGAGGCTTCTGAAAAGATGCGCATGCCTGGCGGATGAGAATACCAGGATTGCATTGCAGGTAGGTGACCTCATTCAGGGTGATTGCGGAAACGGCGATGTGCACAGGAAGATGCTCGACGATGTCATGAACGCATTCAAGAAGGAATTCGGAGGTCTGCCGTTCGTCACGGTGGAGGGCAATCATGATGTCCGTGGAACTGATGCGGAGAAGGTATACCATGAATATATGCCGAAACGCATGACGGAAGAACTCGGCAAGGACATTGAAAAGACTACTTTTTACTTCAACATTGGCCCTGACGCCTTCCTGGTATTGGACTTCAACCATCCTGACGATGCGGAGATAGAGAAGATGCTTCAGGAAACCAAGGGCGCCCGGCACACTTTCATCATTACCCACGGCCCGGTATTCCCGATGGATGAGAGTAGCTGCAGGTGGTTCTTCCATGGAGGCGAGAACGAAAGAGAAACTGCTGCCAGACGTCATTTCCGTGAGGAATTCGCCAAGCGCAAAGCAATTGTGCTGTGCGGACATTCCCATGCTACCACTCTTACTGAATGGAAAGGTGACGGCGGCATCATTACGCAGATGGAAATGAGCAGTGTTTGGGCTAGACCTGAAAGTGCTGAATATGAGGTTGTAGCGGAAGGTCCTGCGGAGTATGGCATCAGAAGGATGTCCATGAAGACGATGCCTGACGGGTCTCCGATAAAGGATGAGAGCGCCCTTTTCGAGGAATATCGTCCCGGAATTACCCGTTATATCCATTCCTATACGCCGGGGTCTTTCAAATTGAATGTCGGTCCAAGGCACATAAGCATTGACTTTTATGCAGGTGATTCGACATTTAAGACCAGAACTTTCGAATTACGATAATAATCCACAAATAATATTAAAATGAGAACACAACAATTTCCGTTCGTCATTCTTTCTTCGCTGCTGCTTTTCGGAGCGGTATCTTGTGAGGAAAAGATGATTTTTTCGGTTTCCGACGACCCGGGTTATGTCAATGACCCTGTTGTCGGCATCCGTGCACTCGACGGTGACAGATGGATTGATGGAGACATCAACCAGGAAGAACGAACTATTGAATTCCAGTTCCACACCGCTGCTTCTCTCGACAATGTCGTTTGCGATGTCGAGCTGAACAAGGATTGGGCACGAATGGTCAGCCCTACGCAGACCAGAATTGCCGCCAATCTCAGAATGGACTACAAGATTACTGTAAATGACGGCGTTGACGATATCGCTTACACGATTTCCGCTTCAATGTACGATCAGGTCAAGGAAGTGAAAGCCAGACTAGGTGAAGAAACCATCGACCTTTCATTGGTGGACAACACCTATTCAGGTTCATTCTCTACCGCTTTCCTTGCTTCTGAGGTGAAGGGCGTCGACATCGATCTGGTCCTGAACAAGGATGTAGAGCTGGTGACTGACCCGAACGCCCTTAAAAACATTGACTTTTCTGATGGAAAAGGCGTGGAACTCGTCGTCCTCGACAAGGCTGTGAACCGCAAGAAGGCTTTCACCATCTATGCGAACCCTTCCGATGTTGCCAAGTTCGATGGCAGCTGGACGGAGATTACCAAGTCCTGGAGCAGTCAGTACGGCGTCAATTTCGGCAATGTGCGTCTTTACACGACATCGAATCTTATGGGCAGAGCCGGCAATCCTGCTTATGTCCTCACGATTCCTGCAGGTTATGTCAATATGAAGGTAGCTGAAAAGAGTGTCATAGGGAATGACAATATCAGAGTCTCCGCTGTCCAGAGGGACAACAGGGATTTCGTGATGTTCCTTCCTGAGGCCGGCCCTGCGGTATGGCATACCGACGGAAGCACTGCCTCATCGGGATGCGAATACTATAGCCCGTTGGCTTATGGTCCTGATGACAAGGGTGTTACCAGAGTCCTCAGAAACGATGGCTTTAGCGGAAGCAACAAGGCTTATGCCCCTGCCATGGGTATCAAGGACGGTAAAGTGAGCATCAAGCCGGCCGCTGCCGTAGACGGAAAGCTCTATTGCTATTCCGGTGCCGATGGCGCAAATCAGGCTTCATGGGATGTGGAAAGCGCATTCGGCGGTTATTTCCAGATTTGCAAGGATGGTGAGACGCTCATTTCCGGCGAGGCGGACAAGTTCTATACTCTCTACAATTCTGAATGGCGTCATTTCGACAATATGACCTGCTTCCTTACCCGAGACTGGGGCCAGTCCGTGCCGGTTTCCACTTACGACAAGCTTTACACCGGACGTATCGGCGTCGGCTGTACCGCTGATGGCGCACTTGTGATTTTCGTCTCTGAAAAATACGTGAATACCCACAATCAGGGCCAGCATGTCGATAACGGCAAGGACGGCGTAGGCAATGACAAGAAGGGTCTTACCCTCTATGAACTTGCTGCTGTCATGAGCAATCTCGGCTGCAGCGACGCCATGACCGTGGAAGACTACAACTGGTCTTGCGTAGTGCTCCAGGATGGCACGGCCAGAGGAAAGGACCTCTTCTGGACCAACTCAAGATGGTATATCACACATACAAACCCGAACTATGGCGGCATGAAGCCGGAAGGATCCGAGAATGTCAATCTCGTAGTGGCTTGTTTTAAGTAGAAAGCAATGAAAAAATTCAGATACATATTGACGATGCTGCTGGCAATGTTCGTGACTTGCAGCGCATTCGCACAGAATCGCCAGATCAGCGGTACTGTGAAAGATTCCAACGGGGAGCCTGTCATAGGTGCGGCAGTTCTCGTCCCGAATACTACCAACGGAACGTCCACCGATGTCGACGGCCGTTTCACCCTCTCCGTTCCGGAGAATACATTGTCCCTGGAAGTCAGTGCAATCGGCTATGCGTCAAGCACTGTCACTCTCGGAACCGCTTCTGATTATTCAATCGTGCTCCGCGAAGACACCACTTTCCTCGATGAGGTCGTGGTGGTCGGCTACGGCGTCCAGAAGAAGATCAATGTCACCGGCAGCGTCTCATCCGTAAGTTTCGATTCGGAGAGCATCAAATCGCGTCCGATGTTCAATGCTTCCCAGGCGCTTTCAGGAACAATGCCGGGCCTCCAGGTGATGCAGGGCTCCGGTAATCCGTACGAGGAGGATTTCTCAATGCTCGTCCGCGGTACCGGTACGCTCAACTCGTCTGGTCCGCTCGTCCTCGTGGACGGTATGGAACAGGGCCTGGGCAATGTCAATCCTTCCGATATCGCTTCCATCAATGTCCTCAAGGATGCCGCTTCCTGCGCAATCTATGGTAATAGGGGAGCGAACGGTGTCATCCTCATCACCACGAAGAACGGTTCTTCTGCTGACGGCAAATGCGAAGTGAGCTATGACTTGACGCTTTCTTACAACCAGCCGTTCAAGATTATCCACACGGTATCGGACATGGCAAGCTACATGCGTCTCTACAATGAGTCATGCACCAATATCGGCGGTATCGCGCAGTTCTCGCAGAACGTCATTGACCAGTGGGTTGCGGCAAGCAAAGACCCATGGGGACGCGCAGAGTCAGGCTATTACAATTATATGGCATATCCGAACACTGACTGGTGGGACGTCATCTATCAGAACAAGATAATGCAGAAACATGCGATTTCTGCCAGCGGTAAGGTGAAGACGATGGGATATAATGTATCATTGTCCTACATTGACAACCCTGGTATCATTGACAATACCGGTTACAAACGCTATTTCGGCAGGGTGAACGTGTACGGGCAGGTGGCGGACTGGCTGAAGATCGGCGCGCGTATCTGGGGCTACCATACGGACCAGGACAACAGCAATGTCGGTTCGCTCACATCTCTCAACACGCAGAAGATGACTCCGGACATTTATCCGTATTCGAAGTCTCTCGACCTCTACGGCGGTCCTCAGGCTTACGGCCAGGACCCTCAGGCACACAACCCTCTCGTGGATATGAATTCTACCAGAGGCTATACGAAGAATACCCAGATTTTCACTGACTGGTATGCCAACATCAAGTTCCTCAAGTATTTCAATTGGAATACTGATGTATATTACAAGGATTACCGTCAGGAGGAACAGAGGATTGATACCGGTATCGGCAAATATGATTTTCAGAATGATTCTTATGTAATCGCCCCTGCCGACCCTTCAGAGCTTTACTCCTACATGTACAACAAGAGGGAGAACTTCGTAAAGGTTTCCAGTGTGCTCAATTATAACCAGACCATCAAGAAGCATGATATCGCAGCGATGTTCGGTTATGAGATAAGCCATTTCCAGTATCGTGATTTCAGTGCCTACAAACGTGGATTGCAGGATGCATCCGTGGGAGACCTCAATGCTGTGGCAAACCCTTATTCTGCAAATGGTTACGGTACGGAGTACGCTTCCCGTTCATACTTCGGAAGAGTTAATTATGCATTCGCGGGCAAGTACCTCTTCGAGGCCAACCTCCGTGCTGACGCTTCTTCCCGTTTCGCTCCGGAATACAGATGGGGTTTCTTCCCTTCAGTTTCAGCAGGATGGCGTATGAGTGAGGAATCATGGCTCAAGAATGCACACATTTTCGACAACCTGAAGGTACGCGCTTCATGGGGCCGTCTGGGAAACAACTCCATCGGCAACTACGACTGGCAGTCCACTTACGGCACTACCAAATACGTGTTCGGCACGGATGATATAACCAACGGTATATCAATTACTTCCATCAAGAACTATGCGCTTACTTGGGAGACGACTTCCGTTACTGACTTCGGTGTGGATTTCGGTGTCCTGAACAACAGGCTCACAGGTACGGTGGATTACTACAACAAGGTTACCGACGGAATTCTCTATACTCCATCCATGTATATGGTCATGGGTAATGCCAGTGCACCTAGACAGAACATCGCTTCCGTGACCAACCGCGGTTTCGAGGCTGAGCTCGGCTGGAAAGACAGCGTAGGCAAATTCTACTACAGCATCAGCGGCAACGTTACCTATAACAAGAACAGGGTGAGCCATTACAAGGGCAAACTCAAGCAGGGCTGGGAAGTCGACGGAGACGGCAACCGCGTATGGAAAACCAATATCGGAGATGTCTCCACCGGCGGTTCCACGAGAGTAGTAGAGGGCCACATGATCAATGAATTCTATATGATGGACCCTTACAAGGGCTCGGGCAAATATTGGAATGCGGACGGTACACCTGACATCAACGGCGGTCCTGTGGACGGTATGATCCGTACTACCGACGATATGGCATGGGTTCGCGCCATGATGGATGCCGGCTATACGTTCTATCCTCAGCAGGGCATTGGCAAGCAGAAGATCTGGTATGGTGAATACATCTATGCAGACGCCAATGGTGACGGACTCTACGGAAACTCTTATGACGCTGTGTTCCAGAATGTTTCGATGACACCTAAGGTGAACTACGGTATACAGTTCTCTGCCGGCTGGAATGGTATCGACTTCTCCATGAGCTGGGCAGGTGCAGCCGGATTCTCGGTCTACTATTACAGGCAGGCAAGCAACTCGTCCAACACGATTTACGGTTATGCGATTCCTATGTCTGTAGCGAAGGACCACTATTTCTTCGATCCGAAGAATCCTGATGACCCTCGTACCAATATCAATTCCAAGCAGCCGCGTCTCGTGAACTTGACTTCATGTCAGTCCGATGCCACTTCATCATTGCACCTTTGCAAGGGCGACTACTTGAAACTCAAGAACTTCACTCTGGGTTACACCTTCCCTGAAAAGCTTACTGGCAAGATCAAGCTCCAGAAGATCAGAGTGTATGTAAGCGGTGAGAACCTGTTCGCGATCACAAGCTTCCCTGGAATGGACCCGGAAATGCGTTCGACAGCAGGCTATTCTACAATGCGCCAGTTTGCGGGCGGTTTGAACCTTACCTTCTAATTTGTTGAAATGATGAAAAAGTTAATTATAACAGCTGCGTTTGCTGCCATGGTTTTGGCTTCCTGCCAGACTCTCGACTTCGAGAGCTCATATCAGGTCGGATCCAGCAACGTCTGGAACAAGGCGACCCTTGCCCGTCAGGCGGTAAACGGTATTTATAACGAATTTTATGTGAGAGCCAGCAATACCGACAGTGAGGATAACTGGAAAGTGATGTTTGAAGCATATTCCTCCGTGATGGACACTGACAAGAACTGGTATGAGAACCAGAAAGTGTGCTACGGTGACGGAACTCCGGCCAGCGGAACCTTCGCGGAGATGTACAGATACTATTACACGTTCATTTTCCGTGCGAACGATGTAATCAGCCACATCGACAAGGTGCCTGACATGACAAGCGAAGAAAAGGCGAAGCTCAAGGCCGAGGCCAAGTTCTTCCGCGCCTACGGATATTATAATCTCAATGTCCTCTATCGTGGAGTGCCTCTCTATATGGAATACATTGAAAATGCTACGAATGCGAACCGTCCGCGCTCGACGGAGCAGCAGGTTTGGGACGCCATCATCGGTGATTTGACGGATTGCGTAAATGAAGAGAATCTTCCGGACCGCTACAAGGCCGGTTCCTCCGACTACGGTCACGTGAGCAGAGCGGTCGCCCTTGCCTACAGGGGACAGATGTATCAGTTCCTCGCTGCACGTGGAGAGGGTGACAAGAAAACGTATTGGGAGCTGGCCCTCAAGGACTTCGAGGCTCTCGAACCGATGGGGTTCGCTCTCTATCAGGGCGCCGGCAATGATAGTTTCAAACAGCTTCTCAAACCGGCCAATGAGCAGTGCGACGAGATGATTTTCTCCATCCGTATGACGCAGCAGCCGGGTATGGGTAACTCCCGTGCAGTGCTTTTCGGAAACCGTTGTACTGGTGTGACAAGCGGTGCCTGGAACAACTATCTGCCGAATCCTGCCTTCGTGGAATCTTTCGAAAATGCTGACGGAAGCAAGTTCAATTGGGATGATTACTGCCCTGGCTGGAGCGAAATGACTCCTGAACAGCGTTCCGTATTCTTCCTCCGCAACGATATGACGGATGGCGAAAAAGCCAATATGGCTTCATACGGTGCCGATATGAGCAAGTATCAGCAGTATTCCAACGAGACGCGTATCAAGGCGGCATACGATAACCGTGACCCTCGTCTGAAGATGTCCATAATCACTCCGTATTCAGAGTATTACGGCGGTATCGCAGGCGTGCCTTATACATTTACACTCAGATGGCCATACCGTACAGACGGCGCTTCTTCCCGTGACATCCGTACTGATACCAACTCAATGTTCTACTATCTCTGGAGAAAATATGTGCCGGAAGGCATTGAAAATACTCTTCGCTGGGTCTATGAGGAGGACAATATCCTCTGCCGCTATGCTGAGATTCTTCTCCGTCGCGCCGAGTGCCTGAATGAGCTGGGACGCACTGACGAGGCCGTGACTCTGGTGAATAAGGTCCGTGCCCGCGCTAAGCATATTCTCCTCAATACCAATGAGTTTACGAAGGTGAAGGACCAGGCCGACATGCGCGAGCGTATCCGCAATGAGTTCTATTGGGAACTTGCCGGTGAGGACAGCATGTATTTCAATGAGCTCCGTTGGGGAGTGTGGCTGGACAGGAAGTTCCGTGACCGTTCATCCGGTCAGACGGGTGAGATGAATACCAACGGCCTTATGCAGATCTGGGGAACCAGAACTTATACTTGGTATGCTCTCGGAAATTATGTGGAGACTTGGCCGATTCCTGCAAAGGAGCGTGAGATGAACTCAAGTCTTACCCAGAACGATGGTTGGAGAGACTAATTAAAATGTCAATCAAAATGAAAAAAATCTTATATACAATTTCAATGCTCGCCGCTCTTGTGGCACTTTCATCTTGCGAGGAAAAAGTTGTTGACGAGCGCCCTATAAAACCTGATACGGGAGCGGGCGACGGGTATTTTACCACCTCATATCTTAACCCGGTAATCAGAAACAATGCTCCTGACCCGTCGGTTTTCGACGATCGTGAGAGAACGGGATATTTCTATGCCTACAGTACACAGAACGGTACGAGCGGTACCTCGGACGTGGTCTACATGCCTGTTTACAGGTCTGTCGACATGGTGAACTGGGAGCTTGTGGGCAATGCTTTCGGCGGTATGGAAAGACCTCAGTGGGTCCCTGATACCAGAATCTGGGCTCCGGATATCGAATACATTGACGGACGCTATTGTCTCTACTATGCTGAAGGACATTGGGATGACCCTAAGAGGAGTGCCTGCGGTGTGGCTGTTTCTGACAGCCCTACCGGGCCTTTCAAGTGGACCGGCCTGAAGGATATCAATCCGCTGGCAGATGAAAACGGCAAGCTGGTGGACTATGCGTCTACCGGTGTGTCGAATTCCATTGACCCGGATATCATCCGCGATGAAATTACCGGAGAACTCTATCTTTTCTGGGGCAGTTTCGGAAGTGATTCCGGAATCTGGGCCATCCAGCTTACTGATGACGGTCTTGCGATTGCCCCAGGCGCGAAGAAGACTTTCATCGCTTATGAAATCGAGGGAACCTATATGCATTACAAGAACGGTTATTACTACTGCTTCGGTTCCAAGGGTTCTTGCTGTGAGGGTGCCAATAGTACCTACCATGTCGTAGTGGGCCGCTCGAAGAACATTCTCGGACCTTACGAGGGCAAGGACGGCAAGCTCATGTCTACCAGGAACAATGCTTTCGACAATGATAACAATACGATTCTGAGAAGTCCTGTTTCAGGTTATTTCGCAGGAACTGGCCACAATGCCGGTATTGTTACTGATGACAAGGGCAAGGACTGGATGTGCTACCATAACTATTGGGCAGGCAACCAGTACAACGGACGTTGCATGTCAATGGATGAAATCGTATGGGGCGACGGCTGGCCGTCTACCAAGACAGGTTATCCGTCAGAGAACAAGGTTGCAGGTCCTACATGGAAGAAAGTCGCTGATTCCAAGGCTGTTGCCGCACCGGTGGACAATTCCGGCTCCAAGTCTCTGGTCGAGACAGGTGATTCCTGCGGTTGCCGGAATACGTGGAAATACTCTACGGAGAATAAGAATAACTATGAAATCAAGATGATGTATGAATAGGATTATGAAAGTGTCAGCATTGTTGCTGACGGCAGTTTCGCTGGTTGCCTGTGTCAAGGAGGTCTCAGCTCCTGTTCCGAACAAGCGTCCTGAGGTGGAGGTCAAGTTGGATACGGTCCTGGTGGAGACCACGTTAAAGGCGAAACTTGGAGCATCGCTTTCTTCTGTATGGAATGGTGATGTGTCGATATATGACAATGTCGCAAAGCATGAGGCCAATGTCTTCAAGACGACTTCTTCGGATGGAGTTTCAGCTGTCCTTTCAGGTCAGTCCTATGATCCGAGCGACATGTATTACGCATTGTATCCGTCTGCCGCTTTCGAGTCTTTCTCCGAAGGCCATGCGGTCCGCACGGTTCCTGCGGAGCAGAAGGTCTGCCGTACCGATGATGGTGAGGCGCTTCCTGTTACTCCGCAAGTGGCTTTCGCCCAGGCACTTGAGACGTCTCTGGCTTTCCGCCCGGTAGCTTCATACCTGAAGTTCAACATGGTAGCAGAGGATGTGAAGTCATTGAAACTTACAAGTCTTGACGACAAGGTCATTGCCGGAGCTTCTTCCGTGGACGTGTTCAGCAGGGATGTTGTCGGCAACGGCAGCGAGAAGGTCATTGTCATGACTCCGCCGGAAGGCGAAATCTTTGCTCTCGGCACCTATGTCGTGGAGGTTCTTCCGGGTACCTACGACGGCGGCTTCAAGGTGGAACTGGCCTTCGAGGGTGACTTGACCTTCACCAACACCTTCGCATCGGGTTTTGTGGTCAATCCGGGAGAGGTTGTCGAGCTCGGCAGCGTATTCAGTCCGAAAGTTACCGCACCGGTTCTGAAAGAGGCGGTTACTGCCTTCACTGATGCGCATCTTTCTTGGGACACCATCGAGAGTGCCGAGGGCTATAAGGTTTATGTCAATGGCGTACTTGCCGGTGATGTCAAGGAATGCAGCTACACGGCCAAGGAACTTCCGCAAGGCGCTGAATGCAGTTTGAAAGTTGAGGCTTACAATGCCTATTCATCCGCTTCTTCAACCGTGGATGTGAAGACCAAGGGCTTGCGCAAGAATGATGTCAGCACCGGTACCACATTCCTCTGCATTGACTGGGATGCCATTTGCAGGACCAGAAATGATGGTTATGAGCAGGCATACCAGGTACAGATATTCGAGGATGAGGCCTGCACCAAGTTGGTTTATGACTTTGTGCCTTATGACGGACAAAAGCTCCCGTATCCATGCTTCGGCAATAGTTCATACTTCGGTCATACGTCCCAGCTTCAGGACGGAATAGAGTGTGTGAATTACCTGACTCCTACCAGAGTGTCGATCGGTGGACTTTATCCTGCGACTACTTACTATGTGCGCATAAGGACACTCAAGTCGATATCCATGAAGAATGGGTTGGGTAAGGCTAACGTGACATTGACCAATGCCTTCGGCACATCTGAATGGTCGCAGCCTGTCGCCATGGCAACTGACAATGAGAGAACTCCGGATGAGAGGACCGTGTTCTATACTGGTTTCAATGATTTCTGCGTACAGTCAGACTACAAGGCCTGGGCGCCTGGCGCAGTTCCTGCCGGAAGCATCGCAGGTACGGCTCTTGGAGGATGTTGGATTCCATGGAATCATCCTAATCGCAACAAGGCCATCGGTTTTGCCTTCTATCCTCACGGAGAAGGTCAGCACCAGACCAACACCTGGAATCTTACGGCTGACGGCAAACATGTGGACGGTACTTCAGGCAATGTTACAGGAGGTTATCTGATAGGTCGTGCCAAAGGCTCTGTAAATGCGATTACAGGTGATGTCTCAGGCTGGATTTTCGGCCGCTGGTCACGTCCTTTCATGGGAATGGTAGGTCTGGACGGCGCACCTACGATAGTCAGCACTCCGGCGATTCCTGCCGGCAGAGTTGATGAGGCCGGTTCGGAATGCACGATTTCCTTCTCTGCAGTTGCACGTGTCCGTCCTCAGGACAATTACTCCGGCACGCTTCAGGTCAATGTATGGCGTGCGGAAAGCAAGAAATGGGAGACTATAGGAATAGTCTCGTCCGATGCTTTGCTTCCGTACACTCCAGGGGCTTCTGTATCTGAATACAAATGCGATTTCACCGGGCATGTGCATATGTTCAAGACGACACTCAAGCCTGGTGATGCGGTCGAACTTCGCTCGACCAAGGCGGGAATAATCCTCGTGGATGATTTTACTGTGACCAGAGGAAACAATATTGACGGTGTCTCCAGGGGAGATGTAAACTGGTAGATTGTCCTGTTAAATTTCAATTCAAGTTTTGCAAGTTGTCAAACTTGAAGTACAATATAATGGAAATGAATAAACGAATAACAAATATTTTGGGCGTTGCGGCATTGATGCTGAGCGCATTATCCTGCAGTCGTGAAATCGGGCCTGTTGAAAACAACCGGCCTGATTCCGAAGCCCTTGTTTTCAAGTGCTCGATGGTGGAGACGAAAACTGTCTATGACGGCGGTACTACGGTTTCCTGGAGCAAAGGTGATGTCGTGAAGGTTTTCGATGCCTCCGGTGCAAGCGATACCTTTACCATTGACGAGCGATGCGATGATTTCGAGTTCGCTACCAAGAAATTGGGGGCAGGTCCTTATTATTCCATAGCCGGCCCGAAAGGCGTGGTCGATGCCGTGGCTTTCAATTCCGGTGAAAAGCAGATGAATTTCCCGATGGGAAGCAGTTTCGACGGCAGTTTCGCCTCGTCAGACATTCTGGTCAGTATGACTTCCGATACGGAACTCCGCTATCATCATGTTCTCGGTTTCATCGAGTTTGAACTGGCCAGGGCAAGGAAAGTTGAATTTGCCGGAACCGGCGTTTGCGCCGAGTCTATTAGCCTCACTTTTGATGCCGAAGGCAAGTGGTCGATGAAGAGCGTGAATCCTTCGGACAAGATCACTGTAAATGCATCCAAAAGCGGTACGTACTATATTCCTGTCATCCCGCAGACTTTCGAGAAAGGATTCTCGTTCAAGACTATTGATGCCAATGATGTCGTAGTCGAAAAGTCTACAGCCAAGTCGAATACGGTTCAGGCCGGACAGGTTCTTGCGGCCGGTCGCCTGGGTTCTGAATATGAGGTGGATGATGACGGACGTGCTACTGTGAAGACTTCAGAGCAGGGCTATCTGGAGGTGTATTTTGCCAACAAGAAGAACAGCAAGTGCGTGATTCTCTATCCTGGCGGCGGCTATGCGGTGCATCATGCCGGAGGTATTGCCAGCATAATCGAGGATTTCCGCGGCTCTGACGTTACCCTTATCGTGGACTACTTCACTCTTCCGAACAAGGGTTTGCTCCGTGACCGTTCTCTTGAGGATGCCAATGCTGCGCTTGACTTGGCTTGGAAGAACAAGGCTTTGTGGGGAGGATATGAGAAGGTAGGTCTTATCGGCAATTCGGCAGGAGGACATCTCGCAGGATACATCGGGCAGACGCGGCATGATGACGTTGATTTCCAGATACTTATCTATCCTGTCGTGACGCTTGCTCCAGGCAAGACCCATGAGGGTACCTTGCTTTACTGGCTCGGCAGTGCTCCTTCGCAAGAGGAGATTGACAAGTATTGCAATGAAAAGCATGTGTCGCTCCAGACGCCTCCGACCTATGTTTCCTACAGTACCGGAGACACGACTGTCCCTCAGGAGTACAACGGCAAGGCAATGGGTGATGCGCTCCGTGCCATTAACCACCCTAATTTTGAGGTGCACGTTTATAACGATAACTCTCACGCCACCGGCAATTGGCCTGACTGGCCTGAAGCTCTATTCAAATGGCTTGATAAACTGGACAAATAGATCATGCTGTGTAGCAACGGAAGTCCCGGCGGGGGTGAGACCTCTGGAGGCATGGTCGCCCATGACCTTGTGAATGGGTGTCAGGCGCTAGCCTGACGGGATGAGCGAAGCGAACCTCCAGAGGTCCCACCCCCGCCGGGGCGCGTCAAAGGGCGACATAAACATCATCATGATTACCTCCGGAGCAAGCTATCGGGACGCGGCCACGGCAAGATACGTAACTTATTGATAATTAGATACTATTTTAACAGTAGCGTGGAAACGCAGGCTTTTTTGGGCTACGTTTCCACGCCCCGTTTTATAACTCATTGAAAATCAACGCTTCCAGAAATAACGCGTGGCCGCATCCCGCCAGCGAATTTCAATGTGCTATGAGATGCGCCCCTGGCGGTCTTGGGCTAACCCAGAAAATGCTTCCTCTCGTGCGTGAAATGGCGCGTTTTGCTCACGACATTACATTTTTTCATCACGACGTGCGTAGAAAACGTTTTAATGCTCACGAGGAGTCACATAACAAGGAAATGATCATCAGTAAAGACCATGTGGCAGAGAAGCCCCAGCGGGGGTGGGACCTCTGGAGGCATGGTCGCCCATGACCTTGTGAATGGGTGTCAGGCGACAGCCTGACGGGATTAGCGAAGCGAACCTCCAGAGGTCCCATCCCCGCCGGGGCGCGTCCAAGGTCTACACAAACATCACCATGATTACCTCCGGAGCAAGCTGCCGGGGCGTGGCCGCGTCCCGCCGGAGGATTCCGCCGGTCCTCCCCACTGGCGTGGGTCCCCTCTTTTCGGGAGCCAATGCCGACTCCACCCTCCATCCCCATCCGAGCGTCATGAAACGTAATGTGATGGTAGTGAAGACATTGCCAGCGTGAAGGATTGATGAAAGGCTTATCGACTTGCCGGCTGTCAAGGGGGGCTTACCGGAAAGTATATCTCAGACCGAAACTCAAACTGAAATCAGTGGGCTTGTCAGAATAAATGGTGCGCACCTTGGAATTATTGCTGAAATGGTGGCTGACACCCGGCTCCATGTAGAGACCCAGCTGCGGCAAGATATTTACCTGAATGCCGGCCGCGCCGTTTACTGACCACTGCAATCCTTTCTGCTTCAGGGATGTAGACGAAGAACCATGATACTTGCCGTCAAGATACTCATCAGTCTTCAATGAACCCCTTACGCATTTTTCCATGAGACCGCCGGCAGTTACATATGCATTGAAATACCTGGACGAGAAGATGTTGAACGAAAGATTCAGCGGAATGCCTAGATAATGCATGCTTTGGACACCCTTGCTCCAGCTGCTCACGGCACCCTCCTTACCAGTCTTCAAATCAGACGACAAGAACGAATAAGTGAGGCCGGACTCGATGCCGAGAAATTTATTGAAATCGTATCTTATTGATGCTCCGATTTTTACAGGCATCTTGTGTGAATATTCCGTGCTTACCTCCGGCTGGTTGTAGACAATGACGCCGGCCGCGCTCTCCACCCTTCGGTCTACCCAGTCCGCACTCGACACGCCGCAATCCAACGGGTTCGCCCCTAGCGCAGCCGCAGTCGGTCTGCTGCTCAATGAAGATGCTGAACCGGAACCGTTTACGGACAATCCTGCCGCGAGCTTGCCGCCACGTTTTGTCCTCTGCAACTCAGGCTCCGCCAAAAATTTCCACGCATCAGCGAATCTGCCGCCGTCTTCATCCGGCTCAATGTCCTCTTCCGTGTCCGGCTCAATGTTGCCCTCAATTTCATCCTTCTCGCTGGTCTCAGCTGTCACCCCGACGACCTCACCAGACGACTCCCCGACGACCTCACCAAACGGCTCCCCGGCAACCTCATCGGACGGCTCACCGGAAAAATCTCCAGACACCGCCACGCCACGGAAATCCCTCACTTCAGTCTCCACATAACGCCTCGCCTGACTGACCTCGGGAACACTCGTAATATCATTGTCCTGAACGACTTGCGCCGAAACGACAGGCTCATGCCCGACCTTCACCGCCTCTGCCGTCATTGTTGCCGGAACATCCTCTTTTACATTGAAAAACAACATTGCACCGAACAATGCCGCAGCTGCGATTGCGGAACTAGCGAGAAGCCACAAGGGAACTGCGCGGCGCTTGTTTCCGGTGAGACCGGCCGCTGCACTGATGCCCGCCCACACGCTGTCCGAAGGCTGCTCCGAGTAGCCCTCCATCTTGTTTTTCAGTTTATTTGTCCAATCCATCATTGGTGCTGCTTTACATAATCATTGATTTTCTTCGCCAGAATCTTTCTGGCCCTGTGGAACTGGGAAGCGGAAGTGCTTTCCGTGATGCCCAACAGGTCCGCTATTTCCTTGTGCGGTTTTTCCTCGAAAACCACCAGGTTGAATATTGTGCGGTAACCGTCCGGGAGCTCCTGTATCATCTTCTGTATCACCTCCGGAGGAACCGACTCCACTTCCGGATCATCGTCTTCGTCCGTCATGTCAGGGAGCCGGTCCCCGTAATCTATGAAACTGCTCTTTTTCTGCTTCCGGAGATATTGCAACGCCTCATTTACCGTGATTCTGCTCATCCATGCCTTCAGGGAACCATTGCCCTTCCAGGTGAAAGAACCTATTGAAGAAAGTATCTTGAGGAAACTGTCCTGGAGAACATCCTCAGCGGCGGCATGGTCGGCTATGTATCTGGAACACAACGCCAAAAGATACCCGGACGACTCATCATACAGCTTCTTCACAGCTGCATTGCTGCCATTCCGGATATCCTCTGCAATCTGCTTTTCAGAATATTTGCCGAGTCCAAACAATTTCATGCCCCATCACGCTGCAATTCTTCTGCCAGAAATTATTTGCCGTCTCCGGGGCGGGTCTTGTAATTGAACTCGATGGTCTTGGTCTTGCCTGAAGGAGCATTGTACCTGACTTTCAGCTTCACTGTCTTGCCTTCAGTGTCAGGAAGTTGGTTCAATCTGAAAGCGACGTATGCCTCTGTAGGAATCTCCTTGATGTCGCCATGGTCGTTGTGCCTGAACTCTACCACATACGGGTCGGACGGGTCTACGCCTGTGACCAGATTCACCTCGTGCTTAATGTAATTGAACCTGCTCCACAATGCCCTGAATCTCAATGTCAGATAGCCGTCTTCGCATACGGTAGGGAAGGCGTCAATGATTTCCACCGGATCGCTGCCATATTTCTCGGCATCTTTCTCCGCGCCCTCTGAAGCTACAGTCTGTTTGGTAAGCAATGCCTTGAGCCAGAGAACGTTGCCGATCTGCACTCCTTTGGACTCGCTTTCCAACTTATAGTTCGTGAATGCGCGTACTTCCTTGTCACCATACGGGGATTTGGTCATGTTGGAAGGATAAATAACGGTGTTGTCATCCAATTGAAGATAAAACTTGTCGCCGTCCGGCTTGACCGTAACCACTGCGTTCGGTATCAAATCTTCGTATGAAAATCCGTCATCCTTCGTGCATGACTGCATTGATACTGCTGCTCCCAATACTGCAGCAATGATAATTCTACTTGTTTTCATATCGTTTATTTTTAATTTCCATATTATAAATGCAGTCTGGCGAAAACATTGCATTATGCCATGCGAAAAAAAATTCGTAATTTTACGTGTTTTTGGTAATTGGACATAATTATGAATAAAAAGAATATTGCGTTATCATTTGCCGCAGCCCTTTTATCGGCGACATCTCTCTGCGCAGCAGGCGGGACGAATGCGGTTTCAGGCAATGTCCCTGAGGCGTATGAGATTTCACAGACGAAAAAGTCACAGCTGAAATATGCCAGGGAACTGCTTGAGCATGGCATGTATGCCGAAGCGCGGAAAATCTTCTCGGAGTATCCTGCCGATCCTGTCGCGGGCGGTTATGCGCTCATGTGCGATGTCAAGATGAAATCCAACGGCTATGAGACCAAACTCGCGAAATATATTTCAATGTTTCCCTATTCCGGACTCGTTCCGCAGCTCCGATATGAATATGCATTGAACCTCTTCGATGAAGCCGACTATAAAGCAGCTTCGGCGGAATTTGCATCTGTCAATCTTTCAGGACTTTACAGGAACCAGCTTGCGGCATACACATTCAAGAAGGCATACTCGGATTTCGAGATCGGCCATGAAGAAGCCGCATTGCAGGGCTTTATGAAAGTGTCCGGAATGAAGAAAAACGACTACCAGGCACCGGCCGCTTATTCCATTGCATATATATGGTACGAATGGGAGAATTTCAGCGAAGCCATGAATTGGTTCGAAAAGTCTGAAAAGGACCCTCGTTTTGCCGACGTCTCTTCCTATTATATAATGGAGTGCCGTTTCATGAACAAGGACTACCGTTATGTAACCGACAATGCTGCCAAGATGTATGCTTCCGTGCCGGAAGAACGTCGTCCGCACCTTGCCCGCATAATCTCGGAATCCTATCTGGTACAGGGGGATGCGGAATCCGCGAAGAAGTACTATGACAGGACCGACGTGGTAGCGGGAAAGACCAGGAAGGACTATTTCTATGCGGGCTCATTGTTGTATGCGCTGGAGGATTTCAAGGGCGCTGTCGACAATTACAGCCTAATGACCGACCGCACCGACTCTCTCGGCCAAATCGCCAACTACCAGATGGGTTACAGCTATATCCGGACCAAGAACAAGGTTGCGGCAATGCAGGCCTTCAAGGATGCCTCGGCCTGCAGCTATGACAAAGCCATTCAGGAAGATGCCTATTTCAATTATGCCAAACTGGCATTTGACCTGAACAATGACCCGTCCGTGTTCGACAGCTACATCAGCACATATCCGAGCAAGGCCAAAGGAGACAAGATTTACAGCTATATTGCCCTTGCAGCATTGTATAACCATGATTATGCCGGTGCGGTAGAAGCTTACGACAAGATAGACGTCCTGGATGAGGACATGAAGAACAACTACATCAAGGCCAACTATCTGCGTGCTGACCAGCTCATTGAAGCGGGCTCATATCGGAAGGCGGTGCCGTGCCTGAAGGCGGCTGCGTATTATTCCGACAAGCGTTCTGCCTTCAACCAGCTCTCCCGTTACTGGCTCGCCGAAAGTTTATACAGGTCCGACGACTATGCCGGAGCGGCAGAAGGATACAAGGTATTGTACAATGCATCAGCACTTTACGGCCGTCAGGAAGGCGGACTTCTCCCTTATGACGTGGCATATTGCTACTATAAATCGGGAGATTATGCGAGTGCGGAGAAATGGTTCGACATCTATCTCCAATCCGGAGACAAGAAAGGACGCAGGGACGCATTGACCAGAAAAGGAGATACCTATTTCATCCGCAAGGACTATCCTGCGGCGATCAAGTCTTACGAAACCGTCATCGCGGAATATCCTCAGCTGGATGACCTTTATCCATATTACCAGGCCGGACTCTCTTATGCATTGACAGACAAGCAGAAAGAAGAAGCGGAGCTGCTTGCGGCGACATTGTCGGCGCCGGTTTCGGCCGCATTCTGGTGCGAGACGGAATATGAACTCGGACGCGCTTACATGCATATCGGCAGCAATGCGCAGGCCTCGCAGGTTTTCGCGCGTATCGCTGATGAAGGCCGCGACTCGACTTACCGCGCCCGCGCGCTTATCGGCCTGGGCATGATTTCGGCCAATGAATCCCAATACGACCAGGCATTGGGCTATTATAAGAAAGTGGTATCGGAGATGCCGACTTCGGAGTATTCGGAGGATGCCCTGCGTGCCATCGAGGCCATTTACCAGACACGGCAGGAACCGGAACAATATTTCGCTTACCTCAAGACATTGTCCGGAAAACAGGCGTCTGAAGAGGATAGGGAAAGCATTTTCTTCAATGCCGCCGAGCAGATTTTCTTGGCGGAGAACTATCAGAAAGCCATTACCTCGTTGCAGGCATACATTGACGAATATCCTCAGGGTACTGATGTGAATCTGGCGGAATTCTATATGGCTGAATCATATAAGAACATCGGAAAGAAGGAGCAGGCATGTGACTGGTACAGGAAGGTGATTGAAAGCGGCGAGGGCTCTTTCGTCGAGGCTTCTTCACTGAATTTCGCGAAACTGTCATATAGCCTGGAGCGTTACAAGGACGCGTATGCAGGGTATGAATCGCTGCTTGCCAATGCCAAGATCGAGAAAAACAAGCATACTGCCATCATCGGAATGATGAATTCCGCATATTCGGGAAAAGACTGGCAGTCAGCCATTTCCAGTGCCGCGCAGGTGGCAGCCGACAATCGCAGCGACAAGGATGACGTCCGCAGGGCCAAATATGTGGAAGCCAAGTCATTGCTTGCCACGAGCCAGCGTGAGAAGGCATTCACGATACTCAAGTCACTTTCCTCTGAAACTGCTACGCCGGAAGGCGCCGAGGCTGCATACCTCATAATTCAGGACAGCTACGACCAGGGCAAGTTCGAGGAAGTGGAGACATTGGTATACAAGCTCTCGGATTCCGGTACGAACCAGACATATTGGCTTGCAAAGGCGTTCATTGCGCTGGGTGACTCATTCGCCGAGAGGGGCGAGATGAAGCAGGCGAAGGCCACGTTTGAGAGCATCAGGGACGGCTATACGCCTGAAGGAAAGGCTGACGAGGTTCTTGACAATGTAAACATGCGTCTGCGCAAAATCGAGGAAAGGGGAGAGTAATTTATTCTGAATCAATATGAAAAAGATATATCTTTCAGCAGTATTTTTCATTGCGTTGTCGGCCGGGGCACAGAACCTTAACCCGACAGTTTCGGTAACCAGAGATTACGAAGGAAAACTTATGGAGGTGCACAAGCCGTCCATGGCCATGTTCGTGCCGGATTCCCTGCATAGATTCGACCTGGATTTCGATTATTCCGTTTTCGCGAATCCGTACAAGGGAGCATACGATTTCAAGCCTTACGTGCTGGAAATGCGTCCGGATGCGGAACCATATTCAGGCAGGAAACTGTATCTGAAGGCGGGTGCGGGATATCAGCTCAGGCCAATGCTGGACTTCGTGTGGGAGCCGCAGCTGAAAACGCCGAAATTCAAGATGGACGTTTATGCGTCGCATCATTCGTATATCGGTGATTATAAGAACATTGAGCTAAATTCTGACAATAAGCTCGTGAGTATGGGCAATGCCGGTAATGGTTATGATATGTATTCCAATGCCGGAATAAACGGGCAGGCGGACCTGAATAAGGCGAAGTTGTCTTTCGATGCGGGCTATGTAGGGATTCATACGAAATTCGGAGGCAATGCGACCGGTTACAATGCTGCTGAAGCAGGCTTTCGTGCAAAGTCGGAGAATGATGCCGATACCTATTTCTATTACGATGTGGACTTTAGGTATCATGGTGCAAATCAGGGTATTGGCGATGGCGTTGCTGCGGGAGGCCGCTCGTTGAGAATGAATGACATAGACTTCAATGTGACTTTGGGGCCTGTGATGCATCAGTATCATAGCATCGTGGCGGATTTCGGCGTGGGGCTGTCATATTACCGCGGGGCGTTGGCGACCGATGTGGGGACGGCTTACATTACTCCGAAATATGTGCTGAACAAGAACCGATGGCGCCTCCATGCCGGACCGAAATTCAGTTTCAATATCAGTGACAGGGATGGTGCGGATGCGCTCAATACCAATAAAGGTATTCTCATTTATCCGGATGTCTATATCGGATTCGAGGCGGTACGGAACTATATGAACCTGTATTTCAAGGCTGAGGGCGGCGATTACAGGAATCCGTACAAGGACATGAAGGAGAAGTTTCATTTCATGCTTCCGTATTCCAAGATGTCCAATAATTCAGTGATGCAGGCTGATTTCGCGCTCGGTTTCAACGGCAATATCAGCAGCCGTTTCCGTTATGATGTCCGTGCCGGTTTCAGAAGTTTCGAGGCTATGCCGTTCGATGTCGTGCTGGGAGATACGTCTTATAGCCCACATCTGTATTCGACTGGTTGGGATTATTATGACGGTACTGCCGTGTACTCGGAAATCCGACTTCAGTGGGAGTCGAAGGACTTCGTCCTGGATTCCAGATTCAGTGTCAATGATACCAGATTGAAGAATCGTAAAAATGTGGATTATCTGTGTTTCGAGCCGGCAAAATTCAGTGGGTTCGTTTCCGGAAAATATAATTGGAAGAAGAGGATTTTCGCCGGTATTACGGCGGAGTTCGCTTCAAAGCGTGACGGAAGAATGACGCTGATATATAAAGATGCTGCCGGTATGCCCGATATTACTTTCTCTGCTGCGCGCATACCTGGCTGGATGAATCTCGGCGTTTATGCGGAGTTCGCATTTACCAGAAAATTGTCGTTCTGGATTCGCGGTGACAACTTGCTCAATGCAGATATCCAGCGCGTTCCGCTATATACCGAAGGCGGAATCGGCGCCACCGTCGGAATTTGCCTGAATCTATAATTTTTACTATATTTGTAGGCTTATATTTAGCTCCGGCAAGTTACCAAACTTGCGAAAATTGAGAGGAAGCAAGTACCAGACTTGCGGAAATTGAGAGATAACAATTAAATTTATTAGGATGGAAGAGAACGAAAAGATGCGCGAAGCCGAAGAACAGTATTCGGCGGGCAGTATCCAGGTCCTTGAAGGACTTGAGGCTGTAAGGAAAAGGCCATCAATGTATATTGGAGACGTCGGCGTGCGAGGTCTTCATCATCTTGTATATGAGGTCGTTGACAACAGTATCGACGAGGCCATGGCCGGATACTGTGACCATATCGAAGTCACCATAACAGAAAATAATTCTATCCGTGTCCAGGATAACGGTCGAGGCATCCCTACCGGAATGCACCCGAAAGAACACAGGTCTGCGCTTGAAGTCGTACTCACCGTGCTCCATGCCGGCGGTAAATTCAGCAAGGACAGCTACAAGGTCTCCGGAGGTCTCCACGGCGTCGGTGTATCCTGTGTCAACGCATTGTCCGACAGCCTTATAGCGGAAGTCCACAGAGAAGGCAAGATCTATGAGCAGAAATATTCCAAGGGCAAGCCGATTACATCGGTTGAGGTTATCGGCGAGTGCAATGACACCGGAACCATCATCACTTTCCATCCTGACCCGGAAATCTTCACTGTCACCACTATTTATGATTACGACACTCTTGCCAAGAGAATGCGTGAACTCGCCTTCCTGAACAAGGGAATCAAGATAACATTGACCGACAAGAGGACGCTCATTGACGAGTACAAGACCGATGAGAACGGAAATTACAGTCCTACAGGAAAGCAGGTCTACAAGAGTGATGTCTTCTATTCACAGGAAGGTCTGAAAGAATTCATCAAATATCTGGATGCAAGCTCTGAAGAACTTATCCCTGAGCCGGTTTGCGTTACATCTGACAAGATTATCCCTATCGACATTGCACTCCAGTACAACACCGGATATAAAGAGACGATTCTCTCTTATGTGAACAATATCCACACTATCGAGGGCGGTACACACCTCCAGGGTTTCAAGATGGGACTTTCCCGCTCCCTCCGAAACTATGCTGACAAGAACAAGCTTCTGGAGAAGGTGAAAGTGGAACTCTCACAGGAAGACTTCCGTGAAGGTCTTACGGCGGTCGTTTCAGTGAAAGTGGCTGAGCCTCAGTTTGAAGGACAGACGAAGACCAAGCTCGGAAACAGCGAGGTGACGTCTGTCGTATCGCAGGCTACATCCGCCGCTATGGACCAGTACCTGGAAGAGAATCCTAAATATGCCAAGATCATCATCGAGAAGGTGATTCTCGCAGCTACTGCCAGGACAGCTGCCCGCAAGGCACGTGAAATGGTGCAGCGCAAGACCGTCATGTCCGGTGCAGGTATGCCGGGCAAGCTTGCAGACTGCTCCGAACGTAATCCTGAGCAATGCGAATTGTTCCTCGTCGAGGGAGATTCCGCAGGCGGTACCGCCAAGCAGGGCCGTGACCGCCGTATCCAGGCCATTCTTCCGTTGAGAGGTAAGATCCTTAACGTGGAGAAAGCCGCGGAAGACCGTGCATTCGACAGCGAGGAAATCCGTAACATCTACACGGCGCTCGGCGTGACTGTGGCACAGGAAGACGAGAACGGCGAGAAAAGAATGGACCTCAGCAAGTTGCGTTACCACAAGGTCATCATCATGACCGATGCCGATGTCGACGGTAGCCATATTGCGACATTGATCCTCACATTCTTCTTCAGATATATGCTCGACCTTATCAGGAACGGCTATGTATATCTTGCGACCCCGCCGCTTTATCTCGTGAAGAAGGGCAAGGAAGAAATCTACTGCTGGACAGATGCACAGCGCGCGGAAGCTACCCAGAAACTGGGCAAGGGCTCCGACAAGGGTGTCACCGTACAGCGTTATAAAGGTCTTGGTGAGATGAGCGAGCACCAGCTTTGGGACACCACAATGGATCCGTCCAAGAGAAGGCTCCGCCGTATCACCATCGACAATGCCGCTGAAGCGGAGAGGACATTCTCAATGCTGATGGGCGACGATGTTCCGCCACGCAGGCAGTTCATTGAGGAAAATGCCCATTACGCGAACATTGACGCATAGAAATTTTCTAAAATCTAGACAATATGTTAGACATTTTTGACAGAATTGAAAGAGACTCAGGCGGCCCTATCGGCCAGTATTTCAGCCAGGCTTACGGTTATTACATGTATCCACGTCTGGAGGGAGAGCTCGGACCTCACATGATTTTCAACGGAACAGAGGTCCTGAACTGGAGCCTTAACAACTACCTCGGACTTGCAAATCATCCGGAGGTGCGCAAGGCAGATGCTGAAGCTGCGGCTAAATGGGGCCTTGCATACCCTATGGGCGCCAGAATGCTGTCGGGCAATACCAGATACCACGAGAAACTTGAGAAGATGTTCGCGGAGTTCGAGAAGAAGGAAGATGCGTTCCTCTACAACTTCGGATATCAGGGAATCGTTTCCACAATCGACGCTCTTACAGCACGTCACGACGTGATCGTCTATGATGCAGAGTGCCATGCTTGTCTGCTCGACGGTATCCGTCTGCATATCGGCAGCAAATACAAATATCGTCACAACAATATCGAGGATTGTGAGAAAGTTCTCGCACGTGCGTGTGAAGAGGCTGATGCAAACGGCGGTGGCGTTCTCCTTATTACAGAGGGCGTTTACGGTATGACCGGTGCGCTCGGTATCCTCGACAAGATCGCTGCCCTCAAGAAGAAATACAACTTCCGTTTCATGATTGACGATGCGCACGGATTCGGACTTCTCGGCGAACACGGCCGTGGAACTTCAGAGGCTCTCCACTGCATGGACGAGGTTGACCTTTATATCGGTGCATTCGCCAAGTCAATGGCTTCCATCGGCGGATTCGTTGCAGGTCCTCACAAGATCATCAACTATCTCCGTGCGAACATGCGCTCGCAGATGTATGCCAAATCTCTTCCTATGCCGCTCGTTATCGGCAATACCAAACGTCTGGAAATCATCATGTCTCCTGAAGGCGATGAACTCCGCAAGAAGTGCTGGGCCATTACCCATGCTATCCAGGACGGCTTCAAGAAAGAGGGCTTCGATATCGGTGAGGCTGAGGCTTGCGTGACCCCTGTTCATATCAAGGGCGGTGTAGCCCAGGCTACCAAGATGGCCAAGGACCTCCGTGAGAACTACAAGATTTTCTGCTCGATGGTCGTCTATCCGGTCATTCCTAAGGGCATGGTAATCTTCCGTATCGTCAGCACCGCTGCACATACCATGGAAGATGTTGAATACACGCTCAAGGCATTCAAGGAAATCAAGGCCAAGCTTGATGCAGGTGCATACGATGGAGATGATATCGCTGCGATGACTGTGGAATAATAGTGAAACATATTATTGTTCAACTATGAACAAGACTTACTTTAAAGATAAAGTAATAATCATTACAGGAGCCAGCTCGGGAATCGGGTTGGCTTCTGCCAGATTATTCGGAAGCTGTGGCGCGAAGGTCGTCATGGCTGCCAGACACCTGGACAAACTGCAGGCGGAAGTGCCTTCCGTGAGTGATGATCCTGACAATGTCCTCTGCGTCAAGACCGACGTCAGCAAGGAAGAAGATTGCAAGATGTTGATCAACAAAGCAGTGGAAAAATTCGGCAGGATCGATATCCTGGTGAACAATGCCGGTATTTCCATGCGTGCGATGTTCAAGGACCTGGATCTGTCGGTGATAAAATCCCTCATGGATGTAAACTTCTGGGGTACAGTGTATTGCACCAAATATGCGCTGCCTTATCTGCTCCATTCGAAAGGGTCTGTCGTCGGCGTCATTTCTATTGCCGGCTACTCAGCCCTGCCCGCAAGGACCGGTTACTCCTCATCCAAATATGCCATCCGCGGTTTTCTGGACACGATCCGTATCGAGCATCTGAAAGATGGCCTGAATGTCCTGGTATTTGCACCAGGATATACGGCATCCAATGTCCGCAATGCAGCATTGACCGCTGACGGCTCCGCCCAGGGCGAGACACCTCTCGACGAGAGCAAACTGATGAGTGCAGAGGAATGTGCCGAGCATCTTGCCAAGGCATTGGCCAAGCGCAAATCAGAGGTCATCCTTACCGGATTGGGAAAAGCTACCGTGCTGGCACACAGGCTGTTCCCGCGGCTTACGGATAAGATGACCTATAAATTCATTGCAAGAGAAAAAGACAGTCCGTTTAAATAATTTCTGGATATGGCAAAGACCGGAATACCTCGCGACCCGAAAATTTACTTTTCGCTGTTCGTCCTGTTCGTTCTGCTTCTTCTGATGATGCCGAGAACGGGGAAATTCAATTATGACTACAAGAAAGGCTCTCCGTGGGCCTATGAAACTCTGGTCTCGCAGATTGATTTTCCTGTATTGAAAACGCAGGAACAAATCCAGTCGGAGAAAGACGCGGCAGGGTACAGCATTGTCCCTTACTATAAGTTTTCAGCTAGCGCGGCACAGGACGTAATGCGTGAGGCTGAGGGACTTAACTATGGACAATACTCGTACATGAGGCCGAAAGTCATTGCCGTATTGTCGGAAATCTACAAGAGGGGAGTGATGGCGGACGAGGTCTCCGGAAAGGAGGAAAACATTGCCTCGGACGAAATCATTTTTGTGCAGAAGGACAAGCGTGCGACGAAGCTTCCGGCTTCGGACGTCTATACCGTGAGCGGGGCTAAAGCTGCACTCTTGTCAGAAATGTCGCGCGCGTTTCCCGACGTGCTGACGGATTCGATAATGACGGCGTGCGGGGTTGACGACGTCATTCATCCGGACCTTTTCTACGACAAGGAAACCACCGACCTGGTCCATGCCGAAACGGTGGATTTCATATCCCCGACACAGGGCTTCGTCAATGCCGGCCAGCTCATCGTGACGAAGGGCGAGATCGTTACCGCCGAGATTGCGCAGCTGCTGGATTCGTACAAGGCTGAATATGAGGAAAGTCTGGGCTACAACGGCCCGCGTGCGTTCCTCTGGATCGGCAATGCCCTCATTTCATTGGCACTTGTGCTCATCCTGTTCCTGTCGATATTCTACACGAACCCGGACATCTTCCGCCAGACGAACAAGTACATATATCTGCTGTTCATCTTCATGTTCACGGCATTCGCGGCATTCGTTACCGACAAGGTGAACCCGTCATTGCTGTACATGATACCATTCTCATTGGCAGCACTTTATCTGCTGGCGTTCTTCAGAAAGAGGGTTGTGCTGCCGGTTTATGTGGTGTCGCTTATGCCGCTGCTTATCTTCGCGCACAACGGCGTGGAACTTTTCCTGCTCTACCTCGTATCGGGCGTCGTGACCATGTATGTCTTCGATTTCTTCAACCGAAGTTGGAAACAGTTCGTGACGGCGATTATCGTGTTCGGCAGCCTTTTCCTGACCTTTGTCGGATTCAGGCTTATCAATGACGGCAATGCGTTCAGCGACCCGTGGCTCGTCCTTTACCTGTTCCTCGGTTCAATGCTTTCCGTTGCCGGCTATCCGCTCATCTATCTGATGGAGAAGATTTTCGGCCTGGTTTCCAATTCCCGCCTGCAGGAATTGTGCGACCCTAACAACAAGCTGCTGAGGATATTGGCGCAGAAGGCGCCGGGAACATTCCAGCATTCGCTCCAAGTGATGAACCTCGCTGACGCAGCCGCCCGGAGCATCGAAGCCAATGTTCTTCTGGTACGCGCCGGGGCAATGTATCACGACATCGGAAAGACAGTAAACCCTCAATGCTTTGTCGAGAATGAAAGTGTGGGCGCCAAGTTCCACGACGGCCTTACCCCTAAGGAAAGTGCGGAGATGATCATACGACATGTGTCCGACGGAATGGCGCTGGCTGTCAAGTACAAGATTCCGCAGGTGGTGAGCGATTTCATCCTGACACATCACGGAACGACCTGTACGGCATTCTTCTATAACAAGTTTATCGAGGAAGGCGGAAGCCCGGAAGATGCCAAGTCGTTCTATTACAATGGAAAACGTCCGTGGACAAGAGAGCAGGCGATAGTGATGATATGCGATACGATAGAGGCGGCCTCCAGGACATTGAAAGACAATTCACCGGAAACTTTCGACAAGTTCGTCGAAAATATCGTCGCAGGTAAGATCAATGCCGGTCAGCTGGACAATTCCGAAATTTCATTCAAGGAAATCAGCCGTATCAAGTCCGTGCTCAAATCTTATCTGGGCCAGATATATCATGACAGGGTGGTTTATCCCAAGTAGGTGTTCCGCACTTGCGTAACTTGAATTATTTCATTATTTTTGCAAGCTAAACCGGAAATCGGAAAAATATAAAAAATTTATCATAGAAATGAACATTGTAAAAAACCAGATTGATGAGCTTAATCTTCAGCTCACTGTCACAGTAGCTCACGACGATTACGCTGAAATCGAGAAGAAGGAACTGCAGAAATGCAAACGTACAGCCGAGTTCAAAGGCTTCAGAAAAGGTATGGTTCCTATGTCTCTCATCCAGAGAGTTTACGGAGAGCGTGTACTTGGCGAGTCTGTGAACCACGTGCTTTCAGAGGCTATCAACAATTTCATCAAAGAGAACAATATCAAGATGGTAGGCGAGGCTCTTCCTAGCGAGGACCAGCCGGAAATCGAGTGGAAGTCAGGCAATGATTTCACATTCAAGTTCGACATCGCCACAACATCTGAGGTAAACTTCGAGCTTGGCAAGGATGACAAGGTCGCATATTACGAAATCGAGGTTTCTGACGAGGCCAAGAAAGAAATGAAGGACAATCTTCTCCGTCAGTTCGGTTCACTTGCCGACGCTGCCGAGGCCAAGGAGGATGACTTCGTTATCGTAGACTTCTCACAGGAAGGCAAGACCGTTGAGGGCTCTTATGTAGGCGTGAAGAACGTAGAGGGCGAGGCTAAGAAGTCATTCCTCGGCGCAAAGGCCGGCGACCAGTTCGATGTCAATGTCAATGAGGCATTTACAAACGAGTCTGACCGTGCTTACATGCTGAAGGTGAAGAAAGAGGAGCTTGCAGGCCTGAATCCGGAATTCCACGTTACCGTGAAGGAAGTGAAGACTTTTGCTCCGGCAGAGGAGAACCAGGAGACCTACGACAAGATCTTCGGTGAGGACAAGGTTCACAATGCAGAGGAGTTCGACAAGGCTATCGTAGCCAGACTTGAGGAGAACTACAAGCAGGAGTCAGACTACAAACTTTCCAAGGACCTCAGGGCGTTCCTCGTGAAGAAGGCTGACATCAAGCTTCCGGAAGAGTTCCTCAAGAGATGGCTGTTCCATATCAATGAAGGCAAGTTCACCAAAGAGGATATCGAGAAAGAGGCACCTGCATTCTTCGAGGATTTCCGTTGGCAGATGGTCCGTGGCTATCTGATGGACAAATTCGGTCTGAAGATCGAGGAGAAGGACGTTCAGGAGGCAGCAGAGGCTTATGTTGCTTACCAGTATGCAGCATACGGCATGGGCAATGTTCCTGATTCCATCATCAAGGACAGCGTAGGCCGTGTACTTCAGGATGAGAACACCAGCCGCCGCATCATCGAGAATGTTGAGACAACCAAGGCTGTAGAGGCTGTGAAAGGTGCAGTTACTCTCAAGAAATCCAAGGTTTCCGTTGAAAAATTCCGTACTCTGTAATTTATGGGCAGAAACAACGAATTCAATAAATTTGCAAGTATGGGTCGTGGAATCAGTTCCATGACCCTTCATCGTTATGAGTCTGCCGTAGACTCATATATCAATCCTACCATTATCGAGGAGCGCAAGCTCAATGTCGCTTCCATGGATGTGTTCAGCCGTCTGATGATGGACCGTATCATATTCCTGGGCGTTCCTATTGATGATGATGTGGCCAATATCATTCAGGCACAGCTGCTTTTCCTCGCTTCGAACGACAGCGCTGCCGATATTTCGTTGTATCTGAACACCCCTGGCGGACAGGTTTCTTCCGGTCTTGCCATCTATGATACCATGCAGCTCGTGGAACCTGATGTCGCTACCATCTGTACAGGTATGGCCGCATCTATGGGTTCCGTATTGCTCTGCGCAGGTGCTGCCGGCAAGAGATCTGCCCTTCCTCATAGCCGCGTGCTGATTCACCAGCCGCTAGGCGGAGCGCAGGGACAGGCTTCGGACATCATCATTGCCGCCAAGGAAATCGAGAAGACACGTACTGAATTGTGCAGCATCATTGCGGAGCACAGCGGCCAGTCTTTCGAGCGTATTCTTGCGGATGCCGACAGGGATTTCTGGATGACTGCCCAGGAGGCGAAGGATTATGGTATGGTGGATGAGATTCTTACCAAAAAGAAGAAGTAAAAGTGGCAGAGAAGAAGAAAACTATCAAGCATTGCATGTTCTGCGGTCGTCCGGAGAATGAGGTCCCGTTCATGCTTTCAGGCCTGGACGGTTCGTACATCTGCAGCGACTGCGTGAAGATGGCTGCTGACTATCTGAAGGAAATCGAGGTCCAGAAAGCTGAAGAAGAGTCTTCCGCAAGGATTGAGAAACTCCAGAAACCTAAGGAAATCAAAGCGTTTCTGGACCAGTATGTCATCGGTCAGGACAGGGCGAAGAAATTGCTTTCTGTAGCGGTATACAATCATTACAAACGCATTAACCATAACCTTGCGGACAAGGCTGATGACGGCGTGGAGCTGGAGAAATCCAATATCCTTCTCGTCGGTCCTACAGGTACAGGCAAGACATTGCTGGCCAAGTCAATAGCCAGGTTGCTGCAAGTTCCGTTCACGATTGTGGACGCGACCGTGCTTACCCAGGCTGGTTATGTGGGCGAGGATGTGGAGAGCTTGCTTTCCCGTCTTCTCCAGGAAGCGGATTATGATTTGGCAAAGGCGGAAAGAGGCATTGTCTTCATTGATGAAATCGACAAGATCGCCCGCAAGGGGGACAACCCGTCGATTACCCGCGACGTTTCAGGAGAGGGCGTGCAGCAGGCATTGCTGAAACTTCTGGAAGGAAGTGTCGTCAATGTCCCTCCGCAGGGAGGCCGCAAGCATCCTGAGCAGGAGTTCATTCATGTCAATACCCAGAATATCCTGTTCATCTGCGGTGGTGCCTTCGAGGGAATCGAGCGTCGTATCGCACAGCGTCTCAATACCCAGGTAATCGGTTTTACGGCATCGGAAAAGCAGAAAGTGGACAAGAACAATCTCCTTCGCTATGTGGCTGCCGAGGACCTTAAAGCCTATGGCCTTATCCCGGAAATCATCGGACGTCTGCCTGTCGTGACATATCTGGACAGCCTGGACAAGGATTCGCTTCTCCGTATTCTTACCGAGCCTAAGAATGCCATCCTGAAGCAGTACGAGAAGATGTTCGAGATGGACGGCATCAAGCTGATAATCGAGGATGGTGTAAAGGAACTCATCGTGGACACCGCCATCAAGAACAAGCTTGGCGCCCGCGGTCTCCGTTCCATCTGTGAGAAGATTTTCGACGATGCCATGTTCGATGCTCCGTCATCACGCCGGAAGACCTTCACCGTGACCCTGGCCTACGCTCAGGAACATTTGAAAGATGAGATATAGCACGCAGCCGTGGAGCGTAAGTCCTTGTAAATTACTATATTAAACAAAATCAGAGTTGGCGTTTCGCTAACTCTGATTTTGCTTATATTGCTGATAACCAGCATTTTATGCACCACGCGAAAAAAACTACGCTCCACTCCATATGTATCGTCCTGAAAAAAAGTTTACTAAAAAAGTAAATTCTTTTCGGGACCGAGCTACAGATTCGCGGTCCGCGCTGCTGCAATTCCGGCAGCCTCGGCGAAATCCTCACCTGAAGAAGCGTAGATGATTCCACGTGAAGAATTTATCAGGAGGCCGCCAAGGGCATTGGCACCATGGGCAATGACCTCCTCGGCTGAACCGCCCTGTGCTCCTACTCCAGGGACAAGGAAGAAATTGTCCGGGCAGAACTTGCGGATTTCGGCCAGCTTGTCAGCCTTGGTCGCACCTACCACGAACATCATGTTGTCAGGTGTGGAAATGGACATCATCTTCTCCATAACTACCTGGTAGAGAGGCTTTCCGTCCTGCTCGGCCATCTGGAAATCTGCAGAAGACTTGTTGGAGGACAGGGCCACCACTATGGCGAACTTGCCAGGATATTCGAGGAACGGGGTGACGGTCTCGCTTCCCATGTAAGGAGAAATGGTCACCGCATCGAAATCCATCGTCTCGAAAAACGTCTTTGCGTACATCTTGGCGGTGTTTCCGATATCGCCGCGCTTGGCATCGGCGATAAGGAACTGCTCAGGGTAGTTCGCGCGGATATAATCCACGGTCTTCTCCAGCGCCTGCATACCGTCCCTGCCGTAGCACTCGTAGAACGCCAGGTTCGGTTTATATGCGATGCAATGCGGGGCAGTCGCATCCACTATGGCCTTGTTGAACTCATAAAGGGAACGGGCAGTTCCGCGGAGCATCTCTCCCTTAACTGCTATTTCACCTTCGTGTGCCAGCTTCTGGATATGTGCCGGCATCTTGCTGAAATCAGTGTCCAGACCGACGCAAAGCATTGATTTCTTGGTCTGTATCTGGCTGTATAAATCTTTTGTATTCATATTAGAGATAATCTTCGAAATACATTGTGACCTTGTCCATGAGGTGGATGCGGTCCTTGCCCAGTACATTGTGCTCTGCACAAGGGTAAGGGAAGTAATCTACCTGGACATTGTTCTTTATACACTCGCGGATGAAGCTGAGGCTGTGCTCCCAAACGACGGTATTGTCGATGGCGCCCTGGCAGATCAACAGCTTGCCTTTCAGGTCTTTGGCCTTGTTGATCAGGCTTGTCTGCGCGAATCCTTCAGGGTTGGAGTCCATGGTGCTCATATAGCGCTCGCCATACATTACCTCGTACCATTTCCAGTCGATGACAGGACCTCCTGCGACGCCGACCTTGAACATTTCAGGATAATTTGTCATCAATGAAATCGTCATGAATCCGCCGTAGCTCCAGCCATGTACGCCGATACGCTCCTTGTCCACGTAAGGGAGGGTCATGAGCTCGCTCAATCCTGCCATCTGGTCAGCCATCTCGCACTGTCCGGCATGGTTATGTATGGCTTTCTCGTACTCTGCGCCATGACATTCCGTACCACGGTTGTCCTGAACGTAGACGATGTAGCCGCGCTGTGCCATATACATTTCCCAGAGTCTTATCTGGCCCAGCCAGCTGTCGTTGACCATCTGTGAATGAGGGCCACCATATACATAGAGCACGACCGGATATTTCTTTGTCGGGTCGAAATTCACAGGGAGATAAAGCCTGTACCAGTTCTCGAACTTGCCGTCGGCGCTTCTGACTGTTCCCATGCTTACCTCGCCCGTCGCATAATCCTTCAGCGGATCTTCAGCGGTAAACAATGTCCTGGAAACCTTGCCGTCAGCAGAAGCTACCTTCACTACGCGTGGAACATTGAAACTGCTGTAAGTGTCTATGAACCAGGTGCCTTCAGCATTGAACTGGACATTGTGCCAACCCTCTTCCGGCGTCAGCCTTGTCGGCGTGCCGAATTTTACGGCGCCTTTGCGGGAGACATTGACATTGATGCTGAACAGCTGCTTTTCGGCAGGGGAGACCTCGGAGGAGGTGTAGAATATTTTCTCGCCGTTTTCCGCCACGAATTCGACGTCGGCGGCGACCTTCGTGATGCGGTCAATGTTGCCGAGCGTGTCGCAGAGGTAGAGGTTCTTGAAGCCGTCGCGGTTGTCAGTGCGGTAGATGAATTTGCCGGTAAAGCCGAACCAATGCAGAGGCTCGGACGGCTCCACCCACTTTTCATTGTCCTCAGTCAGGATGGTTTTCTCGAATTTTCCGTCGGAAGCCCTGTACATGTTCAGTCTCATGTGCTTCTGGGTGCGGTCCAGAACCTGGATGAAGATGTGGCGGCAGTCCGGAGACCAGGTGACATTGGTCAGATACTGGTCATATCCGAAGTCGTCAGCCTGGAGATAAACGGTGGAGTTCTCTGACAGGTTATACACGCCGACCCTCACGTTTTCAGAAGTCATGCCGTTCATCGGATATTTGATGTTCACCAATGAACCTGTACGGGTGTTGATGTCCAGCAGCGGGAAATCCGTCACCAAAGTCTCGTCTTTCCTGTAAAAAGCAATGCTGCGTCCGTCCGGAGCCCAGAAAATGCCGTTCTTGATGCCGAATTCGTTGCGGCTCACGGTCTGTCCGTATGTGATGTTCCCGTTTTCGCTCTCCGCGATAAGGTATTTGTGCTTGCGCTGGTCAATGTACCAGAGGCTCTTGCCTGAGGTGTATGCGAAAGCCGGGGCCGTTCCGACAGCCCTGTTTCCCGGCATAGCCGCAGACCTTTCCATCGCTGCATTGTTGGGAGTCACGTTGTCGGCATCTTCCGGCAGTTCTTTCCTAAGGTAATCGCCTGCGCGGCCGGAGAACTTGCCGTAAATCTCGTCCTCCTCGATGTCATTGCCTGTTACTGCATCGAAGAGCTGCGTCTTGCCGTCCTTCCTGTATACCAATGAATTAGGACCGAACCATGTGGCGTAGAACCTTTCCGGAATCAGGTCGCCCGAATAGACGGCCTGGCCCATGGTCATCATTTTGCCGTTGTTGTTGGCAGGATGGACCGCAAACTCTTTCATACCCTCTGCTTTCGGGTAGTCTGCCGCATTTACAGATACGGCGGCCATGATGCCGGCCGCCATACTTAAGGTGATAAGTTTTTTGAACATATCTATTGATTTAACAGTCATATCTACTATCCCAGGAATCCGAGCAGGATACCGGCTGCTACTGCAGAACCGATGACGCCGGCCACGTTAGGTCCCATTGCATGCATGAGAAGGTGGTTGCTTGGATCCGACTCCCTACCGACCATTTCCGATACGCGGGCACTGTCCGGGACAGCCGATACACCGGCATTGCCGATGAGCGGATTGATCTTGTGTCCTTCACGGCAGAACAAGTTCATGAATTTTACGAACAGGACTCCGCAAATCGTCGCGATGACGAAGGAAATCAGACCAAGTGCGAAAATCTTTATGGATGTGGCGGAAAGGAATTTGTCAGCCTGTGTCGAGCAACCTACTGTAAGTCCGATGAGAGTGGTGATTACATCGATGAGCGGTCCTCTTGCCGTTTCTGCAAGACGCCTGGTTACTCCGCTCTCTTTCAGAAGGTTACCGAAGAAGAGCATACCGAGCAGCGGCAGTCCTGAAGGAACAATGAATGCTGTCGTGAGGAAGCCTACGATAGGGAAGATGATTTTCTCTCTCTGGCTTACGGCACGTGGAGCCGGCATACGGATGAGACGCTCCTTTTTCGAGGTGAGCATCAGCATGATAGGCTTCTGGATTACAGGAACGAGCGCCATGTATGAATAAGCCGACACGGCGATGGCTCCCATGAGGTCCGGTGCGAGTTTCGAAGACAGGAAGATGGCTGTAGGACCGTCTGCGCCTCCGATGATACCGATGGCACCAGCCTCATTAGGCATGAAGCCCATGGACAATGCCAGCAGATATGCTCCGAAGATACCCATCTGTGCGGCTGCACCGATCAGGATAAGTCTCGGCTGCGAAATCAGGGCGGAGAAATCAGTCATTGCACCGATGCCGAGGAAAATCAGCGGCGGATACCAACCCTGTCTTACGCCTTGATACAGAATGTTCAGGACAGAACCGTCTTCATATACTCCGATATTCAGTCCCGGGAACATCGGAATATTGCCGATGATCATTCCGAATCCGATAGGAACGAGAAGCAGCGGCTCCCATTCCTTCACAATCGCGAGAGTAATGAAGACAATGCCGATGCCTATCATCACCAGATGCTGCCATGTCATGTTGCAGAATCCGGTAAACTCCCAGAATTGCTGTAAACTACTGATAATCTGATCCATATAGCTTATGCTATGGTTACGATTGCCGCGCCCTCAAGAACAGAATCACCCTTGGCGACATTGATCTTGGTGACAACACCTGCCCTGTCGGACTGGATTTCGTTTTCCATCTTCATAGCTTCGAGAACGGCTACCTTCTGTCCTGCTGCTACCGTATCACCCTCTTTTACAGATACTTCGATGATGACTCCAGGGAGTGGTGACGTAACCGGCCTGCCTTCTCCGGCAGGTTTTGCCACTACTGGTGCAGGAGCTGCAGCTACCGGTGTCGGAGCTGGCTTTGCAGCCGGTGCAGCTGCCTGTGGAACCGCCTGGACAGCAGGCATTTCATTTTCAATTTCTACCTTGTAGTCTACGCCGTTTACAGTAACGTCAGCGACATTGCCGGTGGTGGAATTGATGGCGATATTGTAATCGTTGCCGTTGATCTTGAATTTATATTCTTTCATGATTTCTGATTTTTAATGTTTATTTAGGAAGCTGTCTGAAATTCTGTCCCTTGCTGTTCCAGCTGCTCTGCTTCCTGTTGATTGTGAGCACGAAACTTTCATTGTCATGGACAGCGTCTTCCATATACAGGTGCAATGCCAGTGATATGGCTGCATAGACTTCGCCGTTCATTTCCTGGTCGAGCGCCAGTCCTATGGCGGCAGCGATCTCAGGAGTAATCTTGCCGGAGGTCTTCACCTTCGCCTTGTCAGCCTTTTTGCACTCGCATTTTTCCTTCTTCTCGCCGGAAACCTTCCCGAGCAGGCTGAACAGCCACCAAAGGATGATGAGTGCGCAGAAAACCACTGATACAGAGACGATTGTGAGTATGAATCCATGCTTGTCCTCATGAGCCATCTTCTGGCTTCCAGACTCAGTGACGCCATCGCCGTTCACCGCTCCCGGTGAAGGTACGGCAGGATCCGGCTCCACCTCGAACACTATCTGACGCAGGTCATTGGCCGTTTTCGCAACTGATTTTCCGGCCGGAAGAGTGGTCGGGACAATGACTGAGTCCACGACTGTGCGTCCGTCGTTGCTCACGAGATAGATGGTCGAACCTCTGCGGATTTCGAAGTTCACGTAGAAAGTGCCGTCACCATTGTTGCCGCTTGCGTGGAACAATGCCACCTGACGCGGACCGATTTTGGTCCTGTTGTCGGATTTGGTTATCGGGCTCTTTTTCAGATTGTTACGGTCATCAGACAGAAAACATCCGCCATAATTGACCGTACCTTGGGATTTATTGAAAATCTCAATCCACCCTGCACGGCGGCCATAGTCGTCCATGATGCAGCTGCTGTCAGGTTCCGCCAGAACCTCGGAAATGATGAGGTCGCTGACGTTCTGCGCATGCGCCATGAAAAGTCCGCCCGCAAGGATAGTACTTATAGTCAATAATATACGTTTCATTCCCCGTAAGCTTTAGAGAGGAAGATTGTCGTGCTTCTTGGCCGGCAATGTCTGTTTCTTGCCCGCAAGCTGCTCGAGTGCGCGTATAACACGGAATCTGGTGTTCCTCGGTTCAATGATATCGTCAATGTATCCCATTTTGGCAGCCTGGTAAGGGTTGCAGAACAGGTCATTGTACTCGTTTTTCTTCTCTTCTGCGAGTTTTGCCTGCTCCTCTGGATCCTCCACGGCCTTGAGTTCCTTTCCGTAAAGAATCTGGACTGCACCGTCCGCACCCATTACTGCAATGTTCGCCGAAGGCCATGCGTAGTTGATGTCTCCGCGTATCTGCTTGCAGCTCATCACGATATGAGCGCCGCCGTAAGATTTTCTCAATGTTACCGTAACCTTAGGTACCGTAGCTTCTCCGTAAGCATAGAGAAGTTTCGCGCCGTTGGCAATGATTGCTCCGTATTCCTGCTGTGTTCCGCAGAGGAATCCCGGAACGTCCACCAGTGTCACGATAGGGATGTTGAATGCGTCGCAGAAGCGTACGAAGCGTCCTGCCTTCCTGGAAGCATTGATATCCAATACGCCCGCGAGGAATTTAGGCTGGTTGGCCACGATACCTACGCTGCGTCCGTTCATGTGCGCGAAACCTACGATGATGTTCTTCGCGTATGCCTGATGGATTTCGAAGAACTTGCCGTCATCCACAATGCTCTTGATGACATAGTACATGTCGTAAGCCTTGTTCGGATTGTCCGGGATAATCTCGTTCAATGCATCGTCAGTTCTGCTGATAGGGTCATTTGTAGGGACTTCCGGAGCTTCTTCCATATTGTTCTGCGGAATGTAGCTCAGCAGTTCCTTTATGATTCTGATGCCGTCCTCGTCATTTTCAGCAGCGAAATGTGCAACACCGCTCTTGGTGGCATGTACGCTGGCTCCTCCGAGGTCTTCTGCCGATACGGTCTCACCGGTGACGCTCTTCACGACTGCCGGTCCCGTAAGGAACATGTAGGAAGTGTTCTTCACCATGATCGTGAAGTCGGTCAATGCCGGTGAGTAGACTGCTCCGCCGGCGCAAGGTCCGAAAATTCCTGAAATCTGTGGAACGACGCCTGATGAGAGGATGTTTCTTTCGAAAATTTCACCGAAACCTGCCAGGGAATTGATTCCTTCCTGGATTCTGGCTCCTCCGGAATCGTTAAGTCCGATGCATGGCACACCGTTTCGTGTGGCCATATCCATTACTTTGCAGATTTTCTGTGCCATAGCTTCGCCGAGGGAACCGCCGGATACCGTAAAGTCCTGTGCGAAGACATATACAAGTCTTCCGTCAATGGTGCCTTGTCCCGTTACTACGCCGTCACCGTCGAAGTGCTGCTTTTCCATTCCGAAATTTGTGCAGCGATGCTGGACGAACATGTCGAATTCCTCGAAACTTCCTTCGTCGAGAAGCAGAGCGATTCTCTCACGTGCCGTGAGCTTTCCTTTCTGGTGCTGAGCGTCAATGCGTTTCTGTCCTCCGCCCATAGCGGCATTGGCCCTGCGCTCAACCAGTTTCTTGATATTATCCTGCTGGATACTCATTTGTACTGTATATAAATTAAGTTATACTCTAAATTATAATCATTTAACCTGCAAATATAACAAATATTTCGTCCAAATGCGAATGCGCAGTTTGTTTGTCAAGAAGAAACACTTTAGGAAATGTCGGTGAAACTGGAAGGATAATCTTCGTCGTAGTCTTTTTTATACTGTGTGATGAAACTATTGTATCTGACCTTGGCCTCCTCGATATTGCCTGTCATCTTGAATGCCTTTACGGCGTAGCTGAGGGCATTCTCATTGAGCGGATCGATCTTGAACAGAATATCAGTGCATAGTATGGTGTTTGTCCAATCTTCATTTTCGAACCGCCACCCGGCCTCTGCCAGCATGGCCGCTACCACCTTCTCTTCGATGTCGTCTTTCATTCTGTCGAAAAGGATGTCTCCATCGTCCATGAGAAATTTCCCACGAGCCAGAATTGACAATGCCATATCGTTTCCCGGCTTGTAGTCCGCCAGAACTCCAATGCATGCGAGATAATCGCAAAATGCAGGTTCTGAACAGGTTATGATATATTTGCCGTCTTGGAAAACAAGGCTGACACCATCCAGATACGAAAGAACTTTACGTAGATTGTTGAGAGTGACACCTCTCACATTTTTGGATTTGTCTTCATCCTTGTCCGGCCAGATCAGACTGCTCAGCCGTCTTGAACTGATTCCTCCTGATGCCGTATGCTGCAATATAAGAAGCAGCATCTCCTTAAGGCGTATTGTCAGCATTCCGGAAATGTCTTCTCCGGTAGAACTGATAATCTGAGTGCTTCCGAACAGGAAAATGCAGTTTGGCCTCTCCTTGATCGGCTGGATTTTGCTGCTGTGCTTGTCATAGAAGGAGATGCCCTTGTTCCTGCTCCTGCGGTACAGCCGTCTCCAGTAAAGTGCCAGTCCTATGCAGACTATCATGCCGGCAATAATGGCCAATCTTATCCATGTGGTAGTGTCGGTCTTTATCAGAGGAGCGGATTCCACTATCGGCTCTTTAGGCGGATAATTGATCCAGTAAATTGACACCGAGGAACTGACATCGTCAGTGGACTCTTCGACCAATGCAATCATCTTTTCTATCGAGGCGTCATAGTACAAGTTGGCATTGGTCGTTATCTTGTCAGAGAATATAGGTATGGTGTCGCCCAATTTTACACGCGCCCCGTTTTTCATGGAGAATCTGTAAAGCTGCAATTGTGATTCCGTTACGCTCTCAGGGTAGCATAACGCATAAAAACTGTCTTCTTCGCAAATCACCATGTTCCTGGCAGCCACGGTATTGGCTTCTCCATTCCAGTTTGTTGACCACTTTTTCTCGACGCTGAAATCTGTCGGATTGACCTTGTACAAGTCATAGAAATAATCCCGCCCTACAATCTGCTTTCCGCTTTCATTTCCCATTCCGCCATAGATATACAGAGAATTGTCGAATCGGCTGTAGCCCATTGCGCAGAAATACCTCGGAAACAGAGGCTCCGCACCTTGCAGGTCCGGACACTTCTCCCAACAGTTATGGTCAATGTCATAGCGGTAGAAACTTCCGTTGTATTCCATGTTACCGAATCCGCCATATATATAAAGGTATCCGCCTACAGTATCGACCCATTCGGCATGATGGTGCAGCTGTGTCGGCAACTGTTCCTCCGACAATGGTCTCCATGTCAATGCCGCTGTATCCAGAGATGCAACCGTGACAGGCCCTTTCCATGTCTTGTCATAATTGACCTCATAAGCGTATATCCTCCCTGTCCTCTCATCGAGGAAATTGGTGCCTATTGTCAATGATACCGGGCAACGGTTTCTGAAGGCCCTTACGACAGATTCACCATTGTGCATGTTGAATCTGTATAAGGAATCCCTGCTGAATATTCTCACCTCATGAAGATTCTCATCATATCCCGCGCACAGGAACTCTTTGGAGTATATTTTGGCGGATTTTACCCATTTGTGCTGATTCTCGGACAACCAGACAGGATTGTCGACATGTCCCCGTATTCTGCTATTCGTCCCGTGGACAACGTTTCCGCTCTGTTCGTCCAACGGGAAACTGAACACCTCCGACCTGTCTCCAATCTGCAGGTCTCTGATGGCAAATGACGGAAGGTCAATGAGATACTTGCTTCTTCCGAATACGATATCAGGAGTCATCCTTTTCTGCAGAAAATCAATGGCGGCATATGCCGTGTCCCTATCTACCGCCAGCATTATCGAATCCCTGTCAGTCATCAGATGCATGTCCACATTCATCCATTCCGACTCCTTTCCTCTTACTTTTTTCGGAAGGGTCAATGTCAGTGCGGTGCGTCTCTTTTCAATATTTACATAGAATCTGTGATAATCGGTAGCTCCGTCGTAGAAAAGTATGATAGCCGGTACGTCAGGCTCATTCCGGTCTGTCATTTTCAGGATGACACCTCTTTCGGCGTCGCTGTAATGCTGCATCTTGAAACTTATATCCACGAGATCGGCAAATGTCGGATGCCTGTTGTCGAATACGGTGAATGATGTCCTTTCATCGATATGGCAATCGAGTCCGTTGAAGCGTAATCCTTGTCCCGAGGAGACTGCGGAAAACACTATCTGAACGGTGAAGATAATCAGAGATGTTCGGATGGCGCAGGTGTTTTTTGGGACCATAAGTTCTATTTTTGTTCAAATTCGCGGTTAAATTACGTATTTTTCTCGAAAATTAACCCTTTTTTAACCGGAAACTTAATCTTGCACCCTTTAATTTGCAAATCGTTTTTAAAACACAAATCGATAACCGTATGAAACTAAATCAGATTTTGAGAGCTGTTACGCTCTTGTCAGTCACCTGCGGTTTTGCGCTCGCCTCCACATCATGTGAGGAAGAGAACAACAGCAGCTCTGACGCAAATTTTGCAAAAGGCACGGTCGAAGGTTATGTGACTGATGCACAATCCGCAAGGTTGGCAGATGTAAAGGTTACATTGCTTACGACCAATGCAAAGAGAGAAGTGGAAGCCACAGTTACCACGTCCTCTGATGGAACTTTTAAATTGTCAGACGTCCCTATGACGTCTCGTCTTGTCACTTTCGAGAAAGATGGCTATGCTTCGGTGGGAATTACTCTTTCGGCATCGGCATTTGAAGACGGCAAAGCCGTGCTCAATCCGGTCATGGAGTTTGCTTCGGCGGTCATTACCGGAAAAGTGCTTGATGCGCAGAACGGTTCTGCTCCTCTTGCCGGCGCTACGGTAAGTATTGGTAACGGAGCTGATATCACAACCGGTTCCGACGGTATTTACAAGTTCGAAAAACTTATTCTCAAAGGTTATACCCTTACCATCTCCAAGCCGGATTATGGCTCTGTAACCAAAGAAATTTCTGCCGACATGTTTGTCGATGGTATCTGCTCGATTCCTGACGTTACTCTCGGGGGCAGGGAAATTCTTCCTGGCCTCACCAAGACAGACCTCATGGATGCTGACTGGTGGTACACCAATGATTACCGCGGAGGAAAAGGCAACGGCGGCGGAAGAGTCGACTGGAGCTGCTCTTTCATGGGAACCCTCACATATGTAGGTAATTATGAATATCAGAACGAGGGCTGCACTCTGCGTATCATCAATGACGACGAGGACAGAAAGAAACCTGCAGATCTGGATCATTTCAATACCTTCACTTACGGCAAGAAACTTATCACAGCGGACAACAAGATTATGACCTTGTATGTGCGTACGCACAATACTTCTGCTTCCGACCCGTTCCAGTTCGGTGTCCAGGTAGTTGACCTGAATTCTGCCGATCCTGTTGCAGTCAAGGTGGGAGAAAACCGCGCACACGGAAGCGACAGCTATTCTGAATATGCTTTCGACCTCAGCGAATATGTAGGAAAAGAGGTTATTCTTGCAGTCGGTGTATATCGCGCAAAGACAGGCGATTACTGGCATCAGCTTCCTATCCGTCACATGACATTCGCCAAAGAGCAGGTGAACAACGACGAATATGTTCCGGGAGAAGAAATTGAAGGTCTTCCTGGCTGGCACATGACCATCGAGAATGTGAGGTCACTTTCTCCAAATGAGAAGAAGTCTTTCCGTGGACTTCCTTTAGGCGCACAGAGAGACCATCCTGGATATCAGGTATGGAACAGGACGAACCATATTGCTGCCAACTGGGGATTCACTTATGTGAACAAGGATACCGAACCATTTGCCGGTGAGGGCTTTGTGATCAAGACTCCTGACGGAGTGGCCAAGAACTACGACACACCATGTTCATATTTCTATTCAAAGTTCTCGATTACTGATGCCAATGACCATATGAAGTTCATTACCAGGAACTTCAGTGGAGATACGCCTACGACCTTCAAGGTTACGGCTATCAAGGATGATGGTGAAGTCATTCACCTTGCTCCTTTCCAGAACAACGCGACCTCGGCATCTGCCGTAGAAGGCGGAAACGGATGCTGGAAGTTTATCCACGACAGAGGCGGCGCCGGCTCTGAAAATGAATATGCGACATTCGAATATGATTTGTCTGCATTCAATGGCCAGAACGTGACAATTGCCATCGGAGTCTATAAGGGAGAAGTACCTGGACAGGGTGGTGAGCAGAAACTTGTCATGTATGGAATCGATTTTGACTAATTTTGGGTTTATTGTTATATGAAACAACTGATTGTAGTGTTTATGGCCTTGATGGTGACTTGCTGTTCATCATGCAGCAAGTCTCCTGAGAGACCTGATACAGGAGATAAAAAAGAAGATGAGACCAAGGTCTCGGAGAGAAATCTCGAGAGGGCAGTCGTTCTTATAGAGAATGCCGCGAAGCATTATTCCAAAGATGGTACGACTGCGCTCAGTATGACTTATAATCCGTTTACGTCCAAGCCGTCCGACAATCTTGTAAGCGTCTGGGAATACACCTCTTCCATAGAAGCTGTCACAGCAGCTATGAATTCGATGAAGGCGTTCAGAGATGCGGGGAACAGTACTGTTTACGACAGTAAGTACGAAACCTTCAAGTCTTTGCTGGCCAGACTCTATGCGGGACTTGAATATTATAAAGGTACATTCGAACTTACTTCATACACAGGGACTGCCACATGGTCTCCATATGGAGTGCATCGCGCATCTTCTCCGGGAACGGCAGCTGTCGCAGGCATTGAAAACGTATATGATGACCAGATGTGGATTATCCGTGAACTGATCAATGCATGGCGTGCCACTGGAGAAGCTGGTTATCTCGAACGTGCTGAATATCTTACAGCCTATGTGCTCGACGGGTGGGACTGCACATTGAACGCTTCCGGAAAAGAGAACGGCGGCATTACCTGGGGGCCCGGATATGTGACCAAGCATGCATGCAGCAACAGTCCGATGATAACTCCACTGATCTGGCTTCATGAAATCTACAAGGGCAAGTCAGATGAAATCACATATGGAGTGATCAATGCCGACAATACCAGAGCCAAGAAAACGTCCAAGAAGGCAGACTGGTATCTCGAAATGGCCGTCAAGATTTATGATTGGCAGAAAGGCTGCCTTCTTCGGAGCGACGGAGTTTATGATGATTTCATGGGCGGATACAAGACTGGCGGCGGGCAGCCGGAGTATGAGACTGTCAATGGTGCAAAGTACCGCAAGAATACTGCCCTTTATGACATGGTCGGACCGGCATATTCATACAACAGCGGAACCATGCTTTCCGGAGTGGCCGACTTGTACGGAGCTACCTCCAAGGATTCGTATCTTGCTTATGCCAAGGAACTTACAGACAAGAGTTTCAAGTATTTCGCAAAACTTGGTGCGACTGTTCCTGACCACTATACTTATAGCGTGACAGGAAATAATCCCTGGTTCAATGATGTGCTCCTTCGCGGATACATCGCGGCTGCAGGATATTTCAGCGGGGCAGATGTCTGCGTGCAGTCATATCAGGACTGTCTGGATTATGCCTGGGACAAATTCCTGGAAAACAATACACTTCCGGTAAGCCTTCTGGCCGGCTGGAATTCTGACAAGAGTAAAAACAATGTCAATCTGATGTTCACATTCGCAAGGGCTGCCGAATATGCTACACTTGCGGAATACCAGCTTGGCAAAGGAAAATAACCACTTAATAAACAGTAATATGAAAAGCGTATTTTCTACAATTCTGACAACGCTATGCCTCTTTATGGCAGGAGTGCTGTCATACGCACAGAATACGATTTCGGTGTCCGGAACTGTCAAGGACGGATCTGGAGCCCCGGTAATTGGAGCTAGTGTCATGCAGAAGGGTGCGACTGTAGGTGCCGCTACCGACGTTGACGGAAAGTACAATATATCGGTCCCTTCAAATGCTATTCTGGAATTCTCCTGCATCGGAATGACCACGCAGGAAGTGAACGTAAACGGACGTTCTGTCATCAATGTCGTGCTTACTGATGATTCCAACTTTCTCGAGAGTGTAGTCGTAGTCGGCTACGGTACCCAGAAAAGAGGATCATTGACAGGTGCAGTCGCCGGAATCAATTCCGGAGAATTGATGAAGACAAAGACAGAGAACCCTCAGAATATGCTTACAGGACGAGTTCCGGGAGTGCGAGTATGGCAGACCAGTGCGGAGCCTGGAACCTACAGCGCCAATATGGATATCCGAGGCCTTGGTTCACCGCTTGTCGTCATTGACGGAGTCCCTCGTACTGTGTCTGATTTCCAGAGACTTACACCTGAAGATATCGAGAATGTATCTGTGTTGAAGGATGCTTCAGCAGCAATCTATGGTGTCCGTGGCGCGAATGGAGTAATCCTCGTTTCCACCAAACATGGTCAGGCCGGAAAGTCCAAAGTGTCATACAATGGTTCATATACAATCCAGACACCTTCCAAGATGCCTGAACTTATGAACGCCTTCGATGCAATGACTATTTACAATGAAAAGTCAATGAATTCCATGACCGGCGGCAACATCGTCTATGGTGAAGATGCATTCGAGGCATTCAGAAACGGCACCAGACGCGAGACAGACTGGAATAGCCTGATAATTGCCAAGACGGCTCCCCAGACCCAACATGATATCAGCATCAGCGGCGGTACTGAAAAGATTCAGTATTATGTCTCAATGGGATACATCTATCAGGAAGGCTTCTTCAAGTCAAGGGACTTGAACTACAACAAGTATAATTTCAGGGCCAACCTTACCGCTGAAATAGTCAAGGGACTGAAATTCAACATGAACATTTCCGGACTTCAGGACAAGAGACATACTCCATATACAAGTTCCGTCAATATTATCCGAAACTACTGGAAACAGGGTGTCCTCTATCCTGCATATGCGGATCCTGAGAACACAATGCTCAACTACGAAGGTCTTGATCTGGAGCAGAATACCGTTGCGATGATGACTTCGGATATTTCCGGATACAGGACATACGAACAGAAGAACATCACTGTCTCTCCATCCATCGAATATGACTTCGGAACAGCATGGAAGCCTCTTGAAGGATTGAAAATCAAGGGTATGTTCAGTTATGACTATCGTCAGGATGACAATGAGGCCTTCAGAAAGGAATACTACCTTTATGCAAAGAACAAGGTTACAGGCGACTACGAGCAGAAACTCTTTGCGGACAGCTCACCTAACAACCTTCGCAAGGACAACTACAGCAAGTGGCAGACCCTTTCTCAGGTTCTCCTCAATTATAACAGGAAGTTTGCCGGCAAACATGACGTAGGAGCCACACTCGGCTGGGAGGTTCAGAAGCGTCGCGGAAGCAACTACTTCGCATACGGTGATCTGGCATTCGGTTCTCCTTATTTCACTGCACTGTCAAGCGATAATCAGGTGGTCGGTATGGATGCTTCTTCCGGACAGTTCTATGAACTTGGATATGAGGCGCTTATCGGCAGATTGAACTACTCTTTCGATGACAGGTATCTGGTCGAGGCCCAGTTCCGTTATGACGGTTCTTCCAAGTTCGCCAGAGGACATCAGTGGGGATTCTTCCCTTCGGTTTCTGCCGGATGGCGCATTTCTCAGGAGCCATTCTTCAAGAACTGCGCGGCATTGAACTTCATCAACCAGTTGAAAGTCCGCGCCAGCTACGGAGAACTCGGAGATGACAGCGGCCTGAACTATGAATGGGTTACCGGTTATATCTATCCTGCGACTTCCGGCAATGCGGAGAACGGTTACTACAACCAGTATGCTCCTGGCTACATGCTTAACGGCTCATTTGTGTTCGGCGTGAACAACCAGCCGCTTCCTAATACCAACATCACATGGTACACTTCCAAGACTTTCAATGTCGGAGTGGATTTCGAAGCATGGAACGGTATGCTCGGCATGTCATTCGACTACTTCCATCGTAAAAGGACTGGTCTCTTCGGTCAGAGAAGTTCTGATGTGCCTACAATCGTGGGAGCATCTCCATCGAAGGAGAATGTGAACAGTGACAGCCACATGGGTCTCGAACTTCAGCTCACACATAAGAACCGTATTGGCGAATTCACTTATGGCATTACTGGAATCGCCACTGTCACCAGGCAGAAGTATCTTACATATGTGGAGAACGGCGGTTACGGAAACTCTTACGACAAGTGGCGTCATGACAATATGAACAACCGCTATCAGGGTGTACAGTTCGGATACACTGATAACGGCAGGTTCACAAGTTGGGAAGATATCTGGTCTTACGGAATCTATCATGATAGCAGCACTCTGCCTGGAGACTACAAATATGAGGATTGGAATGGTGACGGTGAGATCAATGACCTTGACGAGCATCCGTACGCTTTCGACCAGACTCCTTGGATGAACTACTCTCTCGCATTCGATTTCGGATGGAAAGGCATTGACCTGAGCATACTCTTCCAGGGCTCGGCTCTCGGTTCAATGGCATATCGCGAGCCTCTCTACGCGATTTGGGGCTCAAATGGCGGCGGTACATTGAAACAGTACCTTGACAGATGGCATCCGTCAGATCCTTCGGCTGACCCTTATTCGCCTCAGACTGACTGGGTATCAGGATATTATGGATATACCGGACACTATCCTTCAGAGAATTCGTCATTCAACAGGGTAAGCACCGCATATCTCCGTCTGAAGAGCGTCGAACTCGGCTATACCTTCCCTACGATCAACTGGGCAAGAGACCTGAACCTGAGAGTGTTCTTCAATGCCTACAATCCATTGACCTTCACGAAAGTCAGGTTTGTGGACCCTGAGCACCCTGACAGCGACCTCGGACGTATGTACCCTCTGAACAAGACTTACACATTCGGTCTCAATCTTTCATTCTAATGATTAAACAGAATAAGAGTATGAAAAAGATATTGATATATATGGCGGCTGTTCTCATGAGCGTGATGTCATGCACAGAGATGGATCTCCCTCCGAAGAACACTGTCACAGACGATGACCTCCTTTCAAACCAGGCCGGCATGTCGATTTATATGGCGACTCTTTACAGCAAGATGCCTTGGGAGGACTTCAAATACATGGCACAGTGGGGTATCAACTGGAACGGATGGCTTGCCAGCCTCGGTATCGAGGGCACTGGTGAGGCTCTGGACCGTGACGGTGTCTGCACCTCTTTCACCGGAGAGGACACGCCTTACTGGTCACGTGCATTCGAACTCTTGAGAAATGCAAACCACCTTATCGCAGCGCTTCCTGCATATAGCGGAAACTATCCGGAGGTTACATATAACGAGTTCCTCGGTCAGGCCTATTTCGTAAGGGCATATGTGTTCTACAAGATGGCATGCCGTTTCGGAGGCGTACCTCTGGTGACAACCGAGATTGATTATCCTGGAGAGGAGTCCAAGATTGACCTTCCTCGTGCATCCGAGCGTGAAACATGGGAGCAGGTTCTCGCCGATTTCGATCAGGCTGCCGAACTTCTTCCTGTCAATCCTACCTTTGAAGGTACGGCCAACAAGTATGCTGCACTCGCATTCAAAGCTGAGGCTATGCTTTACGCAGGCTCGGTAGCCAAGTACAATGAGACAGTATCCGGACGTCTTACCGGCATCGGTGAGAAGACAGGTGTCAGGGTTATCGGATTCGCTGAAGACGAGTGGCAGGACTGCTCCAAGAAATGGTTCTCCGAGGCATACAAGGCTGCCAGGGAAGTCATGAAGTCCGGCAAGTATTCCCTTTACAAGAAGTCTTGGGCAAAGGGCGACAGGGAAGCGCAGTACAAGAACATGGTAGCCATGTGGAAAGACCTTACCAGTCCTGAGAACATCCTTGTGAAGAGATATGAATATCCTACCGTAACTCATGGCCTCGATGCATATTGCTCTCCATTCATATTCAGGGCCCCTCTCTGTTCAGGTTCATGCCCGTCCCTAGATTTCATTGAACTTTTCGACGGATTCGACAGATATGATGACGGCTACACCATCAGAGTCACTGACGGAAACAGCAATGCTACAGGCAATTACCTTCTTTACGATTCACCGATGGATTTCTTTGCCAATGCCGAGCCGCGTCTCCGTGCATATGTGATTTTCCCTGGCGACGTGTTCAAGAAAAAGGAAATCGAAATCCGCGCCGGAGTCTATACAGGTTCCGCTCCTATCAAGCCGTTGCTTAATGATTATTCCTATTCCGGAGCAAATACCAAATATCAGCACCTGGATATCTATACCGGCTCGAACGGTGCAACCAAGAAGTTGTATCTCAGCCCTAACTCAGGTACAAACCAGGAAATTGTCAAGATTGACGGCAAGTCTATGAATGCTGCGGGAGAGAACGGTCCGTTCTACAGCAACGGAGAAGGCAACCTTACCGGTCTTTACCTCAGAAAGTATCTGGATGAGGATCTTCCTGCCGAGGATGTCGGAGAAGGCAAATCTGACCAGCCGTTCATCCTCATGAGATATGCTGATGTCCTCCTCGCTGCAGCAGAGTCAGCCGTAGAACTTTCGCTTGCAGGAGTTTCTTCTCCTGTCGAAGGCGACAACATGCTGGAAGTTGCGACAACAGCTATCAATGATATTCGCGAAAGAGCCGGTGCGACACTTCTTTCAGGAAGTCTCACCGCCAGCAATGAATCCCGTGATATCGTCCGCAAGGAACGTCGTAAGGAACTTGCTTTCGAACACAAGACCAAATGGGATCTCCGACGCTGGAGAGTCCTTGACGAGAACAACAGAGACGGTTTCTGGGGTGAGAAGAGAGACTCCAAAGAGTTCAGCAGCGGTACACAGTTCCGTTTCAAGGGCCTGTATCCTTTCTACAGCTCAAAGACAGGCAAATACTTCTTCGATGAAAGCTATCAGTGGGTTTCCATGAAGACTTTCGGTTATAACGTAGTCGATTACTATTTCTCCATTCCTTCAGGCGAAGTGTCCAAGAGCAAATATATCGACCAGCAGCCAAACAGATAAAAAACTGATGATTATGAAAAGAATTCTTACATATATTCCGGTACTTGCTGCGGCTGTCATTGCTGCATCATCATGCTCTCTTTTCCAGCTGGACAATGCTGAAGGCCCTAAAGAGACCATCAAAGGAAAGGTTGTGGATGTGGAAACCGGCGAGCCTGTCCTTACCGATCAGGGAAGCGAGGGTATCCGTGTCAGGCTTACTGAACTCAGTTATGGTGAAAACGCAACCCATAATCCTGATTTCTATTGCCGTCCGGACGGTACTTTCCAGAACACAAAGATATTCAAGGGCAACTACAATATCCGCATTGACGGTCCGTTCATTCCGATCGTAAGGGAAACCTCTGACGGCGTGCCTATTTCAGACGGCTCCATCGTGACTGACATCAAGGGTACTACCGAGGTGGAATTCAAGGTTCATCCTTTCCTCAAAGTGGAAATCGTAGGTGTTCCCCAGGTATCGGGCGGAGTAATCACAGCACAGGTGAAAGTGACCAGAGCTGTTTCCAAGGAAACATTCAAGGAACTGGTGGAACCGATGGGAGGTTATTCTGATGACTTTACCAATGTTACTGACATCCAGCTGTTTGTGGGCTACTCATCTACTATGGGATATCGTGCCCGCGATACCAGATGGTCCACAGCATTGGAATTCGGCGGAGACTCTTTCGAGGCAAAATTGGGCGAGCCTGTGACAATTCAGTCTTCTACTTCGACGACTATCCCTTCAGGCAGAAAGGTATTCATCAGGGCCGCGGCCAGAATCAACTATGATACCCCTCGCGGAAGCGGAACACGCCGCTACAACTACAGTGAAGTTATGGAAGTGAACATTCCTTGACGTTTTTGAATCAACTGCGGGGATGGGGATAATTGAAAGACTATCCGCATCCCCTTTTAGTAAGACATTTCATGAATAGAGTTAAGACAATCATGAATCTGGCTGCGTCTGTGCTGCTTGTGTCAGCCTGCGCCGTCGGGAGTGTGACATCGGAAAACAATACCAAGACGACATTCCAGACTTCACGCGGCTGGATGCCTGAAATTGACAACAGGGCTGATGCCGTGATGGTGTACGGCGTCGGCGGAAATCCGTCTGACAAGGGGCGTGGAAAGAAAACCTTGGAAGAGAGAATCGCATCCTGGAAAGAAAGAGGATACAAAGTTGATTTCATGACCGGAATAGCCTGGGGCGAGTACCAGGACTACTTTACCGGAGAATGGGATGGAAAATGGCATCTCGATGAGGGACAGGTCAATGCCGAAGGCGATACCATATGGCATGGTCATATGGTGCCGTACATTGTCCCTACAGAAAACTATCTTGAATATTTCAAGGAAAGACACATCAAGAGAGTCATTGACGCCGGCATAACATCAATCTATCTGGAAGAGCCGGAATTCTGGGCGCGCTCAGGCTACAGCGAGGCGTTCAAACGCGAATGGAAAGAATATTACGGAACAGACTGGAGGCCACAGGACGAGTCTCCTGAGGCTACATACATGTCCGGAAAACTCAAGTACCATCTGTATTACAGGGCACTGGACGAGGCGTTCACATACGCCAAGGAATATGGCAGGAGCAAGGGCCTTGATGTGAAATGCTACGTGCCGACACATTCGCTCCTGAATTACTCGCAGTGGAAGATAGTCAGTCCGGAAGCAAGTCTGGCATCCCTTCCTTGTGTGGACGGTTATATCGCACAGGTATGGACCGGAACCTCCAGAGAACCGGACTATTTCGACGGCATCTGCAAGGAAAGGGTATTCGAAACCGCATTCCTGGAATACGGCTGCATGGCATCAATGACAGCACCTACCGGCCGCAAGGTCTGGTTCCTCACGGACCCTATCGAAGACTGGCCGCGTGATTGGGAGGACTACCGCAGAAACTATCAGGCAACATTCACGGCCCAGCTCCTCTATCCGCAGATAAACAGTTATGAGATAATGCCTTGGCCGGAGCGGATCTATACCGGACTCTATAACAAGAGCAAGGACTCTGACGAGAAGATACACATCCCGTCGGACTACGCCACCATGATGCAGATAATGGTCAATGCCCTTCAGAATATGCCTTTGGCGGAAACTCAAGTTTCAGGCACACACGGAATAAATGTGCTGATGGGCAACTCCCTCATGTTCCAGAGATTTCCTGAACATGAAGGATACGATGATCCGCAGTTGTCCAATTTCTATGGAATGTCAATGCCGCTTCTCAAGGCCGGAGTGCCTGTAGGAATCGTGCACATCGAGAACCTCGGATTCGAAAAGGCATTGAAAGATACCAAAGTGCTGATTATGACCTATTCCAATATGAAACCTCTGGATTCCAAGGCCCATGCCTATATCTCGGAATGGGTAAAGGCGGGAGGAAATCTCATATATGCAGGACGTGATGATGACCCGTTCCAGACCGTGTCTGAATGGTGGAACAAGGACGGAAACAACTATGCATCCCCATCCGACCATCTGTTCTCTCTCATGGGCATAAGTTCAGCTCCATCTGCCGGTGACTACAAGTTCGGAAAAGGCAAAGTGCGTATAATCCGTCAGGACCCGAAGGAATTCGTACTGGAGAATAATGGTGCGGAACCGCTGATTGACGCCGTTGAGGAATTATGTGGCGGCAACATTGAAAAGAAGAACAACTTTCTCCTCGAAAGAGGCATGTATCTTCTTGCTGCGGTGTTGGACGAAAGCGTTTCTCCGGAGCCTTTGAAACTTGATGGCCGGTATATTGACCTGTACGACCCGTCCTTGCCGATATGTCAGAATGTCGAGGTCAGACCTGGCGTGCAGAGGCTTTTCATTGACCTTTCCAAAGTCAGAAAGGACAGTCCGATGATACTCGCGGCAGCCAGCCGTGCGGAAAACGAGACACTCTCGGGCCGGACCTTCTCGTATGTCGCCAAAAGTCCGGCGGCCACTGTCAATGTCTCCAGAGTCCTTCTGCCTGCTGCTCCCAAGTCGCTCAAGGTCAATGATAAAGAATGCCTTGACCAGACCTGCTGGGATGAAGCCAGCCAGACATATCTTCTCACATTTGACAATAATCCGGACGGAGTTGCCGTCGAATTTGCTTGGTAAATGAACATTAACATTGATATGAAAAAGACAATAATTCTTGCAGCAGTGGCTGCGGCAGCCGTGTCATGCAACATTGACACAACTGTTTCAGAGAACTCATTGAGGGCTCCGGCCTATCCTCTCGTTACCATCGACCCTTATACGAGTGCGTGGTCGATGACCGACGAACTTTATGGCTCGTCAGTCTGCCATTGGACAGGAAAGGAATTTCCGCTGATAGGTGCCTTGAAAGTGGACGGTGAAGTCTATCGTTTCATGGGCATCGAGGATTCCGACCTGCTGACATTGGCTCCGGTTGCCCAAGAAGGGGACTGGACCGGCAGATATACTGAAAGTGAGCCTTCAGGAGACTGGACCTCGGAATCTTACTGCGACGCTTCATGGAAAGTCGGCCAGGGAGCATTCGGAACTGACGACGATACTTATGCCAAGACCCTTTGGGAGTCCAGATATATCTGGGTGAGGAGGGAAATCGAGATCAATGATGATTTCTCGGGACGTCAGCTCTACCTGTATTACAGCAATGATGACCATGCCGTATTCTATGTCAATGGCGTGAAGATTCTGGATACAGGCAACAACTGTAACCATGACGCCCTGTATCCGTTGGACGCAGATGCTGTGGCTGCACTCAAGCCGGGACGCAATGTCCTGTCTGCCAGCTGCGAAAATACAGGCGGCTTGGCTATCATTGACTTCGGTCTGAAAATGCCTTCAGAGCCTGTGAGCGTCCTTTCCAAGACCGCCGTACAGAAATCAGCTGATGTGCAGGCTACCCAGACTCATTATCTCTTCACCTGCGGCCCGGTGGACTTGAAACTGACCTTCTCCGCTCCGCTTTTCCTCGAAGACTTGGATCTGGTGAGCCGTCCGGTGAACTATATCTCTTATGAGGCGGTCTCCAATGACGGCAACAAACATGATGTGGGCATCTATTTCGAGGCATCACCGAGATGGGCTTCTGACAAGAACTGGCAGGAAACCGTCTCCGAGACTTACTCAAAGGACGGTCTTGTCTATCTGAAAGCGGGCACCAAGTCGCAGGAGATTCTTGCGAAGAAAGGTGATGACCTGAGAATCGACTGGGGATACTTCTATCTTGCTGCGGATGCGGACAAGATGGATGCGGGAGTCGGCAAGGCTATTGACTTGAGAAACTGTTTCAAGGAAGGAGGCCGCCTCTCTGAAATCGGCGTGAAAGGCGAGAATTCGGAAGGAAGATTGTCAATGTCTAGAGAACATGGCAAGGCGAAGACCGCTGCCGGTTCCGTGATGATAGGCTATGATGACATCTGTTCGATTCAGTATTTTGGTGAAAATCTGAGGCCTTACTGGAATGCCGACGGAAAATCATCCATAGAGGAGCAGTTCGCAAAGGCACGTAAGGAAGAGTCTGCATTGATTGCCCGCTGCTATGATTTCGACAGGAAACTCATGCGTGAAGCAGAGAAAGCCGGAGGACGTGACTATGCCGAACTTTGCGCCCTTGCATATCGTCAGGCCATACATGCCCATAAACTCGTGAAAGCTCCTAACGGGGACTTGCTCTGGTTGTCGAAGGAGAACAACAGCAACGGCTCCATCGGAACAGTCGATGTTACATATCCTTCAGCGCCTCTGTTCCTGCTGTATAACCCGGCTCTGGCAGAAGGCCTTATGAACCATATCTATTATTACAGTGAGAGCGGCAAGTGGACCAAGCCTTTCCCTGCCCATGATGTAGGAACCTATCCTATCGCCAACGGTCAGACCTATGGCGGTGACATGCCTGTCGAGGAGGCAGGGAACATGCTTTCTCTTACGGCTGCAGTCTGCCATTATTCCGGCGATACCGAATATGCAGCAAAGCATTGGGAGACAATGACAACATGGACCAAATATCTGGAGCAGTTCGGCCTGGACCCTGAGAATCAGCTCTGTACGGATGACTTTGCCGGACATTTCGCCCACAATGCAAATCTTTCTGTCAAGGCCATCCTCGGTATCGCATCATACGGCTATATGGCTGATATGCTCGGAAAGAAAGATGTCGCTGAAGAGTATCTCGGAAAGGCCCGCAAACTTGCAGGGGAATGGGTGAAAATGGCTGACGACGGGGACCACTACCGTCTTACATTCGACAAGGCCGGCACCTGGAGCCAGAAGTATAATCTTGTATGGGACAAGCTGCTTGGACTTGATATATTCCCGGACGATGTCAGACAAAAGGAAATTGCGTACTATCTTTGCAAGATGAATATTTATGGACTGCCTCTGGACAGCCGCGAAACGTATACCAAGACAGACTGGATTGTCTGGACCGCTACCATGGCTGATTCTGAGAAAGATTTCCAATCTTTCGTGGCACCTGTCCACAAATTCATGAACGAGACCGTGGACCGCGTACCTATGTCAGACTGGGTATTTACAGACAAACCTAACTACAGGGGCTTCAAGGCTCGTTCCGTAGTTGGAGGATACTTCATTAAAATGCTTGAAAACAAGTAAGTTATGATAAAATTCAGATTTCTTACCATTATTACCTGCGCTGTGGCAGCAGCATCGTGCTGCGGCAATGCAGAGCCGGATTATATCGAGAATCCGGTGGACTATGTAAGCACACTTGTCGGTTCGGAATCCACATTCCAGCTTTCCACCGGAAATACCTATCCTGCAGTGGCCATGCCATGGGGAATGAACTTCTGGACGCCTCAGACCGGCAAGAACGGTGACGGCTGGACCTATCAATATGATGCGACCAAGATTCGCGGACTGAAACAGACTCACCAGCCGAGTCCGTGGATAAACGACTACGGCGCATTTTCCATCATGCCTGTGACCACGGGTCCGGTGTTCGATGAGAATGAGCGTGAGAGCTGGTTCTCCCATAAGGCTGAGGTCGCAACACCATACTATTATAAGGTATATCTTGCTGAGCATGATGTCGTAGCGGAAATCGCTCCGACAGAGAGGGCTGCGGCAATCCGTCTTACATACCCTGAGAAATACATGTCTTACCTCGTAGTGGACGGCTATGCCGGCGGTTCATTCGTGAAGGTGATCCCGGAGGAGAACAAGATAATAGGCTATGTGACAAACAATCACGGCGGTGTGCCTGACAACTTCAAGAACTGGTTCGTCGTGGTTTCCGACACACCTTTCGAGAAGGTGGAGACAATCGCCGGCGACAAGGTTACCGGAAAGATGGAAACCGCTGCTGACCACGCACTTGCGATGGTAGGCTTCAAGACTGTCAGGGGCCAGGTGGTGAACCTTCGCGTCGCGTCCTCGTTCATCAGCATTGACCAGGCCCATCTCAATCTCCGCGAAGTCGAGGGCAAGTCTTTCGACGCCGTGAAGAATGCCTGCCGCGACAGCTGGAACGCCGCGCTCGGCCGCATCCAGGTCAGCGACACTAACATTGACCGGATCCGCACATTCTACTCGTGCCTGTATCGCTCGCTCCTCTTCCCGCGCGATTTGTCCGAGGTCAATGCCAATGGCGAGCGCGTCCACTACAGCCCGTACAACGGCGAGGTGAAGCCCGGCTACATGACGACCGACACTGGGTTCTGGGATACATTCAGAAGTCTTTTCCCTCTGATGAACCTGGTTTATCCTGACCAGAGCGTGAAAGTCCAGGAGGGGCTTGTCAATGCCTATCTTGAGAGCGGTTTCCTTCCTGAGTGGGCGAGTCCGGGACATCGCGGATGTATGGTCGGAAACAATTCCGCATCAGTAGTGGCCGATGCCTATGTCAATGGAATCCGCGGCTATGATGCTGAAAAGCTTTGGGAGGCAGTCATTTTCGATGCCCACAAGGTTCATCCTGAGGTAAGTTCGACAGGCCGTCTCGGCTGGGAATATTATGACAGTCTGGGCTACGTGCCTTGCAATGTCGGCATCAAGGAAAATGCGGCTCGTACTCTCGAGTATGCCTACAATGACTGGTGCATCTATATGTTCGGCAAGGCTTTGGGCAAGCCTGAGTCGGAACTGGAGCCGTACCGCAAAGCTGCATTGAACTACAGGAATCTCTATGACCCGGAATATAAGCTTATGGTCGGCAAGAATGCTGACGGGTCTTTTTCCCGTCCGTTCAGCCCTCTCAAGTGGGGCGGCGACTTCACGGAAGGCAACAGCCTCCACTACACATGGTCAGTCTTCCATGATCCGCAGGGCCTCATTGACCTTATGGGCGGGGACGGGCCTTTCAGCGAAATGATGGATTCAGTGTTCAATATCCCGCCTCATTTCGATGACAGCTACTATGGCTTCCCGATTCACGAGATCAGGGAGATGCAGGTCATGAACATGGGCAACTATGCGCACGGAAACCAGCCTATCCAGCACTTCATCTATCTTTATGACTGGTGCGGCCAGCCGTGGAAGGCGCAGACCCGCATCCGTGAGGTCATGGACAAGTTCTACACCGCGGCCCCTGACGGATACTGCGGAGACGAGGACAACGGACAGACATCCGCATGGTATGTCTTCTCAGCAATGGGCTTCTATCCTGTATGCCCGGCATCCGGAGAATTCGCAGTCGGAACGCCTCTGTTCAAGCAAGTGAAAGTCAATATGCCTTCCGGCAAGTCATTCATTGTCAATGCTCCTGAGAATTCCAATGATAATTTCTACATCGGGTCAATGAAAGTGAACGGACGCGAGCAGACCAGAACCTGGCTCACATATAAAGAGTTGTCGGATGGCGCAACTATCTCTTTCGACATGTGCAATGCTCCTGTAACCTCGCGTGGTACAGCAACTTCAGACCGTCCGTATTCTTTATCTTCAGAAAATGAAAAATAGACATGTTTTTCTTGCTGCTCTCCTAGTATCATCTACAATGTTCCTCTCCTGTTCTTGTTCAGGAGGGGAGCCTGATTCAGGACCGGTTATAGGTGGTGAAACCGGAGGTGGTGGCAATACCGAACTGCCGGATAACATGGATGTCACTATTCCTGAATCTTCATCCGACGCTGTGGCATATGAGGACATTTACGACAAGAATCCTGACAATTCGTGGTTCAGTATGCCAGTGTCTTCACGCGTTCCGAAGGCACACTGGACATGTGTTGATGTCATTGACAGAGGTGACCGCAATGACCTCGGGCTTTCCGAAAATACTCGCGGACTTCAGTATCATCTTCTGTGTCAGTCACTTGCCGGTCTCGTGAACCGGGCGCTCGAGCAAGGAAAGACAGACATCGGTATCTGGCTGGAGAACTCGCAGGATTCATACTCCCGTGTCAAGGCTACACTCGGACCGGAAATCGGGAGGCAGACCGGAGTAGAACTATTGTCCAAGGTGTACGGCGATTGGGAAGGAACGAAGGCCAATGTCAGAGATCTTATCGACGGTTATGTCCTGACTGACGTGGAGAGAAACCCTGAAAGTGCAGTCGTGGCTACTGTCGCTTCCCATGTTTACAATTCAGTTATCGTGGATGTAAGAGACAGGGAATATTTCGACAAAATCGGGCTGACCATAACTTACGACGCCACGGATAAGACCACAGAGGACGCGTGGCATGAATTTAAGGACAGATGCAGCAACAAGGCTCTTGTCCTTATGCCTGTCCAGACTGGTGAACTCCGTGAATATGCGGTCAAGAACAATCTGTTTGTCCTGAACCTGAACAAGAAGAACGGCACTTCCACAGGCGGAGTCAATACGGGAATAATGAACGAGATTCTTGCATGGCTTGCTCCTGGAGCCTCTGTGCTTGGGTGGGAGTCCGCTTCCGGCGAAGATGTGTTCGTTTCACCGGTTTCTGCCAACGGCAAGCTGATGCTTGCAGCTGACTGGAGCAGTAACCATGGACTCACGTCAGCCGGCGCCGTTTCCCATGCTCCCGCTCTTGCCAAGGTTATAAATCCGAGGAAGATAAATTATTCCGCATCTGCACATTATGTGTCATTCTTCCTGAGTGATGGTGACAACTATCAATGGATCATGAACGGTTTCGACAAAGATTTCTATTCAGTTTCATCGGTAATCCCGGCCAGGATGAGCTTCGGAATCTGCTCTCAGGCTCTGGAACAGTTGGCTCCGGTTCAGGAGGATTATCTGTTCTCCAAGCAGGCTGACAACAGTACATTGATGGAATGTTTCGGCGGCGGATATTTCTACGTGGATGATTATGCCACCAAGTCAGACAGGAAGGCCGGACTCGAACTCCTTGCGGAGCGCACGGCTGCGAGCATGAAAGCCCATCGCCTCAAAGTCCTTCACCTTATGGCGCATGACGTCAATTCCGATGCCGCAAAAGAGGCGTATAAGGCTTTTATCAATGCCAATGACCAGCTGGAGGGAATCGTGGTCATCCAGTATTCTCCATACAACGGCGGTCACGGAAACATCATGTGGTTTGCCAATAAGGAAGGATATGACATCCCTGTGATATCTGCGGCTTATTCGCTTTGGAACGGCTCATCTGAGCCAGGTCAGGGTACTCCTGCCGAGATCGCGGCAAGAATGAAAGCTGTCAATGATGGCGTGTCCCATGATCTGGTCTGCGTCCATGCGTGGAGTGATTTCTCCGGAAAGAAGGGCTCTGCCGCCGCTCTCCAGTGCCTCACTTCTGCAGGCGATACCTATAAGGCTGTTTCTGTTCAGGAACTTATCTGGCGCATACGTATGAAAGAACGTAAGGAACAGACGCTCAAGTATCTGAAAACCATCAAGTAATACTTGCAAATACTGAAAGAGAGGCTGACTGGATTGCCGGTCAGCCTCTCTTTCAGTGTGTATGGTATATTATTCCTGCGCCTTCAGAACCAGGTCTTTCAGAATTAAGTAGCGGTCGTTGTTGCTTGAGGTTGAATGGAAGTACTCCATATCAGCGAATGTCATTGACTTGAGGTCATCGGAGACCGTCAGGACGACATCCTGTCTCGAACTTGATGAGTGCCCGCTTCCTACCAGCACACCTGACAGCACTATCTGGTGCGTCTTCGGGAGCCAGACATAGGACACATCCCCGCTGTTCAGCCTTTCTGTGTCTGCGGTGACGATTATGCGAGCCTTGCCTTTGACAGTTCCGCCGGATGTCCTGTTCAGGTACAGCTCGAACTTGCCTGTGCATCTGACACCGTTCCATACTCCGGCATCGTCCTGCTCGCCGATGAACGTAAGTGAACCCGTCCATTCTGCTGCTGCGACCTTCGTGTAGGTCATGGAGGACATGTCTATGATATATGACGAGCCGTCGCTTGCAGTCACGATGTTCCGGTCTATGGTATATGTGCCGTCTGAAGCTCCGCCAGCATTGCCGAACCCGTCCAGTACGAGGTCTGAGCCATTTCCGTCAGCCGGCTTGTATGTGCCGGCCTCATTGCCGCTCATCGTGAATACAGGCTTGCTGTCTGCTGATGAATGGCTGTACTTGAACAATGCCTTGTCCCCATCGTATGCGATGGCTGTGCATGCTCCGGCGATAGAGGCGCCTGACGTAAACTTGAGGTTTACCTTCGTCACCTTGAGGCTCTGGATCTCAATATAGTACCAGCTCCTTGTACCGTTCTTTTCCAGCTCTGCAAGATAGCGCACACCATACTGGTCAGTGGCTGCGCAGAAATAGCTGAAGTCATCCTTGCTTACGAAATAGTACTTCAGGTAGTCCGGTTTCGGCATCTGGAGGTTCGTGACATAGGTGAATGCGTCACCGTTGTCAAACCATTTTCCGCTTACGCCGAAGTCCACCTCGCCGAATCCGTTATCGCTGTACTCGCGCAGATATGAGAACGTGTTGTCCTCCTCGTTGAATTCGTAGCAGCCGTCGAAATCGAACTTGTTCTCATCTGTGGATTTTGCGAAGAAGGAGGTGTTGCCCCTCATGTCGAGAGAGAATGTCGGGGTGGAAGACTTGAACATGTTGTTTTCACCCACGATGATCTGGTATCCCTTGTAAGTGCCTGTGAATGACTTGCCAATGTAGTCGCTCTTCTCATGCGCCACGGTCGATATCGTTATCGGCTCGTCAGGCATCTCTATTTTCCAGCATCCGTTCGGAGCAGTCTCGTCGCTCTCCAGCCATGTCACTTCCAGATCAGTGCCGCTTTCCGTGACAGCCTTGAGGGCTGCGGTGTATCCGAGCTCGCCTCCGTAGAGGAATTTGACTGAATAGCCCTTCCATGCATCATATACTACAGGGTCCGCATCCCAGTTGTCACTGCTGTTGAGCATGGTTATATATGTGTTCTCGGCCTGGTTCACGGTTATGACATGCTTGTCCAGGATTATCTTGCAGTCGATGGTCACATCTTCAGCCGGCATCTTGAACTTGAAGGTGTATTCGTTGTCGATCACCCGCTCGGAAGAAAGCTCGCATGCATTGCCGTTGAACGTGACGGAACCGACCTTCACCGCCTCGTAGCCCTCGTTCATTGTGAACTTGACCTCGATTTCGGAATCGACAGCTCCCCATTCCGGTCCTGAGACCTTGCAGGTATCACCCTTGTCCGTGTAGTAGATGCGGTAGTTGTCAGGCTCGTTCTCTATGACGATTATGCTTACTTCCACATTCTTCTCGGGCATGGTAAACCTGTAGCTGCATTCGGTGCCGCTGCCAGCGATCTTCTCACAGGCGATGCTGTTGGCTGTTACGAATGCGACGTGGTAGTTCTCCTTTATGACATTGACATCCACTGTGACTGTCTCGCCAGGCTCTGCCTTGTCAGGGGCTGTATATGTGCACAATGTGTCGGCATAATTCACCACGATGCTGTAGGCATCCGTCTTTCCTTCCTGCCCGTTTTCACTGCAGCCGGCAAGGAATATGCCTGTCACTCCTGCGGCGATATATAGAAGTTTCTTGAAAAGGTTCATGTTAAATTACATTATAGGATTCTTGATATGAAGCCGGATGCGCAGGATTTTGATGATGGTGAGTTCCTTACTTCGGAAGGTATCTCGCTTCTGGTATAGATGCTTACGAGTCTGCTTCCCGCATCTGAAGTAAGTGTGAGAGTGTTTCCGTCAGCGCTTACTGAGAACCCGTAGCCGGAGTTCCAGACTTCGCCGTCATTATAGCATCCAGTCATGAAATCGGTGCCTGCGGAAAATGTCCCTGACAGACGCTCGTAAGTGTTGCTGTCAAGATGCTGCCAGATATTGAACTTCCCGTCAGCCATAAGCTCCAGATAGACATCGAATCCGTCCGGCTTCTCTCCGGACCATTCCGTAAGATGCCATTCGCCGACTACGGCGCTGTTTACCTCCGGGCTGTCATTGCCCGATGAACAACCTCCGAGAAGGCAGCTTGCCATGACGGCCAGAACAGATATTATGTATTTGATGTATTTCATATTCTATATTGATTTATAGCCACCTGCTGTTCGCAGACTCGCGTGAAACAATGGAGAATTCCTTGGTGATTTCCTTGCCTCCGGTAGCGGCTGATGAACCGGCAGAGGTGCCGCCGGCTATAGCTTTGATGGAGATGCGGGCGGTGCCCGGATTCAGGCAGGTGAACACCAGCTGCCCGTTTATCATCTCAGGCATCTTCCCGATTCCGAGCTTCTTCATATCTTCAGCGGACATCGACACCTTGGTATAGGTGAGATTCTTTGCAGAGCCGCCGAATATGCTTGTCAATATGATTCTCACCTCCTTCCCGGCGGTTACTGTCACACATGGTGTCCCTTCTACCTGCATGAGCAGCTTATATGCGTCGATAAGGCCTGTACCCATCTGCCCAGCATAATCCTCCAGGTCGATTTTCTTTCCTGTATTCTTGATGCCTTCGAGCCTGGAGTCAATGTCATTGACAGATGTGAGCAGCATTGACATGAACTCCTCCCTGGTGAAATGCTTGCCTTTCGCAAGTGCGTAGGAGAGGCCGAGAGCGGCGACGCCCGAAACATGAGGGCACGCCATCGAGGTTCCCTGCATATAACCGTAGTCTTCACCTTTGGATGTCTCGGAGCATACTGTGGAAAGGATGCCGGCACGTTCTCCTCCGACAAACCCGATGGTCTCTCCGCCAGGTGCGGCGATGTTGCAGCCCGCTCCATAGCAGGTGTAGTATGTCGGAAGATAGTCAGGCGAGATGGCTGTTACGGAGATGCACTCCCTGTATCCTCCAGGGTAGTTGGAGGAATTCGCTCCGTTGTTTCCTGCCGCATAGACGGCAATTCCGCCGTCAATTGCATCGCAGTTCTTCTTGCTGAAGAAATAGTTCAGGGCCTCGCACAGAAGCGGCGATTCCTCCTCGAAGGCCGCATCGGATGTGAAGTTCGACTGGGCGTAGCCGTATGAGCACTGGAGGATGGAGGCGCCATGGTCAGTGGCATACTTGACGGCTTGCGCGGTGCTGTAGTCATTCGTGGACTCCGTGCCGGAGAAAATCTGGCAGGACATGATCCTCACGCCGTCACCTTTGCCTGTGCCGCCGGCTATGCCTGCCACGCCGATGCCGTTATTGTTTACAGCTGCCACGGTTCCCGCGACATGTGTGCCATGACCGGAGTCACTCTGCGGCACACCGCTGATGACTTTGGTCACGTTCCATGTGATAGGACCGTCATCCACGAAGTTATATCCGTGAATATCGTCAACATATCCGTCGCCGTCGTTGTCAATGCCGTCGCCGTCCACCTCTCCTTCATTGACCCACATGTTCGCTGCAAGGTCCGGATGGGTGTATTTAACGCCTTCGTCCAGCACAGCGACGATTACTCTCGGGTCTCCGCCGGTGAGCTTCCATGCATCCACCACATCGACATCCGCGCCTCTGCGGGCTGTCGTCGCGATGGCAAGGTCAGCGTTGTTTATGTAGTTCCACTGCGATGGAAGCTGCGGGTCGTTGAAATCTGACTTGATTATGCCTGCTGTTGCCTGGGAAGGGGAGAGCCCATATACCTTGTCGTCTGAAGCCTTGCAGAGCTTTGCGCTGAACTGAAGTTTGTTGATTTCAGCTACGGAGGCAAGCCTCTCTGCTGCCTCATTCAGATCCTGTCCGTCTGCGAAGCGGATGACATACCATCTGTGAAGTCCAGCAGCCCTTGTCTCGGTCTCGCTTGACTTGTTGACTGGGAAGACACGCTCCAGGCTTATCGCATGAATCTCGTCTAGTACTTCATCAAGATTGTCGATGCCGCAAGCGGCTCCTGCCGATTTCGTGGCAATGCGCTCCGCAGCTGCCTTCTCTATGGCCGGAACGGCGTCCTCATTGAATTTTACGATCAGCATCCCGCTTTCTGCATTCTCCGAAGTATTGCAGATCTTCGGCGAGACGTTGACTTGTGACGGGCCTTCAGATGGCTCCCGCAGAGCTTCTGTGCTGCAGGATGCCATCACGAGAGCTGTCAATATCAGAAATTTTCTATTGTTTTGCATATCTGTTCTATGTTTCTAAAAGGCGCGTACACCGACGAACCTGAAATCCTTATCTACGTATCCGCTTTCACCGCTGCTTACTTTGGTCACCATTACCTCCGCGTGCCTTGTAGCAGGTGCGGAAGCCGGGATGAGGTCTGTCGCAAGGTTTATGGCCGGCTCCTCACCGAAATTGCCAGGCACGGCTGTCACGTGGTTGAACTCCGGAAGCTCGACATAGTTCGCCATCCTACCTGAGAATCTTGCGAGCGCCTGTCTGCGGAGCTTTGCCATGTTTGCTAGAGCTGCGCTGGAGATGCCGCCCTTATCCTTGGCAGGATCCACAAGCATCATGTCTGTCATGAGCGCATACGTGTTGTATGTAGTCATTCCGATAGCGGCCACGTAGCTGAAGGTGTAGCCCTGCATCTGGTAAACTGGGTTAGGTACGCAGTACAGGTAGCCGTCTGCGACCTGTCCGAACAGCATGGCTGTAGTGCCATAGATGTTCTGGAGATCTTCCTCTGCCATGAATCCTGTGAACACCAGTTCGTCATTCTTGACACCGAGAGTGTTCTGCTGGTCGGCGAGAAGCATGAATGCACCGTTGTATGACTTCAGGTTTGAGCTCCTGGTGGTCGGGAGATAGATGCCGAAGATGGATCCTGCCTCATCGAACTTGAATCCCTGGAGACCGTCTATATCCAGCCAGTATTCCCCGTTGCCGCTCTCCTTCGTATTTATCTTCATGGTCACAGGGTCGAACTGTCTGCGGACAGGCTCATCGTCGAGATAGCTTATCGCATAGTAGTTCCACTTGGTGGAGGTGAGGTATTCCACGCTTGGCTGCTCCTCTGTGAACTCATTGTATATATATGTCTCGAGACCTGGGTTGAATGTTCCTGTGGTCTTGTATGTCGCAGCTGATGTCGAGGTCGTGTAGCCGTTGTCGGCACGCATGACGAGAGTATATTCGCTGTCCCCGTTAAGTCCTGTGACCATGGAACTGAATCCGCTGCCGTTTACAGCCTTCAGCTGCTCTGCGGTGAACTTGAGTCCGGAATTGTCCAGAAGCTTGTCGAGATCGGCATCCTTGACCCTGGAAGCCTTGTACAGGCCGAAGGTCAGCGACTCGATTTCTTCACCGTATGCATAGAGCTTTCCGGAATTGTCAGGTGTGATGCCCTCTCCGGCATGGTCGTGGGAGGCCTCGATACCGAAATTGATGTTCACTTTCTTCGTGTCCCCCTTGGCTATGTATCCGAATGTCAGGGCAGTGTATGTCTGCATGTGCCCTTCTGCATCGTAGCCGCAGCCGACCATGGTATATTTGCCTGTCTTGCCGACTTGTATGTTCATTGTGAAAGTCTTCTGCGTCTTGCCGTCGATTTCATCATTGATTTCCCCATCGAACTTTAGGGTGCCGTCATTCAGGTCCTGGGCCTTGAGGCTAGCCTCACCATCATCCAGCGAACCGTCAAAGAACGCATATTTGAGGGTCTTTATATCATCGGAAAGCTTGGCGGTTACAGGAAGGACTCCGTTGGTGCCCATTGTGCCCTTGGTCAATGTTACTGCATATTCGGCAGCCTTGTAGCCCGGGAGAGTGATACGGGTGGCCCCGTTGAGGTTGCCGTTGTACCAGCCACCATTAAGGCTTGAAAGTGTCACCATGATGCCCTTTGCAGGGAAGGTTATGACACCATCGCGCAGGGTACCATACTGTGCGGCAGATTCATCCAGCGAGAAGTTCTCCGGGGTGTATGAGCCGAATGAGATTTCTCCGTTGTCGCTGTTGAATGTCATGCCGGTGGTCTGGTTCGGGAGATATACCTTGTCAGCGTCGCGTGCATCCACATAGGTGTATGCATCCTTGTTCTCTGCAATCTTGACGTTGGTCATGCCGGAGAACGCCTTGAGGAATGTGTTCCCGCCATAGACCTTCATCCTGTAGTAGCCCTTCATGTCCTCCCTCTCGTAGATTTCCACATCCAGCTCTGGGTTAGGATTGAAGCCGCTTCCGCTGAGGGAATAGAGGCTGCAGATGATGTCGTCGCGCCACTTTCCGGTCGTGGACTTCCCGTCAGGGCTCTTGACCAGATTCCATCCCGCCCTGGTGACGGTGAATGTAAGGCTTGTCGCCAGAGGCCCATAGACGGTGACATATTCAGGGTCGTCAATGCTGATGACACATTCGTATTTTACGCCGACCTTCGCAGCCGGGAAATTGATGGTGATGTTTGTCTCCTTCTCTCCTGTCTTGAAGACTACAGGGTCGATAACGAAGATGCCTTTCTCACTTGCAGTCACATTGACAGGAACTGTGATCTCGTCGTCTGTCTTCTTCCTGCGGAGACGGAAAGAGACTGTGGTCTTCTCCTGCGGGGCGAGCTCCACCGTGGTGGAAGTCGTCTGGGATGGGAAGTACACTCCGTAGGAGCTCTCGTCTTCAGGAGTTCCGGGAGTATATTCTTCCTCTTCAGAGCAGCTGCACAATGCGGCGGCTGCCATGGTCATCCATAATATATGCTTAAGTATTTTCATTTTCTGATGTGCTATAGATTAACCTTTCCAGAGCTCCACCTTGTTGGATGGGTCCGGATTGTTCTGGGATGCTACTGCGGGGTTGTTCTGCGTCTCGCCTCTGGAAATCACGAAGTTCCAGTATGGTGCGCGGCCCTCGCAGTTGAGTCTGTATGATGCCGGGGCATTGGTGCCGACATAGCCTCTCTTCGAGGACATGTCCAGACGCTTCATGTCGAACATGATGATGCCCTCTCCCCAGAACTCCACACGCTTTTGGAGAATAAGCTCGTTGATGAAGCCTTTCATGCTGGATGCTTTCGGGGTGCAGTCGTATTCCACATCATCTGTCATGCGGTAGCTGTTCATGAATGTGTTGAGCAGCTTCCTGCCTTCCGCGAGGTCGAGGTGGCCTCTGGCCTCTGCCTCGATGAAGTACATCTCTTCGACACGCATCATGCAGTGGTCTGCCGCGCCGCCTACCTTGTATTCCTTGTAGTTGCCCTGTGCAGGACGGAACTTGATGTTCGTGTAGTCCTTCAGCTCATCCTTGAAGTAGCTCTTGCCGTCCTCACGGCAGCTCTGGTATGCGTATTCGCGGTCTGGAGCCAGCCATGAATGCTTGCGGAAGTCGTAGTTGCTGATACTGTTGAACAAGTTCTTGTTTATGGCACGCCCGGTGTCATATCCGTATGCACTCCATGCATTTTCTGAACACATGTGGGCTGTGAAGCACATGAGGTTCGCTACGCTTTCGCTTGGAAGGGCGAGACCCCACATCCAGGAACTGTTCGAGGATGCATTGTTGAAGCCGTTCACCGGATCCTCCCACTGGCTCTGTGTCAGAGGTGTGCATCCGCTGGCAGTGATGGCCTTGCGGGCGAACTCGGCTGCTGAAGTGTATGCCTTGGTGGAATTGGCATTGTCGGATGCATCTTCGAAGGCTGTCCCTCTCTCCAGATAAGCCCTTGCCTTCATGCCATAGACTACTGCGAGGCTGATGGTGTACTTGTCTGAAGCCTTGTCGTTTGCCAGAAGAGTCTCGGCGTTGTCAAGGTCAGGGAAGATAATCTTGTCATAGATGTCCGATACCTTCGCTCGGGGATTGTTCTTGGCCTGCGCCTCTGTCGTCTCTGGGAGAACTACCGGCACCCCGAGCCCGAGCACGCTGTCATCCTGTGTGTAGTTGTTCTTCTTGAACTCGTATAGACGCACGAGGTCGAAGTAGAACATAGCCCTGTATGCATATGCGAACCCGAGATATTTCTTCTGCGTATCATCAAGAGTCGAGAAATCTGAAGTGTCGATAAGCTTGATGACATTGTTCGCTGCCATGATCCACTTGTAGTAGTTGTTCCAGGTCAATGCGCCTACGGCATATTCGGAACCGAGGGCAATGTTGCTGCCCCACTGGGAGAACCAGTCATAGCCGGTGTTGCCGGAAACCACCAGATCCCCTGTCATGGATTCTGTGGCAATATGGATTGCCGGAAGGCCGAAGTCCCAAGGCAGGTCGTAGCCTGTGGAACCGGCCTGCACAAGCGCGGCAGGGATACCTTCGATGGATGTCTCCAGCGTCACCTGCTTCTGGATGGCGACAGAGGTAGGTGTCGCTTCCTTTATGCAGCTGTTCAACAGCATTGAGGAAAATGCCGCAGCAGCTGTCAATTTAAGTATATTGTTCATTCTGTACATTAAAACTGAAGGTTGATACCACCTGAAATAGTCCTGACAGGAGAATATGTCGCCTGTGATGTGGAGCCGCTGTAGGAGTAGCGCGGGTCGAAGCCCTGCCTCCTGGACCAGTACCATACATTCTCGCAGGACAGATATACGCGGATGCGGTCCACGCTGAAGTTCCTGGTAATCTTTTCCGGAAGAGTGTATCCGAAGTTGATGGTCTGGAGATTCAGATAGCTTGCATCGGTAAGAAACCTGTCGGAAGATGCGTTCTGATCCTGGTCTTCATACTGGAGACGCGGGATATTTGAGGACGTGTTGTCCTTGCTCCATGCCTTCAGGATATCCTTGTGCCAGTTCTGTCCTGTGGACTTGTTGGCAGGGGAGTACATCGCCGCAGCATAGCCGGAATCGTATGCGAGGCCGCCTATCTGGTATGTGAATGCGATGCTGAAGTCGAATCCGAAGAAGTTGAGGTCTGTGCCGAATCCTCCGTAGAGGTCAGGGATAGGGTTTCCGCACAGGTAGTCGGATGCACTTGTATATTCGGTGGTGGTCTCTTTCGTCACGTTCCCGTCTGCATCAGTGACATCCATATGCCACATCGACTTTCCTTCAGTGGATACGCCAGCGTATTTCTTCATGTAGAAGGTGTACATCGGGAGTCCCTCTCCGTAGAACGTGGAACCGCTCACAAATCCTGAGTATCCGTCCACGGTCTTGGTGCGGCGCTCCTCCGGGAGCATCGTGATCTTGTTGCGGAGGTGGGTAAGGTTGAGGTTGATGTTCCACTGGACTTTCTCGCGGCGGACAGGGTTGAAGTTGAACTCCATCTCCACACCGCTGTTTCGCATGTCGCCGACATTGGCGTAGTATGATGAATATCCCATTGACGGAGCTACCGGGAATGCCAGAAGCATGTCAGTAGTCTTTCTGTAGAAATATTCGCCGCTTCCGGAGATCATTCCGTGCAGGAAACTGAACTCAAGACCTGTGTTGATGTTCGTGTTGGTCTCCCATGTAATCTTCTCGGAGCCCTTCGAATTGAACACCGTGGAAACCATTCCGTTGGCGTTCTCGATGGTGTATGTGTCTGTATATCTGAAGTTTCCGATATTGTCGTTACCCTGCGAGCCGATGGATGCCTTCAGCTTGAGGTTGTCCAGCCAGTCGTATGTGCTGCTGAGAAAGTTTTCCCTATTGAGAATCCACGCGCCGCCGAGTGACCAGAAGTTCCCCCATCTATGCTTCGGATGGAAGCGTGAGGAAGCGTCACGCCTGAATGAACCTGAGAAGAAGTACTTGTTGTCGAAGTCGTACATGACACGGGAGAAGTAGCCTTCATTGAAATACTCTGAACGATAGGAGTTTGCATTCTGCGTGTCAATGATGGCACCGGCAAGCTCGTCATTGTCCTGGGTGAGCATGTGGCTCTTGCCAGCCGCGAGGTAGTATGTCTTCTCGGAATAGGACTCATGTCCTATCATCACATTGACATTATGCCTGTCGAACTGATGGGTATAGTTCAGGATCTGCTGCAGGTTCACGTCAAACTGCCTCTGGTGGGCCTTGGACACCATACCTTTTTCGCTGGCAAACTGGCCGAACCATGGGTTCCTGGTGGAGGTCATCCTCGTCTCGTCGAGGGCGACACCTCCGTTGAATGTGAACTTGAAGTCCTTCAGGAAGGTTACGTCAATGAAGCCTGTGCCGTTGAATGCATTGCCTTCGGACAATGACTTGTTCAGCCTGGTCTCGGAAAGGGCGTTGCTGTTAGGGAACAGGGAACGGACCATGCCGGCATTGTCACCGTTACCGTAGTCGTAGAGCTTGATGCCGTCTTTTGAATAACGGATATTGCCCTCGCCGTCACGGATGTAGAGCGGATATATAGGGCCGACGGCAGTGGTGAATGCGAACACGTTACCTGAGGAGTTACTCTCTCCGCTGTCGCTGATCTGATTATATGTGAAGTGCGAATAGTTCACGTTGGTGCCGAGCTTCAGCCAAGACTTGGCCTGGTAGTCCATACGTGCGTGAGCTGTATAGCGCTCCATGTCAGAGTTATATACGATACCTTCATTCTTCAGATAGCCGAAAGATGCGTATGTGGAAATCCTGTCGGAAGTCCCGGCTACGCTGGCATTGTACTCCTGGCGGAGAGATGTCCTGTATGCGGCCTTTGTCCAGTCATCAGGCTGGATGTAGAATTCCTCGCCGTTATAGACGATTCTGCGTCCGACGGTGGCAGCCGGGTTCACCTTGCCGTTGATACCGATGAACTCCTGTCCGTCAGGGATATTGAATATCTGATATCCGAGTCCGCCGTTGTCTGCGGAGCCTACCACTACGCTGTTCGCTTTCGCGTGAGCGTCTGTCTCGCTCATTCCGGAGCTGAGGTAGTAGTTTCTCAATGCGTTGTACTGAGTCTCGTAGTAGAGCGCAGGGTTCTTTATGTAGTCGTAGTCCCTTACTGCCCTGGAGTTCACGCCCCACTTGGCATCCACATTGATGATGGCGTCCTTTGACTTCGCTTTCTTCGTGGTCACCATCACGACTCCGTTTGCGCCTCGCGCTCCGTAGAGCGAGTTGGATGCGGCGTCCTTCAGGACGGTCATTGACTCGATGTCGTTAGGGTTCAAGTTGTTGAGGTCGCCTGAATAAGGCATTCCATCGACAATCCAGAGAGGGTCATTGCCAGCATTAAGCGAGCTGAATCCCCTGATTCGGATGGACGGGCTGGAACCGGGCTGGCCGGAAGTGTTGGCAATCTGGACACCGGCCACCTTTCCTGCCAATGTCTGAGCCACGTTGGACTGCTGGCTCTTGGCGATGTCGTCAGACTTGATGACTGTTGCCGAACCGGTATAGGCGTCTTTCTTCGCCGTACCGAATGCCACCACGATGACTCCGTCGAGTGACTGCGAGTCCTCCCTCATGACAATGTCAATCTGGGTTCTTCCATTGACCTGAATCTTCTGGTCCTGGAATCCGATAGAAGAGACCGTCAATGTCGCATTCGACGGCACTTTGAGCGAATAGACACCATCCACATCGGATGAGGTGCCGTTGGTAGTTCCCTCCACCATGATGGAGGCACCGACCACCGGTTCTCCGGCCTGGTCTGTCACGGTACCCTTGACTTCTACATCCTGCGCGTAGATTGCAGAGCATAGTCCGAGAACAGCCAGAATGGTTGTTGCGATTTTTTTAAACATAGATAATCGGCATCTATACAGCCGCCCAATGGCTTTTTCGGTCATAGGGCAGCTGCATCACTTAAATGTGTATAAAAATGTACTTGTTTTTGTTCAATTCTAGTAATCCTCGTCCTTCATCTCGTTGGTGTCTTGGGTGCCGGAGTATTTGGTTGCTGCACCTTTCCACTCGATTGTGATTGTATTCTTCGTTCCTGCATATTCAGGCATGTATGTCATGAGGCTGGTATAGTTTCCCCAATCTTTCATCACAAACTTGAAGTACCATTCTTTGCCATCTTTCTTGACAGTAACTTTGACATCATCAGGGCAACGCTGAAAATCCATTCCATATTGTGTGTAGGCAGAGCCATATCCATTATACATATAGGACTGCTGCAGATAAAGGTTCGTGTTGTTTGTGAAATAGAATGCCCATTTTGTTCCACTTGCATTCAAATCAAGCTCCTCGCTTCCGAGCTTGTCTGCAGCCAGGACAAAGTAAGGAGTATTGGAATCGAACTTTGTTACTTTTTCACCTGTCTTTTCATTGCGGAAATAGAAGACATAGGCATCCATAGGCTCAGCTGCTGATGCGTCATAGAATTTAGAGTTACGCATTACCTCCATCGCAGTAACTGTAATGTTCTGAAGCTCCTTGCCGCTTTCATCGGTGATTACAATCTTCGGCTCTACAGGCTTGACCGGAGTAAGGTCAGGAATCTCGCCATCGACAGGAACTCCATAATATTCGGCTGTAAGAGTCTCGCCGGAAGCAAGCGCAGCAGTTACATAGAAGTAGATCTTGCCGTCTTTTGCACCTGGGACAGTTTCGATAGATATCTCTCCTTCAGCCTTCTCGCTTGTAAGTGTGGCGTATGCAGGATAATAGTAAAGCTCAGCCTTCGCTGTAGTAAAATCGGCATCAGCTTCACCATCCTCATCAAATGCGGAAGCCGGAATAGTCATCTTTACAGCATAGTCGCCACTTGCAAGGTCCGCAGCTGCTGCAGCCTTGTCATTGGTACCGAAAGCGAACACGTAATTTGCGCCGTCCTTCTGACGGAAGAGTACCGGAAGGGACTTCTCCACATTGCCTGCAGCGCTCTTGATAGTCAGCTTGTCTGAAGAGTAGTAGCCTTCGGCAGGAATTCCAGTGTAAGTTACACGTATCCTGTTGTCGCCGATTGTCGCATCCATGAGAACAGAAAGCTCTGTCTCCTCCTCGTTGGTGCTCATCGTCAATGTTCCTTTGCGTCCTGCGCCGAGAACGATGTCCCCATAGGAGATGGCAATATCATCTGCTGAAACAGCTGAAAGGTCGAGGTTTGTGATGTTATCAATGTCTGCATCATCCGAGATGCTGATTGTCAGTACAGGTGTGGCGTCCGCAGGTTTGCTGACATTGCTCTGCTCATACAGGCTATATACTGATTTGCCATCAAGGTTGTATCTCCACGCTGTAGAGCTTGCGATAGTTGTGGTAGTCTCCTGATTCAGCTCCACCTGGTTGCTGAGGTCTGCCAATGCCTTTGCACATGCCCCGTTGTAGCGGACAAACAGAGGCTTGCGCTCAGCTGTGATGACATCTGCCGAGATTTCAACAGAAGTCTTGGAAAGAAGGTTTACGGACAATGCGGCTTTCCTGATGCCGTCCATTGCGCCCTTCTTTGCTGTTATATCCTTGTATGAAACTTCGAAATTCTCGGTCTCTGTGTTGACCTTGCCTTTGACAGACGCTGTCTTCACGAGTGCATAATCACTGGCTTTCTGCATTCCAGCTACATTGGTAATGCCTTCTGTTGGAGAAAGATAGAAAGTGTATCCGTCTGCACCGGCCTCGTAGATTACGGACTTTATGCTGATAAGCGGCTCTTCGCTGTACTCGATCTGATTCTTGATTTCTGCTGATGGCTCCGGATCTGCCGGAGTGTTCTCCTTGTTGCAGGCAGCCAGACATAAAACTGCTGCGAAGGCGGCTGCCAAGATGGCGCGGCCTTTAGACATGCTAGATAAAATTTTCATATTTATTACACTAATTGGTTCGAAACGATAGATCTATTCAAATTTCCGAGGCCTGCACTCTGCTCATGAAATCCTTATGTACCTATTTTTTATGCGTGCGCAATATCGCACATTATTTCTTATAAATGAACAGGGGGGGGGGAGAATAGGATATGAATGTAATCTTTTAGAACATTTAGTAACGTTTTTTATGTATGGGTTATGTGTCTATTATGATAGGTGCAATCAGGATGATTATTCCACCAAGTCGGACAAAAAAAAAGCTGACCGGATTGACGGTCAGCCTTTTCAATATCTTTCAGAAGAACTATTCTTCTGCCGGTTTCATCAAGCTGTAAACGTTGGTAACGTCGTCATCGTTTTCGAGGAGATCGGTGAGTTTGTTCAATGTCTCACGCTGCTCAGGGGTCACGTCTTTAAGGTCTGTGTTAGGGATTCTCTCGAAACCTCCGGAAACGAGCTCGTAGCCGTTGTCCTCGATGAATTTCTGGATTCCGCCGTAAGACTCGTAAGCGCCGTAGATTACGATGTTCTTCGTAATGTTCTCATCCTCATCCTCCTGCTCCTCGACGAATACCTCAGGGTCGTCATCATAGTCACAGAGAGCGAGCTGGAGCTCATCCACATCGATGCCATCCTGGTACTTGATTCTGAACACGCACTTGTGGTCGAACATGAAGCTGACGCTGCCGCTGGTTCCGAGCGTACCGCCGCACTTTGTGAAATAGCTGCGGACATTGGCAACTGTTCTGGTATTGTTGTCTGTAGCAGTCTCTACAAGGAATGCGACGCCGAACGGACCGTATCCTTCGAAGGTAACCTCCTTGAAATCACCGAGTGACTTGTCTGTAGCCTTCTTGATGGCTCTTTCGATATTGTCCTTAGGCATGTTCTCGTTTCTTGCCTCTGCGATGAGGGCGCGGAGACGAGGGTTGCCGATAACATCAGGACCGCCCTGCTTGACTGCGATTGTAATTTCCTTTCCGATTTTGGTGAACGTTTTGGCCATGTGGCCCCAACGTTTCATCTTTCTCTCTTTTCTGAACTCAAAAGCTCTTCCCATAATCTTATTTGTTTTCGATTCTGCTGATATACTTGTCGATATCGTAGCCTTCCATTGACTGAGGATACTGGTCCTTGATCTTCTTGTAGAAAGAAAGTGCCTTGGCGCTGTCACCGAGTTCCTCGCAAGCGATACCTGCCTTAAGAAGATAAGCAGCTGCGAACATGTTGTCCGATACGCCTGCAGCCTTCTCGAAGCATGAAACGGCCTCCTTGTACTTCTCAAGTCCTACATAAGCGTCTCCCTTGCATGCGATGGCCCTTGCCTTGAGAATCTCATCCTTTCCATTGTATTTGTCAAGGTAAGAAAGAGCCTCCTCATATTTTCCGAGCTGGAGTTCGCATACGCCTGCGTAGAAATAAACGGCAGTACCTGCGTAAGAACCATACTCATCAATGATCTGGCTGAAACCGAGCACATTGCCGTCGCCGTTGAGTGCAAGTTCATAGTTCTCTGCGCGGAAATTGGCCTCTGCCGGGAACATCTGCTCGGCAGCCTCTTCCTTCTGCGGCTGTGCGTAGAACTTGTGATAGCAGAGAACAGCCACGCCGATTACGATGATGGCTCCGAGGCATCCCCAGATGATTTTCTTGTTCTCGTTGAAGAATTTTTCTACAGAAGATACCTTTTCTGCAACCTGCTCTTCCTGCAGTCTCTCCTGATTTTTAAGAGTTTCTTGTGCCATATTTTCTTATGTTTTTATTTTCGTTCAATGCTTGACAATACAACAAGCCTACAAAATTATAAAAAATAAGCCAATCCAGCAAAGAATTTTCACCCGACTTGCAACAGAACGGGATATTATTGACTGTCAGCAGTGTATAATCCGGCCTTTACGGCATATCTGATGAGCTCGACCGTACTGGAGATTTTCAGTTTCTTGAAGATGTTTCCTTTATGCGCGTCGACAGTACGTACGGAAACATTGAGCTTGCCCGCAATCTCCTTCGATGTGAGTCCGTCGCAGCAGAGTTTCACTACCTCCATCTCCCTGCCCGTCATCTTCGGAACATCATCCATAGTCTCGATATTGCTTACGATTTCCTTTATCCGGTCCGACTCCTCGCTATCCGAAATCGCCGGCACGAGAGAAAGCAGCTTGTTCTTCACTTCCTGGTTCTTGCTGAGGATCTTGGCCTGTCTGCGCTTGATGCGTAACATCCTGTAAGTCAGCACCAGCAGGATAATCAGAAGTGCCGAAAAAAGCGACAGACAGATCAATACCGTAAGCCTTGTCTTCGACATTTCCTGCTCATGGATCAGCCGTTCCTCCTTCTCCTTGGTCTCATATCTCACGCGGAAATCCTCCACGGCCGAATCCGCCCTGTCGTCAGCGATCTTTTCCGAAAGCTGGGTGTATTCTTCCAATGTATGCAGAGCATCCTGCAGCTTTCCCAGATGCTTCTGGCAGAGCCACAATCCGCTCAATGCCTTCTTCTTCACATAGTCGCTTCCCGCCTTGGTGGCTTGTTCGCAAGCCGTCATGTAAGCTTTCTCGGCATGCTGGTACAACTCACTTTTATAATAGAGATGTCCGAGCTGGTTCTGGCAGATGGCCATCGATGTGATATTGTTCTTCTCCTGCAGGATCGGAATCGCCTGCAGCAGACACTTTTCTGCGGCAATGTCTTCGCCCATGGCGATCAGCACGGCTGCTTTCTGAGAAAGCCTGATTGCCTTCTTGCCCTCGCGATGGTCCTCACTGTCAAGCTTGTACGCCTCTTCCACGCAGACCAGGGCCCTGTCGCTGTGCCCCATCTCCAGCCAGATGTCCGAAGCCAGTCCCAGACGGATCGCCAGCCTCTCCCGGTCGCCGCGTTCGCGCTCCATCTCTATCGCCGGAAGAATATATCCCAATGCTGTTTCCGCCTGGCCGGTAGCCAGATACAATGTCGCCAGATTGTTCATCGTGGAGCTCATCCCTTGCTTGTCCTTGGCTTTCAGGTCTAGCTTGTAGACCCTTTCCATGTAGTTGATGGCCTGTCCGAAGAGCCCTTTCCGCTGATAAAGGATGCCGATGTTGTTTATGCAGTCCGCCAGCAGATTGTCGTCATTGCTTCTCTCGCAGAGGGGGAGCGCCATCAGGGCCATGGACAATGCGTCATCGAACTGGTTCTTGATATAATAATAGCAGGACATCATATCATAGATGCGCGCTTCGGACTCGATGGCCTGGTTTCTTCCGTAGGTGTATTTGCCCATAAGGAGACCTTCCTCCGTTCCTTTTTCCAGAAGTTCGTTTCCTATATGTATGCGGTCAATCTTCGAAGCGTTTTCCCACTTCGAAAACAAGGTCAAAATATCATTCGCGGTCAGATTTGCGGTTGATATGATGGTCAGTATTATTATAGCCAGTCCTTTTTTCATTATCAGTCGATTAGGGGTCCGTTTGATGCAAATATAACATTTTTCTCATACCTACGTACCAAAATTACGTATAATTACCTATTGTTTTCAATGCTCTGGTAGCCTAAATTTGCAAAAACGTTATAATAACATACGTGACCGGGACTAACCCTAAAAATCAGATTTATCATGATACCTACAATTATTCACAAGTCAATGCGGCAGCTTACGGCATCTGTAGCTGTGCTTCTGTCGCTCGCATGCGTTTTTTCCTGCAAGAAGGAAAAAGGCGGAGGTGATGCCCTCGAAAAGATATATTTCGTGGATCCGGCATCAGCGACCATGGTCATTACCCAAGGCCGTTCTGAACAGATTCTCTATGCCACCGTTCCTGAAAAGGCAGCCGACACTGCAATTCTGGAATGGTTCTCTGACGACCCGTCCATAGCGGATGTGATCAACGGTCTCGTGACTGCCGTTGCCCCGGGCAATACCGTAATTACGGCCAAATGCGGTAATGTCACAGCCACTGTCGACGTGCAGGTGGTGCCGATTCCGGTCACCAGTTTCAGCGTTCCTAAGACAATGAGCGCATACATGGACATGCCTGTGCAGATAAAATTGACATTGGAACCGGCAGAAGCCAATGCCGCGTCGCTGGAATGGAAATCGGACAACCCGGAAATCGCCGAAGTCGTCATTGAAGACGGGAAGGCTTTTGTCAATGCCAAGAAAGAAGGCGGATGCAAGATCTCGGTGTATCCTTATGGCCGTTCGGACGAGTCGAAGGAAATCGCAGTTACGGTCTATCCTGCAGCCTTCAAACTTATGAGAAAATCAATATCAGATGAAAGCGGTTATGTGGAGATTCCGAACGAAGATTCTTTCGACATCACTGATATAGGTATGCCTTCAGAAGATGGGAAACGTTCAATTGAAATGATCAGAGTAGATGGAGGCAAGCTTCTGGAATCTTCGGTGGAGGTTTATAATGAAAATTCTGGAATTGTTTCCATAACCAAACGTCAACGCAGCGAAAGTAAGATTCTTCTTATGGTCGAGGAACAGTCCGAGGCCGGAGCTGCCAAGATATCCGTCTCTCTGAAAGAGGATGACAATGTCTATACGAAAACCTTTACCATCAACAGGCAGAAGCATGATTTTACATCCGATACGAAGATTTGCCGGATGTATTCGGAAACTCCTGTTAACGACGTGGAAGAAATGGCCAGAAATGCCACTATGCAAGTGCAGATGTTTCCTGCGGTCAATGCCGTCTGGACCAGCAGCAATAAATCCGTAGCCAAGGTCGAGTCGGCATCAAGTGACGGCGTCGGATTTTCTACATGGGCGACGATAAAGACATTTGGCGAGTATGGTTCCGCTGAAATCACAGCGACCGACGAAAGCGGTGAGCATACACGTAAATTCACTGTCAAGGTATCCAAGGCTTCATTCCCGGCGGGAACGAAGATCTGTATCCTGGTGGGTGGCAAGATTGAGCCTGTAGGTGAAAGCACGACAATCCGTGCATCATATGACGGCAGAAACGATGAAGCGTTCGGCCTTATGGATGCTTCCGGAAATTACGTCACCACATTCACTAATTTCAAGTGGACAATCGAATCTCCTTCGTGTGAATGCAGGCTTGCCACAGCCGGTGCCAGCGGTGTTGTCGTCGCTCCGATTTCTGCTACTACTTTCAGCGGCAGCAAGACGGCAACCCTTGTCTGCACAAGGCCGCTGAAAAAGTCCTCTTGATAGCATAGGAAGCGCACTCAAATAATTCGT
>OLXN01000113.1_pt1 | contig 70813 bp, 54 predicted proteins | sample 1674021 | NCBI WGS metagenome assembly OLXN01 (sample SAMEA103958137, study PRJEB25191) | human gut metagenome | biome: human-associated habitat [ENVO:00009003]; feature: intestine environment [ENVO:2100002]; material: feces | place: Germany | collected 2013/2015
GGAATTTCGCTACCTTAGGACCGTTATAGTTACGGCCGCCGTTTACCGGGGCTTCGATTCAGAGCTTCCCTTGCGGTGACTCCCCCTCTTAACCTTCCGGCACCGGGCAGGTGTCAGGCCATATTCGTCATCTTAACGATTTCGCATAGCCATGTGTTTTTGGTAAACAGTCGCCTGGGCCATTTCTCTGCGCCCACATCGCTGTGGGTCCCCTTCTCCCGAAGTTACGGGGTCAATTTGCCTAGTTCCTTAGCTGTGATTCACTCGAGCGCCTTAGGATCCTCTCCTCACCCACCTGTGTCGGTTTACGGTACGGGCGGCCATACTCTTGACGCCAATATGATTTTCTCGCAAGTCTGCTTCTGCATCGCTGTCGGGTCGTCCGTGGACTCCCCGTACTGTCCCGGCTCGGTCTCCCTACCCCGGTTCAACCACCTATTCCGTCAGATGGCGGACACATCACTCCTCGGTCTCATATTGACCCGTATGGCCGGCAGCGGAATCTTTACCGCTTGGGCATCGTCTGCGCCTGTCGGCTTCGACTTAGCTCCCGGCTTACCCTGATACGTTTAGCGTTGTTCAGGAACCCTTGGGTTGTCGGCGGGGGAATTTCCATTCCCCTTGTCGTTACTCATGCCTACATTTTCTTTTCAAACCGCTCCAGCGGCGCTCGCCGCGCCACCTTCTCCGCTGGTTTCAATGCTCCCCTACCACGCGTCTTGCGACGCGTCCTCGGCTTCGGCGGCAGTCTTGATGCCCGGTCATCATCCACGCGTCACCGCTCGACTAGTGAGCTGTTACGCACTCTTTGAATGAATAGCTGCTTCCAAGCTAACATCCTAGCTGTCTATGCGGTGTCACCTTGTTCTCTCTCAACTTAAACTGCGCTTGGGGGCCTTGGCCGGAGGTCTGGGCTCTTACCCTCTCGCCGACGGATATTAGCACCCGCCGACTCACTCCCGACGTCTAATGTAAGCGCATTCGGAGTTTGGCAGGACTCGGCAGGCGGCGAAGCCCCCTCGTCCTATCAGTATCTCTACCTCACTTACACACCGTCGAGGCTGTCCCTAAAGACATTTCGGGGAGTACGAGCTATCTCCCAGTTTGATTGGCCTTTCACTCCTACCCTCATCTCATCCAAGCCCTTTTCAACGGAAACTGGTTCGGGCCTCCATGGCCTGTTACGGCCACTTCACCCTGGACAAGGGTAGATCACTAGGTTTCGCGTCTGCTCCTCCCGACTGAACGCCCTGTTCAGACTCGCTCTCGCTCCGGCTCCGCGCCTCAGGCGCTTAGCCTCGCCGGGAAGAAGCAACTCGTAGGCTCATTATGCAAAAGGCACGCCGTCGCGCTCACGCGCTCCGACCGCTTGTAAACGAACGGTTTCAGGTTCTATTTCACTCCCCTGTTCGGGGTGCTTCCCACCTTTCCCTCACGGTACTGGTCCACTATCGGTCTTCCGGAAGTGTTTAGCCTTGCGGGATGGTCCCCGCGGATTCGGACAGGATTCCTCGTGCCCCGCCCTACTCAGGTGGCGTCCCTGACATGTCCTCGTTACCGCTACGGGCGTGTCACCCCCTGTGCGGCAGCTTTCCATCTGCTTCGCGTTCCTTGACATGTTCCTTTGGACGCTCCTACAACCCCGCTCAGTCCGTAAACTGAACGGTTTAGGCTCTGCCCCTTTCGATCGCCTCTACTCAGGATATCGATGTTTCTTTCTCTTCCTGCGGGTACTGAGATGTTTCAGTTCCCCGCGTTCGCCCCATGTATACATGGTGACAGGCCTTCAGCCTGCCGGGTTGCCCCATTCGGACACATACGGATCAATGTCTGTTTGCGACTCCCCGTACATTTTCGCAGCTTACCGCGTCCTTCCTCGCCTCCGGATAGCCTAGGCATCCTCCGTTCGCTCTTCTCCTCTTTCTCTCGTGTGAATCAAATACGCTTTCCTGACGGTTGCTCACCGTCAGCGCGACTCGATTCGTCTCGTTGCCTATGTTGAAATTGCAGTCCCTAATTCGCAACTCGAAAAAACTCTCGAATTTCTAAAATTACAAACTGATTTTCTTTATCTATCTTTACCTCTTATTCTCTCTCAATGTTGTCAATGAACTTCCCATGCTGTTCCGGCCGCATGCGCCGTAATCTTTAAAAAAGACCTAGAAAGTACTGGAAGTATGGCCAGGAACTTGTCCTGTCCTCTCCCTTGCACACCTGACGAAAGCTCGTGTCGAATCTCACTCCAAAAAGGAGGTGTTCCAGCCACACCTTCCGGTACGGCTACCTTGTTACGACTTAGCCCCAATTACCGTTTTCGCCCTAGGACGCTCCTTGCGGTCACGTACTTCAGGCGCCACCGGCTTTCATGGCTTGACGGGCGGTGTGTACAAGGCCCGGGAACGTATTCACCGCGCCATGGCTGATGCGCGATTACTAGCGAATCCAGCTTCGTGGAGTCGGGTTGCAGACTCCAGTCCGAACTGAGACGGCCTTTTAAGATCCGCATCCCCTCGCGGGGTAGCTTCCTTCTGTAGCCGCCATTGTAACACGTGTGTCGCCCCAGACGTAAGGGCCGTGCTGATTTGACGTCATCCCCCCCTTCCTCACACCTTGCGGTGGCAGTCCCTCCAGAGTGCCCAGCCTGACCTGATGGCAACTGAAGGCAAGGGTTGCGCTCGTTATGGCACTTAAGCCGACACCTCACGGCACGAGCTGACGACAACCATGCAGCACCTCGCAAACGGCTATTGCTAGAAAAGGTGTTTCCACCTCGGTCCGAATGCGTTCAAACCCGGGTAAGGTTCCTCGCGTATCATCGAATTAAACCACATGTTCCTCCGCTTGTGCGGGCCCCCGTCAATTCCTTTGAGTTTCAACCTTGCGGTCGTACTCCCCAGGTGGATGGCTTATCGCTTTCGCTTGGCCGCCGAACCCGCAGGCCCGACAGTTAGCCATCATCGTTTACTGCGTGGACTACCAGGGTATCTAATCCTGTTCGATCCCCACGCTTTCGTGCCTCAGCGTCAATTGACCCCTCGCGAGATGCCTTCGCAATCGGTGTTCTGAGTGATATCTATGCATTTCACCGCTACACCACTCATTCCTCCCGCGGCGGGATCATTCCAGCCAAACAGTATCAACGGCACTTCCAGGGTTGAGCCCCGGTCTTTCACCGCTGACTTACTCGGCCGCCTACGCACCCTTTAAACCCAATGAATCCGGATAACGCTCGCATCCCCCGTATTACCGCGGCTGCTGGCACGGAGTTAGCCGATGCTTATTCCCCTGGTACTCTCATCGGACGTGCGCGACGCCCTTATTGCCCCCAGGCAAAAGCGGTTCACAGCCCATAGGGCCTCCTTCCCGCACGCGGCATGGCTGGTTCAGGCTTCCGCCCATTGACCAATATTCCTCACTGCTGCCTCCCGTAGGAGTCTGGGCCGTGTCTCAGTCCCAGTGTGGGGGGTCTTCCTCTCAGAACCCCTAGACATCGTCGCCACGGTGGGCCGTTGCCCCGCCGTCTAGCTAATGTCCCGCGAGCCTATCCGCCACCGATGAATCTTTCATTGCAATGCCATGCAGCATCGCAGCATATGGGGTATTAGTCGCCGTTTCCGCCGGTTATCCCCCTGTGACGGGCAAGTCGCTCACGTGTTACGCACCCTTCCGCCGGTCGCCGTCAGAGCATTGCTGCTCCACGCTGCCCCTCGACTTGCATGTGTTAAGCCTGCCGCTAGCGTTCATCCTGAGCCAGGATCAAACTCTTCTTTGTATATTTCTTATTCTTCAAGTTCAATCCGGCACTTCTAATTCCTTTAAGAAATTAACGCTCTCGTTCTTTGTGTTTTGGTACTTGCTTCCTTGTACTTAGTCTTTCAATATTTTCAATGAACTACCGTTGTTTCTCAAACGGACTGCAAAGATACGCACTTTTTTCTTCTCTCCAAATATTTTCGGACTTTTTTTTGATTTTTTTCATACTTTACCGTTTTAAGAGCAGATTTTTCTCCAAAATCACCGGAACATTGACCCGAAAACCTTCTTGCCATTGACGAAATATTCTCTAATTTTGTGACGACAAAAATCTTCATTGATTCGGATATGGCAGAAGTTTCAGAAAAAGCCGGAGTTTCACTAACGGAATTGTTCATGGTCTTCATGAAAATAGGCGCATTCACCATCGGAGGCGGATACGCCATGATTCCTCTTATAAAGGACGAACTCGACAAGAGGAAATGGATCGGCGAAGATGAACTGCCGGACATAATAGCATTGGCCCAATCCGCACCGGGCATTCTGGCTGTCAACGTCTCGATCTTCACCGGCTATAAGATCCGGGGCGTGAAGGGCAGCATTGCCGCGACCATCGGCTCGGTGCTCCCGTCATTCATGATCATCCTCGCAATCGCTATGGCTTTCACAAGTTTCAAGGACAATCCCGTGGTCATCAGCATTTTCAAGGGAATCAGGCCGGTGGTGGTATCATTGATAGCGGTCCCGACCATCTCGATGGCAAAGAAATCCTGCAAGACATGGTGGGCGTGGGTGATTGCCATAGTCAGCCTTCTGCTGGTATCTTTCCTGGAGGTCTCCCCTATTTATATCATAATGTCGGTCATCGTGCTCGGTTTGGCCGCCGCTAAACTTTCAGAAGGAAGAAAGTCATGACATTGTTACTTATACTCCAGCTTTTCGCGACATTTTTCGTGATCGGGATGTTCACATTCGGAGGCGGCTACGCAATGTTGTCACTTATCCAGGGACAGGTGGTCGTCAGTCATGAATGGATTTCGCAGAGCACATTTACTGATATTGTGGCGATTTCCCAGATGACGCCGGGCCCAATAGGAATCAATTGTGCCACGTATGTCGGCTACGACGTTCTCATGAAAGCCACGGGAAGCCACTTTCTAGGTGTTTTGGGCTCGTTTACTGCCACAAGCGCCATAGTGCTGCCCTCATTCATAATAGTGCTCGCCCTGGTGAAATTTTACGTAAAATTCCACGGCAACACGATTTTCGAAAGCGTAATGAGCTGGATCCGCCCGTCGGTGGTCGGCCTCATCGGCGCAGCTGCCATAATCCTCATGTTCAATGCCTCTTGGGCAGGCATGCCAATGTTTTCGCGTCTGGACATGAGCATTGTCACGGAAAACTTCCCGGATTGGAAGAGCTGGGCGCTGTTCGGGGCGGCAATGGTCGCGTCAATGTTCTTCAAAGTCGGTCCGATACCTATAATCGTGGCCGGCGGAGTGCTGGGGTTCCTGATTTATTAGCGAGGTGGCTTGCACATCATTTACTTTTTTGGTAAACTTTTTTCAGGACGATACATTTATCGTGGTGCGTAATCGCTTATTTATCAGCGAAATAATAAAAATCAGAGTCGCCGATACAGCAACTCTGATTTTATTTAATCTATTGATTCATATTAAGTTACGCGGCACACCCCCACTCTCCACATAGCCAGCCACATGGCTATCCACCTAACCAGGAGCCCAACCATCCACATCACTCTCCACATCACTCTCCACATCACTCTCCACGTCACCAACTCCACACATCCAGCCACACAACCATCCGCATCACTCTCCACACAACCATCCACGCAACCACACAAACCTACTTACCCTCCGGCATTCCATACACCCCAATCACGTCGCGGCAGTAAGTCAGGCCCATTGCATCGTAAATCTTGAACGCATGGTTGAGAGAAGCCTTGAAGCGGTCCAGATTCTTGTTCTCAGGCTGGCACCACTGAACCTCGCTGAGCGCTGACATTCTAGGAAGAAGCATGTACTCAAGCTGCTCATTGGTAGGGATATACTCAGTCCACAAGTTTGCCTGTACACCGAGAACATGGTGCTGCGCCTCAGCAGGGATATCAGTATATGGTTCGCACTCGTAAACCTTCTCGACAGGAAGATTTCCACCGATTGCAAGCGGCTCAAGTGCAGTAGAATCTGACTGATAGTAATCGAAATACATATAAGTATTAGGAGTCATGATCACATCGAATCCCTGTTTTGCAGCCTCGATTCCACCCTTGGCGCCTCTCCATGACATGACGGTAGCACCCTCGGCGAGCTTGCCTTCGAGAATCTCATCCCAGCCGATAATCTTGCGGCCATGGTCATTGAGATACTTCTGGACACGGGCAGTAACGTAGCTCTGGAGGTACTCCTCTGCAGAATGCTTGTCGTCAGACTTGAGACCGAGATCCTTGATTCGTTTCTGACATGCAGGGCAAGCCTTCCATGCTTTCTTAGGGCACTCGTCACCACCGATGTGGATATACTCCGACGGGAAGAGTTCCATAACCTCATCAAGAACGTCCTCGATGAACTTGAATGTGGTTTCCTTGCCTGGGCAAAGAACCTCGTCTGCGATACCCCATACAGGTCTTACCGTGTAAGGACCACCGGTACAGCCAAGTTCAGGATATGATGTCAATGCAGCCACCATGTGTCCGGGAAGGTCGATTTCAGGAATTACAGTTATACCGAGATCAGCAGCATAAGCCACTACATCCTTGATTTCTTCCTGCGTATAGAATCCGCCATAGCGGGTGTGGTCGAACTCATTCCAATTCTTGCCGATCATGGTGCTGTCTCTCCACGCGCCCACTTCGGTAAGTTTAGGATATTTCTTGATCTCGATTCTCCATCCCTGGTCTTCGGTAAGATGCCAGTGGAATCGGTTCAATTTATAAGCAGCCATGACATCGAGATATCTCTTCACCTCATTGACATCGAAGAAATGACGTGCCACGTCGAGATGCATTCCGCGGTATGCGAATCTTGGCTTGTCCTTGATGGTAGCGCAAGGGAGCACCCAATTCTCTCCTGCAGCCTTCGCTTTTCCATAATAAGCAGAAGGGAGCATCTGTCCGATGGTCTGCGATGCATTGCGGAAACCGGCAACGGTCGATGCCTGGATCTTGACTCCTTTCTTGGTAATATCAATGAAGTACTCTTCAGGTGCAAGTTCCTGATCAAGAGCAAATTCAATGCATTTTCCAGCAGCATCTGAAACTACTTCGGATTTCTTGCCGGTCACCAAAGTAAGGTTCTGGGCAAATGAATTGATCCACTGGAGTGATTCACTGTCAAGTGACTGGTCGGCTTTCACCGGAACACCTGCCACACGGAAGATTCCGTCGTGCTGCTCCACGCTTTCAGGGCAAGGTATCACATTGATTTCAGGAGCTTTAGTGCAGCTGGCAAAAGCCAAAAGCATCGAGGCCATCAAAGGCAATACTAGACTATGTTTCATATTTTGTTATTAGTTAAACTGCGAATTTACACATTATTTTCGTTACGCCCAAAACGCATCGTCACCCAATCGGGATTCACGCCCTATTCCTCAGCTGCAAGCGCCTGCCGATAACGCCCCTTCAGCACCACCAGACAGCCTGCGCAATACGCCAGCAAAAGGCCGGTGTGCAGCAGGAGTTTCAGTCCTTCGGACAATGCCGATGAAGTTCCAATGTTGACGCCAGGGAATACCAATGCGTCCGAAAGCATTGACAAACAGCAAATTATACCAATGAGCAGGAACAATGCGGATATTCGTTTCCAGCTATATGGAATGGGATAGTAGCGCGCGCCAAGCACGGCACTTATGATGAACATTATCAGGTAGCTTGCCAGATGTCCGAACGCAGCGGCCCAGAACGAGTAGCGCGGCATGAAAATGACATTGACAATGACGGTCACTGCGAGGCCTGCCAACGTTATCCAGATGGCCATGTTGGTCTTGCCGGAAAGTTTGTACCACATCGAGACATTGAAAAGCATACCGAGGAGCATGTAGGAGAGCAGCATTATCGGGACTACTCCCATGCCGGAGCGGAAGTCTTTTCCTATTATCAATGAGAATACGTCCAGATAGAGGAATACGCCGAGCAGAATAAGCCCGCAGAATGCCGTAAAGTACTCCATCACAATGGCATACAGCTGTTTGGCGCCTTTGTTCTGTGCGCGCTGGAAGAAGAACGGTTCAGCGGCAAACCTGAACATCTGGATAAACAGATTCATTATCACGGAGAGTTTTACGGCTGCCTGGAATATGCCGAGGCTGGAACGCCATGCTTCGGCATTGGTGTCAAGGTAACGGAACAGTATCCTGTCCAGAAAGTCATTGACAATACCCGGCAGGGCAGCAACCATGAGCGGTATCGAGTAGACGAGCATCTGGCGCAGGAGCTTCCGGTCGAACTTGAACGTAAAGCGGACAAGGTCCGGTATGAACATGATTCCGCAGACGATACAGCTGACCAGAATCGCGAAAATGACATACGTGAAGTCAGGTGTCGGTGACACGAATCTTCCCATGAACTGGTTCACATGTGACGGATACCAGAAGAACAGGACCATATTGGCAGCTGTCTCCGTCAGGATCTTCACCGTCTTGATTATCGCGAAACGGAATGCCTTGTGCTCCTGCCTGAGCTTTGCAAACAGTATCGCCGTCGTGCAGTCCAATGCCAGGATTCCACCTATATATATTATACAGTTTTCGAAACCGGCATAACCGAGCGCAGATGCGATTTGCCCCGAGAAGAGCACCATGAAGGCCAAGAAGGAGAAACTGATGCCGAATACCGTGGCAAGTGCATTGGAGTAGACCGCGACAGGATTCACGCCTTCGCGGTTTGCAAACCGAAAACAGCCGGTTTCCAGTCCCAACACGAGAACTACCTGAAGGACAGCAATATATGCCATGAATTCCGTTACGACTCCATAGCTGGCTGTGGTCAGCAGTCGGGTGTAGAACGGTACGAAAAGAAAGTTTATTATCCTGGCCAGGATAGTGCTGAGGCCGTATATCGCGGTTTCGCCAGCAAGTTGTTTCAACGGATTTGCCATATTTTCAATGCCGCCCAACTCATCTCCTGAAGGCGGCGTCGGCAAAATTAATGATTTTCGACGGGGTATAAAAATAAAAGGAATGGATTTAGGGTGAGGGTAACGTGCACATAAAAGATGTATGGTCCGCGATTCACATCGCAGACCATACGCAATTCTAACCTAAAACTTAACCTATGAAAAAACTATTCGGCTAGAGAATTAGCAAATTCCATGCCGTTTCGAATTTTCAAATATTCCATAAGTATAAATCATTGTTCTTTTTCGGAATAACAATTATTTCGCTACAGGCGCAGCGGCAGCAGTGCTGTCACACGCAGTTTTCGTGGTATCCGCAGGTTCAGCCGGCATTGACTCCGGATCCACCTTGATGGTGATGATCCTGACATCTGTCACCGGACGGTCGCGTCTGTCAGTCGCCACTGCTGCAATTTTGTCAATGACATTGAACCCGTCCACCGTCTGGCCGAATACCGTATATGCGCCGTCGAGCTGCGCGCATGTCTCCTCGTTCTGCACGATATAGAACTGGGAACCTGAAGACTCCTTGGCCGGATTGGCTTGGTCACCACGTCTTGCAGCCGCCAATGCGCCTTTGATGTGCTTGTACTCAGGCACAAACTCAGCCGGAATAGTATATCCCGGGCCGCCCTGACCATATTTTTCCACCATCGACGTGTCCCTGGTATAAGGGTCTCCGCCCTGGATCATGAATCCGTCAATGACCCTGTGGAACAGCAGGCTGTCAAAGTATCCTGAAATCGCCAACTTTTCGAAATTGGCACGGTGCTTCGGCGTCTTGCTGTAAAGTTTCACCTTGATGGTTCCGAGATTGGTCACGATATCGAATATCGGCTCTTCCGGAAGTCTTGCGGCCAAATCTCCCGCCGCTTTCTGTTTCTGAATCATTTCTTCCTGTTTTAATGAATCCAACCTGGCCTGCTCGGCCTTCGCTGCTTCTTCCTTCTTCTTCTGACCGCCGCAGCCGGCAATCATACCCGCCACAACAAGGCAGGCGAAGGATTTAAGAATCAAATTTGCTCTCATATCTCATGAAAATTTATTGCGCAACAATTCCTCAAAATTAAGAAAGAGTTGGGGAAATTACAATATGCACCGCGCCCCCTACCAGGAAGTGCAACGGCGGGATGCGGCCACGGAGTATTTTGTAACTGATTGATAATCAGATACCATTTTAACAGTAGCGTGGAAACGCAGGCAGTTTTTGGCCACTTTTCCACGCTTCGTTTTATAACTCATTGAAAATCAACGCCCCCAGAAACAAGGCGTGGCCGCGTCCCGCTGGCTTTCCATGGGCAAAAGCATGGAACGGACAAACGTGCATCAAGACGTAACTCCGGAGACGCTTACCGGCGGGCTTGGGGTAACCATGGATACGATTACAGCGATTCTCTCGTGCGTAAAAACGCCTGATTTACTCACGACACTACGAATTTGGGCCACGACGTGCATAGAAAACGTTTTAATACGCACGACAACAGCAAGCCGAGTGGTTTCGTGCGTGAAAAAACGTTTTATCACGCACGACATTGTGGAACCCATAATGTCTCCATACATAAGAAACGGGGGCAGCCTTCCATGGCTCTCCGAACAGAACGTCGGGCACACGGGGATGAGCGAGGCACAACAACGAGCCGCATCACGGCTGCCATACCAAGAACCGGGAAACAAATTCCGGAAGCATCACTCCCCCACCTTGAGTTTCATGCGGTTCCAGCCCAGGACCGGAAGAATGAAGGAGAGGAGGCAGGCGGAGAGCCAGAAAATGGCGGCAGGGGTAAAATCGTAGGCCTGGGGAACGGAGGCGGACGAAAGTTCGGAACCGCCTTGGATAAGGTAGCCGCTGACAATGTCCTGGATGGCAGCTGCAACGTAGCTGGAAACACCCACGATGCCGAGAGCCGCGCCGGTAGCCTTGCGTGGGACTATGTCTACAGCCATGAGACCGGCTACCACGCAATAGAGCACGCCGATGAACAGACTGAAGAACGACACATATATTATATTCATGACGTAGCCGCCCTTCGTGAAAAGGAACAATGCCAATGAAATCAGGCAAAGGATGCCGGAAAGGACCACGGGCTTGACGCGGTTGCCACGGAAGACGGTGTCGGAAAGCCAGCCGGCAAACACGGTACCGGCCACGCCGAACGCCTCTGAAAAAGCAATGATCTGGGTCGCGGCCGGAAGAGAAAAATCTCTGGCCTTCTGAAGGAACAGCACTCCCCAACCACTTATGGCATATTGAGTTATATATACAAATGCACTGGAGACTGCAATAATCCAGATGCCGGGATGCCTGAGGACAATCTTCTGTAGCTCACGCGTCGGCATGGAATCCACCTTCTTCGGAGTTTCCCCGGAAAGAGTCTGGACAGACGGAAGTCCCTTGCTCTCAGGCGTATCCGAGACGAAAAGCAGCGTAATAACACCGCCGCAGACACCGGCCGCAGCAGCAAAGATGAAGCCCCACTCCCAGCCGAGGGCACCTACCACCACGCCCGTGAGAATGAACGTCAGAAACTTGCCGAGATACGGACTCGCGCTGAAAATACTGTAATAGGTGCCGCGTTTGGACAACGGAAACCAGCGGGAAAGATTGATGATTCCCGGAGGCGCCCCCATCGACTGCACCCAGCCGTTCACACCCCAAAGGATAAAAAAGGCAATGAATATCAATGTTCCGGATATTCCGGTCAATGTCCCGAGAAGCCCCAATGCCCCCATCACGAGATTTACGACAGCGGAAACGAAAAGTCCCACAGCCATAAAACGGCGGATATTGCAATAATCCGCTATGAAGCCATTGGTAAATTTGCCGAGCGCATAGATGAACAGCAGGGCGGAACCGATAAGTCCAAGTTCCCCGGCAGTAAGCAACCCACTGTCAATCAGCGGCTGCTTGACTACGCTCAATGTCATTCTGCATACATAATAGAGGCTGTATGCTGCCGTCGCGCCCCAAAAAGTTCTGGCGCGTAATCTCTTGTAGACCTTATCTACCTCATTTTCAGCCACCTTCGACGCGGATGGCTTGCTTATCCTGAAATAAGTGTATAAGCTCATCAGTAACTGCATTCCTGCACGGAAACATTGATCCGGGCATTTGCGGATACAAAATTACAAAAATCTTTGACGGCAACGAAAAAAGACGCGCCCCACTTTCATCGGACACGGAATTTTTATAAATTTGTGTTTCGCGATTTTCGAAAAACGAAAAACAAAACAATAATAGAATGAAAAACCACATCATGAAAGCGGCATTGACCGCAATGCTGGTCTGCCTGACCTCAATGTCACAGGCACAACAAACTCAAAAAAACGTAAAGTACACGTTTACCGAAGCTTCAGACCTGACTCTCATCGGAAAACTCTTCCCTGACACCCCGAACCCTTACCACAGAATCGACACTGTCAAATACAAGGGCTTCACGAAATCAGAGAACCAGCAGGTCAGAGAATCTTCCGGCATCGCCGTATCTTTCAAGACCAATTCATCAGTAATCTCCATAAAGACCAATTACGCCTATCTGTATTATGGAATCAATACCGGAGGCTTCTCTGCCCGCGGATATGACCTGTATATAAAGAAGGACGGCAAATGGCTGTGGGCTGCCGCCGGCGCTGCTCCTCTCAACAAGGAACAGGACTACAACTATGTGATTCTCAAGAATATGGACAACACGGAGAAGGAGTGCCTGCTCTACCTGCCACTTTTCAGTGAGGAGAATTCCATACAAATCGGCGTGCAGGAAGGCGCCACCATCACCAAGGGCGAAGCACCGTTCCGCCACCGCATCGGCATCTTCGGTTCAAGCTTTACACATGGTGTCAGCTCTTCTCGTCCGGGAATGACATATCCGGCGCAGTTCACCAGAAACACAGGCATACAGATGCTGAGCATCGGATGCAGCGGAAACTGCAAGATGCAGACATATTTCGCTGATGCATTGGCAGATGCAGACGTGGACGCATTCGTATTCGATTCATTCTCAAACCCGGATGCAGCAATGATAAAGGAGCGCCTGTTCCCGTTCATCGAGAAGCTCCAGGCCGCCCATCCGGGAGTTCCTCTCATATTCCAGCAGACAATCTACCGCGAAAAAAGGAACTTCGACCACTGGGCAGAAAATGTCGAAGCAGCCAAGATGGAAATGGCAGACAGCATGATGAAACTGGCATGCAAACTTTATAAGGACGTGTATTTCATCAGCACGGACGCCACCGATGCAGTACATGACAGCAGCGTAGACGGCGTTCATCCGGGAGACCACGGCTACACGCTCTGGGCAGAATCCATCCAGAAGCAGATTCTGAAGATTCTGAAGAAGTACGGCATAAAGTAATCCCTACAAAATATGAAAATCAACAAAAAGACATCAGTATTGGCTTCGATGAGCATCATACTCGCATCCTGCGGAGCCGGACAGACATCCGGATCCAACGCCATTCCTGAGGACAAAGCTGTCGAAAACAAAGTCGAAAGCGTCCTGAAGAAAATGACCCTGGAAGAAAAAGTCGGGCAGATGATACAACTCACTGCCGGGGCCTTCTGCACGGACGATTTGGTCGATACTGCGAAAGTAAGACACCTCGTAAAAGAATATAAGATAGGCTCGTTCCTGAACACGTTCGGCCCTACCAGCCGCCCGAGAGCCGTCACGGCAGAGCAGATCAAGAAGATCCAGGACATCACGATGGAAGAACTCGGAATCCCTATGGTCTACGGACTGGACATGATTCACGGCGCCTCCTATCTCGATGATGCCACTTTCTATCCGCAGGAAGTGAACCTGGCAGCAACATTCGACAGGTCCTATGCCGAGATGATGGGCAAGGTAATCGCCTATGAATCAAGGGCCGCAATGACCCCGTGGGTATTCTCTCCTGTCATGGACCTGAGCAGAAACCCAAGTTGGCCGAGAGTCTGGGAAAGCTGGGGCGAAGATCCTTACCTCCAGTCAGAAATGTCCGTAGCGGAAGTAATTGGCGCCCAGGGTTCTGACCCGAACCACATAGGACTGGAAAACGTAGCGGTAAGCATCAAGCATTATCTCGGCTACGGAGCTGCAGCTACCGGTAAAGACAGGACACCGGCATACATTGCACCTGACGACCTGAGGGAAAAATATTTCAGGCCATTCAAGGATTGCATGCAGGCAGGAGCATTGACCATGATGGTCAACTCTGCATCAATCAACAGCGTGCCGGTCCACGCGAGCCATGAGTACCTGACAGAATGGGCGAAAGAGCAGCTCAAGTGGGACGGAATGACCGTGACCGACTGGGCAGACATCAACAACCTCTTCACCCGCGAGCACATCGCCGCCGACAGGAAAGAGGCTGTCGCCCTCGGTATCAATGCCGGTATCGACATGATAATGGATCCGTACGATCCTGAAGTCTGCAAGGACATCATCGCCGCTGTCAATGAAAAGATGATTCCGATGTCACGCATAGATGACGCCGTGCGACGCGTATTGAGGCTGAAAGTGCGTCTGGGACTGTTCGAGAACCCTGTTTGGAATGTGGACAATTATGCCAAGTTCGCATGCAAGGAGTTCCAGGACAATTCCTATGATGCAGCGGTAGAGTCCATGGTCCTGCTCAAGAACGAGGACAATGTATTGCCGATAAGTGCAGGCAAGAAAATCCTTGTCGTAGGTCCTAACGCCAATTCCATGAGAACATTGAACGGCGGATGGTCATACACATGGCAGGGTGACGCCGACAAGTTCGCAAGTCAGTACAACACCATTTTCGAAGCATTGCAGAAAGTCTATGGAGAGAAAAACGTTTCCTATGTAGCCGGAGTCAACTACAATATGGTGTCCGGAAAATGGAATAAAGAAACCGACATTGACATAAACGCTGCGGTACGCGCCGCGAGGAAGGCGGACATCATTGTCGCCTGCATCGGCGAGAACACCTATTGCGAGACACCGGGCAACATCAACGACCTCAACCTGTCATCGAACCAGAAGGAACTTGTAAGAAGCCTTGCGAAGACCGGAAAACCTATCGTTATGGTATTGAACGAAGGACGTCCGAGAATCATCAACGACATTGAACCGCTCGCAAAGGCAGTCGTGGACATCATGCTTCCTGGCAATTACGGCGGAGACGCATTGGCATCGCTCATTTCCGGCAAGGAGAACTTCAGCGGAAGACTGCCGTTCACGTACAGCAAATACGTAAACTCCCTTCACACATATGATTACAAGGTCAGCGAGAATGTCCAGACAATGGACGGCCTGTACAATTACGATGCGACAATGGACGTCCAGTGGCCGTTCGGCGCGGGACTCAGCTACACCAGTTTCGAGTACAGCGGGCTCAAGTCTATTTCACCTGTTCAGTTCAATGCTGACGACATGTTGACCTTCGAAGTTACCGTCAAGAATACCGGCAGCGTGAAAGGCAAGGAAGCGGTGCTGCTGTTCTCAAGCGACATCATCGCAAGCAAAGTGCCTGATGTCAAGAGGTTACGTCAGTTCACCAAGGTAGAGCTCAACCCGGGAGAGAGCAAAACCGTACGCCTGGAAATCCCTGCACATGAACTTGCTTTCGTAGGTCATGACGGAAAGTGGAGACTGGAGAAAGGTCAGTTCAGAATCGCCTGCGGCAGCGAATCCATGATGATTGACTGCACGGAAACGAAAGTCTGGGACACCCCGAACATCGACTGAAAAACTACTTGAAAGGCTCTTCCAAGATACTGCGCCGATAAAGCACAGTTTCATATATAAATCTGATAATCAGATGAATAAGGAAAGCCGCCAAAAGTATATGGACCGCTATCGCCGGGTTGCCGGAGATGGCGGTTCTTGTTATGCCATGAGTAATGAACCACACGGCGAAAAAGCCTGCCATGGCCCAAATGCTGGAATTGCGGATAGGCCTTGAAGCCGTGGCCCCGACATAAATGCCGTCCCAGGTAAATGCCGCACAGCCGACCAGCGGCATCGGAATAAGCCAAGGAATAAATTCCATGGAAGCAGCCACCACATCATGGTCGGAAGTGAACACATAAAGCATCTGCCGTCCGAAGAGCCCGTACATCACCATGAAAGCAGCCGCCACGCACATACTCCAGAAGAAAACGCATTTCACGGTAGAACGCACGGCTGGCAAATCCTTGCGGCCGACGAATTTTCCGGTCATTGCCTCTCCTGCATAAGCGAAGCCATCGACAAAATAAGAGAAAATCATCATCAGCTGTACCAGTATCGAGCTGACAGCCAGCATCATATCGCCATAACGCGTCGAAATCACGGTAATGCCGGCATAAATCGCCATTATACAGAGCGAACGCAGGAACAAATCGGCATTGAGCGTGAAAAATTTCTTCATCTGGCTGTCCACAAATGCTTTACGCGCATCCTGCATCGAGAACTCCGCGAAAACCTTCTTGCGGTATTTGAAAAATATCACCGAAAAAGCGAAAACAAGACCGGAATACTGCGCAATCAACGTTCCGGTGGCAATGCCGTTGAAACCGATGCCATCGAATCCGACAGCAGCCACACCCATCGACAGACAAATGCTTCCGACAATGTTCATGGCATTGACTATCAAGTCAGTAATCATCGGACTGATACTGTCCTGCATCCCGATGAACCAGCCCTTCAGGGCCATGAGAGTCAATGTCGCCGGAGCCGCCCATATACGGATATGGAAATAACTCTCCGCGAGCGTCCGGACTGCAGGTGAACTCTCCACGAACAGGAACACGAAATCCACGAAAATCCATTGTATCAATATACATATCAATGCAATGGACATTGACACTCCGACGGCGCGTATCAGCGTTCCCGCCGCGGCTTTCATGTCTCCGCGTCCATAAGCCTGAGCCGTCATCCCTCCGGTTCCGATACGAAGAAAACTGAAATTCCAATATAAAAGGTCGAAAAGCAGCGTTCCGATGGACATTCCACCGATCAGCACCGGCGCATCACCTTCAAGATGTCCGGCTACCGCAATGCCGACAATTCCCACCAGCGGCACCGTGATATTGGCCAGAATGCTGGGAACGGCAAGTCTAAGAATCTCTTTATGAAGTATGTTCATCTGAATTTCTTATCTTCTTCTATCATACCGAGATATGAGGAATAGCGTTCCGGACTGATTTCACCGTTATCCACGGCTTCCTTCACCGCACAGCCTGGCTCATGGGTATGCGTACAAGGCGTAAAACGGCAATTCTCCGCCGCCTTGAGCATCTCCGGAAAATATCTCGCTATTTCCTCCTTCTCCAGATTCACCAGACCGAAACCCCTGAGGCCCGGCGTATCAATCACGGCACCGCCCGATGCCAGCCGGTACATCTCATACAACGAAGTCGTATGCTTGCCCTGAAGATGCGCAACGGAAATCTTCCCGATCTTCGGGTCCAGCGACGGGTCCAAAGCCTTTATCAATGAGGACTTTCCGACTCCGGACTCGCCTGAAAACAGGCAAACATTGCCATTGCAGATGCCGCGCAGCTCCTCAATCCCCTCGCCCGTCTTCGCCGAAGCCTGCACCACACGATAACCCGCCCCGGTGTATATGTCAATGAAATTCTGCACGGCTTCAGGCGCCTCGTTCCTATACAAATCCACCTTGTTCATGACAATCGTGACCGGCACGCCATAGACCTCGCACGTCACGAGCATCCTGTCCAGAAAAGGCAGCTTGATTTCAGGAAAATACAGGGACACCACGGCAAAAGCCATGTCGATATTGGCCGCAATCACATGCGACTGCCTGGAAAGATTCGTGGACTTTCTGACCACGAAATTCTTTCTGTCCAGAATCTCCGTTATCAATGTAGGATTTTCCAATGTCACTTCGCCGGGAGTTTCAGCCCCTGTTTCGAAAAGGACATGGTCCCCGACCGCAACCGGATTTGTAGAGTCATTGGATTTCAAGCGGATACGACCTTTCAGCACTGCCGGAAACGGATTCCAGTCCGGCAGCATGGAAAGCATATAATGACTTCCGGCATTCTTTACGACCGTAGCTTCTCCTGTCATGATAGTAAACGTCTTTTAAACCTCTTCCCAGATGTAAATCTTGTCACCGCGACGAAGCCTTACAGGAATCTTGCCGTCAGCATTGACCTGAACGGCATCAGCCTCGGCCCTCGACTTCGACGGAGAATCATCGGCATTTGGATTGATTTCGACATCTCCGTCACGAACGCCCTTGTTCTCGGGCACGATGGCGACAGAGCAGCGGACTCCCTTCACGGCCTCCTCGGCAGGCTTCAGCGCCACACGCAAGTCATTGACAGTAAATTCAATGACACCGGTCGTAGCACCTGTCGCCATGCATTTCGCACCCAATTTGAGAGGCGCGGACTCGACAGCGATTTCGGCTACACCGATGCGGTCAAACCAATTCGTAACCTTGCCGCAATACACTTTTTTCCTGGTGGCGGAGCTGCCGTAGACAGAACTCCATTCGCCCAGACGCGCACCCAGATAATAACCATCCCAGAATCCGCGGTTGAACACTTCCGAGAGTTCCTCCTTCAGTGAAGCAGCCAGTTCCGGAGTATATGTCCCGTCACAAACGGCATCAGCAGCCTGGCGATAGCATTGGGCACAACGCTTCACATATTCGGCAGATCTCGCACGTCCCTCTATCTTGAACACCTTCACGCCGGCGTCGATGATCTTGTCCATGAACTCTATGGTACACAGGTCTTTAGGGGACATGATATATTTATTGTCAATGTTCAGCTGAGTGCCGGTTTCCAGATCCGTGACCTCATAGCCGCGACGGCAGAGCTGATAACATGCGCCACGGTTCGCTGAAGCTCCGTAAGTCTGCAGGCTGAGATAGCACTTGCCGGAGATGGCCATGCACAACGCTCCATGTGCGAACATCTCGATACGCACAAGATCACCGGCAGGACCTTTAATCTCCTCGCGCTGTATTGTCTCATATATATCCTTGACCTGATGAAGATTAAGCTCACGCGCAAGCACCACGACATCGGCAAACTGCGCATAAAACTTGAGCGCGTCCGCGTTCGAAATGCTCAACTGTGTGGAGATATGGACTTCCATTCCGATCTGGCGGCAATACATTATCGCAGCCATGTCCGACGCGATCACCGCATCCACACCGGCCGCTTTCGCTGCGTCCAGAGCCCTGTGGGCAGGTTCAATGTCTTCCTGATAAAGGACAATGTTCAGCGTCAGATATGTCTTGACCCCGTGCTGCCGGCAGATCCTTACTATTTCAGCCAGATCTTCCGGCTGGAAATTGTTCGCCGAATGCGACCTCATATTGAGGTTTCCCACGCCGAAATATACGGAATCCGCTCCGCCTTCGATAGCCGCCATCAGGCATTCGAAATTCCCCGCAGGGGCCATTATCTCCAGTTCCTTCTTCTCCATCATGCTTAATTTTTTCTACCTATAAGCTTGTCTGCGAAGCGCTTGAGCATCTCATAGCGCACTTTGCCGAGATCCAGTTCCTCCACAGCATCCATGGCTTCTTCGGTAAGTCGCAATATTTCTTCCTGAGCCATCTTGTCCACGCCGAGACGCACATATATGTCCTTGACAGCCTTTATCTTGGCAGCCTTCTGCTCATCCGTGTCCACCGGCATTGCCATAGCCTCGTCCATTGCGGCCCCGTCCAATTCGGAAGCCTTGATCGTGAGCCAGCATTTCTTCTTGTTTATGATGTCGCCGCCGATAGGCTTGCCGAACACCTTCTCATTGCCGAAGGCATCCAGCCAGTCGTCAGCGATCTGGAATGCCAGACCGAGCGCATAACCGTATCTGTAGAGATTTCCTGCGTCTTCATCATCAGCGCCTGCGATAAGGGCACCCATCTTGGCAGAGCAGGCGATCAGCACCGCAGTTTTCAGTCCGATCATCTGCATGTACTGGTCCATGGACACCTTGTCCAGAGCTTCGAAATCCATGTCATACTGCTGACCTTCACACACTTGCGCAGCCGTATTGCTAAAGAGCTTCAGCACCTTGCCGATGACGGCCTCCGGAGCATGGGAAATGCGTTTGTAACTGTCAATGCACATCACGTCGCCGGACAGGATCGCCCCATCCTCGCCCCATTTCGTCCATACTGTCGGATTGCCGCGCCTGAGCGGAGACTTGTCCATGATGTCATCATGGATCAATGTAAATGTATGGAACACCTCAAGTCCGGCTGCCGGCTGGAGTATCTCATCATTGAACTCATCCTTGAAAAGAGAGTACGCAATAAGACAAAGCCTTGGGCGCAAGCGCTTTCCGCCACAGTCAATCATGTACCTGAGCGGGTCATAAAGCCCTGCCGGTTCCTGTGAGAAACTGATTTCGGAGAACAATGCCTTGATGCTCTCGTCGATCTGTAATTCGCTGATCATAAAAACAAAATTTTTACGAATTTACGATTTTTTTACCGGAATTCCATGTGCCTGGCCGGGCCGCGCAAAATCAGTTCAGGACGACATTGTCGAAATAGTCATCGAAGATGGCCTTGGCGCGGGAAAGCTGGTCCGGAGTATTCAGCGGAACGTCGCGGAGCTTGTATTCCTGGCCGATGCTTTCATATTTATGGACTCCGAGCGTGTGATAAGGAAGAATTTCCACGCGCTGCAGCATGCTGTAGGAGGAGAAATGTGCCCCGAGCGCCCGGATATCCTCTTCGGAATCGCTGTAGCCCGGCACCAGAACGTAGCGCATCCAGAACGGCTTGCCGTGTTCCTCCAGCCACGATGCCGTACGGAGAGTGGCGGCATTGCCCCTTCCCGTTATCGCCTGATGCCGCTGCGGATTGAACTCCTTGACATCCAGGAGAATCAGGTCCACAAGCCCGAACAATTCCTCGACATCCGGATTCCACACGCCGCCGTTGGTATCCAGACAGACATGTATTCCATTATCCTTCAGCATTTTGACAAGCGGTATCAATGCTTTCGCCTGCGATGTAGGTTCTCCGCCGGAAAACGTAACCCCGCCTCGTTTGCCGAAAAACGGCTTCTGGTTCAGCGCCATACGCAGGATTTCCTCCGGAGCGGTCGGTGTCCCTCCTTCAAATGCTATCGTATCGGGATTTGCACAATACAGACAACGGAAGGGGCAGCCTTGAAGGAAAACGACGAGCCTGAGACCAGGCCCGTCGTAAGTCCCCATTGATTCATATGAATGAACATTGATATTCATATCCTACATCGACTGATGGAATGTTCTGGCTATGACCTCAAGCTGATGTTCACGGCTGAGTTTCACGAAGTTGACGGCATAACCGGACACGCGGATCGTCAGCTGCGGATATTTCTCCGGATGTTCCATGGCATCCTCAAGCATCTCGCGGTTAAGGACATTGACATTCAGATGATGTGCGCCCTTGGCGAAATAGCCGTCCATCATTGTCACGAGATTCTCGACTCTTTCCTCAGGGGTCGGGCCGAGAGACTTCGGAACGATGGAGAACGTGTTGCTGATACCGTCCTTGGCATCATTGTAATCAAGCTTGGAAACCGATGACAGTGAAGCGATTGCGCCATGACAGTCGCGGCCGTGCATAGGGTTTGCACCCGGAGCGAAAGCCTTGCCCTTCTCGCGGCCGTCAGGAGTTGCGCCAGTCTTCTTTCCGTACATCACGTTGGATGTGATCGTGAGGATGGACAATGTCGGCTCGGCGTTCTTGTGGACAGGGAGCTTCTTCAACTCGCCGCTGAAGAAATGCACAAGTTCCTTGGCAATCAGATCCACGCGGTCGTCATCATTGCCGAAACATGGATACTCACCATTGATTTCGAATCCGTCGGTAAGGCCCTCCTCATTACGGTGCACCTTCACCTTGGCGAACTTGATGGCAGAGAGGGAATCCGCCGCAATCGACAGACCTGCAACGCCATACGCAAGATTGATCTTCGGATCGGTGTCGATGAGCGCCATCTGCGAACGTTCGTAATCGTATTTGTCATGCATGTAGTGGATGATGTTCATGGACTCGTTATATACACGGGCCACCTCATGCAGGACCTTCTTGTAATTGGCCAGCACCTCATCGTAATTCAGCTCGTCGCTCTTGAGAGGCTCAATGCCTTCCACCATGACTGTTCCTGTGTTCTCGCACCTTCCGCCGTTCAATGCCAGCAACAATGCTTTCGCAAGGTTCGCCCTGGCGCCGAAGAACTGAATCGCCTTGCCCACAGCCTGATACGACACACAGCATGCGATACCGTAATCCTCTTCGCCACGGATCTTGCGCATCAGGTCGTCATTTTCATACTGCACGGAACTGGTATCTACGGAAACCTTGGCACAGAACTCCTTGAATCCTTCCGGAAGGGACGGACTCCAAAGCACGGTCATGTTCGGCTCCGGTGCAGGTCCGAGGTTGTAAAGCGTCTGGAGGAAACGGAATGAAGTCTTGGTAACCTTGATCTTGCCGTCATTGTAACGTCCGGCAAGCGCTTCGGTAACCCATGTAGGGTCGCCTGCGAAAATATCATTGTAAGACTGCATCCTGAGATGGCGCACCATCCTGAGTTTCATGACGAACTGGTCGATAAGCTCTTGCGCGAAAGTCTCGTCAATGAGGCCGCTCTCCAGGTCGCGGTGAATGTAGATATCGAGGAACGAAGAAACATTGCCGAGCGACATTGCCGCGCCGTCCTGCTCCTTCACGGCAGCAAGATAACCCATGTACACCCACTGGACAGCCTCCTGCGCCGTTTCGGCAGGACGTCCCAGTTCCAGGCCGTACATCTCGCCCAGCTGTTTCATTTCTTTCAATGCCTTTATCTGTTCTGCGACTTCCTCGCGGAGGTTGATGCGGGCATCCGTCATCGGACCGGTCAGATTCTTCAAGTCCTGCTGCTTGGCCTCTATGAGCCTGTCGATTCCATAGAGCGCGATACGGCGGTAATCACCGATGATACGGCCTCTGGAATAGTTGTCAGGAAGACCTGTAAGGAATCCCAACTTTCTGAATTTCAATATCTCATCAGTATAGACATCGAATACTCCGTCGTTATGTGACTTACGGTAATGAGTGAAGATTTCCTTTACACGGGGATCCAATTCGACGCCATTCTCGTGGCAAGCTTTCTCGACCACTCTCCAGCCTCCGAAAGGCTTGATGGCACGCTTGAGAAGTTCATCTGTCTGCAAACCGACGATAAGCTCGTTATCCTTGTCAATATAGCCTGCGGCATGGGAGGTGATTGTGGAAATCGTCTTGGCGTCAATGCTTCTGACACCACCTCTGTCGCGTTCTTCTGCAAGAGCTTCCAGACATTCGTTCCACAGTTTCATAGTACGGGCTGACGGGCCCTGAAGAAAAGATGCATCCCCTTCGTATGGGGCAATGTTGTTGTAAACAAAGTCAGCGACATTGATTTCGCTGTTCCAAAGTCCATCGGTGAACTTTACTTTTTCCATTCGTATAACAGGTTGTTTGATTATGACTGTTTACAAATCTAAACAAAGTTGAAGCAATTTCCAAATTTTCCCTTACAGTTTCGCCGTTTTTAGAACGTCAAAGTTAAATTCTTTAAGAATATTTAACGTTTTTAAGCATAATGGAAACATTTTAAGTAAAGATTTCCGCAACCGTGAAAACTTCGTACCTTTACGCCCTGAAATGAAGAAGATATTGACATTGACAGCGGCAGTACTGATTTTCAGCATCCTGTCAGCTTCCGGTGCAGAGAGAACAGCATCGTCAAAAGAGACAAATAGAGAGAAGGAAACCGTAAAGACCGGGTATTCGTTCATGCCGCTCCCGATGCTGGCATTCGACGGCGCGAAAGGAGTTCTTTTCGGCGCCATGATGAACATTTACAATTTCGGCGACGGCTCCACGTACCCCAATCCACGTTGCAGCTGGTACCTGGACGCATCCGCCTACACGGGCGGCAGCCAAAGCTACGCCGCCTCATTCGATTCCGGCAGCATCCTTCCCAAGGTCAGGATCAATGTCGCCGCAAGCTGGTTCCGCGACAAGGCGATGGAGTTCTTCGGCTACAACGGCAGCCAGAGTTTCTATGATACCAGTCTGGAAAACGGATTCTACTACTACGGAAGAGGGGTATTGAATTTCAGGACAGATTTCAAAGGCCCGATATGCCGGAACCTGCATTGGAACGCCGGATATAATTTCAACTACCTGACTGTCAATGAATACAGTTCAGACAAATACACAGGAGACGAGACGCTTTTCGGGCTGTACAGAAAATGGGGAATCCTGGACGGCAACACATCCGGAGACATGTTCTCATCTGCATTGAAAGCCGGCCTCACTTATGATTCCAGGGACTTCGAGGGCGTGCCGGGACGCGGAATACTCGCGAACGCGTACATCTATGCTTCTCCGAAATTTCTCGGTTCGTCAGACAGCTACGTGAAATACAATCTGTCTTACCAGCAGTTCGTCCCGATTGTCCCGCAGCGTCTCACATTCGTATATCATCTTGATTACCAGGACTTCATAGGCAAAGCCCCATGGTATGTCGTGCCGTTTTTCTCGCCTGGCGGTCCTAAATCCGACAATTCCTACATCGGCGGCACGCGCATGGTCCGCGGCATCAGATACAACCGCGCCACGGGAAAAGGATTGGGTTATTTCAATGCCGAGCTGCGATGGAATTTCTGGAATTTCACCATCTGGAACCAGAATATAGGTCTGATGGTGAGCGGTTTCTGCGACGGTATACATGTTTTCAGACAATATGACCTTACCAATGCGACCGGCTATGCGCCAGAGCTGTACAGCAAGTTCATCAATACCTCCAGGCGTGACAGGATGCACATCTCTGCCGGCGGGTCATTGAAAGTCATATTCAACCGCAATTTCATCATAAATGCAGAAATCGCCCGCTGCACCTCCCGTCAGGACGGCACATGGGCAATTTATTGTAACTCGGGGTTTTATTTCTAGACTACCTCAAGTTTCGCAAGTTGTCAAACTTGCTGAACGTTAGTGCGAATTTGAGGGTTGTCACTCGTTCGTAGGCTGTAAGCCCAACGCACTTTTTTATGTGCACGTTACCCTCACCCTAAATCCCTCCCCTCGGGGAAGGGACTTGCCATCGCCCTCGCGGGCTCTATAAGCGGTGTTTCGCACTTGCGAAACTTAAGCTAGATTACAGAAGATCCAGCCCGACCGGGCAATGGTCCGAGCCGAGGATTTCGTTATGGATTTCAGCTCCGGCGATGCGGTCTTTCATGGAATCGGAGACGAGGAAGTAGTCGATACGCCATCCCGCATTGCGCTGACGCGCCTGGAAGCGGTATGACCACCATGAATATTTCACGGTATCAGGATTAAGCATACGCCAGGAATCCACGAATCCGGCATTCAGCAGTTCATTGAACTTGCCGCGCTCCTCATCGGTGAAACCGGCATTGTTCCTGTTCGATGAAGGATTCTTCAAGTCGATTTCATTGTGTGCGACATTGAGGTCGCCGCAGATGACCACACCCTTCTTTTCCGCCAATGAAGTGACGTAAGCGCGGAAGTCGTCTTCCCATTTCATTCTGTAATCCAGGCGTTTAAGGCCGTCCTGAGAGTTAGGGACATAGACGCAGACCAGATGGAAATCTTCAAATTCCACGGTAATCACTCTGCCTTCATGGTCATGTTCGTCAATGCCCATATCCAAAGTTACGGACAATGGTTTCACACGTGTATAAACCGCCGTGCCAGAGTAGCCTTTCTTGTCGGCATAGTTCCAATATGATTCATAATCAGGGAATTGCAGATCAAGCTGTCCCTCCTGCATCTTCGTTTCCTGCAGGCAGAACACATCGGCATCCAGCGCCTTGAAAGATTCTTCAAAGCCTTTTCCCACACAGGCGCGCAGCCCGTTCACATTCCATGAAACGAGTTTCATAACCTATTCCAATGTCCATTCAACACCATCCTTGGTATCCTTGACGGCGATTCCAAGAGCCTTCAGGTGGTCGCGGATGCTGTCGCTGGTAGCCCAATCCTTGGCCGCCTTGGCTTTTGCACGCTCCTCAATCACCATTTCCATGAGGCCGGCGATAGTCTTGCCAGCTTTGCCGGAGTCTCCGGACTCGTCCACGAGGCCCAAAACTCCGTAAACGATATCATCGAAAAGACGTACCAATGTCTCGATATCGACCTTCGTCAATGTTCCCTTCTTCTCCTTCTCCGTATTGACAAGTCTCACTGCATCAAATATATGCGAGAGCGCTACGGATGTATTGAGGTCATCGCACAATGCGCTGTAGACTCCTTCGAACACAGCTTTTACGGCCTCGCTGTCAGCAGGGCATGTGTCAGGTGCCACGTCATTCAGGAACTCGCCATATTTCAATTCATTGGCATTGTCCCCGTCTGTTCCGAAGACATTGACCTGAACCCCGGCGGCAGCCGCGATGGTACGGAGGTCCTGGGCAGCCTGCATTACGCGGCGGTAGCCTTTTTCGGCAGCCTGGAGCGCCTCATTCGAGAAATCCAGTGTGCTGCGGTAGTGCGCCTGAAGGATGAAGAAACGGACGGTCATCGGCGTATATGCCTGAGCCAGAGCGGCATGCTTGCCTGCGAACAGTTCCGGCAGGGTGATGAAGTTGCCGAGCGATTTGCCCATCTTCTGACCATTGATGGTGATCATGTTGTTGTGAACCCAGTAGTGCACGCCCTGTGTTCCGCGCGATGCTTCGTTCTGGGCGATTTCGCATTCGTGGTGCGGGAACATGAGGTCCATGCCGCCTCCGTGGATGTCGAATTCGCGTCCGAGGTATTTCTCACCCATCACGGAGCACTCCAGATGCCAGCCCGGAAATCCCTCTCCCCAAGGGGAAGGCCATCTCATAATATGCTGAGGTTCAGCTTTTTTCCACAATGCAAAATCATACGGAGCATGCTTGTCGCTCTGTCCGTCCAGAGTTCGCGTGCCTTCCAGAGTGTCTTCCAATGTTCTTCCTGAAAGGATGCCGTAACGGTATTTCTTGTTATATTTTTCCACGTCGAAGTACACCGAGCCGTTGCTGATGTATGCGAATCCCGCATCCAGAATTTTCTTCACGGTCTCGATTTGTTCGATTATATGTCCCGAAGCACGCGGCTCGATGGACGGAGGGGCGACATTGAGCATACGCATTGCCTCATGATAGCGCAATGTATATGTCTGCACGACTTCCATCGGCTCCAGCTCCTCCAGGCGGGCCTTCTTTGCAATCTTGTCCTCGCCCTCATCGGCATCATGCTCCAGATGGCCCACATCGGTAATATTGCGCACATAACGCACCTTATAGCCCAGATGCTTGAGAAACTTGAACAGCACGTCATAGGTCACGCCGGGTCTGGCATGGCCGAGGTGGGCGTCGCCATACACGGTAGGACCGCAAACATACATGCCCACGTGTCCCGGATGGATGGGGACGAACAATTCTTTTTTATGTGAAAGTGTATTAGTCAGAAAAAGTTCTCTCATAACATCTATTATTTTATATCTTGCTAATTTATGAAATTCCGCTCAAAAAACCTATTTTGTACGCCGTTCCGCCGTCATTCCTTCGCCATCACCTCCGAGGCGTATGAAAGGCCGCCGCAAAGAATCTGCGTAATCGTCTGTGACTCATGCGAAAGCGTCGCGAACATGATGCCCACGCCGAAAGGCACGCCATATACCGAGGTCAATGCCGTCGCCACGATATAGTGAAAGGCTCCGAAGCCGCCCGGCACCGGCACCAGCGAACTCAGGCTGCCGACAATCATCAGGAACAATGCATCCGAGGCTCCAAGCCCTGCCAATTTTTCCACGGCTCCGGAGAAATCGGCGGACAGCATGGACATATCCATTCCCTGGACGGCCAGCAGGACCGACATGCTCATCAGCCAATACATGGTCCATATCAATATCGTGTAAATCACGAAAAGCCACCATCTTCTGATCTTGAACAGGCTCACCAGACCGCCCCACATTCCGGATGCAAGCCTGCATACCGCAGCCGCAATCCTGTTCCTGTCGCGGAACTTCCGCACCAGCCATACGGACAGGATGCCGACACCTGTTATAAGGGTCAATGCCAATATCCACGTGAGGCCCATGTCAATTCTTCCGAACAGCGGATTTATTATCTTGTCAGTCAGGAAGTTGCCTACTTTTTCACGCATGGAGAAAAAGAGTATCGCCACGAGGGAAAGCAGGGTCAGGACATCCAATGAACGTTCCGTGATTACCGTGCCGAGCACTTTGTCATAAGAGGCAAGATGCGACTTTCCGGATGGATTGGCATTATCCTGAATGACCGCCGAATGGCGTGTGATGAAGCCACAGCGGACGAATTCTCCGATACGCGGGAAAATCAGGTTGGCGAGCAGGCCGATATTGATGGCATTGAACGACACCAGACGCCGGGTAGACGGATCTATTGGGATGAGCAGTTCACGCCAGCGCAATCCCCTGAGCCAGAACGACATGACGCCGGCTCCCATGGCTACGGCAATCCATCCCCAGCTGCATGCACGCAGGCCGTCGAGGAAATCTGTCCAATTCACGCCACGGAACGAAAAATAGAGCAGCACAGTAGCCAATGCGACCGATACCACATATTTTATGACATCCGATGTTTTCATAAATATCAAGCAAAGTTACGCTTTCTTTTCGAAAAATCACTAAATTTGGCGGTTCCTGCATGCAAGATAACAGGGCATCGGGCATTTTTAGAAGGTAATTTAGAAAAACAGAAAGCGAATACAATGAAACTAAAGACTATTTTGTGCGCATTGGCACTGGCCGCAGCTGCAACCAGCTGTATGAAAGGCTCTTACCAGACGAACTTCACTGCTTATTGCTCTTTCGAATCTGACGATATGACTGTCTACACCAAGGACAGCATCAAGTTCGACAGTGATTTCACACAGGGGAATTCCATCTTCGTATGCGGAAAGAGGAATGAAGACAATTCGAAATTCCTGGGCGGAATGATGCTTACCAAGCTGAAGGATTCCAAGATCGAAGAGGGCCACATCGACGGCAACACGAAGTCCATTTACAGTGTAGCTGCAGACACGGCAGGCTTCATGTCAAAGGGATGTGCAATCTTCCATGACAGTCAGAGTTCGACGACAATGCCTGAGCATGAGATGATTTTCGCATACAGCAAAGCCGGTACATGTTCATTGAAACGGATGATGGTCGCGAATACGAATTACGTGGTGAATACCGCGAAGTATGGCAACAAGGACCTCGGCGTGAGGGCATTCAACAGCGTGGAGGACAAGCTCGTGCTGAAAGTGACTTCATATGTGAACGGATTGGAATCCGGCACGACTTCCATTACGCTTCTCAGCTATGACGAGAAGACAGGTCTCAAGGAGAACAAAGGCTGGAGAAAGCTGGACGTCAGCAAGATATCTCGTTTCGATTGGCTTGATTTCAAGTTGGAGAGCACCGTGGAGAATTTCCCTCTCTATTGCTGCATCGACGAGATGGTGGTGAATGTTTCCATCGAGCAATAGGCCGGAATTATAGCAGACCTTCAGGCACCTGCATCGTAAGTACCTGATTTTCATCATCTACGGACAGAATGAGTTCTTCATGAAGAGGAATCATCACCTGTCCGTTTTCCGTATCCACATATAGACATGGATTTCCCGGAATGTCTTCAAAGTCAGTAATGGTTCCTGCTTGCGTTCCGTCTTCAAGGCAAAGTTTCCAGCCGACAAGCATCGAGAAATCGCCATCGTCATCGGCAACATCCTCATAATCATCGGCATCCACATATAAGGCCTGCCCGGCAAGTTCTTCCGCATCATCGAACGTGCGGATGTCAGCCAGACGCAGAAGAGCCTTGTCCCTGCCTTTCGGAACTATCTTTTCAATAAAAAAAGGGACCGGCAGTCCATCCGAATAGATGAACACCGGTTCCTGAATGTCAATGTCTTCAGGCATCACGTCACGGAAACTCGCAAGGAGTTCGCCGTCAGTTCCATTGGATTTTACAATCCTGGCAATCTGTATGAGTTCAATGCCTTCTGACATGGTACTGGAATTAAGCCTCCTGTGCAGGTGCCTCTTCTGCAGGTGCAGCAGCAGCTTCCTCAGCAGCTTTAGCGGCAGCAGCCTCTTCAGCAGCCTTTCTTGCAGCTTCCTCTGCCTCGGCTTTCTTCTTGGCAAGAGCCTCAGCCCTAGCCTCGTTTACTTTAACCTCAGCATCTGCGGCAGCCTTGGCCTTGTCAGCAGCAGCCTTTGTAAGTCCCTGCTTCTTAGCCTCGATCTTAGCATCTTTCTGTGCTTTCCAGTCAGCGAATTTCTGGTCAGCCTGCTCCTGTGTGAGAGCTCCCTTGGCAACACCGCCTTCGAGGTGCTTCTTGAGGAGAACGCCCTCATAAGAGAGGATACGACGTGCAACGAGAGTCGGTTCAGCACCTACGTTAAGCCAAGCCAATGCTCTTTCGCTGTTGAGAACGATAGTAGCAGGGTTTGTGTTAGGGTTGTAAGAGCCGATCTGCTCAATGTAACGACCATCGCGAGGTGAGCGAGCGTCTGCCACTACAATGTGGAAGAATGCGAAATTCTTCTTTCCGTGGCGCTGGAGACGAATTTTAACAGCCATTGTGAGTCTGTATTAAAAAATTAATAAAAAAACCTATGTTGCCCAACTCGTGGACAACGGGCGCAAAATTAGTCATTTTCAATGAGATTACGAAATTTTCCGGACCGAAAGATGTAAGTTTTTTCGGACGACAGGATGTTTTTTAGCGATTTTTCGTAATTTTTTGCGAAAAAATTTTGGAGTTTCACAAACAATACCTATATTTGCAGTCCCAAAGTGAAAGAGACATCATTCACACATGCGGATGTGGTGAAATGGTAGACACGCTACTTTGAGGGGGTAGTGGGCGTTGGCCTGTGTGAGTTCGAGTCTCACCATCCGCACGAAAGGCGGTCAGTTGAAATCAACTGACCGCCTTTTTTATTTGGCGCGCGTTTCGGGACGGGGCGGGACGCGGCCACGCTCGATTTCTGGAGACATTGATTTTCAATGAGTTATAAAACGCAGTGTGGAAACGCGGCCTTTTTTTGGCTACGTTTCCACACTATCATTAAAAAGCACTCTGATTATCAACGAGTTACATTTCAGCCCGTGGCCGCGTCCCGACGGGTAACCCTAGAGACGCTTACGGTAGTCTTGTGGCAATCGCAGAGACGCTTGCATCGGAAAACCGCTATTCCGCGTGGCGGTAACCCTGGATCTTATTCCATTTGCCACGTGTAAAGTCAGGCACGAGGACCGGCTTGCTGCCATTCTCGATGGACGCAGCTGACAGGTCACCGATGCAAGACCACTCGGCAGCATCATAAACGTCCATGTCAAGCGGCTTGCCGTTCCTGAGGCACCATACCAGACGGTAATCCATGATGAAATCCATGCCGCCATGTCCGCCGATTGACTTCGCCTTCTCTTCGATATCCTTGACGATAGGGCTCTGGTACTTCTTCAGAAGTTCCTTATAGACATCGCCGGAAACGAAAGTATGTGCAGAAAGATTCTCGAAATCCACATCACCATTGATCTGATCCGGCTCGAAAGCGAATCCTGGGTAAGGATACTTTTCTGCATATCCCTTGGTGCCGACCACCTGATACATCCTGTCATAAGGACGCGGCGTATAGACATTGTGCTGGAGAAGGATAGTCTTGCCCTTGGACGTATGGATCATCGTGGAAGTCTGGTCCCCGTTCGCGAATGTCTCGGCGCCCATGTTCTTCTTGGCGATCTCCAGTCCGGCAACCGAAATCGTAGCCATTGAAACCAGATAGTCCATCCTGTCGCCACGGTGGATGTCAAGCACCTGGCAGTCAGGACCCAATCCATGGGTAGCATAGACATCTCCCGCATGTGCCTGGTCAAATGCCAGACGCCAGTTGTCATGATATTTGTCCCAGAAATCCGCAAGATTGTGGATGTAGGCACCTTCCGCATGGAGCACCTCGCCCAGCAATCCCTGCTGAACCATATTGAGCGTGGTCAGCTCGTAGAAGTCATACACGCAGTTTTCCAGCATCATGCAATGCTTGCGTGTCTGCTCCGACACATCGACCAGCTGCCAGCATTCCTCAACAGAAGTAGCCGCAGGCACCTCCACGGCAACATGTTTTCCATGCTGCATGGCATAAACCGCCATCTCCACATGCTTGTTCCATGGGGTGCAGATATACACGAGATTGATGTCGTCACGCTCGCAAAGCTGTTTCCAGCTGTCTTCCCCGAAATACTCCGCTGCTTCAGGCTTCCCGGCTTTCGCCAATATCTCCTGCGCTTTCTTCACACGGTCTTGCTCAAGGTCGCAAAGCGCCACAGTACGGGTTCCGTCAATGTGGGTGAAACGGGAAACCGCACCAGGGCCTCGCATACCAAGTCCGATGAAACCGACTCTCACCGTATCCATAGGATCCGCCGCAAACTGCAACATATCCTGCTGACCGGCAGCTGGTTTCGGTTCATTGAACACAATGACGCCATCCTTGATCTTGTAATTCTTCCCTGTCTTACAGCAGTCCCCGCAGCAACCGGACAATACCGCTGCCGCCAGAGCCACCAATACTAAAAGTTTGTGTTTCATAGTTTATGTGACTGTTTAAATAATCTCCTAAATTAGGAAAAAACACCGAAACATATATAATATATTTCACTAATTGCCCCCTGAAATGATAATACATCCCAGGCCGGCGACGAAGAACAGGAACATGACGGCAAGCAGTCCATAAACATTTTTGGAACCTCCTTTGAACTCTTTCCACACGAATACGCCCCAGATGGCAGCAATCATCGGAGCACCCTGTCCCAATGCATAAGACACGGCAGCACCCGCTTTCCCCGATGCGATGTAGCTGAAAGCTGTTCCAAGACACCAGATGGCACCGCCGAGAACACCGACAAGATGCGTTTTCAATGAGCCCGCGAAATATTCCTTATACGCAACCGGTTCCCCGACAAACGGATGCCTCATCACGAATGTATTGAATATGAAGTTACTGAGGACCACCCCTATACTGAAGATGAATATTGCACTGTAAGGTGTCAACATTCCTTCCGCAGGATGCGCAAAGTCATTGAGATCCATTGCTTTGGCCACGAACCTGTAAAACAGGGACATCAGCACGCCCGCAACGATTGCCAACATGACGCCTTTACGGCTGGCCGCCTTGTCCTCATCTGACGACTTCTGGACTTTGCCCGACGCGATACCGTTACAGATGATGGCCACGACGATAAGAGCCACGCCTATGAACAGAATAACAGGATCACCTTTAGGCGCACCTATATAGTTGATAATCACGCCAAGGACCAATGACAAACCGACTCCGAGAGGGAAAGCCACCGAGAGTCCGGCGATAGATGTCGACGCAGAAAGCAGGATATTGGAAGCATTGAAAATGATGCCTCCCAGAATCACACTCCAGATATTGCCCCATTCTGCCTGAGCGAGATCCTGCAAGAAAGGACGGCCTTCGCTTCCCATACTGCCCATGGTAAATGATATGAGCACGGAAAACAGCAGCATGCCTATCACATAATCCCAATAGAAGAGTTCATATCTCCAACTCTTCGACGCCAATTTCTGTGTATTGCCCCATGAGCCCCAACACATCATGGTAATGAAGCAGAACAAGACTGCCAATGAATAGCTGTTAACTATAAACATGATATATTTCTTTATTTGATTTTTCTGATAATTCCGGCCATTCCTCCATTCCTGGACATAATGAACCTAAGAGAGGATTTCCTGGTCACTTCCATGCTTGAGCGTTTCCAGTCGCGAGCATTGAGGTCAGCATTCACGCCATCGGTGTAAATGTCGACGACATACCTTCCTTCGGGTAGAAACTCAAGCGACAATTCCATTTCTTCGGCATCACCGGCATTCATTGCGCCAACATACCAAGTTTCACCGCTTCTTCTAGCTATCGCAATATCTTTGCCGATACTTCCTTTAAGTGGGACCGTTTCATCCCATACAGATGGCACGGCACGCAAGAACTCCAGGCATCCAAGATTCTCCTCATATTTCGTAGGACTGTCCGAAAGCATTTGCAACGGGCTCTCATAGACCACATACATCGCAAGATTCTGACAACGGGTCCCCTGGCACATAGGCTCACATTCATTGATACGGAACGACTCGGGCTGAGCATTCAGCATAGCTCCAGGGGTATAGTCCATCGGCCCTACCCACTGTCTCAGATAAGGAATAATCAGCTGATGCTCAGGTGTACAACGTTCACTCCACTTGTTATATTCCATACCCAGGACGCCTTCACGTGTCATCAAATTAGGGTATTTGGCCCTCATTCCATCAGGTGGATACGAGCCATGGAAATCCACAAGAAAATGACATTGGGCAGCCTTCTTGACCACGCGTTCATAGAAATTGACCATTACAGCATCATTCCTGTCCATAAAATCAATCTTGACACCCTTGACGCCCCACGACGCCATAAGGTCAAACGCCTCGTCAAGTTGCCTGTCAACATTGATCCATTTCGCCCACAGACATACGCCGACACCTTTTTGCTCGGCATACCGGCACACAGCAGGGATATCAGTTTCAGGATTCAATGTCAACAAATCATCCTTTGCAGACCATCCTTCATCAATAAGCACATACTCGAAGCCGTTGGAAGCCGCATAATCCACCAGATACATATACGTCGCCGTATTTATACCTGCCTTAAAATCCACTCCATAGATATTATTATGATTCCACCAGTCCCACAGCACCTTACCAGGACGAATCCAAGACCAATCCTCTTTAGTCTTTTCTGCAAGAAGCCATATCAAGTCGCTGGATAATATAGAAATATCATCATCAAACAATCCGACCACTTTCCAGGGAAACGTTCTATTTAAACAATCCTCAACAATATACGATTCTCTCTTCGTGGCATATCGTTTATTAGTACCATCAAACATCTGTTCCTCCGCCGGATAATACGCTCTAACAGAATTGAATCCATCACCGCTAGGCTGAAGATATGCACCTGAATAGTTATAAACGTCAGATTCCGCAATCAGCACATTGAATCCTCCGGACCGAACCATTACAGGCATAATTGAAAGCATATCGGAAGGGAGTGTCCCGACTTGCGAATATGTATAATTCTCTTCAAACCAGTTTTGCAAATCTTTAGTCAAAAGCGTATATGACATACTTTCAGGTGCAAATGAAAAATGTGCATTATCTTTTTCTATCTTACCCACACTCTGCGAAGTTCCCTCAAAACGCCATGCCACTCCGTCCGAATATACCCTCACAACAAACCTGTAATCCTCGTAAACAAGCGCCACTTCATTATAATTCTCGCGAATAGATGCACATTTTCTGCGCACGACATAGTCAAGCACATTATCCACAGATTTTTTCTTCACAGATTTCAAACCTGAAGCTCCATCCCATTTCAAGCTATTTACATCCATATAGACATCATTGACATTCAGAACAACGGCCTGATTTCTGGATATTTGAAGCCTGAACCCGCCAACATCTGTAGAAACGCTCACGGAATTTTTCATGTCCGGAGACAATACATGCACCACTTTCGGTTTCGCATTGACCGAAAGCGCAATAACGGCAAGCGCTATTGTAAAAACCAATTTCTTCATACTACCTTCCTGTTACTCTGGCAACCAATGAATCCTGCGCCTCTTTCGTACGCTCAGGAGCAATAATCATATAGCGCTGAATTCCTTTCGGATCAGGAGTAAATACGCTCAAGCCATCATCTTCAATGACAATGCGTCCCGGCTCAGACAAACCGAACAAGTCATTATCCGGTTCCGCAGCCTGATATGCAGCAGTCAGGTCCCAAGTCTCCCGATCATACGGCATTGTCCCATAATGGCAATATGCTATCGTCAACGGATTCCTGTCCATGTCGCCGAAATCCCTTTCAATGCTCTGATGAGGGTAATGCACAGCGCAGCCTACCTCATATCCGCTTGCTACCAACGGAACAGGACATTTGCTGAACACCGCCTGGGCAGCCGGGATATCACCCCGGATATTCCATTCAGGAGTCTTGTCCTCACTGAACATCCCGCCCATCAGATAAAGCGCCTTGGCTTTTTTCTTCACCAGATCAACGCCATTGAGCGGCGATATTTCATCAGCCTTTGATTCCAGAAGCCTGCCGATATTGGTCAACGGCCCGATCGCCACCAGAACAATGCTGTTGTCTTCCTTTGATGCAGCCAATTGCCGACGAAGTACAATATGACCGGGCTCCACATTGTTCGTATCTACCTGCGGTTTCAATATCTTCCCGCCATCGGCAGTCGCAGCAAGAGTCGGCAGCAAATAGTAATAATTATCCGGAGAATCGCCATTGTATGCAAAGCCCAACGGAATATCTTCCAACCCATTATATCTCAGATAGCCATCTGCAAACTCCAGCGAATGCTTGTTGCACTTGCTGATGGTCACGGCCTTCAAATCAATTATGCCTGCCTTGTCATAATTAATCATCATCTGCAAGGCCAACACGTCGTCGATATCGTTTCCGACATCAGTATCGAGAATAAGGCTCACCGGTTTATTCGCCTCGGTGCCGCAGCCCGTCATGACAGCCGCAGCAACCAGGGCCATCGCTAAATTTCTAAATCTTTTTTTCATTCCAATGTATATTTCAATGTGGTATCATTCTGCAAATCAGCAAATTGTACTATATCAACATTTGGGTCACCTGCCTTTTCACCCACCCATACATATCCCAAAGGCGTCCTGCCGCCTGTGAAATAATTGGTATTGGCAAATCTTACTGACGGCAACATTCCGGCAGGATCAAGTATCGACAAAGCAACGACATAGCGTCCGGGCTTCAAATTGTCGGGTATGAAATCGCATGATATCTTGTTTGCCGGAGCCGGCTTCCGATATGCGCCGGCATGTACATCCCATTCTTCGCCAGGCAGCCATTGAGTAATGTCAACCTCTTCAATCACATGAGCATAGACCTTGTCATGAGTCTCCGTGTCCAGAAGAGAAACTTCCAGAGGCCAGCTATAATAGAACGGTGATGAGCCTGTATTCGTCACGGCGAACTCCAGATGTATCGGTTTCCCGACTTTTGCCGAAGCCGTATATCCGGCTTCGGACAGGACGAACCGATGTCCCATTGCTTTCTGCAACTCACCCGCACGTTCAAGAAACAATGAATCACTCCAGTCCGCCCACGTGACACCGCCAAGATGATTGCAGTGCAGGTTTCGTATCTGCTCAAGAATCAGGTCAAATGTTTTTTCGTTTTTCAGACAGTCTTCCAGACAGCGGTTCCCCTGAAGATACAAACTTCCCCAGTTCCATGTTATCTCTCCACCGATCGGCTGCGTCTTCCACCTGTCTCCGAGAGACAACATCTGCCTGTAGCCCCGTTCAACCTCTTCATCAATCGCCCACGAATCCCAATAGATGCCGAAGTCATAGTCTTTGAAATCGTATGCATAACGGACCATGACTTTCTTGTTTTTGAAGGCTTCCGAAAAAGCATCACCGAGCACTTTGTCAATGCCGTCAATCCATGTTCTGCCGTATACATGCTCCGGTTCGTCATGAGGCGGCCAGAATGTGGTAATATCCGGATCATGATGTTCACCCCACTCTCCTATTATTCCCATTTCGACAAATGCGACACGGGGATCATTGTCCCACGCCTGACCCAGTTTCTTCACGAAAGCCGTCACCCGTTCATTGAATTCCGGCGCAAAATAACCGCCACGGATCGGCGTAAGTGAATCTTTCTTCTCCAGATAGCAAGTCCACTCGCCGGGAACATTCTTATATGGCGCATCCTCCGGCTGCATGTCTGAAGGCCAATGCCACCCGTTCAAGTCATCAGGATTGTCAGGATTTTTCGGTTTGCCGCCATGCCACGGCTCTATCCATACAAGAAACGCACGGGGAATGATTTTCATGTTCATATCCTCGACACCTTCCCACCGGTGATTGCTGTAGCTGATAACCTTGTCCACGCCATCCGTCTTGACATTTTCCATCATGTTCCACTGCATGTACTCCTTGTTCATCGTCCCATAAGGATAGGGATAAATATCCCTTTTCGGGTCAATGCCGGGAGCAAAGAATTCCCTCCAGCCTTTCATCGTATTCCGGAATGCCGGATGATATTCTTCCATCTGCACGAGGGCTACATTTCCCCTGAGCCTGGCTTCATACGACTCCCCCGTCCTGTTTCCGCACGACATGGCAAACAACAGGACAAGAGACATGACAATAATTCGTAACCTGTTCATTATTTGCTAATTACGTAATGAAGAGTTTGATCGTTCTGTATATCATCGAATTCGGTGGAGAGAATTTTATATCCTTCGATATCCTCACCGATTCCGATATATCCCATAGGATGCCTTCCGCCTTTGAAGTAATTCATTGCCGCAAATCTGAGAGACGGGAGCATTCCTGCAGGATCGAGCACAGCTATTCCAATGGCATATTTGCCAGGCTTCACGTCTGCCCCGACAGTTATCTTCTCTTTGATCTGATAAATTTCAGCCGGTTTCCTGTAGCTATGGGTTGCAGCATCATAATCATCCCCTGGCATCCATGTGGAAATTTTGGGAGAAGCCAATGTCGTCTTCCAGACAGCTTGTTTGGTCTGCGTGTCAATCAGAGAAATCTCCACAGGCCAATCATAATAGAATGGAGAAGAACCGGTATTCTGCACCTTGAATGATATTTCAGCCTCTTTTCCCGGATCCACTCTGACAGGATAGCAGAAGTCCTTCAAGACAAAGTGATACCCCATGATTTTCTGGATTGCGCCGGCATTGGCAAGGAAAGCATTGTTCTTGAAATTAGCCCATGTCACGCCGCCAAGGTGATTCGTATGGAGCTCACGCACCTGATCAATAATGAGTTGACGAGTCTCTTCATCATTCACGCAATCTTCCAGACTTCTGTGGCCTTTGTTCCACAGACTGCCCCATCCCCACGTAATTTCACCGCCCATAGGCTGTGTCATCCACCTGTTTCCAAGTTTTTTAATCGCATTGAAACCTCTCTCCTGTTCCTCAGCTATAGCGAATGAATCCCAATAGTTTCCAAACTCGTAATCCGTAAATTCATAAGCATAACGGACCATCACTTTCTTGTTCTTGAAAGCTTCCGTGAATGCATCTCCGAGGACTTTTTCAATTCCTGGAATCCATGTCCTGCCCGCCACGTGATTAGGCTGGTAATGCGGAGGAAATACAGTAGATATATCCGGATCGTGATGCTCTCCCCATTCTCCGATAAGTCCCATTTCCACATAAGCCACACGAGGGTCATTATCCCAGGCCTCGCCTAATTTTTTAATCAGCTTTTTCATGCGCTCAGGGAATGTCGGATCAAAATATCCGCCTGTGCTCGGGGTATTGTTGTCATCAGAACGGACCTCGCGAGGAAAATCGCTCGGCCAATGCCATCCGTTCAAATCATCCGGATTATCCGTATAGGTGTTCTTTTCGTAACCGCCTTCATATTTTTCCATCCACACGATATACGGGCGCGGCACCACCTTGACATTTTGCGCCTCAACACCTTCCCATCTGTGATTACTATAGGCTATCACCTTGTCCACGCCATCAGACTCCACATTTTCCATCATGTTCCACTGCATATATTCCTTGATGATGGAACCGTAAGGATAAGGATATTCTGCACGTTTCTTGTCCACACCCGGTCCGAAGAATTCTCTCCAGCCTTTCATCGGATTGCGAAACGCATTGTAATACTCGTATGGCGTACAAGTTACGATGCCGTCTTTTACCGTGACGGTTTCTGTTATCTGCGCCATTTCATTATTGTTTTCCTTGCAGCCGCAAACTGCAACTGCAAGGGAAACGAATGAAAGTATCAGTTTTCCTGATTTCATACAATATCGGTTTTGTCTATAAAGTTAACAATAATCTAATATCCGGGATTCTGGTCTGCATCACTCATCGCATCATTATTGTCGATTGCCTGCTGAGGAATAGGATAAAGATTATGTGTATCCTTCAACACGACACCATAAGCCTTTCCTACCTGCTCTGCCAATTTGCCGAATCTGACAAGGTCGAATCTGCGATGATGCTCACAGCATAGCTCGTGGAGCCTCTCCTCCAGAATGATATCTGCAAACTGTTCCTTGGTAAGTCCGTCGGCTGCAGTAATTTCCTTGATTCCGGCACGACGGCGCACAATATTCAGACACTCGTATTTGTCATTGGAATTGTCCCCAAGATTATTGAGAGCTTCAGACTTCATGAGAAGTACGTCAGGATAACGCATCATGATATAGTTCAAATCATCATCTTCGATTTCATTGCCATAGTTAGGGTCGCGGTATTTCATGATACATGGAGGAGTCTGCTTGATTCCCTTGTATTCAGTAGCAAAGAATGCGGTACGGCGCTTGTCACTGCTGTCATAGCTGTCATACAAGTACTGTGTAGGTCCGAATCCTCCCCATCCGAAAGATCCGGCGGTAGGTCCGCCACCTCCACGAGGTCCCCAATAGCTGGACTGGATACTACCTTCAAGTCCCCATTTCCCGGAATGGCTGAACTGCACCTCGAAAATGTTCTCCACCTCCTGATTTTTGTTTGCAGGATCGAAGATTTCCGCATAACTGCCATAAAGACTGTATTTGCCGATAACCTTATTGAGTGCATCAAGAGCTTCCTGCGACTTGCCCCACTGGAGATAGAATCTTCCAAGCAGAGCATATGCAGCATATTTGGTCGCACGTCCTTTATCTGCCTGTGCATCCCATTTCTCAGGCAAAGCCTCTGCAGCTTCTGCCATGTCCTTGACAATCAGTTCGTAAACCTTGTCCGCAGTCTCGCGAGGCTTATGAATCTGGCTCTTGTCAACAGACGCCGAAGTCCACATCGGGACGCCGCCATAGGACGCCACCAGGTCGAAGTAGAAAATAGACCTCAGGAATTTCGCCTGGGCTATCATCAACTTTCTGTCATTGCCGCTGACAGGAGCGGTCTCCGGCATATCAATGATGGTATTGCATCTCTTGATTCCATCATAACTCCAGATGTAGTGACACCTGAGAAATTCGTGTGAAGCATTGAAAGTATAATTCATAAGCTCCGTGTATGCCGCCCAGCTCAGGTCGAAAGGCTGGACCTCGTCAGTTCCGAACTCATTGAGAGTAATGGTGTATTTGTCGACGAACACCAATTGGAGCATCGCGTATGAACTCGTCAGCGCCTTGTTCCAGTCGGTCGCTGTCGTGAACGAGTTCTCCGGCGTAAGTGAGCTCTTGGAGACTTCTGTGAGGAAGCTTTCGCATGATGTAAAAATCAATGCACCTGCACAGCAGATTGTTGCTAATATCTTTTTCATATCGTAATTCATGTTATGGGTTTAGAATGACAATGTCAGGCCACCGATAAATGCGCGGGCACCAGGGTAGGTATTGGTGGTATCCCATGCTTCCACGTCATATCCGGTAAAGGCTGTAAACGTGTAAAGATTCTGAACCGACGCGTAAAGTCTGAGGCTTGATGCCCCGAAGGCTCTGGTTATTCTTGAAGGAAGGGTGTAGCCAAGTTCTACATTCTTGATACGCAAATAGTTGCCTTTCTGGAAATTAGCATCAGTACCATCGCCATTTGCATAAGGACTTCCGATACGAGGTGCAGGATATTTGTTGCTCGGCCTGTCTACAGTCCAATAATTGTTATAATAATCCACACCCATGTTGCCCCAAGTATTGTAAGAATTCTGGTACCTGAGCAGGGAGTTGTTGATCTTGTGCCCGCCGGCATAATTGACGAATACCGTAAGGTCAAAGCCCGCGAATGAGAAGGTGTTGGACATGCCGCCATACCAGGTAGGAGTGCTCTGGCCACAGAACACGCGGTCGTCACCATTGATTACGCCATATCCGTCTTCACCTTTCTTCTGCTGGTCCAGCACTTTCCTGTCACCAGGCTGACAACCATATTGTGCGGCTTCAACCGCTTCATCCATCTGCCAGATGCCGTCAGATTTGAGCGTATAATATTCGTTCAATGAGTGTCCTACAAAGATATATTTGCCGACATCCTGCTTACCGTCATAAAGTTCGACCACATTGTTGTGGTTATATGTAAAGTTGAAAGAAGTCGTCCACTGGAATTTTTCATGGTTGATGTTCACCGTATTCAATGAGAATTCCACACCCTTGTTGTCAAGTTTTCCGATATTGGTCAATGATGATATATATCCTGACTCATATGGAAGAGGAACAGTCCAGAGCAGGTCGCTTGTTCTCTTGTAATATCCCTCAACGGTACCTGAAAGGCGTCCCTTGAAGAATCCGAAATCAAGGCCGGCATCGAATGAATTGGCTTTTTCCCATGTGAGATTAGGGTTTGAAATGGAGCTATAGACAGCACCTGTAGCTTTTTCACCGCCAAACACATAATCATTGAAATATCCGCCTTCGCTTACAAGAGCAGCGAACATGTAGTCACCGATATTCTGGTTTCCGAGACGTCCGACGCTGAGACGGAGCTTGAGGTTATTCACATTTCTGGCATTCTTCAAGAATTTCTCTTCGGAAATTCTCCACGCAAAAGCAGCTGAAGGGAAGAATCCCCACTGGTGACCCGGCGCAAAACGGGATGAGCCGTCTCCTCTCATCGTTACGGTAGCCAGATATCTTTCATTGAAATTATATGTAAGACGTCCGAAGAACGATACCAGAGTTGACGCCGAAGCCCATGAAGAGTTCGGGCCGTGGTTCTTGGCCGCATTCAGGTTGTTATATCTGGTGATGGAATTGAGATCCTTGGATACTGCGGTAGCGTCTTCATATGCACTTCTGGACGCAGAAAAACCGCCCATCACTGAGAATTTATGCTTGTCTGCCTCCAACTTGTAAGTGACGGTATTTTCAGTCTGCATGTAATTCGTAAGATTTGCCATCACGGAAGCATATCCATCTTTCGCATAATGCTGTCCCATACGTCCGTCCTCATATTGATTGACGCGGAAAGTGGTGTAATTCACGGCATTCTCTGTCCTGAGTACAAGATTCTCAATCGGCTCAGCCTCAAGATATACGGAACCGATGGCCATCAGTTTCTTGGTTTTCTTGTCGAGAAGGTCGACCATTGCCACAGGATTCGCCTTGGTATTCAGGAATCCGTCGAAATAATTGCCGTCAGACGCATAGATCGGAGCAGTCGGCTGCGACGAAATCGCACTGAACATGGTACCATATCCGGAATCATGGTCTTCGTTTATGTTTCGGAGATTGGAATAGACGATATTGAATCTGGCGCCGGAACGAAGCCACGGCTTGATGTACGAATCGACATTGTACCTGATAGTGAGCTTGTCGAAGGAAGAGTTCTTGACAATACCATTCTGATCGTACCAATCCACACTGAGGAAATGAGAGATCTTGTCGGAACCGCCGGAAACAGAAAGATTATAGTTCTGGAAACTGCCGGTCTGAGTTACGGCATCCTGCCAATCTGTGCTTTCACCACGGCTCAGGAGCAAGAGCTCTTCGGTGGTCCATGTATAGCTCTGACCTGATTTGTTCACCAAATCATAATATTGCTGGGCATTCATCATGTCCTGCTTGTTAAGCATCTTCTGGGCACCCGCCATCGCGCTGAACGTAATTCGTCCTTTGCCGCTTTCACCGCGTTTCGTAGTGATCAGGACAACTCCGTTGGATCCGCGGGAGCCATAAATTGAAGCAGAAGAAGCATCCTTCAGGATTTCAATGGATTCAACATCTGCCGTCGATATATCCTGAAGACCGGATACCGGCATTCCGTCCACAATATACAAGGGTTCAGTACCGGCATTGACCGAACCCGCACCGCGAATCACGATAGCCGCATCCGCCCCAGGCTTCAGATTGCCCGACGTCACCTGCACGCCGGCAGCTACACCTTGAAGCGCACTGGAAGCCATACCTATCTTGCTGTTTTTCAGCTCCTGAGGCTTCACTGACGAAACTGCACCGGTAAGATCGCTCTTCTTGGCGCTTCCGTATCCTATTGCCACGGCTTCGTCCATCCAATAAGAATCAGCGCTCATCACTATATCCAGATGATTGCCCTTTACCACAGCTTCCTTTTCAATCATTCCGAGGAATGAGAATACAAGTGTCGCCCCTTTCTTGACATCAATGGAATAGGTGCCATCAGTGCCGGATGTCGTTCCGGTTGTAGTGCCTTTTATGGTGACAGCGACTCCCGCAAGCGGCTCAGATGTCTCAGTCTTGACAGAGCCTGTCACTTTGATTGCTTGTGCCATCATGCCGATACTTGCCAAAAGCATGAGTGCCATTGCTATTATCCGTTTCATTTGTCTCTTTGTTTTTCTGGTTGATGAATCTAGAATTGGCGGACAGCCAAAGTACCGATAGCCCATTCTACACGGTTACAGCCATTGTATACAATATTGGTAGCTTCATAGAAGTTGACATAATACATTGCCCACACCCAGCCGCCGCTGTAGTCATACTCGGTAGAAGTCCAATAGTTGTTGAAAGGAACTGAAAAACCTGCCTCTGCAACAGATGCCTTGACTTTGAACAACTCGATAAGTTCTTTTAGAGAAGGAAGGAACCAATCATTGTAAGTTACTCCATTCTGTTCTACAGATAATTCGTCGCACAAATCAGCTGGAGTACTGTGCGTATAGGTATATGACAACTTCGCCTCAGCCTCCTTGGCTACGATTGTTGACGTATTCTTTTTACCTTCATAAATTTCCTGGCTTGATCCGGCTGCAAAGTTGTTTGGAATTGACGGGCCCCAGTTCATGGCGGCATCACCTATTGCAGCAGTATGAACGGCTAATCCATGGACACCGCCATCTGTAGTGTAGAACACTATACCACCGGCAGTCTTCGCAAACAAATCCACACCGATCTTGATGGTTCCCAAAGCGCCGACCCGTTTGCCTCTTACCACGGTCAGCGAGTTCTCGCCATAACTGTTTGCAGGAATGGTGAATGTCAGAGTATTGTCAGCCACCGTTCCTTTGGCGGAAAGTTTCACACCTGCAGGGTAGGAAGAAGACTCCATTCTGATTTCATCTCCTTCCGCCAATCCCTTAGCCTTGATAGTGACAGATTGCCCAGGTTTAACCACTGCCGCAGGAAGTTCAATATTCTGAAAATTAACAATATACGCCACGTAGAGTTTTCCCGGAAGGGTCGTTGTAAGTCCGTTTCTGGTGACAGCCACGCTGTAGTTTCCGCATGCTTCCTGCGGGACTCTGATCGTCACGGACCAGTTATCCGCTTTCACCGCCTCGGATGTAAAATCTTTCTCACCATCCAGCGATTTACATGTAAAGACGTCCTCTGGAGAGAAGCCTCGTCCCTCGATCATAACGTCGGTTCCCGGGATTGAATTGCTTTCTGAAGGCATGACAACATATTTCAGAATCGGTGCCACCGGTACCGGTTCCGGAGAGTCTTCCTTGCATCCTGTCGCTGCAGCTACAATAAGCAACAATACAGCAAAATGTTTGATTTTCATGGTATTGGGTGTTATTATTTTTGTCGGTTCAATATAAGGACACTGTCCGTTTCTTCCCGCGTAGGAATAGAATCTTGGGCTCCTTGTTTCTGGACGGAAAGGGATGATGCCGCAGTGGCGAATATTGCTGCCTCCTGCAGGGATTTCCCCTCAGACAGCGCCACGCTCAATGCGCCACAAAAAGTATCGCCTGCAGCAGTAGTATCCACGGCCTCGACCCTACGTGCAGGAATGAGTTCAGCAGCATTGTCATAAACAATCGAGCCTTTGGCTCCTAATGTGATTATCACATTCCCGACCCCTTCCGATTTGAACTTACGTGCCGCTTCAATAGCGGACTCTTTCCCTACGACATCAATACCGGTAAGCATTGACGCCTCGGATTCGTTCGGGACGATGAGGGAAACACACCGCAGAAGTTCCTCGGGGAGTTTCGTGGCTGGAGCCGGGTTGAGGACTACTTTCACGCCGGACTCATGGGCTATTTCGGCAGCACGCACTACGGCCGCCATTGGAATTTCCAATTGGAGGAGGAGCGTTCCGGCGCTTCTTATTATATCTGCGGAAGCGTCGATGTCTTCGGGAGTGATGTCCGCATTGGCTCCAGATGCCACGACTATCGAGTTCTCAGCCAGCGAATCGACTGTTATCAATGCTATTCCGGAGGGTTTGTCGGAGTAAAGGATGTGCGAGACGTCCAGGCCGCATGAGCGGTAATGTTCCAATGCTTTTTCACCGAACATGTCCTTGCCCAGCTTACATATGAAGGTTACGTCTCCACCTAATCTTCTGGCAGCAACTGCCTGATTGGCGCCCTTTCCTCCGGGGCCCATGCGAAAATCATCTCCCAACACCGTCTCCCCCGGCTTTGGAAGTTTGGTTGATTTCACTGACATGTCGGTATTGCTGCTTCCGATTATCAGAATTTTTTTACTTGTCATCAGTTGTGTCATTATGCGCAATCGTTTTAGCAAATATACGGGTGCTGCGCAAAGAAAGTTCGCATTTTCGCATCTTTTTTGCACCATTTTCGCCAATTTCTTGCGCAAAAACGTTTCATTATTGCGCAATATTTTCATATATTCGCGCCGGACACTAAAAAGAAGCCAACATGAAAGAGACACTTGCAGGTCTTGCGGCCAAGACCGGTTTTTCGATAACGACCATATCCAGAGTTCTCAGCGGGAAGGCAGACCTGCATAGAATCAGTCCGGAGACCAGAGAAAAAATCTTGACAGCAGCCAGGGAAAACAATTATTTCCCGAATCTTGTTGCGCAAAATCTCAGGACAAACCGCACAAATACCATCGGTCTGATGCTGCCTTCCGTAGCGAACCCTTACTTTGCCGACATTGCAAGTTCAGTAATCGAGGAAGCCCGGCACAGGAACTACACCACCATCGTCCTGGACTCTGCAGAAAGTCCTGAACTGGAAAAGGACGGCATTTCCTCCCTGATGTCCAGACAAGTGGACGGCATCATTGCGGTTCCGTGCGGCGACGACCCGTCACTGTTCGAGGAAATCAACCGGAAATTCATCCCGGTGATTCTCATTGACCGTTATTTCTCAAATTCAATGCTGCCGTACATCACCACAAACAATTACCTCGGCGGAATTGACGCCGTCAACCTATTGATAATGAAAGGGCATTCCAACATAGCCTGCATCCAGGGAGTGGTCAATTCCCTGCCGAACAAGAAGCGAGTGGCAGGATACTTGGCAGCATTGGACAAGGCCGGCATCAAAGACAAGGCTCTGGTAGTGGGCAATGATTTTTCGATCCAAAACGGTTATCTGGAAACCAAGCTTCTTCTGAACAAGACTGACCGGCCTACAGCGATTTTCGCCCTGAGCAATACCATAATGCTCGGAGCATTCCGGGCAATCCGCGAGGCAGGATTGAAAATACCCGAAGACATTTCATTGGTAGCGTTCGACAATAACATTTATATGGACTACATGACCCCGGCGATTACCCGCATAGGACAACCCACCGAAGAAATGGGAAAGCTGGCTACAAAACTACTGTTCGAATGCATCTCTTCCGGAGAGCGCAGCACCACGCAGATAGAACTATCTCCGACCCTGATCACCGGCGCGTCAGTCGGCACACCTACCAGCCAATGATGACCAGATAGATTCGGATAGATAATTTAGAGCACTCAGAAAGAATCATATCGAAAAATTAAAGGTAAGTTGGTGAGCAGCAGGCTGCCGTTTGCGACTCTTGACGCGAGGTACAGAAACTATTTTTGCCACCGTGTCGTTCAACAGAGACATATCAAAAGAGAGGTACGCTTTCAATAAACGTTTGACCAATGATTCGTCAATCGAGTTCACATCAGGCATAACTAGTTTGCGCAGGTATTGGCTCTGCCAACGGGGATAGCCGCCGTTCACGCAATTAGTGATGTTAAGAAGTTGATTCTTCACAAAGTCAGACATCAGCATTGCGCTGAGCAACTGGAGTTGGAGAACCGAACCTCCCGTTATGTAGTATAGGTTGTGCTGGGGATAGAATCGACCCTCATCGACAAATATTAGTTGATTTTTGGAAATATCCGGCAACAGCACTTTAGGGGAATTCTTCAATGTCGGGATGATGCGATCGATTGTCTTGTACCATTTTTCCGGATTCTTCTTGGCGATATGACGTTTCTGCAAAGCCTCACGATGCGAAATGAGGTATTCCGCCGCTTGTGGAAAATCCTCCAGATTGATAAGTTCTCCGTCTTGTTTATACGGATTCAGCAGATATTGTCCGGACCACTTCAGGTGATTGCCGGACATATCCCTTGCATTCAAGGCGGGAAGAAGCAGTTCAGTCTCAACTTTCAAAGGAAGGTCCTTTCCTATGAAAATAGAATCTGCGCCCGTAGCAATCCCTATGCCCACATGGAATCCCATCTCTTCGATGGTCAACAATGTATCATCGTTCTGCAGAGGGTTGAATATATGACTCCAATCATCTGATGTTGGCGAGGAAAGCGATGTCTGTTGGTTCCTGCTTAATTGTTTGATAGAGTTCAACTGAGAAAAAGAGAATGTGGAATCCGGCTTGGAGTTGGAAATCAATGTGATTGCCGGATAGGCCAGAACATCTTCCTGAAATGCGTCAGGGGCTTTCTCCAGTGAGATTATCGATTTCAGTTGGAAATCTTGAGCAATCAACCTTCGCAGTTTCTTTCCATATTCGTTCTTGAGCCAACGATTGGAGCATATGAAGCAATGCTGTCCTCCTTGGTTCAAATGTTTCAATGTCTTCTCAAAGAAGAGAATGTAAAGATCTGCCCTATAGTGAAATGTGCGAAAATGCTGCTTATAGCGCGATATGAGTTCATTGGGTATATGTTCATAACGAATATATGGTGGATTGCCTACAATGATATCAAAAGACTGAATACTTGTTGACAGAAAATCAGCCTGTCTGATATTAACATTCGGAAGTAATGAAAATCCGGCTTCCGCCAATCTTGCAAGGCAGGATTCTATTTTGTCTCCATCAATGTCATACGCGAAGACATTGCTTCGAAAAGCCTTGTTGAAATCGAAATTGAATTTATTTGAGGACTCCAGAAGACGCCGGGCAATCTCAATGACGAATTCTCCTTCACCGCAGGATGGCTCAAGAATGCTTGTCTTGCTAAGATCCTTATCGGTAGTGTAACCGACTAAATCCAGCATATACGATACTACTTCCGGGGATGTGAATACATCTCCGTGTGTTCCGCCTGAACGGCGTATGCCGTATTTGCTATTGCTGGAACTCATTGATATTTCCGACTATATGACCGATAAATGATCTGATGAATATTTCGACAGATGTGTCTGTCGAGATGTCTTCGAAATGGTCTGGTCCGCTGGTGCAAATCAACGCGGCCATAGAATAATGTCTTTCAAGAATAAGCTTCTGACAAAGAATCCGATAACGGTCAAGATAACTGGCGTTTTTGAATTCAGGAAGCACTGAATAATGCGGCTCATTGTTGCGGATAGCACATGTGGATTTTTCATCTTTACCGACAATGGTAAGGTAACCTATCCATGGCGCAGTCTGGTCAGGAAACTGATTTTCCCTAAATGCTGTCCACAAGTCAACTGCGGAGCCAATTGCTTCTTCAGCACGATTGTTCAAATTGTTGCCATAGGAACCAATCTGAGATTTTAATTCAATTGCTGCAATCAATTTCTTATTCGGAGCAATAATTAGAAAATCCCAGTCTTTGGATGAACGGAAATACCCAGGCAGATATGCCTGTTTTGTGTATATGCACGCTTCAGGGACTCCCTGTTCAATTGCAATTGTCCGGAGCAAGTCTGCAAACGCGTCCAACTGTTTGCCGCCGACAACGGCTCCTCGGTTGGATGATTCGTTACTGGCGGACAACTGCTTTTGTTTGATCTCCCAAAAGGACTTGACTGCTGCCTTGACGAGAGACTTATGATAGTTTTCTTTCATAACCTTATTCAAGTTTTGCGAGTTATCTTTAGTCCAAGGACCATTTACAAAGTTATGAAATATCACACATAATCGCCCTAAATTTTCAGAAAAGAATGAATGTACCGTCCCAAAGTATTCCTGTCCACCTTGCAGATCGGCCTCCCGAGAGCCACACCCTCGGCCTTCTTTCTTGCAAGCGCCAGCTTTCCCCGATGCAATGTGATTAAATCTCCACGCGGCAGATGAAGGCGGCGGGGCCTTGGAGCCAGATGTCGGTGAAGCGGGAGGCGGACGGAGCGGGGTGGAGTGAGGGGGTGAAGGTCACGGAGAGGTCGGAGATGCGGGCGTGGACGGTGATTTGGCAAGATTCCAGGTCATCGCAGCGGGTTGACTGCCGGGCTGCCAATCTGGTGGCAAGCCATGTGGCAAGAGAGGAGGCCACCATTCCGGTGCCACATGCAAGTGTCTCATCTTCAACACCTTTCTCGAATGTGCGGACAGTAATTTCCTGGCCGGGGACATTGACTTGGACGAAATTCACATTGACGCCTTGAGGAGCGAAACGCGGGTCGTGACGAAGACGGCGGCCCTCGCCGGTCACATCGTAATCGGCCACATTGTCCACGAAACGGACTAGATGACGGGTGCCGGTATCCAGGAACCAGTCTGCGCCATAAGGCTCGGCTCCGGACACATCGCGCATCTTCAGACGGACCACACGCGGCGTTTTCGAGAACGCAGCAGGCACTTCAGTCCCCGGAATCAGCTCTGCAATGTGCTGACCGTCAGGAGCATTGAAAGAAAAATGCGTGAAGCCCAAATCGGCAGCGAAGGCCACGATACAACGGCCGCCGTTGCCGCACATCATACCCCCGGAACCGTCGGAATTGTAATAACGCATACGGAAATCCAGCTCTGGGTCACGCTCCAGAACCATCACGCCATCAGCCCCGACACCCGTATGACGGTCACAGACGGACGCAATCTGCTGCGCGATCAGGTCAATGTTCTCGTCCCTTCCGTCAGCAATCAGGAAATCATTCCCGGCACCGTGATATTTATAGAAAACCATATGAGTCAATACATTATCGCAGCAAATCCTCCAGTTCCACGGACGCATCAGTCTTGCTGTCACGATACTTCACGATCACAGGAGTATAAACGTGGATTCCGTCTTCTGCTCCAGGTCCCTTGCGTATCGGGCGGCTGCCAGCCACGACGACAGCACCGGCCGGAACGGTAAGACGGCCATTCTCATCAGGACGGATATATCCACCATTTACGGCATCGTACAATGCTGTGGATCTGTTGATTATGACTCCGGAACCGAGAACTGCGCCCTCGCCTACCAGGACACCCTCGTATATGCCGCAATTTCCGCCCACGAAAACATTGTCCTCAATGATTACCGGCATTGCGCCGACAGGCTCAAGTACGCCACCGATCTGGGCGGCAGCAGCGATGTGGACGTTCTTTCCGATTTGCGCGCAGGACCCCACAAGTGCGTGAGAATCAATCATTGAACCGGCATCGACATAGGCGCCGATATTGACGTATGCCGGCGGCATCATGATAACTGACGGCGCCAGGAACGCTCCACGACGGACCGAACTGCCGCCAGGGACAATGCGGACCTTGTCCTCGACCGTGAACCGGCGGACAGGAATGGTGTCCTTGTCAATGAATGAGAATTGTCCCTCCGACATGTCGGCCAATGCACCGAAACGGAAACCGGCCAGTATGGTTTCCTTTATCCATGAGTTTACAACCCATTGGCCGTCAATCTTTTCAGCTACGCGTATCTTACCGGATTCCAGGTCTGCACAGACCTCCAGGAACCGTTCTTTAGTTATGTCCATAATTTATAGCAATTCAAGTTTTCGCAACACGTCGACGAGCAATGTCCGGGTGCTTTCGGTGGCTGTAAGCAGCGGCAGACGCATTTCATCACGGCAAAGTCCCATGAGGGAAAGCGCCGCCTTGACAGGTATCGGATTGCTCTCGACGAAACATGCGTGATAAAGCGGCATAAGGCTGTTGTTCAAGCGGATAGCCTCTTTCAAATCAGATGCGGCCACTGCCCGGGTCAATGCTTTCATTTGTTTCGGTGCCACATTGGAGGCCACGCTTATCACACCATCCGCACCGCACGCCATGAGCGGAAGCGTCTGGTCATCATTGCCGCTGAGGACGGTAAAGTTCGCCGGAGCCTGACGTTTGATGTCAATGATCTGGGCAAGGTTGCCGGAAGCTTCCTTGACAGCGGTGACATTCGGGATTTCCGCCAGACGAAGAGTGGTTTCCGTCTTCATATTGGTACCGGTACGCCCGGGAACATTGTATAGGATCACCTGTCTGTCAGTTTCTTCCGCAACAGCTTTAAAATATTGATACAGACCTTCTTGCGTAGGCTTGTTGTAAAACGGCACGACTATCAGATAGGCATCCGCGCCATGTCCGTCCAGCAGGCGCATGTTCTGCACCGTCGCTGTCAACGAATTGGATCCGGCACCGGCGACAATCGGAAGTCCGTTGCTTTCCTCCCTGGCAATTTCCAGAATCTTCACTTTCTCGGCATCGGTGAGGCAAGGTGTCTCAGCTGTAGAGCCGAGCGGCACGAGGAAATCCACGCCCGCTTCCACCTGACGTCTGACCAAGTTCCTGAATGCTTTCCAGTCGACTTCTCCATCGACGAACGGCGTCACGAGCGCCGTTGCCAAACCTTTAAAATCTACCATAGTACCTATCAATTAATTACAATTCCTCTATGCCTCTCCGATGAATAGTTCGCGGAATTCATAGACGTTACGCTCGCGGGCGGAATTGCCGAGCAGATTATCCGCCATGCCGGCAGCCATAACCGCGCCTTCCGCAAAGCCCTGCCTCGTAAACGCCTCATGCTCAAGCGTAAGCCTGTCGCAAGACCCCTCGAAACCGACCGTATGAATTCCAGCCAATTCGCCGACGCGAACGGACGCGACATCCGTTTTCAGCCCCATGTTCCTGTCAATGTCCGCCGCCAATGTCTTTGCGGTACCGCTAGGCGCGTCCAGTTTATGACAATGATGTTTTTCCACAATGTACGGTGCATATCCGCCATTTTTGGCCAGCAGTTTGGAGACCAAGTCCACAGCCGCCGAAAGAACATTGACTCCGACAGAGAAGTTCGAACCCCAGATGAGCGGTGTATTGCATTTTTCGAAATAGCCGAAAATCTCGCCGCTGATGTCATACCATCCCGTAGTTCCCACAACTGCAGCCGCAAAATTCTCAGCAATGAACTTATAATTGGCACGGAAGGCATCAGGAGTGGTAAAGTCAATGCAGATGCTGCGTTTCGCCACTTCCTTGTCGACCGACACGATGTCTTCTGACTTGCCGGAACACGTCAAGCCTCTTGATTGCAGGACTCCCTCAATCATTTTTCCCATCCTGCCATATCCGCTTATAAAAATTTCCATAAACCTATCAATTAAAAAATCACCTTATGAATGCGACCGGCTATGTCCACAGCTGCCGACCTGTCTACTACAATGCTGACACTCAACATGGAAGGACTCTGCGACATCATATATACGTTGGCACCGGAAGCGGCTGCCGTCATCTTGTCCACAAGACCCGGAGCCGTCACGACAGCATTGCCCACTACAGAAATCTCAGCCTTGTCCTTGTAGACCATCACCTCGAATTTCTTGCGGAGCTGCTGCACGAACGCCTCGAAACCCGGCTGTCCGCTTTCCAGAGTGACACCAACTTTGGATTCTGACGCTGCCGCCAGAACCACCTTGACCGCATTGGTCTCGGCAGCATTGAAAACACCTGCAAACATTGCTGTCACTCCGACGATTTTCGGAGACGTAATCTCAAGATAATCAATATCATCCTTAACAGCCACCGTTTTAGGGCCGACAGCCACGCACTCGTGCGTAACCACTGAACCCGGAGCATCCGGAGACATTGAATTCAGTACATGGACAGGGATGTTCCGGCGGCGAGCCGGCTCGATGGTGAGCGGATGCAGTACCCTTGCACCGAGATATGCCATCTCTGAAGCCTCGTCATACGACACGCGGTCAATCCTATGTGTATCAGCTATTTTGCGCGGGTCCGCGCTTTGGATTCCATCCACGTCAGTCCAGATTTCAATGCGGTCGGCATCTAGTGCCATGCCGAAAATCGCCGCAGAATAATCCGAGCCTTCAAAGCCGAGAACCGACGGGGAGCCTTCCACCGACGATGCTATAAATCCCTGGGTAAGAACGACTGACACGCCCTTTGCAGCCTCGGGCACGAAACGCTTGACATTGGCTTCAGTAGCCGCGAGGTCAGGAACCGCAGACATGTAGCTGCAATCCGTCACGATCATTTTCCGCGCGTCCAGCCAGCGGCAACTCAGTCCGTAGACATTCATTGCGGCAGCCACGATCTTGGAGGAAAGGACTTCACCGGTGGAAACGATGCGGGCATAGCTGCGCGGCGAAAGTTCACCTATCTGGCACACGCCATGGGCGAAATCCGTGAGCGAATCCAGAACGGCATTCACTTCGGAAACGCAGGTATTCAGAATCTCCGGATTGCCGGAAAGCAGTTCCACAGCAAGTGACGTATGCCTGTCACGAAGCGAGTCAAGAAGTTCATCCGCTTCTTTAAGATGCTGTGCTTCAGCTTCTTCCGCAATACCGCAAAGCACCCTTGTCACTTTCGCGAGAGCCGAAACCACGACAAGAGGCTTGTCTGCCATCCTGCCGCGGACAATGGAAATCACGCGTTCTATCGCATTTTTATCTTTGACGGACGTACCGCCGAATTTCATCAAAATCATAAAATATTTCTAATTTACGACAATCTCGTCAATAAACAACCAGTCATGGAACGGCAAATCGCGCCGGAAAGCCTTGAAACGGACATAGCGGGCAGTACCGTTCAGAATACAAGGAAGAGTGACATAGGACATTTCCGCGGTATCTGCCGGGAGTTCCGAATATGCCACAGCAGCCTTCGTGAAATTCTCCCCGTCATCCGACAACCAAATTTCCACACGCTCCGGAAGTCCCACATAATTAGTGCGTTGCGACATGAAGGCAGCACCTGCGTAATGCACCGGACGCGATTCTTCCAGGTCAATGATTATGTCAATGTCGCTGCAGAATCCGAGCCATCTGTCATCGCCGTATGTCCAATTTCCGCCGAGTCCGTCATTAATCGAAGAATCACCGCACGCACGATATTTTTCCGAATATGGAGTCAGGACTTTCACCGGCTTGCCAAGAGCAAGATGCCGCACAGGCACCGTATATTCATACCTCGGTCCGAATTCATTGTCAATATCGAAAGGATTGTAGCCCAATGACTTGAGAGTAGCGCAAAGAATCGAGGCGCGTTTGCGGAAATCACCGTAATCCTTCCTGTCGTTCCGGCTCCATCCGGTCTCCGCCACGGCAGCCGCACGTGGATATGCCATATATTCCAGACGTTCCGCCGTCGGGATATGCTCCGTCCACACATTTGCCTGGACACCAAGCAGATGGGCATTGTCCGCATCTGGAGAATACGAATAAACCTTTTCCAACGGAAGGAATCCTCCCATCGCCATCGGCTGGTAAATCGGCGCATCCTGCGTGTAATCCAGATAGTAGTAGGCATTCGGCGTCATGATGACATCATGTCCGGCCTCCATCGCCTCCATGCCCTGCTTCGTGCCACGCCAAGACATCACCACGGCATTGTCGGCAAGACCACCCTCCATGATTTCATCCCAGCCTATCATCTTGCGTCCATGTTTGGCAATGATTTTCCCGACATTGCCGGTAACATGGCTCTGGAGCCCGGCGAGACTCGTAATGTGCTCACGTTCCATGACTTCGCGGCAATGCGGGCAGTTTTTCCATGCCTCTCGGGACGCCTCGTCACCACCGATATGTATATATTCGGACGGAAAAAGTTCAGCCAGCTCGCTGACCACGTCTTCGATGAAACCGTACAATGCGCTGCTTCCAGGGCACATGTCCGATGCCATGACAGGTTTGCCTTCCGCGTCAATGCAGGCGAGTTCCGGATACGCTTCCAACACTTCCCTGCTATGCCCCGGAATCTCGAATTCAGGAATGATATCTATTTGATGGTCAGCAGCATAGGCCACAATCTCCCGGACATCATCCTTGGTAAGATAGCCGCCTGAAGCGCGAGGTGAATCTTTCTGTGAATACTGTTTTCCGAAATCCACCCACTGGCTCCAGGTTTCCCCGACACGCCACGCAGCCACGTCTGTAAGCCTCGGCCTGGAATCAATCTGAATGCGCCAGCCGGCATCATCCGTAAGATGCAGATGCAGTTTGTCCATCTTCAGCAAAGCCATCGCATCTATCTGTTTTTCAATGAATTCCTTATCCCGGAAATTCCTGGAAATATCCAGCATCAGGCCCCTGTACCGCATGACCGGCCAATCCGTCACGACGCAGGTTTCAAGCTCCCTGCCGCGATAAAGCATCTGCCTGAGGCTCTGAATCGCATAGAATGCGCCTTTCGGCGTAATTGCTTTTATTTCAATGCTTTTCGGCGTAACCTCCAGGCAATATGCGGCCTCACGGACGAAATCTTTTTCCGAGGAAAACCTCTTCGCCAGCTTGCGGTCACCAAGGACAATGTTGATGTCGCCTCTGGTCAAGTTCCCGGATGCAAGTCCGGATGCTCCGATATATCTTTCCAACGATGCCAAGCCAGCTGTATCTGCCTTACATACAATATTGTATGACAATTTCTCCGGCAAAACGCAGGTTTCTTGTCCGGAGATTATTTCCGCCGGGGCAGGAATCAGGATTCTCGGGGAGACAGCCAGAAAGGCGGCCAATAACGTCGTAACTATCTGTATCATAATTGTTTCAATATTGCTTTAACCATATCTGCATATTGAGCTGCCGCAAGTTCAAGGTCGCTTGCCAACACATATTCCGCAGACGTATGCGCCACAAAAATGGAGCCCGGGCCGCAAAGCGAGCGATGCCGGAATTTGGAGAGTCTGGGGGTATCGCTTCCGAATGCCACCGTCCTGGTCCCATAGCCGGCGATGACGTCATAATGCATCGGCGTATCACCTCCAAGCGACTCTATTTCAACATCTTCCGATGCCAGTGCAGACATTGTTTGCTGAACCATCTCATCAGATGCGAATGTGGTCCGGAAATAAATGCGGCATGTCAGGAGCGGACTGAGTATATTCTGCGGATTCGCAGATTCCAGCTTTCCCACGTTCCACGTCGTCCCGCCAAGTTCAGGGTCGACAGGAAAGTCAATGCTTTTCAGCCGGTTGACAATGTCAATGAAAGTATCTACCGCACTGTATCCAAGTTCAGGATATCCGGAATGGCAGGCTTTTCCATGGACAACGACATTGAACGCCTTGGTTCCCTTGGATGCCGAAACCATCTGATTGTCAGTCGGTTCGCCCACGACAATCCATTCTCCTCCAGGGCAGTCCCTGTCGAAAGCCTTGGCTCCGAAAGACCCCGTTTCTTCTCCGGAAAGCAGCAACAGTCCGAAATCATTGAAGCCTTCAGCTGCAAGCTGTCTGCATGCGGTCCACATTGAAAAGAACTGGCCTTTGGCATCACAACTTCCGCGGCCTGTTATGAGCGTGTCGTCAGTTGCGGCTGTGCGTCCGTCCGGAAGCATTGTCCCGGCGGGTATCTCATTGATTTCCGGAGAGATATAAGGCGGCACGGTGTCCATATGCGAGCAGAGAAGTACTTTCGGCAGTGTCTCCTCCTGACCGCCGTCCCATCTGAAAAGCAGGTTCAGCGTCCCGTCTCCTACTTCATATCTGACACAACGGCATGACGGGTCCGACTCCGTAAACTTCTTCGCCAGGAATTCCGCAAGTCTCCGTTCTGTTCCGCTAGTGGACTCAATATCAAGTATTTCCTTAAACAGTTCCAATCTCATCGCCATCGCAAAAGATAGTAAAAACCATAGAAATACAAATTTAACAAAACTTTGATTATTTTGGGCTGTTTTATAACTTTGGGGATGAAAGAGAACAACATGGATAATTCAGGAATAATGCCGAAGATACGGCTGGGAATGTTTCAGCCGTCGGCACATGCTTTGACACTTGACAATATCGCAATCATAGATGACAATCTGGAATTGGCACAGGATGACAGGAACATCGGAGCGCCGACAGAGAAGCCGTTGCCCAACAAGATTCTGGTAGCCATATACATGGTATGCGTGGAAGGAGAGGTCGAACTGACATTGAACCAGCAGAATTTTCACATGAAGAAAGATGACCTGCTGGTGTGCATGCCCGGATTCATTACCGAAAAGGTATGGATGTCAAAGGATTGCAAGATCATCATCGTAGCCACTTCCAATGATTCCATAACGAAATCCCCTTTCAAGGGTTCCGAAGCAGTCAGAAAATGGCTCATGCGCCAGGACGGTCCGGCCGTACTGCCCCTAGGCGATGAATTGTGCGATGTATTCGTGAAAAACTACCAGTGTTTCCGGAGGACTTACGAATATACGAATCTGGAATTCCGCCCGGAAATCCTCATCAGTTTCATGCACACGATGCTGGCATTGATGGCTTCATGGCTGTCGAAGTTCGGCGGACATGATGAGGATGCGAACATTCCTCGGAAAAAGGAGATGATAATGAAGTTCCTGAACGACGTGCATGAGTATTGCGGCGTGGAACGAAGCGTAACTTTCTATGCCGAAAGGTGCTGTCTGTCACCGAAATACTTCGCCAGACTGGTTACCGAATCACTCGGCAAGAAACCTGGCGACATCATCAAGGAAAATGTGATATTGGAAGCGAAGGTGATGCTTATTTCGAAATCATTCTCTGTCCAGCAGGTCAGTGACAAGCTTAATTTCCCGAACGCATCGTTCTTCTGCAAGTATTTCAAGGCTGCCACGGGCTGTTCACCGAGAAGATACCAGCTTTACGGAGAACAGGCGTCACGCCAGGAATAAAATTATTCGTCAAACTTGCTGAACGTCAGCGAAAATTTGAGTAAAATTACTTCTTGACGGCAGGCTGCTTGGCCGGGACCTTGAAGACCTCGTCGGAGAACGCGGTATTCTTGCGGATATCACTCATTTCGTAAGAGGTGCTGACGCCTGACGGTTCGTCCATGACCATCTTGACAAGGATGCAGTCGGACTTTCGGTATGTGAGCACGATCTTGGAATATCCGCGACGTGCCGCATTGTCTGTAGTCAATGTAACTACATATCCCTCAGGCTTTTCCTCTATCTTGACATCATAGTTGCTGTCTTTGGCGACCTTCGCCGGATTACCCTTCACGCATCCGGTCAATGTCCCCGCCATATTGGCTACGATAGCATTCTTGGTAACATCGAAAACCGCATTCTTCGGTCCCCTGTGCACATAGAACTTGTTTCCGCTGGAGATTATGTACTCACCCTGCGGAGAAGTGAAACGCATCGCAAGACGTCCGTCGACATTGTAATACAAGTTGCCGTCAGCGACATTTTTCTTGCCCGAAGCCTTGATGGTCCTGATCTGGTGGAACTTGCACTCGATGGTCTTCATCACGGCATTCGCCTTTTCGATTTTCGTCATGATGGCGGTCACGTCCGTCGCCGGAGCTTCTGCCATCACGGCAACTGATGTATTTCCAGCAAATGCAGGCATACCGGCAAGTATTCCTGCCAATGCCAATGTTATGATTCCGTGTTTCATCTTTCGTCCAATTTATTCATACAGACCGCCATTGATGGAGATGGTCTGTCCGTTTATATATGCAGCTTTGTCAGATACGAGGAAGGCCACCAGCTCGGCAACCTCCTCAGGCTCACCGAATCTCTTGGCCGGAATGGTTTTCTTGAGTTCCGCCTCGTCAAGTCCTTCCACCATATCCGTGCGGATAAACCCTGGTGCTACAGCATTGACAGTAACCTTTCTGGCAGCGACTTCCTGCGAGAGGGCCTTGGTCGCGGCGATGATTCCACCCTTGGCCGCGGAGTAGTTCGTCTGGCCCGGCAGGCCTTTCTGGCCGGAGAGCGACGCCATGTTTATGATGCGGCCGCGCTTGTGGACCACCATCGGCTGGAGAACCGGGCGTGTGACATTGTAGAAGCTGTCCAGGTTCGTCTTCATCACCTTGTACCAGTCTTCCTGCTCCATCCAGAGCAGCAAATTGTCGCGACGGATGCCGGCATTGTTCACAAGCACCTCGATAAACTCCTCAGGATGAACAGCTTGCCAATCCTTTACAGCTTTCTCTGATGCTTCATGGTCGCTCACGTCGAACTTCAGCAGCTCACCGGTTCCGCCCGCAGCGATTACCTGCTCAAGCGTCTTCTGCGCCGCCTCGTCGTTCGATACGTAGTTGATTATGATGTGATATCCTTCAGAAGCCAGGCGCACGCAAATCGCGTGTCCGATTCCGCGGCTTCCGCCTGTCACCAATGCAATTTTCATATCAATTCTTTTAGTGATGTCTCTTTTTTGCACCAATCCCACAAATATAGTAAGATTGGAAAACTATGCCAAAACAATTTCCTTCTCCAGTTCCTCGGTCCCGAGTATGAAGCCGCAGGTGATGACCGATGTCTTGGAAACGCCCAGGATGCCATGGAGATTCAGGCTCTGGCCCGTCAGAAGCAAGTTCGGGAGCGGTGTACGCGGGGAAAGGAAAGTGGTCAACGGATTATGGTAGTCCTTCACGATGCCGAATGCGGCGCCATGCGGAGAAGAAGTGTAGCTCTGCCATGTCAGCGGCGAACTGAGATAGACCTTGTCAATGCATTCGCGGATTCCGTGAATCCTCGCGTCAAGCAGCGTCAAGCACTCCTCCAACTTATTCTGTTTCAATGCTTCGTAAGCCTCGCCGCGCTGCCCCGGATTCATACCGTCCCAGTCCTCGACAAGACTCCAGTCAATGGGAGAAAGTATGTCGATGCACTCCGCATATCTGCCATGTTCCGGAGGGTAGAAATGCACCATGATGCTGCCGGTCCTGCTGTAATCGGTGCTCCACAAATCCACGTCATGGCTATGCACGAAGAGATTCTTGTTCATGTAAGGCAATGTTTCCGGTTTCAGAATGACATTGGCCGTGAACACTCCGTAGGAATTCTTCAGGTTCGCCATACGGTTGCGGAAGACTTTCTTCACCTGACGGCAAGGGTCTATAAGTCCCACAGTGACAGCCGGATGCACATCAGAAATCACCCAGTCTGCGGAAAAACGCAAGACTTCCCGAGTGCCGGTCTTCATCGCATCCACGCCTGACACCACACCATCTTCCGAGACATGGATGGCATTGACTTTCATGCCGGTAAGAATCCTGCCGCCGAGAGACCTGATTTCCGATGCAAGTTTGTCGGCTATCAATGCTCCCCCGCCGAGTTTTTTCTCCGGGTCATATCCGAGACGCCACGAACTGTCCACAAACGAATTGGTCGCCTGGACATAGACATACATCGGGAGAGTTTCCCTGTCCAGTTCCATCTTCATCATCGAGCCGCACAATATATCCCTCAGTCTGCTGTCCGTAATGGTCTCACACAGAAAGTCATAGGCTGACTTGCCGAACATTTCGAACATATCCGTCTCCGGACGGAACGAGTCGAACATCCTGTCACCGATTTCCTTCAGAATCCGGGAGTATTTCCGCAGTTCTTCCGTATGTTCCGGAAAATATTCCGCAAGTTTCTCCGCGAAACGAAGATGACCGGACGCGACCGGATATGAAACGACCTCACGGCAATCCTTGTCGGCAAATGAAATTTCATCGAAACAATCCTTGTCCAGGCACTTCCAAGGCAGTTCCATCAGCCCGAAATACTTGAACAACGAATATAGCGGCTGGCCGGGTTCCAGACCTCCGACATAATGGAAACCCGTGTCGAAACTGTGCGTCTTGCCGTCGGAACCTTTCCGGACAAATGTCTGGAGACTGCCGCCGATCTGGCGTTCCTGCTCCAGCACCGTCACCTCTAATCCGTGCCGCGCCAATATGACTCCACATTCCAGGCCACCGAGTCCGCTGCCGATAACTATCGCACTAGCCATTTCAGTATCAATGTTTTACAACCTTGTTGCGAAAACGCTTCCATTTCATGAACTGTCGGAAAAGGAACGGTTCCAATGTATAGGTAATCAGGATGGTGGCAGCCATACCTATCAATGTGCTCACACCGATGGAATGGATGGACGGATGTTTGGCGAAAAGAAGCGCCACGACTACAACCATGAGCACGAAAGCCGAGAAGAAAATCGCCATCTTATGCGATTCCAGCAGGTTTTTCGTCCCTGTCCTGGCTTCGGTGAGCAGGCCTTCCATGACAAATATGCTGTAATCCACTCCGATTCCGAAGATGAATGTAGATATGACAATGTTGATGAGGTTGAACTGTATGCCGCAGAGCGCCATGATGCCTTCCACGATATACCAGCTGAAGAACATCGGCATGAATGCTATCAGAGCCACGAGGATGTTGCGGAACGACAGCAGCAGTACCAGCAGTACGAAGAGCGATGAAATCGTGAGGATGACATTGAAATCATCATGGATGATGGAAACCATCTTGCCTGCGTAATAGAACGGGTCTGCGACAATGATGTGCGGCAGCGATGCCACTCTTGCGCTTACTTCCGCCCTGTCGGTCTTCGAGACTCGTACCGGGGTGAATACCAGGAACCGTCCGTCATCCATTTTCTCGACAAGCGAGGTCTGGAGCCCGGCCGGAAGTATTTCCGCATCATAAAGCGAACCTGGTCCGTATGATGACGCCAACATCCCTCTGAACGGCTCGAACATTTCAGGGTCAAGATTATGTTTACGTGCAGAGGAGGCGATGAGCGACATTGCCCTGTCCGCCCTGGTAACGCCTTTGGCGTCAGGTGAATTCCAGAAGTTACCCCACGCCGCAATTCTCTCATTCTGAACATCTTCCGGCACGAAAAGCAGTGAAGCGACAGGAGAATAAGCCTTCAATTTGCCTGCATGTTTCAATGAATCGCAGACATCCAGCATCGCCCTGCTGTTCACAAGAGCCTCGTCCAGAGACTGTCCGGCAGCGGCATAATATACCTGGGCGTCATTGCCCAGATTCTTTTCGGCATACATTGCCTCCGAACGCAGTGTCTCAGGGGAAACATATCCGATATTTTTCAGATCGGAATCGAACGTGACCTTATGAGAGAAAGCCACTCCCACGATGATCAGCACGACTACCGCACCTATCAGGAATTTGTTGCTGTCATAAGGAAGGTCATTGATCCTGGTAATCATTGAAAATATTTTCTCGTTCTTCTTGGTGGCTTTCTTGCCGAGGAAATGCGGCAGGAATATCAGTCCGAACAACGTGCTGGCTATCAATGCGATAGAGGCGAAAAGGCCGAAATCGCGGAGCATGTCGCTTTCCGTGAAAAGCAGTCCGAGAAATGCGCCGATGGTAGTGATGCAGCCCAGGCACACAGGTGTGGATTCGTCTTTCAGGACAGTCTCCGCATCTCCTACATATTTATAATGCGTGAGGATATGGAGAATGTAACTGATTGCAACTCCGAGAATTATGGATCCGATACCGAGCGACATCAGGGACATGCGGCCTTTCATGAAATAGATGCAGGCCAATGAGAAGAATGCTCCGAATGCCACAGGAATGATGTTCTGCGGGATGAATGAAAGGCTCTTGAACGAGATGCAGAGGACTATGAGAATGAACAGAAGTGAAATGCTCACCGTAAGCGCCAAGTCACGTTTTACGCAGAGGGTATTGCCGTGGCTGCGTACCGGAGCACCATGTATAAGCACCTCGACATCAGGATATTGACTTGAAAATTCTTTTATCTGCGCCTCGATTTCTTCCACGAGCGCCGAGCTGGCCTTGGTGTCGAAAGCCGTGACCGCAGGCGAAACGAAGGCCATCGCCACGGTGCTGTCGGCAGAGAAGAGGTGTGAGTCGACAATTGTGAAACCGACAGATGAACCGGCGTCACGTCCAAGTCCCATCGATGACATCAGGTCAGTCCTGAGCGAAAGCGGGTCATTGGAAACCATCTGAGTCGCCATGCCCGTCTCGTCATTCATAACCGTCTCATAATCAGCTGCCATGAGGCTGTCCACCACGGCAGGTGACAGACGTTTCGCGAAGTCTCTGTAACATGAAGTGTCCACGAAAACCGGGAGATGTTCCATCACGAAGTCCAGCGCCATAAGCGGCAGGTCGTCATCGATACGGTACAGCGCATTGTCAATATAATGCGAGGCGGAATCCCTCACAAGCAGGGAATCCATGAATTCATCGGCGTAGGATGCCAATGTGTAAGTATCTGCCAATGAATCCCTTGAAGCGAATTGAATGAAAATCTTGTCCTTGACTTTAAGGTTTCCGAAAGCCAGGCCGCTGTCCGATGTGGCAGAGGCGGGAAGAAGCTTGGTAATATCTTCTTCATATCCGACTTTAAGTCCGAAGAAAACGGAAAACACTGACAGCACGGCTGCGAGTGTCCACATAAGGCTCTTATGGCCTGCAAAATATTTGTAAAGTGGGACAAAAAACCTTTTCATCTTAATTATGTGTTATCCCTTGAAGGGAGTGTTTCTTTCCAACGTCTGAAAAACTCAGGCTCAGATGTTTCCAACTCGCCTGAATGTGTGGTGAAGAGCTGTATTGTCTCCGCCTTCAGAACCAGCGCGCCATCGCTGACTCTTTTTATTTCGTAGCTGAAACATATTTTCGCTCCAGGCTTGGGCAACCATGAAACGGTGATGTCCAGCTCGTCGTCTACAGTGGAGGTCGCGAAATATCTCAGGTGCATGTCGTATACTGGTGCATAGTAGCCGCTGTCGAAAATCAGCCGATAGCTGAGTCCCCAGTGCCGCCCGAAGGCTTCCCTTGCATCCTCCATATACTTTACATAGTTTCCGTGCCAGACCATCCTGATAGGGTCCACCTCGGAAAAACGCACTCTTACACGTATTGTTTCGCTGACCATATACTTCTAGTCCACTATAAAGATCTTTATCTGTCCTCCGGCAATCTTTTCCTCGCCGGAAAATGTTTCTGTCTGTACCAGCGACATGCCCATCGCCTCGCCGACGACGGTAACGCGCGTCCTCAATGTCTCCCCCACCGCCGGTTTCCTCCCGATACGGAAGGACTTGATTTCACCGATCAGTCCGATGTGGGGCTCCTCTCCCGCCAGAAAATATCTGTAACCGGCGAATGCGGCCGCACTCTGTGCGGAATGTTCAATGATGCCGGGCTCAATGAGTTGGGAGTCAATGCAGAACACATTGTCTTCCTTCACCGTTAGTCCCGTCTCCCCGCCTTCCGCATCAGCCTCATAAAGGGCGTCCACCATTACCATTGGCGGACGCTGTGGTATCAAGCGGAATATTTCTTCACCGGTTGCCAGCATATTCCTTGAAATATTATTTCAATCTTTCGTAAACGAAATCGTAGAGAGACTCAAATGTCTTGATGCCTGACACCTGAGTGCCTTCAATCTTGATGCCGAAATTGGACTCGATGAGAGCAACGAGGTCTACAAGGCTGAGGCTGTCAAGTTCAAGTGTTTCCTTGATAGGTGCATCCGGAGTGATGACTGACTCCTCTACTTCGAATTCATCTGCAAGTGCAGAATTGATTTTCCCGATTAATTCCTGTCTTTCCATTTTTATTATGTCATTAAATATTTCTTACAATCAAAGTTGAATTTGTGCCTCCGAAACCGAACGAATTGGAAAGGAAGGTATCGAAGTGCTTGTGTACCAATGTCGCCGGGATAAGGAGCTTCGCAGAATCTTCATCCGGATTCTCGAAGTTCAGGTTGGCTGCGATAAAGTCATTCTTCATCATCAAGATGGAGTAGATGACCTCGCTGGCTCCTGCCATCCACATCTCGTGACCTGTCTGAGACTTGGTACTGGTCACCTCAACACGCTGATTTCCAAAGACATTGAAAATAGCCTTGGCCTCATTGGTATCGCCCACATGGGTCGATGTCGCGTGAGCATTGATATAACCGATTTCCTCTTTGCTGATGCCGGCGCGGCGGATTGCCATTTCGAGCGAGCGGCTAGGACCTTCGACGTTCGGCGAGGAAATGTGGTCGCCGTTTCCGGAGAAGCCGTATCCGAGGACTTCCGCGATGATCGGAGCTCCTCTGCGGACAGCGGATTCGTAGCTTTCGATGATTACTGTAGCAGCGCCGCCGCCCGGAACGAGTCCGTCACGGTCACGGTCGAACGGACGGCATGCCTTTTCCGGCTCGCTTTCCCTTGTGGAGAATGCTGATATTCCGTCGAAAGAGCCTACTGACCAAGGGTTTACTTCCTGAGCACCTCCGCAGACTACCATATCCTGCAATCCGTTCTGGATAAGCAGGGCGCCAAGTCCGATAGCATGTGAACCGCTGGCGCAAGCTCCTGACACTGTGAGGTTTATACCTTTAAGTTTGAAAATGCAACCAAGATTCATCGTCACGGTACTGTTCATGGACTGGAATATGGCGCCGGAACCGCAGAGCGTGGTGTCCTTCTTTTCGCGCATGGTGTCCACTGCATTCACTACCGGAACCGTAGAACTGTCATTGCCGTAAAGCAGGCCGACTTCGTGTGTGTTCAGGTAGTCCTGGTCAATGCCGGCGTTTCTCAATGCGTCTCTGGTGGCACAGTATGCGTATTTCGCCTGTTCCGGCATGAAAACGCGCTGTGAGCGTGAGAGTTCCTTTTTAAGATCCGGTTCTTCGACTTTTGCGGTAAGTGCGGAGCGGAAGCCCATCGCCTTACGTTCAGGATCGAAGATAATGCCTGATTTCCCGTTATAGAGGGAGTCGCGGACTTCGTCCAATGTTTTTCCGAGGCATGAATAAATGCCCATTCCGGTAATTACTACTCTATGCTGTTCCATTTCAAATGTTTATTTTCCAATGATTTTGTCAATTTTCCCGTACAATGCCTCCCTGCGTTTCCTAAGTCCGGCGAGAAGTCCTGATTTTGAAGCGTTTACGGCTTTCACATCCTGTATGAACTCACGGATCCACCTGGCATAAGCCCATTCGAAAAGGCAGAGTGCCGGGAATAATGCCACATAAGCGACTGCGGCGACGAATCCCGAATTGACCAACGTGATTATGAATGTGACGATTCCGAATACCGGGAAAATGAAGAGGGCGTTCAAGGCAATGACGAATGTTCCGGAGAACATCTTGTCTTCGGCCCTGTCCGCGAAATATTTAGGGATGAACCATGCCGGGAATGCTGGCCACAGGGCAAATACGGCAAGAGGCGCAAGTGCCAGAAGCACAGCCAGTTGAGCGACAATATTCCCCTTCCCCGGGACGGCATCCAGATGCTGCTCCTTTATACCTGCATCACGTACTGACTTTTCCATCGAAAGGGCCTCGCCGTAAATTTCCGACACCCCGGCATTGTCCCGTGAAGAAGCTTCCGCGAGTGCTGCGACAAGTTTCTTGTCAGATTCCAGTTTCTGCGGCAATTCTTCCGGATCGAGCCCATGAGTACGTGCAAAGTCCTGACCATAAGGGCATTGTCTTATATAATCGATGGCCTCATAGTGTTCGAGGTCGTCAATGCTGAGCATCATTCCCTTGATCTGCTCGCGTACAAGGGCATTGACCTCCCTCTGCGCGGTCCTCGGCTTGGTCTTGTACAGCTCGTAATATGGTTTCAGCGATATCGGCGTGCCGTATTTCACCAGCATGTCCGTGCGGAGTCCGTTGTAGTCGGAATAGTGGTTGCAGCTGGGCAGAATGAAGATTTCCTTCTCGAAATTTCCCATTTCCGCCGCATCGAAGGCCATCTTGGTGTATCCGTAGGAGAATGTTCCGAGCCAATGCTTGTCCTGGTGGCCGGCTTCCGGAAAAATCACGACTGTACTGCCTTCCAGCAATGATTTTTCGGAGTCGCGAAACGTAGCGCCATTGTTCTGGAGGGCAGCTTCGCCTTCCCAGTTCAGCCTGAATGCGGGAAGAAGCCCGATGGAACGGAGGAACTTGTCTGCAAACTTGCTGAGGGCGAAGACGTCGGCGCGTACGATGAAGTGTACGACGCGGTCTTCGATGGACATCAATATACCCAGAGCGTCATTCATGCTGTTCTGGTGGTCGGAAACGACGAGAAGCGAAGTCCCGTCTGCCGGTACATTGTCCTTATTTATATAATAGGTGCGCCTGTAATATACCTTCTCTACGAGAAACCTTACATAGGATTTGAATACGCGATACAATACAGGCATCTTGACATTCGACATATCTTTTACATTTCAGCCTGCAAATGTAAGGAATTTTATCCAAAGAGCAACAAAATGCGATAAATGGCAAATGACATCACCCATGCGACTATCATGGTGTAGACGCAGCACGCGACTGCCCAGCGCCATTTTCCTGTTTCGTTCTTGATGGCGACAAATGTGGCCACGCAAGGGAAATACAGCAGGATAAATACCATGAACGACATTGCGGCAGCCGGCGTGATATCTTTTACGAGCGCCGTCTGGAGCTGTGTGTCGGCACTCAAATCTTCACCCCCGGAGACTTTTGCGCCCTCGGAATACATTACTCCCAATGTACTGACTACCAATTCCTTGGCAGCAATGCCAGTAAGCAGTCCGACGTCCATTTTCCAGTTGAATCCGAGAGGTTCCATGACAGGAGATACGATGCGTCCGAGCTGTCCGATGTATGAGTGTTCCTGCTGGAAGGCATAGAGGGTATCGATTCTGGCGGCGAGTTGTTCAGGCGACATTGATGCGCCGGCATTGGCCCGACTGCCGGAGGTCATTTCGGCGTAAGCCTCCTGCGCGCTCTCAAGTTCTTGGCTCTTAGGGAAATAGCCCAGGAACCAGATTATCACGGAGCAGACGAGTATCGTGGTGGCCATCTTCTGGAGGTATTGCTGTCCCTTTTCCCAGGTATGGCGCCAGATGGCTTTCGCGGTAGGAATCCTGTAAGGCGGGAGTTCCATAACGAACGGCAGGTCATCATCTTTCACGAATTTGCTCAGGACGATGGCAGACAAAATGGCCAGCACGATGCCGAGCATGTAGATTCCCAGCAGGGCCAATGCAGCCTTGCCCGGGAAGAATGCTCCTGCGAGCAGCACGAAGATAGGGAGTCGTCCGGCGCATGACATGAACGGGATTATCGCGATGGTTATCATCCTGCTCTTGCGGCTTTCGATGGCACGGGTGGCCATGATTGCCGGGACATTGCATCCGAATCCCATCACCATCGGGATGAAGGATTTGCCGTGCAGCCCGATCTTATGCATCAGCTTATCGACTATGAAGGCGGCTCTGGACATATATCCGGAGTCTTCCATCAATGAGATGAAGAAGTAGAGTATCAATATGTTAGGCAGGAATACCAGCACGCTGCCCACTCCCGAAATCACGCCGTTCACTACCAGGTCCTTAAACCATCCGTCCGGCATGATCATGGCCGTGAACTCACCGACCTTGCCGACGAACCAGTCTATCCATTGCATCGGATAATCGCCCAATGTGAACGTGGCCTGGAAAATGAGATACAGCATTGCGATGAATATCGGGAAGGCAAGCCATCTGTTGGTGACCACCGCATCTATCTTGTCGGTCACCGTCCTTCTCGGGACCGTGTCGGGATGAGGCTTGTAGGTCTCGGCCAATGCTCCCTGGATAAATGCATATTTGGCATCCACTATCGCAGATTCCGTATTGGTATGCAGCAGGTCCTGGATCCGCTTTTCCTCCTCGACCCTGGCCGCAATGATTTCGTCCCTGTCCGGGAGCGCGTCAATGACTTTTTCAATGTCCTTGTCGTCTTCCAAGTATTTGATGGCCAGGTATCTGGTGGAGTATTTGTCGCGCAGCGAGCTGTTCTTCTGCAGCAGAAGTTTTATCCGTTCAATGCTTTTTTCGAGTTCTGCGCCATGATTGATATGTATATGGCGGGCAAGCCTGGCATCGCTGTGCGTGTATATCTTTATGACCGTGTCGAAGAGTTCATGGATACCTGTTCCGTCGCGGCTGACGGTCGGGCAGATAGGCATTCCGAGAAGGTATCCGAGCTGCTTGATGTCGAGTTCGTCGCCTTTCGCCTTCAGCTCGTCATACATGTTCAATGCCATGACGACCTTCAGGTTCATGTCAATGACTTGTGCGGTCAGATACAGGTTCCTCTCGATGTTCGACGCGTCCACGACATTGATGACGACGTCCGGCACGTTCTCTATCAGGTTTTTCCTGACATATAGTTCTTCCGGGCTGTACGCTGACAGTGAATAAGTTCCGGGGAGGTCCACGAGGACGAACTTATATCCGTTGTATTCGAACCGTCCTTCCTTCGCGTCGACGGTCACGCCGCTGTAGTTCCCGACATGTTCATGGGAGCCCGAGGCAATGTTGAACAATGATGTCTTCCCGCAATTCGGATTTCCGACAAGTGCCACACGGATGACGTGCTTGCGCTCTTCCGCAAGTTTGGCCATCATCTTGTTCAATGACCATTCTTCATCGCAGTCGTCCGCGAAGATCGTGTCATACGAGTGGTCGTACTTCATCACTTCCTTCGCCTCGCTTTCGCCGATGACTTCTATTTGTTCAGCCTCGCTGCGGCGCAATGACAGTTTATATCCAAGTATTTCATATTCAATAGGATCCTTCAACGGAGCATTCAGCACGACGGTGACTTTTTTCCCCGCGATGAATCCCATTTCGATAAGTCTCTTCCTGAAGCTTCCATGGCCGTTGACCTTCACGATCACGCCCTGCTCCCCTGTATTCAATTCCGACAATTTCATAAATCATCCCCTTAATACACAATATCGCGCGCAAATATATAACGAAAATCGCTTACTTGGTATCCCAATTTATGGGGATATCGCATGTGGCGCCCTGGCCGGCGGCGGAATCAGCCGGATATCAGCCGGGCTTTCACATCCATGTCCGGCAGGCGCCCGGGCGGGGACGGAGGGTGGAGCCGGCATTGGCTCCCGAAAAGGGAGGGGAC